>Ga0080064_1002686_pt1 | contig 28986 bp, 27 predicted proteins | sample Subgrocontami54m_FD_69260 | JGI IMG/M metagenome (GOLD analysis project Ga0080064, IMG submission 69260) | Subsurface groundwater microbial communities from S. Glens Falls, New York, USA - GMW46 contaminated, 5.4 m (SPADES assembly) (version 2) ...
TCGCCGGGCTGCAAGGTGATCGGCGTCGAGCCCGAGGCGGGCGACGATGCGACGCGCTCGTTCCGCTCCAGGACGCTTCAGACCTGCCACAACCCGGACACCATCGCCGACGGCGCGCGCACGCCCTCGCTCGGCAATATCACCTTCCCGCTGGTGCTGCATTACGTGCACGACATGGTGACGGTAAGCGATGCCGAATTGCTGCGCACCCTCGTCTGGATCTGGGAGTGCATGAAAATCGTGGTCGAGCCCACCGGCGCCCTCGCCGCCACCGCTCTGCTCGAAGGCAAGCTCGACGGCCGCCACGATTACAAAGGAACGCGAATCGGCGTCGTCATCTCTGGCGGCAACGCCGACATCAAGGCGCTCTGCCGCTTGATCTAGCTGCTCGACTTGGCGATGACGCTTGCCGCAACATCGGCCGAATTCCGCTTCTATGAGGAGCTGAACGATTTCCTGCCGCCCGAGCGGCGCCGCGCGAGCTTTGCCTACAGCGTCGCCGGAACGCGCTCGGTCAAAGACGCGATCGAGGCGATCGGCGTGCCGCATACCGAAGTCGATCTGATACTGGTCGACGGACATTCGGTGGGATTCGACCGCGTGCTGCGCGGCGGAGAGCGCGTCGCGGTGTACCCGGTATTCGAACGGCTGGACATTGCGCCGCTGCAGCACCTGCGGCCGCGCCCGCTGCGCGAACCGCGCTTCGTCCTTGACGCCCACCTGGGCAAGCTCGCCCGCCACCTGCGCTTGGCGGGCTTCGATTGCCTGTACCGCAACGACTACCGCGACAGCGAGCTCGTCAACGCTGCTCTGGCCGAGCGCCGCATCATCCTCACGCGCGACAAGGGCCTGCTCAAGCGGCGCCTGGTCACGCACGGCTACTTTGTGCGTGAAACCGAGCCGGAAGAGCAGTTGCGCGAAGTGGTGCGCGCGTTCCAGCTGGAAACAGGCTTGAGGCCGTTCACCCGCTGCCGCGAATGCAATGCGGAATTGCGCGATGTGGCCAAGGCCGAGGTGCTCGCGCGCCTGCCGGAGAAAGTGCGCGGCGCCTATGACCGCTTCCAGCTTTGTCCCGGCTGCGGCCGCATCTACTGGGAAGGAACCCATTACGCGCGGTTGCGGCGGCTGCTGGATCTGGCAGCGCAACCCGATGCGGGACTATCGCCCACTCTGTTTGCACGGAGCGTCTGAACGCGCCGGGGACTTCGCGTGCCGCAGGACTGTTTTCAAACAGGGACGAATACCGCCGGACTGACCTTGAAGAACTTGGCCAATTTCCCCGCTAAGGTTGCGCTGATCTTGCGTTTTCCCGCCAGGATGGCCGACAGATTGCTCTGCGGTACGACTTCAGCCAGATCGCCCTGCTTCAAGCCGCGAATTTCGATCAGGTACTGCAGAACCGCCCTTGGGTCGGAGGGCTCGATGGCGAAGTGACTGGATTCGTAATCCTCTACCAATTCACCAACCAGATCGAGCAAACCGGCCAACGCATGATTTTCCTTGTCGCCGACCATGTCAAGCAGGTAGTTCATCAGCGCCACGGTACGTCCATACACTTTCTCGCTGCGGATCGGGCGCAGATGCGCGACTCGGTCGAATGCCGCCCAGGTCTGTTGCAGTGCACGGATGTCGATCGTGTCGTCAAACGCATTAGCGGTTGTCATGATTACACCTTGCCTTTCCTGTATAACTTGCACCAGTCGTCGTATTCCCGATGATTCATAACCCAGCGCACGTATATCTTGCCGTCGCGATAGCGCACAACAGCGATGACTCGATAATTGTTGCCACCGACGTCGAACACCGTATAGGGTGCAGCGTAGTCCGCACTGCCAAAGCCTTGCCGCAAATCGGCAAAGTCGACGAAGCGCGAATGCTCGGCTACCGTGTGCCAGTTGCGCAAGGCATGCTCGGCTTCAGGATGCTTGTGCCAGAAATCGCGTAGCATCCTTAGCGAAATGACGTGCATGCGCGAATTATATCAAATCGATATAGCTGCTACAAGGGCTGTCCCGGTCTGATAGATATTGCCGGGGGGCTCTTGGCGGCCAACTGCGGTCATCGAAGTCGATTCTTCAAAGCGGCCAATCGGGCGCACTGCGCGTATGCTACCGCTCTATGCTACCTACGGTAGAGGCGCGAAAATACTGCCCACCCGTCGAGACCCACGATTACTCAAATGGCAACCGAAGAAATTCAAGATCTGACCGACCGCGTCTTCATGCTGCGCGACTACCTCGAGAAGGGGCGCATCAAGATCGCCGAGCACTTAGCGGACGGGTTTGTCGCAAGTTTAGAAAAGATCAAGCTCGATGCTGACGGATTTGTTGTACCCGAGTCCGTGGATGGCCGGATTCGTGCACTGACAAACGGACTGAAATATTTCCACTATCGGGAGGAAGCGAAGAAGTCGATTAGTCTCTCGCAGATTCAAGAGGATTACTTTCGCATCCTCGATAACAACTTTGGTTTCATCCGAAAGGAAATGATCAAAGCCGGAGCCGATGCGAATGTAGCCGCTCACATGATGGCTAAGGATCAACAGTTTGTAGAGCACTTCTCAAAGAATATCGGACATCTCATCTCTGACCTACAGGAATTTTGGCGAACGGTCGGAGATGCTGCATTCTTCCACGTAGAAGATTCGCAGTGTCTAAAATCTGTATTTGGGGGCGACCTATTTCCCTCCTACACACGCAACATCGCCTCTTCAGCCGCCCTCTATGTCGACACCATCGTCCTTCCGTGTCCAATCCTCCATTCAGCCGCCTTGACGCGGATGTGGAAGCCAGAGAAGGCCGCCTACTTCATTGTCAAACATGCGGTGAACGCACTCAATTACCGAGATCTGGCGCTCGCCGGCGTAACTCCGCCAATCATTGTTGTTCTCCCAGATATTGAAACGTTCGATGAGCATCATATCGACACAATAAGAGCCTTCTCGGAGTCCGCCGCGATCCGCCACGGATCTGTGATCTTCGGCAACTCCTTCTCCTCGATTGAGGAGCTGACCGATTTTCTGGATAAACTCGCGAGCCCAGACGAGGTTTTAGAGAAAATTAAGCACCCGGAGCGACTTCTGTTCAATACCGAGTGGGAAGAGACGCCTCGCACTCAACTTGAGACTTCCCTCGAGGACAACGCCGGGACATTCAAGGGATTCCTTGGGGAAAAGCACGCGGGGCGCTTAGTGTTGATTCAGTGCATGGGCCGAATGTCCCAAGCTGCGGCGGTTGAACTCCGGAGTACTCGACTACGCGGCACTCCATTAATTGATGCAGAGACATCATGGCGATACTTGAACTGGAAGATGGAGTACGATGCTCAACCCAGCGCCGAGCCTGAACACCCATCCGAGGCGATGCACATTGTCCGGGCCCTCCAAGCCGAGGGAGACAAGAATCTTTGTTGGCTCGGGAATGTTCCGTCGGAAGCGATCATCGAGCTCCGTAGACGTGGCTTGACCGAAGAGTTGCGAGCCATTTTATCAAAGGGTGTCCCAAGACTGATTGACGCCAATCCCACCAACTTTTTTCGCACCAGTGATCAAGTTGTTGAGAACCTGGATTCAGCCTTTCGCGAACACCAGAGAGCCTTGGTAGAGGCTCGGGAGAAGAAAGTCAAGCTGTTTGGATTAGATGTCGGCGCGTGTTTGGCAGTGGGTGGCATTTCCGTTGCCGCTGCGATCACTGCGAATCCGCAACTCGCCGCGGTAGCGGGAATCCTTGGTGTTGCTGGCCTACCAAATCTTCGGGACATTAAGACAAAATTCAAGGATCTTCGGGAACAAGAGCAGAAGGTGAGTACATCTCCTACCGGCATTCTGTTCAAGCACCTCACCTGATCGATCGGGCGCGAGACCTTAACTCCCATGGGTGAGTTCGCGTTTTGGAAGAGCAGACACCCGTCGAAATTTCAGTAGGCCGCCGGTGTCAGGGGCAACTACCGGCCAGAAGCGGTCCGTCGCGCTCTTGCTCCAAAGCCGCGCCGATCGACCGCTACCTAGCGGATATCGGCCATTCACTAAAGATTCGTTCGAGCCCGAGTTAGCTCCCCGGCCAGGGCAAAAGTGGGCACTCCTGGTTGCTAAGGGTCCCGCTAATCTAACGGGTCTCCGACTCGGTAAAGTCTTGGAACTCCTGCCTGCTAAAGGTGCCGCTGAGCTAATGGATTACAGGCCGTCCTTTGTCTTGCAGCCTTTCATATGAATGGCTGACGCAGGTTGGACAGAGTCTGCTTATCGAACACCATTTGTGCCTTCTTACTCTCGCAGTCTCGATAATAGCTTGAGCTAGGAAACTCCAGTCCGCTTCGAGACCATATACCTTGGCGCTCTTCACTTCATCTTGTATCCGCAACACGAGGTCGGAAGGGTTTAGGTCTACGACAACGACGGGAGTGGATTGTCTTCGCAGGTGTGCGCAGAGGAAATTATACGTATAGAAATCGTCCATCCCGCCGAAAGCGTAGCCAACGAAAACAACGTACTGTGCACGAGGCAATAAGTGCCTCGCGCAAATATAAGAGCGGGTTTGAGTAATTGTTGATGGTTCCGGCCCGATGTGCACGAAGCCTGGTATTGAAGGGGCGCGGAGGTCAGAGAATTCGAGAAGGCCGTCTTCCAATTCATGCCATCCCACGGAATGAAGAAATTCAGGGCTTGGGGCAGTGCCATGTAAGTCGAGGATTTTATGCCCGGCGCAGTAGAGCCAGGCTAAGCGATCGACGTTGAGGTTGAAAATAGCTGACGGTTTTCGTGCAAGTCGGAAAACTTGGTATTGAGGGCAAAAAGTTGGCGGCTCGGGGCTTAGAAGGCGAATAGTTATTGCTTTGACAGCCTCTGAGGAGATTCTCGACTCCAGCTCTTGTTCAAAAGCGATTTCGTCATTCAATAATTCAGGGTGGCTCGACGAAGAAAGCCTTGACCGCAGTTCCTTTTCAAAGCGCTTTTCTTTGCTCCAAGGATAGTACTGATCATCCGAGATGCCCATGATCCGTCTAGCGTTGGGATCGAGCGGCTGGACCAGAGGTTCAGGATCAATGGCTCCGAATTCCAAGAATCGCTTTAACACTTTGCTCCGCAACTCGGGTGTCATCGGCGTTATCCCCACTGACGTACCAGACCCTAGAACGTAGGCGCTATAACGCAGTGCAAAAGCTTCGAGCAACAATGAAAGGCCTGTAAGATTTGGTGTATTCGGCATGGGATGCTAATAGCAGGAGCTACATCGAAGGCTCGTTTTTCAGTGAATGTTAAGGGCGTTTGGTGACAAAGGACGCGGTAACGCTTGCCAAAGATGGCGCGACATTGGAGCGGACGACCAAGATTGCTCCCCGACCAGGGCAAAAGTGAGAACTCCTGGTTTCTTAAGGTGCCGCTGAGCTAACCGGTTCACGCCGACGGGGTGGCTTGCGGTCATCAATATCAAGAGTCGAAAATTCCAAAATGCTCATTAGATCGAGCCAGACGCGCCAAAACATCAATATGCTAATAAACGTCGTGGTCCCTGCGACCACAAACCAATTACATGGGGGGTACATATCGAGAAGGAACCAAGCGATAAGCCACGACAGAATCAGGGCTACGATACAATTTGCATACGTGTTCGCTACCTGAAAGCGTTGCTCTAGCACGCGATTGATCTTTTCGTCCAATTTCAGCCTACAGAAGGTTAATGCAGCCCAACCGCGTTCGGTCTTAGCGGAGCGTTTCGACATAGGTGATAGCCCCAGACTATCAGTGACGCGTTTCCAGCCTGCCTCTGAAAGCTTCGCCTCATACGGGTCGTTGGCGAGCGACCCCCATAGGAGCTTGACCAACAGCAAAACGCGTATGCCGTCAATGAAGAAACCAACCGGGATGAGAAGACCTGCAACTACTCCACCAATTGCAGCGAACGTTCCGGCTTCTATATTTTCTAGATCGGCGTAGCAAATATGCCCACCGAACCATGCTACGTAAAGAAGACTCCCGAAGAACAAAGTAGAGGGAACAATCATCCGGATATTCGTAAATGGTTCCATGATTGCGCCTTGTCGTCAGGTAAATTGACTAGGTGGCCGAAAAAACTAGGTAGAAGACCAATAGTTAGAACTGCGATTCGTTTTTGCCCCCGTTGGAGTAACACGGGGGCCTACGGATACAACCCTACTCTCTAGGGGAGCGAAGGGCAAATGAACCAGAGCGTCAAATCTGGCAATTTGGCGCCGCATCGATGCCCAGTTTGAACCAAAATGGCTCCCCGGCCACGGCTCGAACTAAGGCTACAAACCTAGGTCAGCGGGAACGGCCGCTCTTGTCGTAAGCAGCCATTCGAGCATCGTGAACCTCAGCGGCCGGAACGGGTCGCTAGCGGACATACAACTGGCTAACGAAGATAGGTACACCTCGCCCGCGATCTTGGTGATTTTTCGCACCGGCGCCTGCTGCGCCCAGGCGAAGGGTGCGCAGGCGAGAAGCGCGGCGACGGCAAGCAAACTGGCGATGCGTTTCCTGGAACCTGCCTGAGTCTTTGACCCGCGTTAACAATCGGCGTGCGCCAATATTTCCCGGCGCAGGTGAGGCGCTTCTTGCGCCAAGATCCGAACACGCCTGAGGATTTGAGCGGGACTCGGGCGCGGCCCGAAGCAGTGTATTCTAACGAACACCGATTGCAGGAGGCACTATGGAAAATTTGCCCGCCGCAGAACTGTCCGAACTTCTGCAACGCCAGCGCACAGCCTTTGTCGGGGAGATGAATCCGCCTATCGGCGTGCGCCAAGATCGCCTTGCGCGCCTTGCAAGCATGAACGAGAAGCACGCCAAACAGATCGTCGAAGCCATAAGCGCCGACTTCGGCCACCGTTCGCCCCACGAAACGCGGATGGCCGAGCTGCTTATCGTAGGCACGGCGATCCGCCACGCGCGCCGTCACCTCAAGGGCTGGATGAAGACTCGGCGGGTTCCCACCGCCTTGCACTACCTCCCCGCCAGCAATCGCCTGATGCGCCAGCCGCTGGGCGTGGTCGGTATCGTGGCGCCATGGAATTATCCCTATCAGCTATCGCTCACCCCCGCCGTGGCGGCGATCGCTGCCGGCAACCGGGTCATGATCAAGCCGTCGGAATTCACGCCGCGCTTTTCCGAACTGCTGCAGCGCATCGTGGGCGAGTCCTTTGCCGAGGAAGAAATCGCGGTAGTGATTGGCGATGCCCGGACCGGCAAGGAATTTACCGAACTGCCCTTTGACCATCTGTTCTTCACCGGTTCCACTGCGGTCGGAAGAATGGTGGCCCTGGCGGCGGCGAAAAACCTCACTCCCGTGACGCTGGAATTGGGCGGCAAGTCACCAGCCATTCTCGATTTTTCCAGCGACCTTGCCGCGGTGGCGCCGCGCCTCGCTTTCGGCAAGCTGCTCAACGCCGGCCAGACCTGCATCGCCCCCGACTACGCCTTCGTGCCCAACGACCGGATCGACAGCTTCGTCGAACACATGCATCGCTCCGTCGCCAAGATGTACCCACGCCTCGCCGCCAACCCGGACTATACGAGCATCGTCAGCGACCGGCATTTCGCCCGCCTGCAGGGATTGCTCGAAGACGCGCAGGCCAAGGGAGCGCGCATCGTGACTATTAATCCAGCGGCCGAAACGTTCGATCCGGCCAGGCGCAAGCTGCCGCCGGTGCTGGTGCTGGGCGCTACGCCGGAGATGAAGCTGATGCAGGAGGAGATATTCGGCCCGATCCTGCCGGTATTGGGTTATGACCGAATCGAAGAGGCTATCTCTTATATCAACCGTCACGACCGGCCTCTGGCCCTGTACTGGTTCGGGACCGATAGCACCAGCCGCGACAAAGTGCTCAGCCAGACAATTTCCGGCGGAGTCACCCTGAATGACTGCATCTGGCACATCGCGCAGGAGGATCAACCCTTCGGCGGCGTGGGCGCGAGCGGTACCGGTTCCTACCATGGAGAATGGGGATTTCGCACCTTCAGCAAGGAAAAACCCGTGTTCACCCAGTCCAGGCTGAACGGAATGTTTCTCATGTACCCGCCTTACGGCAAAACCATCGAGCGCATGCTGGCCTTGCTCAAGCGCATTGCCTGATGTTCGCGCCGCTCGCATGAACGAAATTATTTACTAATTTAAACAAATACTTATAAGATATTTATGAAGTGTGAATTCGATCCCAGGAAACGCCTATTGCACATGGTAAAATCGCGCTTTATTCATCCCGCAGACGAAGCTTCATGTCCTCGCTCAACAACAATCTGGCCGCGATCGACACCGAACTGTGGCAGGCGATCCAGGCGGAGAACCGGCGCCAGGAAAACCACATCGAGCTGATCGCCTCCGAAAACTACGTCAGCCGCGCCGTGCTCGAAGCGCAGGGCTCGCAGCTCACCAACAAATACGCCGAAGGCTATCCGGGCAAGCGCTACTACGGCGGTTGCGCCCAGGTGGACGTGGCCGAGTACCTGGCGATCGAGCGCGCCAAGGAACTGTTCGGTGCCGCTTACGCCAACGTGCAGCCGCACTCCGGCTCGCAGGCCAACCAGGCCGTCTATTTTGCGGTGCTCAAGCCGGGCGACGCCATCCTGGGCATGTCGCTCGCTGATGGAGGCCATCTCACCCACGGCGCCTCGGTCAATCTCTCCGGCAAGCTCTACCACGCTTTGTCCTACGGCCTCGACGCGGACGAGACGATCGACTACGACAAGGTCGAGCGCCTGGCGCGCGAGCACAATCCGCGGCTCATCGTCGCCGGAGCGTCCGCCTATTCGCGCGTCATCGACTGGCAGCGCTTTCGCGACATCGCCGACGAGGTCGACGCCTACCTGATGGCCGACGTGGCGCACTACGCCGGCCTCATCGCCACCGGCCACTATCCGAGCCCGATCGGCATCGCCGATTTCGTCACCAGCACCACGCACAAGACCCTGCGCGGCCCGCGCGGCGGCTTGATTTTCGCCAACGCAGAGCACGAAAAAATCATCAACTCAGCCGTGTTTCCGGGGCTGCAGGGCGGCCCGCTGATGCACGTCATCGCCGCCAAGGCGGTCGCCTTCAAGGAGGCGCTCGCGCCCGAGTTCAAGGGCTACCAGGCTCAGGTCATCGCCAACGCGCGCGCCATGGCGCGGGTGCTGCAGGAGCGCGGCCTGCGCATCGTTTCCGGAGGTACCGACTGCCACCTGTTCCTGCTGGATCTGCGCGCCAAGCACATCACCGGCCGCGACGCCGAGGACGCGCTCGGCCGCGCACACATGACCGTCAACAAGAACGCCATCCCGAATGACCCGCAAAAACCCACGGTGACCAGCGGCATCCGCATCGGCAGCCCCGCCATCACCACCCGCGGCTTCGGCCTCGCCGAAGCGGAACAGCTCGCCAATCTGATCGCAGACGTGCTCGATGCGCCGCAAAGCGAGGCGGTGCAGCAGCGCGTGCTGGCGCAAACCCAGGCCTTGTGCCTGAAGTTTCCCGTGTATGCCGGCCACGAAGCATCACACTCTGGCCAGGCGCAGAATTTCGCTTTGACATCGTGAGGGGAGAGGAGCGAGGAGCCGCAGGGGGCTGCATCGCACCCCCGCCCATTTCCCCCTTCCCCTTCCGCCTCCCAAAATCATGAAATGCCCTTTCTGCAAAGCTGACGATACCGCCGTCATCGACTCGCGCCTGTCCGAAGACGCGGCAAGCGTGCGCCGCCGGCGCCAGTGCAAGGAATGCGGCAAGCGCTTCACCACCTACGAGCGGGTGGAGTTGGCCATGCCCACGGTGATTAAGTCGAACGGCTACCGCACCGCCTACGATCGCGAGAAAATCCGCAATGGCTTCATGCGCGCGCTGCACAAACGACCGGTGCCGACCGACAACGTCGACGATGCCATCAACCGCGTCGAAGCGCGCATCCTCGCCCTGGGCGAGCGCGAGATCAAGTCGCGCACCATCGGTGAACTGGTGATGCGGGAGCTGAAGAAAATGGACGACGTCGCCTACATCCGCTTCGCCTCGGTGTACGAAGACTTCCAGCGCGTCGACGATTTCCGCGACGCCATTTTGCAGGTCAAGCGCCCGGGGCGCAAAGCACGGCGCCAGGGCCCCTAGCGTCCCCAGCGCGCTGTCGTCATGTTCAGCCCCGCCGATCGCGAGCACATGGCCGAGGCGCTGCGCCTCGCCGAAAAGGGCCTGTACACCGCCACACCCAATCCCCGCGTCGGCTGCGTGATCGCGCGCGACGGCCAGGCGGTAGGCACCGGCTGGCACGAAAAGACCGGAGGGCCGCATGCGGAGGTTCTGGCCCTGCGCGCAGCAGGCGCGCACGCGCGCGGCGCGACGGCGTACGTATCGCTGGAACCGTGCAGCCACTACGGCCGCACGCCGCCCTGCGTCGATGCGCTGATCGAAGCCGGAATCGCGCGCGTGGTCGCGGCGATGGAGGATCCGAATTCTCAGGTTGCAGGCAGCGGCTTCGCCAGGCTGCGCGCCGCGGGAATCGAGGTCGAGTCCGGGCTGATGCAAGACGAGGCGCGCGCACTGAACAACGGCTTCGTTTCGCGCATGAGCCGCGGCCGGCCCTGGGTACGCACGAAAATCGCAGCGAGCCTGGATGGCAGAACGGCGCTGGCCAACGGCCAGAGCCAGTGGATCACCGGGCCCGAGGCACGCCGCGACGGCCACGCCTGGCGCGCACGCGCCTGCGCCGTGCTCACCGGCATCGGCACGGTCAGGGACGACGACCCGCAGTTGAACGTGCGCGAGGTCGAGACGACGCGCCAGCCGCTCAAGGTGGTGGTGGACAGCCATTTGCGATTGCCGCTGTCGGCGAAGCTGCTCGAGAGCGGCAAGGTGCTGGTCGCTGCCGCAGTCGATGACAAGGCCGGCATTGCCGCCTTGCAGGACAAGGGCGCCGAGGTGGTGGTGCTTCCGAACGCCCAGGGCAAGGTGGAATTGACGGAGCTGATGCGCGAACTCGCGCGCCGCGAAATCAACGAGGTGCAGGTCGAGGCCGGGTTCAAGCTGAACGGCTCGCTGCTGCGCGAAGGCCTGGTGGATGAAATCCTGATCTATCTCGCGCCCAGCATCCTCGGCGATAGCGCATGCGGCATGTTCAAGCTCCCCGAACTCGCAGACCTTGAGCGCAAGCGGCTGCTACAATTCGGCGACGTGCGGACCATAGGCCGCGACATTCGCATTCTCGCCCGGGTCGTCAATTAGCCATGTTCACCGGCATCGTCACTTCGATCGGAAAAATCACCAACGCCGCTCCGCGCGACCAGGGGCTGCGCCTTACCATCGACGCCGGCATGCTCGACCTGTCCGACGTCGCGGTAGGCGACAGCATCGCCGTCAACGGCGTCTGCCTCACGGTCATCGCCTTGCGCGGCGACCGCTTCGACGTGGATGTGTCGCAGGAGACCATCGGCTGCACCGTGGGGCTGGGCGCGCCGAACGAAGTCAATCTTGAAAAATCGCTGCGCCTGTCGGACCGCCTGGGCGGACACCTGATGTCCGGTCACGTCGATGGCGTGGGCGAGGTGACGCGCTTCGAGGCAGCGGGCGAGAGCTTCCTGCTCGCGATTCGCGCGCCGCAGGATCTGGCCAAGTACATAGCGCGCAAGGGCTCGATCACGGTGAACGGCGTCAGCCTCACCGTCAACCGCGTCGCCGGTGCGGATTTTGAAATCAATCTGATACCGCACACCCTCACGGTGACCAACCTGAAGAATCTCAAACCCGGCAGCCGGGTCAACCTCGAAGTCGACCTGATCGCGCGCTACATCGAGCGCCTGCAGCATTACGGCGCTTAGGGCTCGATTTCAACGCGCGCGGCTCAATGATTGCGTCGACGGGCCAAACCAGAGGCGCGGCGAAAAAGCCATGAACGCGAGCCACGCAAAGGTATAAAATCTACCTGTGTTTTGTTGTCCCCTGCGTCCTTTGCGTTGAGAGACATGGTCAAACTTCCGAAATCGATCGACGACACCGCGGCCTTGCTTGCGCGCGCCGACTATGTGGCCGAGCGCAGCCTCGCCACCGCCTTGTTCCTCGCGTTGAAGATGGAGCGGCCGCTGTTTCTCGAGGGCGAAGCCGGTGTCGGCAAGACCGAGATTGCCAAGGTGCTCGCGAACACCCTCGAACGCAGGCTGGTACGGCTGCAGTGCTACGAAGGACTGGACATCTCCTCGGCCGTATATGAGTGGAACTATCCGCGGCAGATGATAGAAATCCGGCTGGCGGAAGCGAGCGGCAAGACCGACCGCAAGAAACTCAGCCACGACATCTTCTCCGCCGAATTCCTGATCAAGCGGCCGCTGCTGCAGGCGCTCGAAACAAGCGACGGCGCGGCGCCGGTGCTGCTGATCGACGAACTCGACCGCACCGACGAGCCGTTCGAGGCCTATCTGCTGGAAGTGCTGTCCGACTTCCAGGTGAGCATTCCCGAACTCGGCACGATCAAGGCGGACAAGCCGCCCATCGTGATCATCACCTCCAACCGCACGCGCGAGATCCACGATGCGGTCAAGCGCCGCTGCCTGTATCACTGGGTGGATTATCCGGACGCGGTGCGCGAACTCGACATCCTGCGGCGCAAGGCGCCGGGCGCGGCGGAACGCCTGTCGCAGGAGATCGTTGCCTTCGTGCAGCGGCTGCGCAAGATGGACCTGTTCAAGCTTCCCGGCGTGGCCGAGACCATAGATTGGACCAAGGCGCTGGTGGCGCTGGACAAACTCGCCCTCGATCCGGACACGGTCAACGACACGCTCGGCGCCCTGCTCAAGTACCAGGATGACATCAGCCGCGTCCGCGGCAGCGAAGCCGAGCGGCTGCTGTCGGAAGTCAGAGCGGAGATCGCGGCCGCCTGAGTCCATGTTTCGCGCTGGCGCATGAGATCCCCCGCCTTCATCAAACGTCTGTTCGCTCCTGCGGCGAAAACGGGCAACAAGCCGGACCGGCACACGCGCAGGACCGTGGCCCTGTGCCATGCGCTGCTGTCCGAACGCGGCGAGGCCTCCGGCGCTGCCTTGGCGCGCGAGGCGCTCGCCGCCTACCGCATGCTCTCGGGCCCGGCGCTGACGGCCTTTTTCGATGTCCTGGCCGAAGAATTTTCGCCCGGCCCGGAAGCGGTCGGGGAAGCCGCCGACGCTTACCGGCAGGATGCCTCGCAGGCCAATCTGATCCGGCTGCAGCGCGTGGTCGAGCCGCCGCGGCAAGAGCTGATGCGGCGTCTCAACCTGGCAATCGGCGGGACCGCGGCGCTGGTCGAAATGCGCCGGCGCCTGCTGCACGATCTGAAGGCCTACCCTAACTGGGCAGGCATCGATGCCGACATGGTTCATCTGCTCGGCTCCTGGTTCAACCGCGGCTTTCTCTCGCTCCAGCGCATCGACTGGCGCACCCCGGCGCTGGTGCTGGAGAAGCTCATGCAATACGAGGCCGTGCACGAGATCCAGGGCTGGCGCGACCTGCGCCGCCGGCTCGAGTCCGACCGCCGCTGCTTCGCCTTTTTTCATCCGGCCCTGCCCGACGAGCCGATCATTTTCATCGAAGTTGCGCTGACCAAAGGCATGAGCGAGCAGGTGCAGCCCCTGCTCGACCCCGACTCGCCGGTAGTCGATCCGGCCAGCGCGGACACGGCCGTTTTCTACTCCATCACCAACTGCCAGGAAGGCATGCGCGGCATCTCCTTCGGCAATTTCCTGATCAAGCAGGTGGCGGAGGACCTGGGTCGCGAATTTCCGCGCTTGAAGACGTTCGCCACGCTCTCGCCCATACCGCAATTCCGCAAATGGCTCGCCGACACCGCCACCACGCACCCCGAGCTGGCCGAATTCGCAGGCGCGCTGGCCGAGGCCGATTGGATCCAGCGCGCCGGGCCGGGCACGCGTCTGCGAACTGAACTGATGCGGCTGTGCGCGTACTACCTGCAACAGGCCAAACACGACGGCGAACCGGCCGATGCCGTAGCGCGCTTTCATCTGGGCAACGGCGCGCGCATGGAACGCCTCAACTGGCTCGCCGACTCGTCCAAGGCGGGCATGGCGCGTTCGGCCGGCCTGATGGTCAATTACGTCTACCGCCTGAAGGATGTCGAGCGCAATCATCAGGCCTATGCGAACAAGCACCTGGTCGTGGCGTCGCCGGGCCTGGCGCTGCTCGCGCGCGAGAGCCTGCTGGCGCGCCTGAAGGTCACGCGCAAAGGATAAGCGCGCCGACATCGGCGGACGTGGGCGGATACATCGAGCTGCAGTGATCCAAATTGCGCGGACGGCGGCCCGTCCGCGCGGATCATTGATTGCGCACGGATGAAAAACACATCCGTGCGCAATCGACGATCTTGTATAAAACCCCCACGCAGTGTTTGGTGTTAACCAAAACCGTGTTTTCTGAACGGATGCTTTTATCCGTTCAGAAAACACGGTTGGCGCGCGGAGCGCGCAATGCTCGCGCGCCGACATCGACGGACGTAGGAGGATACCTCGAGCTGCGGCGATCACACTTGGATAAAAGCAACCTTAATCGAGTCTCGGCTTGATGCCCTTGATGTCGTCGAAGGAGACGACGCCCAACAAGCGTTCCTCATTGTCGGTAACCGGGATGGCGCGAAAGCCGTAGCGCCCGAACATGTCCACCGCGTCCTGCAGCGTGTCATCCGGGTTGAGCGAGATCACGCTGTCGGTCATGACTTGCCCGATCAGTTGCTCGGGCTCCGCCGCGATCAATTCGCGCAGATCGCTGATGCCGCGCAGCGTATCCTTCTCGTCCGTGACATAGACATACATGTCCACGTCCATGTTGCGCGCGATTTCGCGGTAGTCCCTCAGCACGTCCCGGACCGGGGCCGATTCGGGCATCTTGACGTACTGCTGTGTGGCAAACAGCAGGATGTTCTCGTCGTGGCCCTCGATGATCTTCTGCACCATGGGCGCGCTGTCCTTGTCGATCAGCTTGAGAATCTCGTCGGCTTCCGCCGTCGGCAGGATCGCCAGGATATCCGCAGCCTGCGCCGGACTCATCTCGTTGATGAGCTTGGCGGCAGCCTCCAGTTTCATCGCGCTGATGAGCTCGCGCTGCACCCGCGGCTCGACTTCTTCCAGGGTGTCGGAAGCGTGCTCCGGTTCGAGCTCGCTGAAAATGGCCATGCGCTGGTGGCTGTCGAGTTCTTCCAGGATATCGGCCAGATCGACCGGGTGGATGTCGTTCAGCTTGTCCTTCAGCACCTTGAGCTTGACGCTGCCGGAAAAACTGCCGATATGCTCCGGCAGGGGCTGGACGTACATCCACGACACGGTGGCCATTTCATTGTGTTCGACCATGAAACTCGCCAGTTTCTTCAGCCCCAGCCGCCGCAACAGGCGGTAGCGGCTGAAATCCACTTCGCTGGCATAGAGCTTGCCGTTTTGCAGCACCAGCTTGACGTCGTAGACGACCTCCACTTCGTGGTCGTCCATATCCAGGATCTTCTTGTCGAGGATGTGGTCCTTGAGCAGAATGGCTCCCGCCGGCGGCGCCTTCTCGTAGTCGGCGGCATTGACCACGTCGGCCACGATCTCGGTGTTTGAAATCAGCGCGATCCTGTCCCAGGGCAGCAACAGGGACGGATAGCCGAACGAGCGGCTCACCACCAGATGGGTGACCTCGGGGATCTTTCCGGTTTCGACGATCACCAGATCGTCCAGCCGTCCGATTTTCTCGGACTTGAGATACACCTTGCGGCCCAGGATCTCCCCCAGGAAGAACTCGTGCTCGAGCGCGGCGACCATCGCTGCCTCTCCCTCAGTTCAACAGCAGAATGAACTTGTATGCTATCAGGCACACAAGGAACAGAAGATAGATGCGCAGAAACTGCAGCGCGGCTCGCACCCCGAGCGACATTTCGATGCGCGGCTCGCGATAGCGCTGGTTGATCTCTCCGATCTTGCGAAACAGGCGTTTCAGACTGGCGCGCATGGCCGCGGCTCCCGCTACTGGAAAAGGTTCGGGAACATCACGCTGATCCCGTAGAGCGAGGACAAGACGACTATCGAGACGACAATGAATCCGCCGATCAGGTTCTGCCAGACGCTGTTGTAATAGTCGCCCATCGTATGCCGATCGTTGAGCAGCAGGATCAGGAACACCAGCGCCGCAGGCAGCAGCGTCACCGCGATCACCTGCACGAACAGGGTGATCAGCACCAGGGGCGCGCCCGGGATTAGCACCACCAGGCCGGCGGTGATCAGGGCGAAGAAATAGCTGGCGTAGAACCAGGGCGCCTGCTTGATGTTCTGGTTGAGCGAGTGGGCCCAGCCGAAGATTTCGCCGAAAGCCCAGGAACTCGCGAGCGAAATGCAGATGGCACCGAGCAGGCCGGCGTCGAACAGGCCGATGGCCATGAAGGTGCCGACATAGCGGTCGGTCTGCATCAGGTGCTCGGCCGCCTGTCCGGCGCCTTCGATGTCGGTGCCGTTCAGGGTCGTGCCGGTGACGATGACGATGAATATCGCCACCACGACGGTGAGCGCAGAGCCGAGCAGGGTATCGAATTTTCCCCAGGGGATATCTTTTTCCTGCATGCCCTTGTCCACCACCGCGCTTTGCTGAAAGAACAGCATCCACGGCGCAATGGTGGTGCCGATGTTGGCCATGAGGAAAAAGAACAACTGGCCGTTGAAGCCACCGTGGAAATTCGGGATCAAACCGTCCTTGAGGATGTCCGAAACCGAAGGATTGACCATGAAGGCGCCCGGAATATAGATCAGGTTCAGGGCGCAGAACAGGAGCGCGATCTTCTCCCAGGTCCAGTAGCGGCCGTTCAGGACGATGATGGCCATCAGCAGCACCACCCCGGTAACCGTCAGCCAGGGCGGCACCCCGAATATGTGCAGGGCGGCCGTCATGCCGATGAATTCGGTGACCAATGTCAGCCAGTTCACCAGCATCAGGTCGATCAGCGCGTACCAGCCCCAGTTAGCGCCAAAACCGTCGAAAATCGCCTCCGCCAGGCCGCGCTTGGTGACGGCCCCCAGGCGCACGGTCATCTCCTGCACGTAATAGGCCACCGGAATCAGCAGCAGCAGGAACCAGATCAGGTGGTAGCCGTACTTGGCGCCGGTGGCCGCGTAGGTGGTGATGCCGCCGGCATCGTTGTCGGCGACCATGACCACGATGCCCGGGCCGGCAATGACCAGATAGAGCTGGATCGCCTTCCACATCTTGCGCAGCTTGTAGTACAGCTTGGAAAAGAAATTCATTCGACGAACTCTATAGGCTGTACAGCGCAAGAATCGCGTAGCTGGCGTGACCGCGGGTGACGTCGTGCATGGCTTCGACTGTGAGCGGAGGGCGACGCCGTATAATACCGCATGACTTCAGGCAAATTAGCGGAAAACGTCATGCATTTCGCCCGCGTACTGCGCGCGGCCGGGCTGCCCATCGGCCCGGACCGGGTGGTCGACGCGCTGCGGGCGCTCCAGACCGCCGGCATCGAGCGGCGCGAAGATTTCTACTGGACGCTGGCGGCGGTGTTCCTGTCCAAGCGCGAGCAGCAGGAACTGTTCGACCAGGCGTTTCACATATTCTGGCGCGACCCGCAGATGCTCGAGCGCATCATGAGCCTGCTGCTGCCGCAGATCTACGGCCGCGCCGGCCAGGCCGAGACGCCTGCGGCGAGCAACCGCCTGTCGGAGGCGCTGTATTCCAAGCATGAGCAGGCGCAACAGCAAGAGCAGCAAATCGAGATCGACGCCAGTCTCACTTTTTCCCCGAGCGAGTTGTTGCAACACGCCGACTTCGAGACCATGACCGGCGCCGAGCTGGCGCAGGCGAAAAAACTGATCGCGCGACTGCGCCTGCCCATTCCCGAAGTGCAGACGCGGCGCTTTCGCCCCGATGCCCGGGGGGCGCGCATCGACCTGCCGGCGACGCTGCGCGCGAGCATGAGGGGCGGGGCGCAGATCATCACGTTAAAGCGCCGCTCGCGCATCGCCCGGCATCCGCCGCTGGTGGTGCTGTGCGACATCTCCGGCAGCATGAGCCGCTACTCGCGCATGTTCCTGCATTTCCTGCACGCCATCACCAACGACCGCGACCGCGTGCATACCCTGGTGTTCGGCACGCGGCTCACCAACATCACGCGCCACCTCCGGAACCGCGACGTGGACATCGCCATGAACCGGGTGGCCTCGGCGATCCAGGACTGGGCCGGCGGCACGCGCATCGGCGTATGCCTCGAGGAATTCAACCGCAACTGGTCGCGGCGCCTGCTCGGCCAGAACGCGGTGGTGCTCCTGATCAGCGACGGTTTGGACCGCGACGTCGGCGAGGGCCTGGGCGCGGAGATGGAGCGCCTGCACAAGTCCTGCCGCAAACTCGTCTGGCTCAACCCGTTGTTGCGCTACGAAGGCTTTCAGCCGCGGCCGTCCGGGGTGCGCGCCATGCTGCCGCACGTGGACGCCTTCATGCCGGTGCACAACATCGAGAGCCTGGTCGATCTGGCGCGCGAACTGGAACACGGCAAGTGGCAGCGCCATTCCGGTAGAATCGCGGCCTGAAGTAGAAAGGAAGAAACAATGGAAATGACCGGCGAGCAGATCATCCCCGCATTACAAGCCGAAGTCTGGCGCGGCTTGAACGACCCCGAAGTGCTCAAGGCCTGCATTGCCGGCTGCGAGTCGATCGAAAAGCTGACCGACACCGAATATACTGTGGTGACGACCGTGGCGATCGGCCCGGTCAAGGCGAGGTTCCGGGGCAAGCTGCTGCTCGGCGACCTCGACCCGCCCAATTCGTACTCGCTTTCCTTCGACGGCCAGGGCGGAGCAGCCGGCTTCGGCAAGGGCTCGGCCAAAGTGTCGCTCGCGACGGAGGCCGCGGGCACCCGGCTCAGTTATACCGTAAAGGCCCAGGTGGGGGGCAAGCTGGCACAGATCGGCTCGCGCCTGATCGACGGCGTGGCGAAAAAAATGGCGGATGACTTTTTCGCCGCCTTCAACCGGAAAATGGCCGGGCCGGTCCCGGTGGCGGTCCCAGCCGAGGCCGCGCCTGGCGCGGCACCGCTGTGGTGGGTGGTGGCGATCATTGCGGCCATGTTCCTGCTTGCCTATTGCACCTGAGCCGCGGCGCGCTCGACCACCAGCCGCGCGGCGCCCTCATAACCTCGCATGAGGGGAGGTATCCCCTCAGTTTGCGATGAGGTCTTAGAACACGATCACGCCACGCGCATTGCGTCCCGCTTCAAGGTCGGCAAACGCCTGCGCCGCCTCTTCGATGCGGTAGGTGCGGGTGATGAGTTCGTCCAGCTTGAGTTTCTTCGCTTGGTACAGCGCGATCAGCCGCGGGAAGTCCTCGCGCGGGCGCGCCGAGCCGTAGTAGCTGCCGGTCAGGGTCTTTTCCTCGAAGGTGATCGAGGCCGTCTTCAGCGACGTGTTGTCGTCGCCGCGGGCCACGCCCACTACCACGGCGGTGCCGCCCTTGCGCAAGGCGCGGAAGGCTTGCTCCACCATCTTGCCCAGGCCGATGCACTCGAAGCTGTAGTCCGCCCCGCCGCCGGTGAGCTTTTTCACCGCCTTGACCAGGTTCTCTTCGCGGCCCGCGTTGAGCGCATGCGTGGCGCCGAACTGCTTCGCCAGCTCCAGCTTGTGCTCGGCCATGTCCACCGCGACGATGATGCCGGCACCAGCGATGGCGCAACCCTGGATCACGTTCAGGCCCACGCCGCCGGCGCCGATCACCAGCACGCTAGCACCCGGCTCCACCTTGGCCGTATTGAATACCGCTCCGACCCCGGTCATCACGCCGCAACTGATCAGCGCCGCCTGCGCGAGCGGCATGCCGGGCGCGATTTTTACCACGTTGTCCACGTGCAAAGTGGCATATTCGGCCATCACCCCGCAAGCGGAAAAAATATTGAGCGGCGCGCCTTTCGCATCGCGCGTGCGCAGGCTGCCGTCGGGCAGCGCGGCAAACGCCTTGGCGCCGACGTCGCACAAATGCGGGCGGCCGGTAACGCAGTAGCGGCATTTGCCGCACATATTGACGAAGGAGCTGATCACCGTATCGCCGGCAGCGAGCTCGGTCACGCCTTCGCCGGCTTCGACCACGGTGCCCGCGCCTTCATGGCCGAGGATCAGCGGCAAGGGCATGCCGATGGTGCCGTTGACCGCCGACAGATCGCTATGGCACACGCCGCAGGCGCCCAGCTTGACCATCACCTCGGCGCGGTGCGGCGATTCGACCTCAATCTGTTCCACCACTACCGGCACATTGTTCTGGCGGCATACAACTGCTTTCGCCTTGCGTCCCATGCCGACTCCCCGTTTCGGTTTGCGATGACAAGCATTATGCAACCTCGCACGTGAAATCGCCAAACCGTTCGATGCATGCTTGCACGGGGTCTGGTTTCCATCGGAGGTCGCCGCAAACCGCGTCCGTGCTCGAACGCGATCCGGAGTGCCGCCGCCCGGCGGCTTTCGAGTTGACAAGGGCGAAACAGAGTGACTAAACTGCCTCTGCACGCCCCTAAAGGGAAAAGCGTATATGGCTCTTTGGGTCGCAATCCGGCACAATGCGTAGCAGCGCGCACTGCCAAGCCGTAAGCGCCATGAATGGAAACCTATCCAACCAAATGAGGAGATCACTGTGGAACGTCGTTCCTTCCTGAAAAAAGCCGGCCTGGGTTTGGCCGCAGGCGCGGTCACCGCGCCGGTGCTCGTCAATGCACAGGCACCGGCCGCCGGACTGCCGACCATATCGTGGCGCATGGCTACAAGCTGGCCGAAGAGCCTGGACACGCTGTACGGCGGTGCGGAACACGTCGCCAAGCGCGTGTCGGAGGCAACCGGCGGCAAGTTCACCATCAAGGTGTTCGCGGCCGGCGAGATCGTCGGCGGCCTGCAGGTCCTCGACGCCGTCCAGAACGGCACCGTCGAGTGCGGGCACACGACGGGCTACTATTATTTCGGCAAGGACCCGACCTTTGCCTTTGCCAGCTCTCTGCCATTCGGCCTGAATACGCGACAGCAGAATTCGTGGATGTACCACGGCGGCGGCCTGGAATTGATGCGCAATTTTCTCAAGGACTACAACTGCCTCAGCCTGCCCGCCGGCAATACGGGCGCCCAGATGGGCGGCTGGTTCCGCAAGGAAATCAAGACCGTCGCCGATCTCAAGGGCCTGAAGATGCGCATCAGCGCAGCCGCCGGCCTGGTGCTGACCAAGTTGGGTGTGGTGCCGCAGCAGATCGCCGGCGGCGACATCTACCCGGCGCTGGAGAAGGGCACCATCGACGCGACCGAGTGGGTCGGTCCCTACGACGACGAGAAACTCGGCTTCTACAAGGTGGCGAAGTATTACTACTACCCGTCCTGGTGGGAAGGCGGCACCGAAATCGACCTGCTGGTAAACCTCAAGACCTGGGAGGCTCTGCCCAAGGATTACCAGGCGATCCTCGAAATGGCATGCGGGGAAGCAAACGTCGGCATGACGGCAAAGTACGACACGGCCAATCCGCCCGCGCTGAAGCGGCTGCTCAGCAACGGGGTCAAGCTGTTGCCCTTCTCCAACGAGATCATGGCCGCATGCTACAAGGTTTCCCGGGACGTATTCGACGAGATCGCCGCCAAGAACGCCAAGTTCCAGAAGGTCTACGAGCCGTGGAAGAAGTATCGCGACGAGCAGGTGCAGTGGTTTTCGATCGCGGAAAATCGTTACGACAACTTCATGGTCGCCGCCCAGCGACAGTCGCAGAAGGCGCCCGCCAAGAAAAAATAAGGCGCTGCGGCTCCCGGCCGTCGCGACGGCCGGGAAGGTACAAAAATAGCCCCGCTGCGGCGGGGCTATTTCATTTCGTGAAACGCCGAATCGCGCCTACTTCTGGTTCCCGTCCCCCGCCCCCTCGCCTGGCTTGCCGCCGCGCAATGCCCGCTCCAGCGCCTTGCCCGGGTCGTCTTCGTCCTTGTCCGCTGCGTCCGCTTTCGAGTCGGTTGCCGGCTCGCCCTCGAGCGGCTCGCCCTCGGCCCCCGGCGTCTCGGCCGGCACCTCGATGCGCATCTGGTCGATGTTGACGGCCGCCTTCTTCGCCATGCCACCTGAAACCAGCGCCGGGAACACGATGATGAGGGCGACCATGATGAGTTGGATCAGCACGAAGGGCACCGCGCCCCAGTAGATCTGCCCGGTGGTCACCGGCGGGGTGAGCTTGCCCGTGACCTTGTCCAGGTATTCCCGGCCTGGCGCGACCGAGCGCAAATAGAACAGGGCGAAGCCGAACGGCGGATGCATGAACGAGGTTTGCATGTTGACGCCGAGCAGCACGCCAAACCAGATCAAGTCGATGCCGAGCTTTTCCGCCACCGGACCGAGCAGCGGCACGATGATGAAGGCCAGCTCGAAGAAATCGAGGAAGAACGCGAGCACGAACACCAGGACGTTGACCACGATCAGAAAGCCCAATTGGCCGCCCGGCAGGTCGAGCAGCAGGTGCTCGACCCAGAGATGCCCGTCCACGCCATAGAACGTCAGGCTGAACACGCGCGCGCCGACCAGGATGAACACCACGAACGAGGTCAGCTTCGCGGTCGTGTCCATCGCCTGCCGCAGCAGCGGAAAGGACAGGCGCCGGCGCGCAACTGCCATGATCAGCGCCCCAGTGGCACCCATCGCCCCGCCCTCGGTCGGCGTCGCCACGCCGAGGAAGATGGTGCCGAGCACCAGGAAAATAAGCGCCAGCGGCGGGATCAGCACGAAGGTCACGCGCTCCGCCATCCGGGAGAGCAGTCCGAGCTTGAGAATACGGTTGATCACCGAAGCCGCGAAGGCCACCCCTACGCCCACCGAGGTGGACACCACCAGCAGTTCGTCGGTCGGCGCGTCGGCAGGATAATGGTACTGGGCAAATCCCATGGACACCGCCACGGCGACGATCACCAGCACGACCAGGGACGGCGTGCCGCTCGAGCCGCTCGGCTCGCGGAAGGTGCGTGCTTCCAGCGGCAGCGCCGGCGCCCAGGCCGGCTTGAACACGGCGATGCCCGCCGCGTACAGCGCATAGAGCCCGGCCAGCGTAATGCCCGGAAGGAACGCCCCCGCGTACATGTCGCCCACCGACTTGCCGAGCTGGTCGGCCATGACGATCAGCACCAGCGACGGCGGGATGATCTGCGCCAAGGTGCCCGAAGCCGCGATCACGCCGGACGCAAAGCGCCGGTCGTAGCCATAACGCAGCATGATGGGCAGCGAGATCAGCCCCATCGAAATCACCGAAGCGGCGACCACGCCGGTGGTGGCGGCGAGCAGCGCGCCGACGAAAATCACGGCAAAACTAAGGCCGCCGCGCAGCGGCCCGAATAGCTGGCCGACGGTATCGAGCAAGTCCTCCGCCATGCCGCTGCGTTCCAGGATCAGGCCCATGAAGGTGAAGAACGGCACCGCCAGCAAAGTGTCGTTCGACATTACCCCCCAGATGCGCTGCGGCAGCGCCTGGAACAAGGACGGTTGCAGCAGTCCGAGCTCGACCCCGAACAGTCCGAACAGAACGCCAGTGGCGGCGAGCGCAAAAGCCACCGGGTAGCCGAGGAGGAGGAATACCACCAGGGCGCCGAACATCAGCGGCGCCATGTTCTGGGCGAGGAACAGGGTCATGCGGGCTCTCCCCGTTGCTTGCGGATCTCCGCGGCCAGTTGTTCCTCGGCGCTCGGACCCTCGTCCTTTTCGGTGGGATCGGGGATCAGGCCCCGCAGGAAGGCGATGCGCTTGACCAGCTCGGACAGGCCTTGCACCACCAGCAGGAAAAATCCGACCGGCACCATCAGCCGCGCGGGCCAGATCACCAGGCCGCCGGCATTGGTCGAAACCTCATTGTGCCGGTAGGCATCGACGAACACCGGCCACGACATCCACATGATGGCAATCGCCATCGGCAAGAGGAAGAAAATCGTGCCGAGGACGTCGATCCAGGCCTGCGCGCGCTTGGACATGCGCCCGGAGATGACGTCGATGCGCACGTGCTGGTTGTGCAGCAGCGTATAGCCGGCGCAGAGCAGGAACACGGCGGAGAACAGGTACCACTGGATTTCCAGCCAGGCGTTCGAGCTTAGGTTGAGCGAATAGCGCACGACGGCGTTGCCGGCGCTAACCAGCACCGCAACCAGGACCAGCCAGTAGGTAAGCTTGCCAACGCTCTCGCTGAGCGCGTCGATAAGGCCGGACAAGCGCAGTAGAAGCTTCACAGGACCCTCCTCCTTGCAAGGCTAAAACAATTGGACTGCCCCATTTTTCGGCGCTGTGTCGCGGGCGGTAGCGTTGGAATTATAGGGGATTTCTCCGCGTTGCCGGCAGGGTATTGCTTTGATTGCTCGAGGTCCGCCGCGCCTGGACGCAGTGGATCCCGGGCGGGTCCGCTCAGTTGCCGGCGATGGTCATGCTGTCGAGGAGGATCGAGCCGCAGCGGCGCGAACCGCGCGTGAGCTTGTCCCGGCCCACCGCCGCAATGCCCTTGAACATGTCGCGCAGATTGCCGGCGATGGTGATCTCCTCCACCGGGTAGCGGATGACCCCACCCTCCACCCAGTAGCCGGCGGCGCCGCGCGAATAGTCGCCGGTGACCATGTTGATGCCCTGTCCCATCAGGTCGGTGACGAGCAGGCCGCGGCCCATTTTTTTCAGCAGCCCGGGCAGATCGAGCCCGCCGCTTTGAAGTATCAGGTTGTGGCTGCCGCCGGCGTTGCCGGTAGAGCGCATGCCGAGCTTCCTGGCCGAATAGGTGCCGAGGAAATAGCCCTGCAGCACGCCGTCCTTCACCACCTCGCGCGCATGCGTGGCGACGCCGTCGTCGTCGAAGTAGCAGCTCGCCAGCCCTTTCTCGAGGTGCGGCTGCTCGCTCAACTGCACCAGCGGCGAAAATACCTGCTTACCCAGGCTGTCCAGCAGAAAAGAGGTTTTGCGATACAGGCTGCCGCCGCTTACCGCGCTGACAAAGCTCGCCAGCAAACCGCTGGCCATCGGCGCCTCGAACAGCACCGGCACTTTCATCGTCTTCAGCTTGCGGCTGCCCAACCGTGCCAGAGCGCGCTCGCCGGCATAGCGCCCCACCGCTTCGCCCGCGGGCAGATCGCGCGCGGCGCGCGCCTCCGCGTACCAGTCGTCGCGCTGCATCGCGCCGCCCTGCGCGGCGATCACCGCGCACGAAAGGTAATGGCGCGTAGTCGGATAGCCGGCGGCAAAGCCGTTGGAGTTGGCCACCACGAACTGGTGGTGCTGGGTCGAGACCCCCGCCCCTTCGGAGTTGACGATGCGCGGGTCCAGGGCGAACGCCGCAGCCTCGCAGGCGCGCGCGCGCTCGATCGCTTCATCGATAGGCAGATCCCAGGGATGGAACAGGTCGAGGTCATGGATCTCGCGCGCCATCAGCTCGGGTTCGGCCAGGCCGGCACAGTCGTCGCTCGCGGTAAAGCGCGCGATGCTGACCGCCGCAGCCACGGTGTCGGTGAGCGCCTTGGGCGAGAAATCCGAGGTGCTGGCAAAACCCTTGCGCCGGCCGAGGTAGGCAGTGACGCCTATGCTCTTGTCGCGGTTGTACTCGATGGTCTCGACCTCGCCTTTGCGCACCACGGCGGTCTGACCGTAGCCCTCGGACACATCGGTTTCAGTGGCGCTTGCGCCTTGCGCGGCGGCTTGCCGCAGCAGATCCAGGGCGATTTGCCTGAGGGTATCGAGTGGATAGGTAAAGCGCGCCGTCGTCATTGGACTATTGCCATTGGGATAGTGTGTAAGCTGCAAAAACCATTATCATAGCAGGTCGAACCTTTCGCACCCGGCCCCATGCAAGACGAACTAACCAGCAAAACGCGCAAGAAAAAGGACATGCTGGCCCTGCAGGACCTGGGCGTGAAGCTGGTCGAGTTGAATCAGCAGCAGATCGAGACCATGCAACTGCCGGAGTCCCTGCTCGCGGCGGTGCAGGAAGCCAGGCGCCTCACCAAGCACGAGGCGCGGCGGCGGCAGATGCAATACATCGGCCGCCTGATGCGCGACATCGATGCCGAGCCGATACGCGACCGGCTCGATGAGTGGCTAGGGCAAGGGCGCGAGCACACGGCGCAGCTGCACGCCCTCGAGCGCTGGCGCGACGAGCTCCTGGCCGGCGACCCGGCCCTGGCGCGATTCCTGAACGAGTATCCGGGTGCCGACAGCCAGAAGCTGCGCACCCTGATCCGAAACGCGCGGCGCGAACAGGGCGCGGCCTTGCCACCGAAGAGTTACCGCGAACTGTTCCGCGCACTGCGTAAAATGACTACAAAGGATTCCGCGGCCGACGCCTGAAGGCCGGCAGCGCGACTAAACGCATGCAAAACAATCCCGACGTATTATTAATTGGCTTGGTTTCCATCAGCGATCGCGCCTCGGCCGGCGTGTACAAGGACGAAGGCATCCCGGCGCTGGAAGACTGGTTCTCGCGCGCCATCGCGGCACCCGCGTGGCGCACGGAGAAACGCCTGATCCCGGACGAGCGGCCGGCAATCGAAGCGGCGCTGATCGAACTGGTCGATCAGGTAGGCTGCCATCTGGTACTCACCACCGGCGGCACCGGCCCCGCCTTGCGCGACGTCACGCCCGAAGCGACGCTCGCCGTCGCGGACAAACCCATGCCCGGTTTCGGCGAGCAGATGCGCAGGATCAGCCTGGAATTCGTGCCCACCGCCATCTTGTCGCGCCAGGTCGCGGTGATCCGCTACCGCCGCTCAGACAGCGCTCCCGCGACCGGCAGCCTCATCATCAACCTGCCCGGCCAGCCCAAGTCGATCAGGGAGACGCTCGAAGGCCTCAAGGACCGCGATGGCAAACAGCTCGTCCCGGGCATATTCGCCGCCGTGCCCTACTGCATCGACCTCATCGGCGGGCCCTACATCGACACCAAGGACGACGTGATCAAGGCGTTCCGCCCGAAATCCGCGATCCGGCCGAAAAAGGATCAGCGGCTATGAGCGCAGAGACCCTGGAAACCATAGAAATCGAGACTGCGCCCGATCCGCGGGCCAGCGTAATCTGGATGCACGGCCTGGGCGCCGACGGCAACGACTTCGCGCCCCTGGCCGATGAAATCGAACTGCCCGTCGCCGTGCGCTACATCTTTCCGCATGCCCCGATGATGCCGGTGAGCCTCAACGGCGGCTACGTGATGCGCGCCTGGTACGACATCAGCGATGCCGCCATCCGGCGCGAAGACGAAGCGGGCGTGCGCGCCTCGCAGCGTCTGGTCGAGGACCTGCTCGCGCGCGAGAAATCCCGCGGCATCGGCGCGAGCCGCATCGTGCTCGCCGGCTTCTCCCAGGGCGGGGCGATCGCGCTGCAAGCCGGCCTGCGCCATGGCGAGCGCCTGGCCGGCATCATGGCCCTCTCGACCTATGTGCCGCTCGCCGACCAGCTTGCGGCCGAGGCCCACCCGGCCAATCGCGGGGTGCCGATTTTCATGGCGCACGGCACGGCCGACCCGATGATCGCGTTGGCTCGCGCCCAGGCCTCGCGCGACCTGCTGCTGCAGCAAGGTTATGCGGTCGAATGGCACGAGTACCGGATGCAGCACTCGGTGTGCCCGCAGGAAATCGCCGATATCGGCGCCTGGCTCGCGCGCGTGCTCGCCTGAAGAGGAGCAAATCTAGGAAATCAATTCTGATCGGCGAGATTCAATGCACGAGCTGGTTGATCTCGATGATGGGAAGCAGAATGGCGAGCACGATCAGCAGCACGACGCCGCCCATCACCAGGATCATCACCGGCTCGAGCAGGGTCAGGAAAACCGCCAGGCGCCGCTCGAGCACCTGTGTTTCGAGCTGAGCGGCACGCTGCAGCATCTGCTCCAGCTTGCCGCTCACTTCCCCGCTCGCCACCAGATGCACCATCAGCGGCGGAAACGCGTGCGTCGCGCCCAGCGAGCGCGCCAGGCTCTCGCCTTCGCGCACGCGCTCGATCACGCCTTCGATGGCCTCGCGCATCACCATGTTGGTCATCACGCGCGCGCCGGAATTGAGCGCGGAGAGCAACGGCACGCCGCCGCCGACCAGAATGGCGAGCGTGCTGGCGAAACGCGACGTGTTGACGCCGCGAATCAACTGCCCCAGCCAGGGCGTGCGCAGCAACATCGCGTCCCAGCGGCGTCTGGGCTCATCGCGGCGCAGCGCCAGGCGCACGGCAACCACAGCGCCGACGCCGGCGAGCGCGAGATAGGGCCAGGCCACGCGCAGGAAATCGGAGAGTCCGATGAGCGCGCGCGTGAGCAGCGGCAGGCTCTGCCGCGACTGCTGAAACACCTGCACGATCTGCGGCACCACAAACACCAGCAGGCCGGTGACAATGCTGATCGCAACCAGGGTGACCAGGACCGGGTAAAGCAGCGCCAGCGTGGTTTTCTGCTTCAGCGCCTGGCGCGCGTCGAGATAATCGGCAAGATGCTGCAACACCGTCGGCAGCGCGCCCGATTCCTCGCCGCCGTGGACCAGCGCGCGGTAAAAGTCGGGGAAACTCTTGTCATAGCTGCCCATGGCGCCGGCGAGGGAGACCCCGGCTGTAATCTCGGCTTTGACGCCGCCCAGCACCTCGCGCGTCACCGGCGCCGAGGCCTCCTCGATCAGCGCGCTGAGCGACTGCTCCAGCGTCAGGCCCGATGCGAGCAGCGTTGCCATCTGCCTCGTGACCAGGCTTAGTTCGTCCGCAGACATGCCACGCGCCCACGGCTGGCTCGCGCGCTCGCGCGCGCGCACCAGATCGATCGCGGAGGGGTGCAAGCCCTGGGCGCGCAATTGCGCGCGCGCCTGGCGCGGCGTATCCGCCTGAACTATTCCGGATACCGTGCGCCCGGCCGCGTCCAGCGCCTCGTAGCGGAATGCTTCCATCACCCGGTGCTATTCGCGCGTCACGCGAACCACTTCTTCCAGGCTGATTGTGCCCTCGGCGGCCCAGCGCATGCCGTCATCGCGCAAGGAGAGCATGCCCTGCGCCAGCGCATGCTCGCGCAGCACTTGCTCGGAAGAACGGT
>Ga0080064_1002687_pt1 | contig 28972 bp, 20 predicted proteins | sample Subgrocontami54m_FD_69260 | JGI IMG/M metagenome (GOLD analysis project Ga0080064, IMG submission 69260) | Subsurface groundwater microbial communities from S. Glens Falls, New York, USA - GMW46 contaminated, 5.4 m (SPADES assembly) (version 2) ...
TATTCCGTTTACAATATCCTGAACTGTTTCCTTTTTATCAATCATCTTCATCAGCTCTTCGCTTGCGGTCTCTACTCCAAAAGCCAGCCCTGTAAAATTGGCTTCCTTAAGTCTCTGAAGCAAATCATCGTCAACGCAGTCACCGCGAGTCACCATGGTAAATTCAGTCTTCTTATTTAAACCATTATCAATAATACCATGGCAAAGCTCATAAACCCTTTTCTTATGGATAGTAAAAATATCATCAAAAAATACGATGTTAGACGGAGCATAATTGTTAACTAACTTTGTTAATTCTTTAATCACTTTATCTGTACTTCTATACCTATATTTATTACCGTTGATTGCACGTTGGCTGCAAAACACACAATTATACGGGCAGCCTCGCGAGGAAATAATAAATCCCATATCATATATCTTTGAATCAAACAGATGATATGGGATTTCCGGTAAAAGATTAATATCAATCAACGGCGCCATTGGTTTATGGACTATTTTACCGTTCTCTTTATACGAACATGATAAAATATCTTTGAATCCCAAACCTTTTTTATGATTGGTAATTATCTGTTCAATTACAAGTTCAGCTTCTCCCCTGACCACAAGGTCAATAGACGGTTTTCCAAGAACCTCATCCGGCTCTACAGTCGGATGAATACCTCCAAATATAATCGTAGATTTAGGATGTATCGATTTAATCAGACCGGCAAGTTCATAGCCGCGCCCAACATTAGGCGTCATACAGCTAATGCCAAACAGTTGATTATCTTTGTCAGTAATAAGTTTAATCTTTTCCGGCGTCAGCATTCCAACTTCTTCATCAACTATCTTAACGGTATAATTTCTTTCCATTAAATACGCAGCCAGATAACCAAGACCTAAAGGGACGCTCTTTGCTACCAGAAAGTCGAATGACCCAAGCACGCTCTTTTCCTTTGGATTTATAAATATTATATCCGACATCAGTCTCCTCTTTTTCTGAAAGCTTAACTTACAAACACATACAATAAGACATTTCTATCAGTTCCGTAAAACAAGTTTCAACCCATTATCTAAACTTACAGGTTTAAAGTTAAAGTCTTTTTTTATCTCATCAATATCACATGTCTTATCTTGATTAAGCAGAATTAGCGACTCATAATTTATCTGCGAATTTTTAATAACAATACCATATAACTTAAGAGGCAGCCACAATAACCATAGAGGGATGTGTATCTTAATAACTTTCTTTGAGAATTTTCCGGCTATCTCATCAATTAAGCCGTTCAAAGTTATTTTTTGCTCTCCAGCAATATAATATGTTTTATTTCTTATATCACTCTTTATAAGCTTTATTATGATATTGCATATATCATCTATGTAAACCGGCTGCAGCTTACCTTCTCCGCTGCCCACTACCGGCATAAAAGGATACTTCTTAATAAATTTTGCCAGCATACCAATATCTTTTGAACTCTTGCCATATATTAAAGCCGGTCTCAGTATTATATAATCCAGACCTGAATTTCTAACAGCATCTTCACCCATTGCCTTCGTTTTGCCATAAGTATTAGTTTTGCTTAAAGATGCATCCAGAGAACTGACATATATTATCCTTCTAACTCCACTTTTTATGCATGCCTCAATTAAATTCCTGGTGCCTTCAACATTTACTTTCATAAATTCATCGGCGCTTGAAGACTTGATTACTGCGGCAAGATGTATCGCGGTATCAACATTCTGTGTTGCTTTGTATAATATTACCTTATCAGAGATATCGCCTTGTATAATCTCTATTTTATTACTTTCACTAATTTTGCTCTTATCTCTGACTAAACATCTGACCTTTATTTTTTCATTAACCAACTTTTCTATCAAATTTTGCCCAACAAAACCTGTAGCTCCAGTTACAAGCAGCATCTTATCTTCCTAACAAAGTGTTTTAAAATAAAAGCAGGTCTTATATAATAAGAGACTATTGCATCTTCTTGGAATTTATACAATTCATCCGCGGTAAGGTGTTTGTGTTTAAAGACCGGATGGAAGTTATCAAAGTTTTCCCAGTTTGTTTCATATATCCTATCTTTTATCTGCTCATAATACTCAGTCCCTGGAATAGGCGTGCAGAGTGTAAAATTAGCAAAATCTGTGTTCAACTTCTTGGCATATTTTATGGTTCCCATTATAGACTCTCTTGTATCTTCCTCAAGTCCGATTATATAAAATGCTATAACTCTAATACCTCTTTTATCACAATACCTTATTATCTTTTCTTGATGTTCTTTTCCAATTGACTTTCTCTTTTGCTGCTTTAGAATATCAGAATCTATAGACTCTATGCCTACCTTGATAGCCCTCAACCCGCCTTTATACAATATCTCCAACAATTCTATGTCAAGATTATCAAGTCTGGTCTCACAGCCCCACTCAACATCTATTCCTCTTTTTATTATCTCATCAGCAATTCCAGCCGCCCGCTTTTTATTGAAAGAAAAACACGGGTCTCTAAACATAAGGCTTTTAATATCGTATTCACTTACAAGATATTCAATCTCATCAACAACATTTTGTATGCCCCTTTCCCTATATAGGCCAAATACCTTATAAGGACAATAATTACATGTATAAATGCAACCCCTGCTGCTTTGGATGAATGTAAATGGCCTTCTGGAGAGTGTTGGTTTATATGAAAATTTTTCAACCGGAAAGACACTCCAATCCGGAAACGGTAAACTATCAAGGTCAGTTATCGGATTACTTTTAACTATTCCACGTGGAATATAATTATCATTTATCTGAAGCGCAATCTCCTCTGGCTCACCCTGTATAATAAAATCCGCATACTTTATAAAAATATCCGGCTTCACTGATGCAAAAGGACCTATTATCCCTATTTTAGCGTTGGTTTGTGTTTTGATTTTCTTGATAAAATCAATTTCAAGGTTATGCCTCACTAAAGAACATTGAATTACAACCAGGTCGGAATCAACCGGTATCTTATTCGTCAATACTTCAACAGTGTGGCCATTCTTCCTGAAAATGCCTGCCAAATATCCGTAAGATAGTAAAGGGAAACACTCTCCACCAGCCCGCATTCCTTCAAGCAACTTTGCCAAAAAAGATTTGCCTACCTGAAATGTAGTACCAAACCCACCATTATAATCTTTATTATCGCCTTTTTTTTGAATGTTAAGTAATGTTATATTCATTTGAATCAATCTTTATACGTCAACTGCCTTATTCAAATACAATCCTTAAATTAAAATATCTGCCAATAGACTCTATTATAGGTTTTATGTTATCTTCTTCCCTTCCTTCTAACTTAGAAAAATCAATCTTGATCTTATCTATCTTCATTTCAGAACATTCATAAAAATTTATTATCATATCTGTTAAAAAGGCATGCATTGCCTTTGGATTAGCCTTTTCATATACACCCCTCATATCAATTATTGCTTTATCGCCTTCAATTATCAATATACCCTTGAATTTCTCTACATAAATAAGAGAATTTATAAAATCCCTGAATGGCTTAATCCATATGTATGATGCAACCAGTATACAAAGAACAATCCCTACAATCCGAAAGGTTTTATTAGTAGCTCCAAAAATAAAGAGTACTCCTGGGGATAATGCTATAGAAAGTTTGGTTAAAAAGGTTTCATAATCTCTGTGGTATTTACGGGCTATCTTTTCAACCAATTTGATAATCACAAGAGATAAAATTAAACCTACCAGAAATCCTAAAATAAGCCTCATCTCAATCCCATCAAACCTATTATACCTTTTTACCCATCTAATCTGGGTGGCAAGTATGATGGATATAAAAAAGATATAGATACCTGTCTGTTCAACAAATTGTTTTATTCGCTCACCTGTTTGCTCAATGAGTTGTTTTATTCTTTCAATGGATTGTCCAATGAATTGTTTTGTCATCTCGTTAAATTGAAGCATGTCCATAGACACCCCTCCTGTTATTTTTCATAACTACAAGGTGAATTTCATGATGTATTCCTGTCCCTTTAACCATTATTTGCATTAGCCATTTAAAAAACTTAGCGGCAGAATCTTTCTATATCCCTTAATATTGTTCCTTTTATTTCATTAGATAAAATCAACATGCGCCAATAGTTAAGTATACTTATAAGTAAAACTTTTTAATTTTAAATGAGTTTCTTGATAGAGTCAATAACATATTTTACTTCATAATCATTCAAGAGAGGATAAAACGGAAGCGATATGGTGCGTCTCCCGATAAGGTCTGCCGTTGGAAAATCATCGGGTTTAAAACCAAAATTTTCACGGAAATATGTAAGCGTATGTATTGCCATGTAATTAACTGCAGCGCCAATGCCTTCATCCTGAATCTTATGTAAGATTTCATCCCGCCTCTCTGGATCAACCCAAATAGTATAAAGATGCATTGCACTTTTGCCTTTTATTTTAGGTATCTCAATACCATGTATATCAGATAGCTCTTCTGTATATCTTCCCCAGATTTCCCTTCTTCTCTGCCAATATTTATTCAATCTGTCTATCTGTTCCACCAGCAGCGCAGCAGATATATCGGACATATTATATTTCCAGCCAAGTAAAAGCATATCCCAGTGCTGATACTTATCACTGTAGCGATTTGCGGCATCTTTAGACATACCATGCAGTCTTAAAATCTTGAGTCTTGCAGCCAGTTCCGAATTATTAGTTGCAACTGCCCCGCCCTCACCGCAGGTTAAATTTTTTGTTGCATAAAAACTATAACATGCCGAATCGCTTAACTGGCCCGGCTTAATACCATCCCTCTCACCTTCAATGCAGTGGGCGCAATCTTCAATAACCTTAAGATTATATCTGTCCGCAATGTCTCTAATCGCAGTCATATCCACCATAGACCCATATAAATGAACAGGCATAATCGCCTTTGTGCGAGATGTAATTGTCTTCTCTATCTTATTAACATCAATCAATCCTGTATCTTCTTCAACATCCACAAAAACCGGTTTTGCGCCTGCATGCAAAATAGAAGTTGCAGTTGCAATAAAGGTCATAGGGGTTGTTATCACTTCATCGCCATTACCTATCCCCAATGCCAATAAAGAAAGGTGCAGGGCGGCAGTACAGGAATTTACCCCCACCACCTCTTTTAATCCTGTATATCCTGCAAATTTTTTCTCAAATTCAGCAGTAACAGGACCTGTTGTCAGAAATATGGATTTCAAAACATTTTTTACCCTCTCAACATCCACTTCCTCTATATTATGCCTATAGAATTCAACTTTCATATAATCACCTTATATATTTTTGTGTCTAACGGACTCTCATTCCAGACGACATCCCATCCGAAACCATCTCTAAAACAGAGTATAGATAAACGGGGCGACAGCAGAACCCTCGGTCAAGAAAAGCAATGCCCCGATTAAGAGTAATACTAAAATAATTGGAAGCAGCCAGAACTTCTTTCTAATCTTAATATAATCCCAAAATTCTTTTAAAAAATTCACCGAATCCTCCATATAGCAGATTATTAAAGTTGCGGAAGACTAAAACGTCCTTTTCATTTCTTCTTTAGGATTACCAGGAGCCCTCTTTATCCAGTAGGAACCTTTGGCAGTTTTATACGCAAACTTTTCCGAATCCTTGCTAAATATTCTTCTGATAAGTGTAATGGGAGTAACCACACAATAAAATATTATAGATAGTATTAAAAATGAGTTTATCCTGCCTATAATTGCACCTAATCTCATCCATGCTTTGTAAATTGGCACCAAAAGACCGGGCGCTATCAAAGCCAATAAAAATAAAATTGAAGCTGGAATTATCAAAGACAGGTTTATGCCTTTATCTTTGAAGGCCGAAAGTAATCCCATAATTATAAAAATAGAACCCACTATGAATCCAAATTTTCTTGCTTCAACCTTTTCAATCAAGTTCAAACTCTTTCCTCCAATCTTTATCAGTTTCTAACTGCCTCTGGTCTTTTTTATCCAAAATAAAATCCTCCAGCACCAGATAGTCAATTTCCGTACGCATAAAACACCTATATGCATCCTCTGGCGAACAAACAATTGGTTCCCCTCTGACATTAAATGAGGTATTGACTATCACTGCGCAGCCAGTCTTTTCTTCAAATTTTTTTATCAATTTATAATATCTTGGATTAGAATCTTTATGCACCGTCTGAATCCTTGCAGAACAATCAATATGGGTTACAGCAGGTATATCAGAACGGGGCACATTAAGAAGTTCTATACCCCAAAGGTCTTTTTTCTCTTTAGATATATCAATACATCTATCTTTTTTAACAGGTGCTACAAGTAACATATAAGGACTATCGTAATCCAGTTCAAAATAATCTGCCATTTTTTCTCTTAATACAGAAGGGGCAAATGGCCTAAATGATTCACGATATTTTATCTTAAGATTCATGATAGATTGCATTGTCTTATTACGGGCATCCCCAATGATACTCCTTGCCCCTAATGCCCTTGGTCCAAATTCCATTCTCCCATGAAACCATCCAATAACCTTTCCTTCCGAAAGCAGGTCAGCAACCCTTTCCGTGATTTCTTCTTCATCTAATTTCACAAAAGGGATAGCATTACTGCATAAAAAATTTTCTATATATTGATTAGAATACGATGGTCCCAGATATGCACCTTTCATTGAATCCTCATTCCCATCCGTGTCTCTTGCATTGCCAAGATACTGATGCCATACAGAAAGGGCTGCCCCTATTGATCCCCCTGCGTCACCTGCACAAGGCTGAATCCATATATTTTTGAAGATACCTTTTTTAAATATTTTTCCATTAGCAACACAATTAAGGGCAACCCCACCTGCAAGACACAGATTTTCTTCATTAGTCTCTTTTTTTAAAAACTTAACCATTCTGATAACTACTTCTTCAGTTACATCCTGTATAGACCTTGCCAAATCCATATCCTTCTGGGTAAGTTTTGTTTCAGGTTTTCGTGGAGGACCTCCAAAAAGTCTATTAAACTTACCATTTGTCATTGTAAGTCCAGTGCAGTAATCAAAATACTCCATGTTTAAGGTAAATGAACCGTCTTCCTTTAAGTCTATAAGATTTCCGTATATTAGTTTGGTATATTTAGGCTCCCCATAAGGCGCTAATCCCATAACCTTATATTCTCCGGAATTAACCTTGAAGCCTAAATAGTAAGTAAATGCAGAATATAAAAGACCCAATGAATGTGGAAAGTGGATTTCATAAAGGATATCTATGTTATTGTTTTTTCCAATACCTGCAGATGTTGTAGCCCATTCACCAACTCCGTCTATAGTTAATATTGCAGCACTTTTAAAAGGGGATGGGAAAAAGGCAGATGATGCATGGGATTGATGATGCTCTGGGTACAGAATCTTCTGTACCCAATCAATTTTATTCTTTCCGGTCAACTCAAATAATTCATTGAGCTCTTTCTTTATAATTTTGGGGAGAAAGAGTTTTTCTTTAATCCATAAAGGCATAGACATTGAAAAAGACCTAACCCCTTTAGGTGCATAATTCAGATATGTTTCAAGAATTCTCTCAAATTTTAGTAAGGGCTTGTCATAAAAGGCTATATAATCTATCTCTTTAGGATTATGAATCTTGCCTTCATTCAGACAATATTTAACCGCATTTACAGGCAATCGTGGGTCGTGTTTTTTTCTGGTAAATCTTTCCTCCTGAGCAGCGGCAATAATTTTACCCTCACGGATTAAACAAGCCGCACTGTCATGGTAGTATGCTGATATGCCTAGAATATTCATTGTGAAGTCGGGTCTAGATCCCACACATTATAAATTTACAGTTTTTATAAAACATTAATCTCTGGAGACGGTATTCGAAAAACCAAGCGAATAGCTCGCAGTTCTAAACGTTTATGATTATTTCGACCTTCAAAGATATGACGTACGTATAGGGACATCAAGATTTTCTATGGCCAATGATCACATATAATCCGCTTGGGTTTTGAGACAATCGTTAACCATAAATTATTCTCATAACAGATACCGGTTAAACAAGCACAGTTGCAGCGGTACATTTGTCTACTTGTGAGAGGCTACAGGCACCCTTAAAAGGTTTTCCTTTTCAATAAGTGTTTGTAACTCCTGAGCTATTAGTGCATGGCCCAATTTGCCAGGATGGGCATAATCACCTGGAATGGTTAACGACGGGCTATCTTCTTTTTTGTAATATTCAGTAAGCTTTGGCGACATATCCATAAACAATATATCATCGTTTAAAGAAGTCAATAATTCCTCGGGAGGAGGTTCAATATATCCTTTACCAAAAAGTGGAAGATAAACAATTATGAGCTTTGCACCAATGCGGTTTACGGTTGCCGACATTTCATTTATTAAGTAAGCAAAACTAGCCTTGCGTGTTAGAGGGTCGTTGGGATATTGGATATTTCTCCAATCTTTCAAACGATACAAATCGGTTCTGAGCCTCCATAGAACATCATTCAATCCAAAACCCTCCTTGCTGTACAAAATTTCCTCTTCAAATTTGTTGAATAGTTTCGGATCTAAAAGTTCGAATCTTGGCGGATGAATGAACGGTTCTTTATTTTCATTGAAGTCAATGAATGGTACAACACGGCTAAAGGGTGCATTGTTTAATGCAACGGGAGAAAGGTTGCGTCTAATATGGTCTGTTATGAAAGCGTATATTACAACCTTAGGTCGTAAATCAATATTTCGTTTCAGCATTTGAAGCGATTGCACGGTACCATAACCGGGCAGAGCAAAATTGGCTACAGAAACATTAAATTCTCTGCCAAGCTTTTCTGTGAAGGTATACTCATTTTCAACTCTATATCCATATGCAAATGAGCATCCAAGATTTATAATATCCACACTGATAGGAGTCTGATAGTCCTTTGAGCTAACCCTTGCTCTCCTTTTGTCAGAATATATATGATAATTCCCCCTTTCAGATACCTCAATGATTGAAGCGTTTTTTACGGATACATACCCTATCTCGTCATCTCCTTCAAATGGCAAGCCTCCCAAATAGTGTATATTAAGTTTTGCAAAAGGGTTTTTGTAGGCACGGTATGTAAAATACCCAAAAAACATAACAAAAAAAGCTAACAGTAATAACATGAACATCATTACAAAAAATATTTTATTACGTAACTCAAAACCTTTTTCGAACATAAAAAGACCTCTTGTGAGATTCAGGTTGTCTTCCGTTAGTGCCTCTGGCTAAAATTAATTTTCTAACTTCTTCAACTGTAGTTCTTTCTGGAAATGGAATCCTCGGTACGAATCTCTTTACTTCTAAAAAACAAACCCTTAAGCCCCTCTACGTAATGAGTTATTTTGTCAAATTTAAAATTCATCAGCTCATCAATAATAAAACTGGGCCTCAAGTAGAACCTTCTCATCGCCCATGACTGTAATTCCATCAGTTTTTCTTTAGAAAGACCGTCAGGTACATATACAGGAATACCTCCGGAATAAGTGGGATAAGATGTAAAGTCACTCCACCTTTTAAAGGAAATCTTATTTTGACTCATTAGCACATCCCAGAGCTCGCAACCTGGGTAGGGAACAAAAATATTAAAGATTGCATATCTTATATTTAATTCTACAGCGAGATTGATGGTCTCCTTTATAGTCTCCTCTGTTTCAGCAGGCAATCCAATCATAAACATTCCATCCACCTGAAGGCCTATCCTCTGCGCAGTCTTTACAGCATCTCGAACATCTTCTACTGTAAATTTTTTCTTAAGCAATTTGAGAATTTCATTATTCCCTGATTCAATACCAAAACATAACCTCACGCAACCAGCCCCTTTCATGAACTTCAGCAATTCTTCGTCAAGTGGTTTTACCCTGCACTCAGTAACCCACTTAATTTTTTCATTAAGCCCGCGGTTGATAATCTCGTTACAGAGCTCCATTGCATGTGTCCTGACAAGAGGAAATGCCAAATCCGTAAAAGAAAAGACCTCGCTGCCATATCTTTCATGCAGATAGACCATTTCATCTACTACCAATTTCGGATTTCTCATACGATATTTCATCCCCAGGCTTCTTTCTGTCCTTGACGAACAAAATGTACACTGAAATGGGCATCCTCTCGTTGCGAGTATTTGCATTTCGACGGCGCCCCTTTTAACCTCTGTTCGCGGGTCTGTAGAATATTTATCCATCGGCAATAAATCCCATGCGGGAAATGGAAGGGCATCGAGGTTCTCTATATACGGTCTTGAGGGGGTATGTATAATGACACCATTTTTTTTGAAGGATATGCCCCTAACATCTTCCAGAGATTTATCATTTTTTAACGCATCGCAGACCTCCAGCATAGTTATTTCCCCTTCACGGTGAACAACAAAGTCGGCATAACCTTTGGTTAAAACCTCGTCCGAAAACAGAGAGGCATGCATGTTGCCCATTACTATTTTTATATGCGGAAAGATAGTTCGGATATTTCTTGAAATTTCATAGACAATATCAGCGGATGGAGTCAGAACGCTCATCCCTACAACAGCCGGCGCATATTTCTCAACCATATCCATAATTTCTTCTAAGGTATGATTATTAACATAAGCATCCACCACTTTTACATCGTGTCCATTTTTTCTCAATACTGCCGCAATATATGCAATGCCTATTGAAGGTTGAGGATTTGAAAACCTTTTCAGTTTGCCGTAAGACTTACTTAAATCGGTCGGTGGAATCAAAAGTAATATCTTCATCTTCCTCGCTCCGCTTCGTAAAGATTCAATCTACATATTCTGCCCTTCTTAATATATCCTCGTCTGCCCAGCACCACCCATTTAAGCCACAATTTAAAAATATCCATAACAGAAGTTATTATAGCTTTTAACCTTGTGCCTTTTGCCACTCCTCTGCTTCTCGCAATAAAATTTATAGGAACTTCCTTTATTGACATCCCATTCCAGTATGATTTAATAAGCCCCTCTGGATTAGCAAAGGAACTTTTTGCCTCGTACTTAACCGACTGTATCCACTTTGTTGGATAAAAGGTTATGTTCTGAAAATCAGAAAGGGGAACTCTAAAGAGGAGTCTTATCAACATATAATTAATCACAGAAATTATAGCCTTTGTAACAGTATCAGAACGTTTAGTCAGATGTTTTATCCCAAATAATTTCATAATTAGCGCAAATGGTTTCAAAAATCTTATTTTTATTTCGATCGGTTTTCTCCTGACTCCCTGAACAATATCGTACGTCTTCAGATACTCAAGAAACTGTCTTAAGTTTGATATATCATAACTCCAATCTATTGTCTGCCAGAACAGATATTCTTTTGAAGCTCTTTGTATAGCCCTTTGGCTTGAGATACCAACGTTAAGGTTGCATTCATTTTTAAATACTTTTAACTTTGGGTTTTTCCTTTGGAATGCCACTGCTATATCATAAGTTTTATCAGTGCTTCCGTCATCTATAAGGATAATTTCATAATCCTCTACTGCCAAGATCATTAGTTGTGTTGCCCTTTCAAGGTATTCCATGATAGAATCCTCTTCATTATATGCCCAACAAAGCAGTGAAACGCTTCTATCAAATTTATTAGTCAAATTACCTCACGTCGTTATGTCTTATCATATCTTTTCAGAAGAGATTAAACATCAATAAGCTTAAATACCAGCGGCTTAAGTAATAAACTTCTCACTCTCTTCTCTTCTTTTTTTCTCAACATAAGAATTAAACCCTTTGATTTTACTCTGATATGAAATAAATATTGGGATTTTATCTACAATTGGATATTTAATATCACAGTATTTACACAAAAAACTGTCTACCCTTTTATCTAATACTTTCTTGCATTCTGGACAAACATATGGAATAAATGTGTCCCTATTCTCCATACTCCGACATCTTTCGTCTATCTTTTCTATCTCATAAAATTGAAATGCATATCCTTCGCTGCTGACAAGATCCTCATCTCTACTTTGACAATATCTAATTATATCTTCCATGTACTTGTCCATCTTATTTTTAAGGCCAAATAAATTAATCCATTCTATCATTTCCCGTCTCGTCGGCTGCCCAAGTTTCAAGTTTAAGAACTCGAACATACTGCCAATTGACATTGACGTTTTTGAAACAAAATTAACTTTCTTGATTATTTTAAATTTCATTTCATTGCTCTTTTTCTCATAGAAATTATCGTCTTTCAGCAGCCGTTGTGCAAATAATTTTAAGCTTAACTTTAACGCATAGTCAGCTAATGCATTCAATCTTAATCTGCGCAATAATAACTGTTCCCAAGAAAAGAGACTCCACCCCATAGTATTTTCCGTGAATATAAATCTGCCGCCAGTCTTTAGAACTCGGAAAACCTCTTTTAAGACTGCATTCCTATCAGGCATGTGATGCATAAGGTTATTCATAATAACAGTTTCTATGCTGTTATCAGGCAGTGGTATCTGTACTGCATCCATAATTAGAAAATTCTCACAATGATTATATTTCGCTGCGCTTTTGAGTGTTCCATAAATCATATCAGCGCCAAAGGTCAACTTTTTATTTTTCGATGCAAAAAGCAGCGAACTAAAATATCCATCACCAATTGCAACTTCTAAAATAGGTTCTCCCATTTTACATTTTTTGAACAATTCCAATTCATAACCCTTAATAAATGGAGAATAAACGCAGCAGGGATATACATTCATAAAGTATTTGTAAGATGCTGTAACATCTCTTTTTTCATCTTTGTTAATATTAGCAGATTGTAGTTTCTTGCTATAATATTTGGCAAGCAATACAAGAGGCAACACCGTAATTAAAGTCAACAGCTTCCAAGACAATCTGTATAGCCAGCCCCCCCCTATTAAAAAGTTGAACTGACCTTGCCTCATTTTCCAATATCTGTTTTTCTCGTGTGATTCTAAATTGCCAAACTCTTCCATTTTGACTCCCTTAGCCTCAAATATAAGATATTTATAGCAGGCATGGTGTTTATAGACGATATTAAAAAATATTAGTGCAATTCCTTTTTACCGGTCTTTGTAATAATCGGCACCGCCCTCATCCACAACTGTTTTTCCCACCATGCTCTATTTTCTTTATACCACTTAACTGTCTTGATAAGCCCCTCCTCCCATGTCACACTTGGCTGCCATCCCAATAAACTGCCTATTTTAGATATATCACCGGTATGTCTGAAAACCTGCCCCGGACGGTCGCCAACACATGTTATCAGCGATTCATCTTTACCCATCATCCTGACCACATCGCGTGCAATAGACAAAATAGAGCGATGAACACTGCTCGCCACATTAAAAACCTCGCCTTTTATCCTTGCTATATCAGCGTGCATTACCATATCAATTGCCGCGCACACATCTTCAACAAATATAAAATCCCGCGCCGCCGTCCCGTCTCCATGCACCCTGACAGGTTCATCCAAAATACAGCTCGTTATAAATCTCGGCACTGCCTTTTCCAAATGCTGATAAGGGCCATAATTATTAAAAGGACGGATTATTACAGCAGGTATTTCATAGGTTGCCCAATAAGAATAAACAAGTCTGTCCGCGCCTGCTTTTGCAGCAGCATAAGGGCTCATAGGTTTTAAAGAATGGTCCTCATTCATCAATTCGCTCTCGGCAGTTCCGTAAACCTCTGAAGTAGATATATGGATAAATCTTTCTATCCTATTCTTATATTTCAAAACCGCATTGGCAATTGTTTGTGTTCCAAGAACATCCGTTTCAAAGAAAAGAAAGTTATCATATATGGAGCGCGTTACATGCGTCTCGGCAGCGAAGTGCACCACTATGTCCGATTGAGACATAAGCGTATCCACGATTTCGCCGTTTCTTACATTGCCATACCAGAAACTAATACGTTCATCATGATTATTTTCATTCAAATTTACAGGAAGATTGTCAACATGTCCGGCGTATGTAAGAGCGTCAAGGATTATAATTTTATAATCAGGGTATTTTTTGTAGATATGCCTGATAAAATTGCTTCCTATAAAACCCGCGCCGCCTGTAACTAATATTGTCTTTTTCATCTATTAACAACCTCCCGAATGATTTTTGTTAATGAGAATTGAAAGGCTATCCTTCCCATGATTGAAAAGCAGGTCTATAACAGATAGATATGGCACAAAGTCATTATGTAGTTGTTTATATACCGGATGTTTATAATCCTGAAATTCTACTTTAATCCCGTATTTTGTAAAACTACTTTCATCAATATAATCTCTGCCGGCAGCCCCTTCATAAAAGGCATCTGCATTAAATTTTTTGCAGATATTTATAAGTCTCTCTATGCGGTCTCCATCTATGTTGAGGGTGGATGACCTGACGATCTTCTTGTCTCCCATGCCCAAACAATTTGTTAATTCTAATATAAAGTGCATATCTATATCCACAAGATATTCCCAGTCCTTTGAAAAGGCGTCTTCGAATATATCTATGTATTTGCCGAAATACGGCGACTTGGAGTAGTTCTGTTTGATTGAAGAGAGGTGCTTTTTTCGCCAGTTCTGCTTGTTGTCTATCCTGACCTCGTGAACAAGGGGGTGATTCTCTAACCTCATTATGACAGGGACCGTCAGCCACTGAATGCCGTTTACAGTTTTTATCCTGTTCCGGTTCCTCCAACCTTCTTTATCATACTGCACATCATCATAAATAACAAAAACATCGCTTTTATACATCTGCTCAAAAAAACCAAGCCAAGGGATATAGCCGGGCTGGAGAATACCTACCCGCATCTCATTTTCCCCTCTCGTCAGAATCAGATATACACCCTTCTACGTCCTGAATATCAAGTTTCCCATACCATTGCTGCCGTTTTGCTTCAGCATTCCTTACAACCTTCCAGTAATTATGTTCCCATGAACGGTACTTCCAGTCAGGACAGCCCCTGCAAAGCTCAATTTCATTGCCTCTACGGGATAGGTGCATCTGCCTGTAATATTCAAACCTCTCTCCATGCCATATCTCCTTAATACTTCTATCATGGACATTACCCATGTCAGTTACAGCCGCTATATCAAAACCGCATACCATCACCTTCCCTCTTGAATCTATGTTTAATCTTTCAAATATAAATGGACATGGTATCATCTCCTCTGGAGGAAGATAAGGGGTTGGATCAGCAGACTTTGAAGGGTCATTTATCCCCCATGTGAGGTATTTTCTCTTCTGGAAGTTGTCCACAATGGGTTTCCAGAATCTTGCTACCACATCAACATCCACGCCCAGTTGATTCACTCCGCTCGCAATGATTTTTGTAGAGCTTTTCAATTTATTCCTGAGTTTAACCATTCTCTTGACATTCTTTAACAAGACATCCCAATTAAGCCCTTTTCTTACCTTTGCGTATGTTTCGGGGTCAGCGGCATCCACGCTAAATTCTATCATATCAACCTGGGCCTTTAGTAATCTCTTGCTGTTTTCCTCTGTAAATCTTGATCCGTTTGTAATCAAACCAATCTTTGCGCCAACCTTTTTTGCATATTCCATTAACTCCACTGCCTTTGGATGAAGCATCGGTTCACCGCCACCTGACATCCGTATCCATGCACCATGCTCACCGCATTGGTCAGCTATAATCTTAAAGGTATCTTCATTCATAAAAGGCCTGTCCTTGTAGTCAACCCTGATATCTGAATTCGTATAAGGACAATTGGGACATTTGGCATTACACACATAAACAAATGAGAGGACGCACATCAGAGGAAACTCCTTAGCCTCCGGCCTGATACCATAAGACTTCTGTATATGTCCTCCTGTTATTTCCGTCTCTTTCATTTACTCTCTTTTCTTACTTGAAATTTTATTTTTCCTTGTAAAGAGTCAACAATAATTGACCCTGTTTCATCTGGTTTGTTTCGCTTTATCGTTTTATCATTAATCAAAGCTGCTGAAGTGGCAAGATATCTCTCTCCATTATAAGTTAAGCGTGCTCCTGGATATGGCGACATTGCCCTGATTTTTCTGACAATATCTTTAAATGAACTATCAAAATTTATTTCCGCATCCTTTAATGTTCTCTTCGGATAATAACTTGCCTCTGACTCGTTTTGTTCTAAAAATATTTCCTTACCTTCTCTTAAAATAAGATGTATGGCTTTAATTACTGCCTTCTCCGAAAGTTTTGCAAGTTTGCGTTTAATACTTCCATCAGTATTGTTGGATTCAATTTTCAATTTAGTTTGCAAAATAATTCTTCCGCAATCTATTTGTTCATTCTCAATAAAATGTATCGTTATGCCGGTTTCTTTCTCACCGTTCAGCAGCGCCCAGACAGTTGGAGTTGCCCCTCTGTATTTTGGCAGTAAAGAAGGATGAGTATTTATAATTCCAAATTTAGGTATATTTATTATAGACTGCGGTATAATCTGATTGAAACTACTTACAATAATCAAATCAGGTGACAAGTTTTTTACTATCTCTACAGATGCTTTATCCTTAAAAGACAAACCTTCATAAAGAGGGATATTATACTTTTGGACAATTTTATAAAGATGTTCACATTTGTAATAAGGAAAAGGAGTAACCTGTCTCTTAGAAGTAAACACCCCAGACAAATTGATAAAAGGCTGTTTCATCAAAATACTGAACGCATTGTTACCAAATCCTGTCATTGCAAATAGCAAAACATTGATTTTATCCAAAATACCTCTCCCACCACACTTGAAACATCATGAGGTTCCAGACCTTGCCTGCATAGCTTCTATTGCCCTTATGGTATTCCTCAAGCAGATTCTTAACATATTCTACATTCAATAAACCATGCCTTTGCAATCTTTCCTCTGAAAGCATATCCATACAGTAATCCTGAAGCTTCTCCTGCATCCAGTCGAAAACAGGCAAAACAAACCCCTCTTTGGGTCTTTTTGTTATTCCCTCCGGCAATATAGACTCTACAGTCTTTTTTAAGATGTCCTTTACATTCCCATCCTTTATTTTCATATTAGCCGGTATGCTTGCAGCAAACTCAACAAGTCTGTAATCAAGAAATGGTGAACGTATCTCTACAGAATGAGCCATTGATAAAAAATCAACAAAGGCTAACACCTGGTCGGGCAGTTGTGTATTCCACTCCATTTCGAGGATTCTATTAAGGGGATTTTTGGCAGTAAGTCCTTCAAAATTTCTCTTCACAAGAGCAAATGTGCTTGTATTGTTCAGCATGGACTTGAATTTGTCGGACAGGAGATTGCCTTTTTCAGCATCACTGAAGAGATATAAATTATACCGCCACTTTACCTCATCCCCCTCTGACTTATTGTAAATATCTTTGAGAAACTTCATATCACAAAATGCAAAGAGGGTTTTCTCATCATCAGTTAAAGAATCAGTTTTTATCCTCTCATAGAGCCTGTTAAAATGATACATGGGTTGCGCTGTCCTATGAGAGAGATAGCTGCCGAAAAGTTCATCGGCTCCATCACCGGAAAGGGCGACCTTAACATGCTGTTTTATAAGTTTTGAAAGGAAATATGTAGAAATTGTTCCCGAAAAAGGCTGATCAAATGCAGCAATCACATTTTCTACCTCATCAATTAATTCCCTATGGGACATTATATATTCATAATGCTCTGTTTTATATATATCAGAAACCTTTCTGGCATAATAAATGTCCGCCTCTTTATTTTTCAGTTCACCCTCATAACCAAGCGAAAAGGTTTTAACAGGTTTATCCGTAAACCTTGTCATCAATGCCACAACAGAACTCGAATCAACACCTCCACTCAAATAAGCCCCAAATGGGACATCGCTTATCATCCTGAGTCTTGTAGAATCTTCCAGTAACGAGAGAATCTTTTCTTTTACAAATTCTTCATCATAGTTTTCATTCTCATTAAACTGTATTTTCCACCACTTTTTATTTACTATTTTGCCATTTGAGAAAATAAGTATTTCGCCTGGCAATAGCGAGCATATCCCCTCAAAAGCTGTCAAAGGGGCGGGTATATTCTTAAAGGTAAAGTAGTGATATAATGCCTCATAGTTTATATCCTTCTTATAGATACTATTAGCAAGAATAGCTTTGATTTCAGAACCAAAAATTAGTTGATTATTTATCTCTGTGTAGAAAAGAGGTTTTACACCCATCCTGTCCCTTATGAGAAAAAAGCTCTTATTATTCTTATCCCAGATGGCAATGGCAAACATGCCATTCAACTTGTGGACAAAATCTTCTCCATGTTCTTCAAAGAGATGAACAATAACCTCTGTATCAGAATGGTCTGTATAAAAATTATGACCGTTTTTTTCTAATTCCTCTCTTAACTCCTTATAGTTATATATCTCACCATTAAAGATAGTCCAGATGGATTTATCCTCATTATGAACAGGCTGATGTCCTGTAGTAACATCAATGATAGAGAGCCGCCTCATGCCAAGGTTTATGCTTCCGTCAGAATAAAATCCGTCCTCATCGGGCCCGCGATGGAATATGGAATCGGTCATTCTTTGAAGGGAAGTTTTGTCTGGTATGCCTGTAAATCCACAAATACCGCACATTTGTGCTGTTTCACCTCGTCACAGAATGATATTCTGCCATTGCAGACTGCCAATCCCTGCAGTTTCTGCAATTTTCAGGAAGATCTTTAAATCTCTTAGAAATATGCAACTGTCTCAGTTCTTTAAGCCTGCCATTCCAAATTTCTTTTAAAGATTGTTTATTTACATCTCCTGCTACAAACTTTGCATCTAAATCAACAGCGCATGTTACTACTTTACCGGTATCGGTGATAGACATGGTCTGCATTGCCCAATGGCATGACCATCTATCGTCATTCCCCAGAACTAAATTAGGGGCATCTATCATTCCAGCCCAGCTTACCTTTGGACGAATCTTTACTACAGCGCCTTGCCCGCTCCAGAACTTTATAAAATCCTTTTTCTCATCTTTATTGCAATCCATTTCTACAAACTGGACAAAAACCTTTGGTTTCTGCGAGTTCATCCGTTCTTTAATTTTAATCAGATTGATTATATTATTTACTGTCCTTTCATACTTTCCACCAACCCTGACCTTTGAATATGTTTCAGGAGTAAATGCATCGATTCCAATGTATATGGCATCAAGACCCGATTCAATCAATTGCATGGCAGAAAATTCATCCAGGAGATTTGCATTGGAATTTATTACAATATCTGCCAAACCTTTACCTTTCGCATAGGCTATCATATCAAAGATAGAAGGCTTTCTCTTTTTAAGTATAAGCGCCTCCCCAAAAAATACCAACCAAACTCTTGTGCTTTTATCCTCTTTTGCAATCTCATCAATAATCTTTGTAAAAAGACTATGCTGCATAACCCCTTTTTTTCTGGACATATCTTTATGAACACACATAGAACATTTGAGGTTGCAGTAACTTATTGTATCAATCAGAACAACCTTTGGAAAATCCCCTGCATCTTCAAGTCGTTCCTCTTCTATCTGTCTTTTATAAATGTCGCTTTGTTTAACTATGTCTTTTTCTAACAGCATAATTTCTTTAACCCAGCGCTTTCTAAAATACAATGCCTCACTCAGAATAGTATTTATATCTGGCAACATAAACAGAATCAAAGAAAGATGTAAGCCCCTTTGAGGATGTAGTATTAACCAGTGTAACATAAACAAACGGCGCAGAGGCGCGAAACACACCTGAATATTTCATCCATTTATCATTAGAAATGAGACCTGAATAATAAAGCGAGGTGTCGTCCAATGTTGCGCCAATATGAATCTGACCATCGTGGGCGCTACCGCTTTTAAAATAAGCCGTAAATTTATACATTTCGCCAACTTTAACAGGAATAACCATATATGCAATTCCGGCAGCATTATTTTCCGACGTTGTAATTTGAAGACAATTGCCATTCTGTTCGCAAGGGACACTGCTCAATATTGATTTAAATGCCACCCACTTACTTGTATCATTATCAAAATCTCCATTTTCAACAATATTTGTTTTCCTATACTCGCCAAATATGCTCCAAACTTTATGTACAGGGAAGACTAAAATTGCTATAAATAATAGTATTATCCAAATAGAAATTTTAATTTTTTTAACTTCTATCGTACCCATTGATGTTATAAGTCTTACCAGATTGTAAATAACAATTATATTGAATGCAACAACAGCGCCCTGACCGTGAACCGGGATAAGTATCCTGACAACAGAGGCAAAAAAGAAATATATCAGCATCCCCCATAGTAGATATATTGGTAAATTGCTTTCCATAATCTCATTAGCCGACATAGTTTTACTACCCACCTTTTTAAATACAGCAAAGGATGCGTATAAAGCCTCTATCAGCATGGCATAAGCAAATACGAAATATGTCCAGAAGAACAAACTATTTGGTAGATACTTAAGTTTTAAATTAATTATCCAGTTGAATGGAGTATTTTTAAAATCCGGCGCCATGTCCTGCGGCTCTATTTCTATATCTTCATTAATTTTCGGTAAATAGGCGTGAGCGGATTTATTCCCTGTCCAGCTATAGTATGGCAGAAATAAGAAATAGTCATAAATACTTCGGGACAGGTAATAGAAGAAATGTTTTGGGTTATTAAAAATAAATTCGAAATAAAGTGTCTTTACTGCTTTATTATATTCTTCCGAATTTGCAAGTTTAAAATAATTGACATCATTAGAAAATTTCTCCTTAAGTTCAGGATACTTTTTATAAACAGCGTCATAGCCAAGTTTATCACCAAATTTATCTGGTATGTCATAGCGAAATAAACTAACAAATAGCGTATGGAAAGGTGGATGTTTTGAAATTATTATTTTTTCAGATGATGTGGAAAAATGTAATTTAACATCCCTATGATATTCAAAAACATCTACCATTTTTTGATATCCAAAATAACCAATATACATAGATGCTGACATAATTGAAATAATAGCAATCAGTTTCCTATAATTTTTATCTCTTATTCTTAAATATTCAAAAAACATTATAATAGTAAACAGCAATAATGACGACAAAACAATTTGCCCTTCCGATGGTCTAAAATGCATTATGTAGGCTATGGTGAAACCTGATAAGACAAAAAATAGCCAGTATTTTTTACTGTTATTTTTTAAGAATACAATTATTAAAGCGAAAATACAAAAAGCCAGGACTGGATTAAAAACAGCATAGAGATGTCTTAATGGGAGTCCATAGATTAAACCCTGACAGAAATTCCTAAATATTATAATAAGAAGGAGGATGAGAATAGAGGTATAACCATTTTTGAATATGAGATAACCTGCAAGGAGGGAAAAAAGTATGGCAGAAATAACAAATACAGAGTTGATGTAAGAGGCTATTGAGAATTGTGTTATTTTTGTGCCAAATAAAAGGGAACGCAGTTGAGCAGTAAAAATATCACCCATGTTAATTTTTTTATAGGTCTCATCTATTTTAACCGGATTTTCAGGTGTCCCCCCTACAAATATAGCGCCTACTAAATGCGGTAAATTCATTTCATACAGGAATGTTTCATATGGCCTTCCTGCCATATCCCACATGGCATATCTATTTATTACCCTCTTATCTATGGAAAAGGAACTGGCTGTAAAGGAAAGGATGATTATTGCTAAAGATGGAACAATGTAATAAACAGCCTTGCAATGCTTTTGTAAAAATAATGACAGGTTGATTTTATATTTCATAGGAAGATATCACTTTTAATTATACTATTATTACCCCTTTCCAGATAATAGCATCTGATTAAAAAAATTATATATATCAAAACAACAAGAATAGAAAGAAAAAATAGTCCTTTGAAATATTTAAGATTATAGGTAAGTTCTATTTTATTTAAACCCGGTTCTATCTTCATGCCTTTAAATATCTGAAAGGCTTGTTGGAGGCCTTCTTCTTTATTATTGATTTCTAATTCCCAGTTATGATTCCAACTCTCAAAGTCAATCAAGATTGCCTTTTGTTTTGCATAAATTTCATAATATCTTTTGTTATTATCATTCTGACTTTTTAATAAATTAAAATCAGGGGGTTTCCTGTCCAAAAAAACCATTTTTGAATATAGGTCTTTCAATATATCTATATCTTTTGAATTCAATTGCTGTATTATTGTTTCATACTCCTGCCCATCCTCCAGCGGCAGGACAGCCAATTTTGAGTAGCTTTTATCCTTGGTTATCTCATACAGATTGAAATTCAATTTCGGATAATTGCCAAGCAGCTTATATTGGTTTCTATCAGAAAAACCTTCCAGAACCTTTGAAAACTCAGGACCAATAATCAGGTATTTCACCTGCATAATATCCCATAAAAACTCAATATTCTCATTGCGAAGGTATTCAGCATCATCAAATCTGGGGTCAAACATAAAAATATCCCTGCCGTATGAAATCTCTCTGTAATGAAGATTGAGGCCTGCATGCACATGCCTTGTAAACGATGAGCCTGGTATTATATCCTTCAGATTTTCGGTATCAGAAGGTCTTTTTTGCAAGATAGTATAATTATAAAATTCCTTAAATTCTCTTGAAACACTTGATTCATAAATAGCAGCCTCATGCAGCTTGTGCTGCTGCAAATTGCCTGCCAGATAAACATAACTATTTTCGGGTGTAAAAACCCTGTAAAAATGCTTCACTTCTTTATCCAGCGCCAGCAACTTATTATTCAATGAAACAATCTCCTCCCTCGCATCTATTATCCATTTCTCCCCCGGAGTATTTGCAAGTTCTCTTTTGTTAGGATAGATATATCTGTTTGCCGTCCCCTTGTAGAACTTATTAAAAGAATCCCGCACAAACAATATCAGCACAGATGCAAGCAAGATATATTGAATATATTTGGAAGCCCTCCCTTGCCCCTTTAAAAGATTAGACAGATTGAAAAGTATATTTTTAAAACCGAACATAAACAATACGGCAAAAAAGAAGCTGAATATAGCGCCATCTTTGGCTGTAGACCAGAGAATCCCGCCAAATCGCAGTAAAGGGATCGCAAGGTGCGACCTTATGAGATAAAGGGCAATGGATGACCATACTACTGTCCTTATTATGCTGTTAGTCTGGTAATCCTTTAATGAAAATAATATAGAAAGGAGAAGTATTATCTGGAACGGGGCGCTTAACTCCTTAAAAAGATCATAATTATATCCGTTTATATTGGATGGGGAATATAAATAATGGGATAGCAAAGATATATAAATGATAAAAATGAAAATATTTTTCAAACTTATAAATAGGTAAGGATTCATCCTGTTAAAAATCAGGTGCATAGAAAAATATAATAACAAGGTAATCATAAAGACATTTGACTTTAAAATAGGAATATAATCTGCAGCAAAGGTCGGAGTTAGCCTGTAAACAACAACATTATCAAATAATGCACTCGTACCTCTGCTCTGGACCGGATTAACCAATGTAAGGTAGGTTGTCGAAGTATTAGCTTCAAAAATGCCTTCGTACATCCTCCAGTTCTTATCAGATATGACGCCTGAATAATATAACGTGGTGTCGTCAATTGAAGTTCCCACTTTGATTTGGCCAAGTGTAGAACTGCCGTCTTTGTAATGAGCCATAACCTTATAATTTTCACCGACATTAGTAGGTATGGCAACATAGACATAGCCTGCATCATCCTTGTCCGTAGTAATCTTAAGTGCATTGCCAGATTTCCCGTCCGAGAAACTCTCTATCATTGCTGACTGTGCTGTCCAGCCGTTTGCGCCGTTTTCAAATCCTCCGTTTAAAACAAGATTATCTTTATCTATCTTCAACAGCATATAATTATCCTTATGTCCGCTTGCAGCAATGATATAATCCTTAAGACCGAATATCTTTAAGATATTCGGTTTTTCTTTAAGGGCATAAAATAAAACCGGTAGAATAAATAGCAGTAACAATGACGGCAATTTTATCTTTCTTGTTTCTATGAAGCCATATCTTACAGTTAACAACTTAAAGCCTGCGTATATGAGAATCAAAGATAATCCAACCCAGAAATATGACGACGATTGAAACGAAACTGCAAGCTGTCTCCAGACCGCTGACTCAAAGGGGCTTACTATCAAACCCTCTTTCAGTCTGTTTGATGCAGATATTACATCGTAGATAAAATAATACTGGTATAGAACAGCCAGAAACGGAATTATGAACAGAACGAAATATAAGGGTATAAATCTCTTTAAATTGACCCATCTGAATGCATCAGTTTTGTAAAAGACAAATACGGTAATCAGGTAAAATAAAGAGAGCATCAAAAGATACATAAGCTCAAAAACTATATGCCCGCCTGTTAACCAAAAAATATAAAATAGACTGAAGATCAAAATATCTTTTTTCTTATTTTCATCTATAATCTTAACTATGAATATCATTAAAAGAGGATACACCAGCACAAGATTGCCTATTGTATCTTCAATCAGGAATCTGGTAGTAAAATTAACGCTGAAATAGGCAAGGGCGCCTATTAAGGCAATGAGATAACTAAATCTAAGGTATCTGCAGGCATATATAAAACTGAGAAACAGGATTGTCAGATTTAAAAACTTTGTGAAATAGTATGTGAAATCACTGAAGCCGAAAAGCATGTATACAATAGTATTTTGAGTAATCGGGTAATGTCCGAAATAGAGCGCAGGGTGGCCGCTGCCGACATATTCATTCCATACAGGCAGATTCCCATTCCTCAGGGTCTCTATAAAATTGACCATGAAGGATTTATATATCTCATATTCGCTGATAGGATATAGGTAGTCTCCGGCCAGTAATGGATAAAATATATAGAGGGCAATGCCTACTGGTATCAGCGCATACATTAAATTCTTAACTCTATCCGTCAAAGTTATCCCCTAATTTACTGCTAATAGTAAAAGGTCTTCGGTTTAAAAATAAAACGGAGGGAGGATGCGTTTTATAGCCTCAAAATCATAAATAACAATTCTTATAGTGAGGATAAAATCAATATGTTATTTTCAGGTTAAAATACCTTGCAACAGGCTCTACTAAAGCCTTCAATTCGTTTCCGATTCCTTCTTTTAAATTCGAAAAGTCAACCTTGATTGCCTCTATTTTCATTACGGCACATTCATTAAAATTCATTGACAGATCTATTAAAAAGGACTGTATGGTCTGGAGATCGGCTTTTTCATATGTTCCTGCCACCTCAATTACAGCTTCGCCATTTTTAATTATCAATGTATTACGAAACTTATCTACATGAACAACAGACTTTATAAAATTTCTGAATGGTTTAACCCATAGATATAACGCGGTCAACACACAAAGGATTGCGCCTGCGATTAAAAATATTTTATTTCTTGACGCAAAAACAAACAACACTCCGGGCGTTAATGTAATAGATAGTTTATTTAAAAAACCTTCGAACTCCGCATCACTTTTCTTGATTATTTTTTTAATGAGATTAATAATGCCAAAAGACAATAGCACTCCAATAAAAACACTCAATAAAAGCCTTGCTTCAATCTGAGTATATTTATTATGTTGCTTTACCCAGCTGATTTGAGTATAGATCATCAGAGATACAAAAAAGATATATATGCCGGTCTGCTCAATAAATTGCCTGACATACCTCCACATCATATCCGTTCTTATTGCTTGTCTATTTGTCTGAACCATACGAATCTCCTCTCCTTTGTTTTTTTTCTCTATAATAAAAGATGCCCAGCAGGATTGCATATATGAACATGGTAATTACCGCAATAAAAAACAGTTCTTTGAAATACTTGAGATTATAGGTCATCTCTATTTTATTTAAGCCGGGTTTTATTTCTATTCCTCTAAATATCTGAAATACCTTTTGGAGTTTTTCATTTTTATTATTAATCTTTAGTCCCCAGTTGCGATTCCAGCTCTCAAAATCAATCAGGATACCTCTTTGCTTTGAGTCAATCTCATAATATCTTTTGCCGCCATTGCTTTCGGTATTCAACAAGGCAAAATCGGCGTTGTTTTGGTCCGGAAATATCAGTTTTGTGTACAGGTTTTTTAATGTGTTCACATCGCTTGAATTCAATTGCTTTATTGCCTCATCATAGCTTTGCCGGTTTTCTATCGGCAGAATAGCTAATTTTGAGTAGCTTTTATCCTTGGTTATCTCATACAGATTGAAATTCAATTTCGGATAATTGCCAAGCAGTTTATAATATTCGTGATCGGCAAAACCTTCTAATGCCTTTGAAAACTCAGGGCCAACAATAAGATATTTCACCTGCATTATATCCCATAAGAATTCTATGTTCTGGTTTTTTAGATACTCCGCATCCTTTGGCGTGAACATAAAAAAATCACCATAGGGAATTTCTTTATATTTAAGGTTTAACCCCGCATGAACATGCTTCGTAAAGAGAAAATACGGCATTACATATTTTAGCTCTTTGGTATTCAGAGGGCTCTTTTTAAAGATAGTATAATCATAGAAATCCTGCAATTCCCTTGAAATACTGGAATCATAAATAGCCGCCTCATGTATTTTATGGTGCTGCATATTTCCTGTTAAATACAGATAGCTGTTTTCAGGGGTAAAAGTTCTATAAAAGTGCTTTGTCTCTTTATCCAATACTAACAACTTGTTATTTAATGAAACAATGTCTTCCCTGCCGTCTAAAATCCATTTTTCCATCGGAGAGTTTGCAATCTCTTTTTTGTTTGGATAAATAAATCTATGCGATGTACCTTTGTAAAACTTATCAAAAGAATCCCACGCCAATAGCGCTACAATCAAAACCAGCGCGGCATATTGAATATATTGAATGACCAAACTTCCTCTGTTTTTGAAAAGATAAGCAAAATCAGAAACCAGATTCTTCAAACCAAACATAAATAGTACAGCAAAAAAGAAACTGAAGATGGAACCGTCTCTTGTGGCATACCAAACAATTCCGGTAAACCGCAGCATGGGAATGGTAAGATGCGATCTTATGAGATACAAAACAACAGATGATATGACGGTAATTTTTACCATTTTATTGTTTTGAAAATCCCTTAAAGAAAACAATACGCAAATGACAAATATCGCCTGAAGAGGATTGCTTAGCTCTCTGAAGAGATCATAATCATAGCCATTTACGTCGCCAATTATATTTTCAGGGGAGTAGAAATAATAAGATAATAAAGAGACATAAGTGATAAAGATAACAATGAAATTAAGCAGCGATAATGCGGAAGCGTCCAACACGGCGCCCTTTCTATATATACTCAATCCGTTCATAAGAGAATATAATGCGAATGAAATTAGAAAGACCTTTGAGTTTATAATAGGAGCATAGTCTGCAAGAAGGCTGGGTTTAAGTTTATAAACAGCAAGGCTGTCAAAAAATGAAGTCTGATTTTTCACAGAGGTAAGATTGACCAATGTAATATAAGTAGTTGCTGTAGAGGCTTGAAAAGAACCGCTGTATTGTGTCCAATCAGCATCTGAAAGGACTCCTGAATAATATAAATTTGTATTGTCGATTTCAACCCCTATCTTGATTTGACCATTGGCAGCAGTCCCTCTTTTGAAATAGAGTGTGAACTTATAGTTTTCACCAATTTCAGTAGGAACAGCAATATGGGCGTAACCTGTGGCATCCTCGGATGTGGTAACTTGAAGGGCATTGCCCGATTGTCCGCCGGCAACAACCGCTGCGGCAACTTTATATGCTGTCAAGCCGCTTGTACCAGTTCCAAATCCACCGTTTGCAACGACATTATCTCCATGACTCTTATTGGCAGCATTGGTAATGCTATACACAACGCCGTATAAAAACGGCACGAACAGCAATAACGACCATAAAGGTATTTTTACTCTTTTTGTTTCTATAAAGCGGTATCTTAAAGCCAACAGTTTTAAGCCTGCATAGCTTATAATGAGAAACAACCCAACCCAGAAATATGATGATGATTGAAATGAAGCTATAAACTGCTTCCAAACCGTTGATTCAAAGAGACCGACTATCAGCCCTTGCTTGAACCTGTTTGAGGCAGACACCACATCATAGATAAAATAATACTGATACAGGACAGCCAATAAAGGAATAATAAATAAAATAAAATACAGCGGTATGAGTCTTTTCAAATTCACAACTTTGAATGCGCCGGATTTATAAAATACCAACACCGTAATCAAATAAAAAAGGGAAAGCATCATCAAATGCATATATACATAAATGATATGGCCTCCGCTTAACCAAAACATGTAAAACAAACTGAATATCAGGATGTCCCTTGTTTTATTTTCATCTATAATCTTAACTATAAAAATCATCAAAAGCGGGTATACAAACAAGAGATTTCCGATTGTCTCTGCGACAAGCACTCTAACGACAAAATTAACACTAAAGTAAACAAGCGCGCCGGCCAAAGCAATCGGGTAGCTTAATCTGAGGTATCTGCAGGCATATATGAAACTAAGAAGTAAAATGGTAAGACCCAAAAATTTTGTGAAATAGAATGTGAAGTCGCTCAAACCAAATGCCATATAGAAAAAAGTGTTTTGACTGAGCGGATAATGGCCGAAATAAAGCGCAGGATGGCCGCCGCCGACATATTCATTCCATTGAGGCAGACCGCCTTTTTTCAAAGTATCTATAAAATTAATTACAAACGACTTCCATAATTCATACTCGGCAAACGGATAAAGATAATCCCCTGACAACAATGGATAAGTTATATAAAGGGCAATACCGACAGGCAATAGCACAGCAATAATATTCCTGGCTCTTTCAGTTAAAATAATCCACCTCCGTTAAATTCATTAACAACCTGTTCCCAACCGAGAGATTCTGCATAAATGCATAAAGTTCCATGAATCAAGTAAGGAGTTTCAGATAATGTTTGTAATAGTTCCAGACAATATCCGGTTTGAGAGAATACAGGTCATCTATGTCAAGAAATGAACTGATGCATCCTCCACAGTTCACTTCAGGCATATCCATAAATGCCTTTCTGAACCCGACCTCATTTCCGTTAAGCCATCTCATATCCCTTACAAGCAGATTGCAGGGCGTAACCCTGCCATCGGGCGCTATTGTGCAAAACAAAGAACCGCCGTTACGGCATCAAT
>Ga0080064_1002688_pt1 | contig 28965 bp, 23 predicted proteins | sample Subgrocontami54m_FD_69260 | JGI IMG/M metagenome (GOLD analysis project Ga0080064, IMG submission 69260) | Subsurface groundwater microbial communities from S. Glens Falls, New York, USA - GMW46 contaminated, 5.4 m (SPADES assembly) (version 2) ...
CGGAATCTGCAAAACCTAGTAGCATAATAAAAATATTTCTAAATTATTTCTAACGTGTACTTGTGAAAATAAAATAGATTGTAAACTTTTTAAAATATATTTAAGTTTATAAGAAATTATAATATTATATATTTTTGCGATTATTTCTTGTGGTAATATATTATTACTTTCAATGCTATCTGTTATTACAGATAAAGTTTCGCAGATAGTTAATAATCGTTTCTCGGTAGTGATGACTTCATTAACATTTATTTGATCTAAATAGCCAAATAATCCAAGATACATCAAGATTAATTGATTTTCAACAGATAACGGGACATATCGTGGTTGTTTTAACATCTCTACTAATCTTAATCCCTTTTCTAAGATCCCTTTCGTTACTGCATCTAAGTCGGAAGCAAAGGACATAAAAGCTTCGACCTCTCTAAATTGTGCTAATTCAAGTTTCAATCGTCCAGCTATTTGTTTCATCGTTAATGTTTGTGCATTTGAACCAACTCGTGAAACCGATAAACCGACATTTATAGCTGGGAGTATACCACGATTAAATAATGTTTTTTCTAAGAAAATTTGTCCATCAGTAATCGAAATAACATTCGTAGGAATATAAGCACTAACATCCCCCTCTAAAGTCTCAACAATAGGTAATGCTGTCAAACTACCAGCTCCATAAAGAGTAGATAATTTAGCGGCACGTTCTAACAATCGACTATGTAAATAAAAAACATCACCCGGATAAGCTTCACGACTTGGTGGACGGCGCAATACCAAACATACTTGTCTATACGCTGTTGCTTGTTTACTTAAATCATCATAAATAATGACAGCGTGTAAGCCATTATCTCTAAAATATTCACCTTGTGTTGCTCCACTATAGGGTGCTAAAAATTGCAATGCGGCAGAATCGGATGACGTTGCCGCAACAATTGTTGTATATTTTAACGCATCAAACGTATTCAATTTATGTACAAGTTGTGCAACAGAAGCTCGTTTTTGTCCAATTGCTACATAAATTGCATAGACAGCTTCATTTGTTTGTTGAAATAAAATATTCTGTTGATTTAAAATAGTATCAATAGCTATGGCTGTTTTGCCTGTTTGACGGTCACCAATAATTAATTCCCGTTGTCCTTTTCCTACAGGAATCATACTATCAATTCCTTTTATTCCAGTAAGTAATGGTTCTTTAACACTTTCACGAGGCATAATTCCTGGGGCTTTTGACTCTATTAAATACAACTCTTGACGTGCAATGTCTTGGTATCCATCAATGGCATCCCCAAGAGTATCAATAACGCGACCTAATAAATCTTGACCGGCTGGAATAGAAATTATCTCGTCAGTTGCTTCAGCAAGTGCTCCTTCGCTACATAAAGATGGGTCTGTTAATAAAACGGCAATAATACCATCTTCTAACACATTCATAGTAAGCCCTGTACCAACATGTTGGCCATTTTCTCATAATTGAATAAGAGAATTAATCTTTGAATCTAAATTGGAGATGTGTAAGATACCATCACCCGTAGCAATTACAGTCTTAAAATAAAAAATACTACTAAAAATTATCTAACTTATTAGTTTTATAAAATCATCAAATGTTTTTGATTTGGTATAAAGTGACCACTAGTTAACTATTATAAAATATTTTTAAATAAAATATGTATTTTTATTGTGATACAATAGTATAACTAAAACCTTATTTCGATATAGATTTAGAAGTTTAAAGATTATTAAGGATCTTAATCTTTTAATGTATGTAGAACTATGTTTCAAAACCCAGTTACAAATATTTGTATTGGAATTATATGTTTGCATAATGATCTAATTACTTTACTCATTAGTATTAGTTTACTTGTTATATTTTTAATTTATATAATGTTATGCGAATTTACTTTTTTAAGCGATACAAGACAACGTTCTCGTAAATTGTATACGAAATTTGGTCGATTTGAAAAAGCGATTATTGGAATACCATATATAATCTTATTATGTTTAATGATTCCCTCGATGCTAGTACTTTATACGGGCACACTAACATCAAACCTACATACTCGAAATTTATTAACACTTAATGTTATTGGACACCAATGATATTGAAGTTATGAATTTAAATATTATCACGATGGGTTACGCACAGAAATCCTTTTTGATAGTTATATGTTAGATGATGAAATATCTGAGCATCGTTTATTAGATACAGATACACGTCTTTATTTATCAAAAAGTAAATTAATACGTGTTTATATTACAGCTGCGGATGTTATTCATAGTTGAGCAATGCCAAGTTTTGGAGTAAAAGTTGATGCAATACCTGGACGATTAAATAAAATAAATCTTAAACCATTGGTCCGTGGAAGTTTTTTTGGCCAATGTTCCGAATTATGTGGATTTGGGCATAGTGTAATGCCAATTGTCATTACTATTTTACAACGTAAAATTAATTTCTTTTTTTAATATTTATCCTTTAAACATTTTAATAAAACATAGCCTGAAATATCCAACTACGCAAACGTTAACGTATACATGAAATTTTGGCTCATTAGGTCTCGCTTGTCTTGTTATTCAAATAATTAGTGGTATCTTACTTGTAATGTATTATTGCCCACATATAGAATATGCATTTGAAAGTGTTGCATATTTAATGCGTGAAGTTAATGAGGGCTGATTTCTGCGATTTATGCATGCTAATACAGTCTCTTTATTTTTTTTAGTTATTTTTGCGCATATTTTACGTGGTCTGTATTGACGATCATATAAATATAAAGTAAAAGTTTGACGAACTGGGATACTGATATTCTTTCTTTTAATGGGAACTGCATTTATTGGTTATGTATTGCCTTGGGGTCAAATGAGCTTTTGAGGAGCTACTGTAATTACAAATTTAGTAACAGTTATTCCTTTAATTGGTAGTCATGTAGCAGTATGAATTTGAGGTGGTTTTGCTGTTGATAATGCAACGTTAACCCGATTTTTTTCATTGCATTACCTCCTTCCATTTTTAATTTTAGGCATAACAATTTTACATCTCTTTTATTTACACCAAGTTGGTTCGACACCGACGATTGGTACACGAACCGTATATAATGCCTCGAGTTTTCAACCGGTGTATGTTCTAAAAGATTTTTTAAGTGTATTGATGCTTTTAACAATTTTAATCTATATTTGCTGCTTAGCTCCGGATTACCTCTTACATGCAGATAATTATATTCCAGCAAATCCACTAGTTACACCATCGCACATAGTACCAGAGTGATATTTTTTACCTTTTTATGCAATTTTACGTGCGTGTCCTAGTAAGTGAGGTGGCGTTGTTGGTATGTTAGGAGCGATTTTAGTATTAGCATGATTACCTAGTCTTGATACTTCATTTGTGTCTACAGATAATGACCATTTAGATATTAATGAATGAGCTTTAATTTTATGAGGTTGTCCATTTTTAACACTCGAAGTGGTCGGTAGTTTACCAGCTAGCCAACCCTTCATATTTTGTGCAAAAATTCAAACAATATTTTATTGATTTTGTATATTTTTAAATTTATTTTAAGTAAAGCTTTGTGAAATTTAATTTGATGAGGACCATTTACCAATTTATTTTCTAAGTATTTTAGAATCTAAATTTTTAAGTAGCCTATTTAGAAAGACCTGTAAAAAGTGATACTAGGTTGTAAAACTGCTAATTTTAACGTAATAAAGAAATTACAACTTGCAGTTGTAGAGCGCAGTTGTTTATTCTAATTCTTCAGTCTGAGGAACTTATAGAAATCATCTTGCGTGTGTAATAATCTTTCTGTAACGAATATCTTTTCAACTACCACGAATTTCTTTACAAACAGGTCCAAAAACTAAACTTGCTTTAAAGTCACCAGTATTTCGTCGCATTACAATACCACGATTTTTATTAAACCGAATAAGACTTCCATCTATTCTGTTAGTTGGTTGTTTTAATGCTATCAAAAGACATTTATGTATATGTCGTTGAAAACGATAATTTTGCGTACGCTCTAATTTTTCACGGGGATATAATTTATCAAAGAGTTGACGACGATGTTGTATTTTTTTAGCATAGACTCCAACAACGCGACCTAGACGTCCAATATTGTCTCGGATTCGAACAATTCGTCAAATTAATGCCCCACTATTATCGGATCGTTGTACCACTGAACCGCGCTGTATCTAAATAGAAATACGATTAAAGGCAAAAATTACTAATGTTTTTGTTACACTAAAAGCGCGTACTAAAAAACTTAACCCAAGCGCTGCATCTGTCGCTGCTAATAATAGTATAAAAAAAGCTAATATCGAAAAGAGTACATGATTAGTATAAATAGCATATAGACTAATCTTAATTGTTAAAATTAAAAAAATATATTCAAAACTTAAAATCAGGCGAAGTAAATTACCATGTAATTTACTCATGTAAACAAGAATTATTAAAATATACATATAAAATTTTTAATCTTAGATTATAAACTTTTGTTATTATTTTTAGTATTCTGAGGACTTATAATAAGTATTTTAATGACTAGTTATCAACATCTTCATTTACGAAGTAAAATATTGCTTATTAGTAATATACATATTGCACGTTTTAGTATTCCATGGTTCGCGGAATCATACTCAGCATTTATAAAACGACAGGATGCTTATGAATGCGGTTTTGAAGCTTTTATACAACATGTTCTTAATTCTGATTTAAGTTTTTTTATGGTTTCTATTATTTTCTTATTATTTGATATTGAGATTTTATTCTTAATTCCAACGACTAAAACATTTGATATTTTTGGTATTTGTCCATTTTTTGAAATATTCTATTTATGTATTTTTTTAGGACTATTAGCTGAAATACGGTTTGGTATAATATGTTGATACAAACAAATATTATTAGAAATATAATATGTTGATACAAGCAAATGTTACTAGAAATATAATAATTTAAAAAAAATTGCTGATAATAACATCGCGGAATATTCACTTAAAAAAAAAATAGCAAATAAAAACCCCGAATGTTCAACATGGTAGCCTGCGACAAGTTCAGCTTCCGCCTCGGGTAAGTCAAATGGTGTTCTATTCGCCTCTGCTAATAAAATTATAAAAAAAATAATTATTAGTGGAAGTGATTTATTAAAATATGAAACAATAACACTCACTGTATGTACATCAAAAATATCAATACTTGTTGTTAAAAACATAATTGGAATAAGACAAACGCCAAGTACAACATCGTAGGATAACATTTGGGCAGCAGCTCTAATTCCACCTAGCACTGAATAAAAAGAATTTCCAGCTCATGCGGTGAAAATTATTGCATAGACAGTTAGCGCAGAGATCATAAAAAAAAACATGATATTAAGAGAAATATGTGTTAGACTTATATTTATATTAATACAACCTCAGAGAGTACCGATTAATATTAAACCAAACATTGGAGCTTGGCGAAATATTGTACTTTCGCTTTTATTTGGAATTGTTAACGGTTTAGCAAGGGCTTTTATTGCATCAGCGATTGCTTGTAATAATCCAGCATATCCTATAATACTTGGTCCAGTACGCCGTTGAATAAATCCCAATAATTTACGTTCATATCACGTATAAAACGCGACCGTACCTAGGGCTAATAAGATTTGAAGAATAGCAAAAATAATTAAAACAATTTTAAAAATTAGCACTAAAAATTTTTGATCATAAAAGTAAACTAGGGCTCTTTATCTTTTTCCGCGATATCTTTAGTAGACTTTTCGGGTTCTACATATATGACATCGGGTAAGATAAGGCTCTCAGTTTTCTTTCTATTTTTTTTCGTAAAAGTAGGCTGGTGATTGGATTTTATTTTAGGTTTAGGTTTAGGTCAAATTAAATGAAACATTGCCCAAACTAATACTAAAATTATCCCTGCCGCGGTGAGAGCCACCACAACCTTCATTAATAAATAAAGAAACTTATTTAAAAGAATAAAGTTATTTAATAAAAATAAGGGTAGACAGTTTACACTTTTATTTGGAATTGTTAACGGTTTAGCAAGGGCTTTTATTGCATTAGCGATTGCTTGTAATAATCCAGCATATCCTATAATACTTGGTCTAGTACGTCGTTGAATAAATCCCAATAATTTGCGTTCATATCACGTATAAAACGCAACAGTACCTAAAGATAATAAGATTTGAAGAATAGTCAAAATAATTAAAAGAATATTAAAAATTACCACTAAAAATTTTTGATCATAAAATTAAACTATATGCAATAGTTAGAAGGGTTGTTAATGCAATAAAATAACAATAAATAAAATTTATAGAAGTTAATCCAAGTAGAATATAAAATTCACCAATAAAATTACATGTCGTCGGAAAAGCAATATTACCTAATATTGCTAGGAAAAATAAAAATTTTATTCGTCAGAAATGTTTTTGAGATCCGGTCATATAATATAATAAACGAGTATGTTTTCTATCATAGATTAAACCAAGACAAAAAAATGCTAGTGCAGAAACAATACCATGGCCTAAAATTAAATATAGTGCTCCAAAAATACCTTCTCGTGTGAAAGTAAGTAATCCTAAAAGAGCAAAACTCATATGTGCAATTGAGGAATTTGCCACAATCTTTTTAATATCTTGATCTTGGAATGCTAAATTGCTTGCATGGATAATTGAAAATAGACAAAAAAAACTTATAATTATTACTAATATACGAGTTTCCACATTAAAAAAACTATAAATAATATTTACAAATCCAAAACTACCTAATTTTAAAATTAAGGCTGCTAATAATATACTACCTTTTGTTGGTGCTTCAACATGGGCTTCTAAGAGTCAGGAATGTAGTGGAATTATTGGTATTTTTACAGAAAAACCGATTATAAAAGCAATGCATGATACTAATGTTACCGTTCCTGCAATTAAAAATGTATTAAATAGAAATATTTTATATAATAAAAAAAGACCATAAAATAATAAAATTGACCCAAACAATGTATATAAAAGTAAAGAAAAAGCAGCACGTAATCTACGTCGTCGACCACCGAAGGTGTAAACTAAAATAAACATTGGTAATAAAGTTGCTTCAAATGAAAATAAAAAAGAAAATATTTGCTGTGTCGTAAAAGAAATATATATAAAAAATAATAATATGAAAAAAGCTTGTTGTTCATTTATTCATAATTGGATAATTTGTATAGTATATCGGTTATAATTTTTATAACAATAAATTATAATAAAAATGAACAAAGATAACGCACGTAAGTTCTCTGTAAAAAGAGTTTTTGTTTCAAGTAAATTTCAAATATTTGTTATATCTTGAATAAAAAATAAACTTAAAATTAAAAGATTTCAAAGAAAATATATATTACGATTCGTATATATAATACCCGAAAAGATATTGATTAAATACGGAAGAAATAATAAGGTAATTAAACTTAAACTAAGTATAAGAAAAATTAGCTATCATTTCAGTAGAGTTTTAGTCAAATCGATATGGTGGTAATGCATTATTTTAGTTTTTCGATAGTACTCTGGGCAATAATCATTAGCATGATTAGTAATAAAATTATCGTATAATATTATAGCTTTAATAGATTTATCTAGTTTAATAACTAAAATTAAAAATAATTAATTTTAAAATGATAATTAGGAGTATAGTTATAATAATTGGTAGTATAAAAATAGAACCTATTACGACACTTAGACGACTAGAGCTAAATTTTAAAAAGCATATTTCTAGACTAATAAAGCCAGTTTGTAAATGGAAAAGTTGTTTAAGGCTCAGGGTATTTTGCAACTGTGAAAAAAGATAAGTATAGATATCACAAAGTCATTTTGCAATTAATAATTTTATTATCGTACCCGATAGCCCTTGTGATAAAGAGATTCTTTGTGTACGAAAATAATCAACAAGTAAAACTCCAACGACTAAAAAAAAGATTAATACAAAAAAAATAGGTATACAGCGCAGCCAGAGAACTTTATATATTATAAAAGCATTTAAAGTATAATATGTGCCTTCAAGACCAAAAATTCCTATATCTAAAAAATTTAAATATTTTATATATCCTTGTTCATTAATACCAATAAAAAATGTAAATAAAATAAGTATAACTAATGCGAAAATATAGTTAAATGAAATAACAACATGATAATTTGTAAGGTTATGTTTACTTAAATTAATATCGGAAAAGGGGTCAATTTTTGACCCCATTAAATACAGAAGAACACGATAACTATATGTTGCTGTAACTCCAGCTATTAGCAATAATAGGCTTAATGTTATTAAACCTATAGATTGACCCATCGCATATTCAAAAATTGCTTCTTTTGAATAAAAACCAGCAAAAGGTGCAAGACCCAAAATTGCTAGAGTTCCAATTAAAAAAAACATATTAGCAAGTGGTGAAAAAGAAGCTAGTCCAACCATCTTCCTAATATCTTGCTCTCCAGAAATACCATGTATAAGTAAACCACTTGATAAAAATAATAGTGCTTTAAAACACGCATGTGTTTCTAAATGGAAAAGACTTTGACTATAGCCTGATATTCCTATACTAGCAAGCATATAGCCTAATTGACTACATGTTGAATATGCAATAATTCTTTTTAAGTCATTTTGTGCAGTTCCGGTAGTCGCCGCAAAAAAAGCTGTCAAAATACCGATAAATACTAAAATCGGTTTCATAGAACTATTGATTTCAAACAAAGAAATACATCGAATTATAAGAAAAATACCTGCAGTTACCATTGTTGCAGCATGTATTAACGCGCTAACAGGTGTTGGTCCTTCCATCGCATCTGGCAATCACACATGTAATCCAATTTGTGCCGATTTTCCAATAGCCGCAAGTAGAATAAAAAAAGCAATTCATCAATGTTCTATCGTCAACACAGACGTATGTTTTAATTGGGCAGTGGTTATTTCTAGAACACTTATAGAAATTGCTGTTAATAAAGCAATATCACCGATACGATTATAAAGCATAGCTTTAAGTGCTGCACGATTTGTTTCTATTCGTGTACATCAAAATGATATTAATAAAAAAGAACACAAACCGACCCCTTCTCAGCCAATAAATAATTGAATAAAATTTTCCGCTGTTATTAAAATTAACATAGCTAACGTAAAAAGTGATAAAAAACTTAAAAATCGAATTAATTGTTCTTTTTTATCAATGTAATTCAACGAATATAGGTGAACACAACAAGAAATACAACTGACGACAAAAAGCATAATTGCTGTCTGTTCATCAATTATAAAATTAAAATCAAACATAAATTCGGTGAATGAACCAAATAGGGTTAAATTTAAAGTTATTGTACTGAGTATGGAATTTTTGCTAATATCTAAAAATTCAAATGTAAAAAATGAAGACAAACTTCAGATAAAAATTATAACTCTCAATATATATGTTTTTAAATTTTTATATTTTTCATAGATAAAACGCTGTGCACATATTTTGGCATATGGTCCACAAAGATTTGGTAAGATGCGTAAAGTTAAATTATTCACACCAAGAAAACCCAATTCAGGACAACGACAAATGCTTAAAATTTATATTAAATTAACCGGAAAATTAGTATGAGTCAGTGTTCCAGGTTTTAGATTAACCAAACCAAAATTAAATTTAAATGTACTATTTAGTGGTGGCCGCGCAAAAGATATTCCAGGCTCACGTTTCGAAATTATTCGACATGGTCGTAAAGGTGAAGTGGATGGTGATATTCGCCATAAATGCCGACCAAGTATTTATGGTGTTCAAAAAAAATTTAGAAACTACAAATTACCGATTATTTTTCTAGAAACACTTAAATAGTATTTAGATGTTTGGATTAGCAGCTAGATATAGAGAACTTATTGTTTATTTAGTAGACATAACATTTTAAAAAGTAGTTAGAATTATAACTAAGCTGCCAAAATAGCAAATAATTAATACACAAAACAGTACTTTTAGTCTATTATTTACTACATAAAAAATTGTATCATAAATTGGTCCAAGAAACGATAAAGATTTGTTATCAACTTGTCTCGTTAGATGAAAGAATGGTTCAACTAACGTGTAATTTTAATATTATTTCCAATTACTTTCTTACGCGTTTTTATTTTCTCGCGCTACTTGAGCTTGTAATTCATTTATTTTCTGTATATTATTAGCATAAATAGCAGAATTTAATTTAGAGATTTTAACACTATTTTTCTCTATGGTAAGCTCTTGTGTAACCACTTGAAGAGAAACATAACCTGCATATATTAGGAGTGCTATTGCAAGACCTGCTAGAATATCTACAGCGGAGAAGATACTACTATAGAACTGTTTTATCAATTGGTATATAAATAAACCAAACGATAATATACCTATAATACTACCAATTGTTGCCCATCAATTCCCTCCCTGAAATATTTCGGCATAATCGGCTATCCGACGTGGCATCCCTGCTATCCCTAGCATATGCATTGGAAAGAATGTAAGGTTTGCTCCTATAAAAAATAGCCCAAAATGATAGTGTGCAGCTTCTTCTTCATATCTACTTTGGAAAAGTATTTCATATCATAAATACATAGCAACAAATATTCCAAAAATTGCACCCATTGATAATACATAATGAAAATGTGCAACTACAAAATATGTATCATGTAGTATGATATCAACACCTGCATTCGCTAGAATTATTCCAGTAACACCACCCAAAGTAAATAAGATGATAAAGCCTAACACATAAAAGGTTAGGGCATTAAGTACAACATATCCTTCTCATAAACTGAGAATTCAATTGAAGACTTTTATACCAGTTGGTACTGCAATTAATACAGTAGCAGACATAAAATATGCCCTTGTATCAATATCCATACCTACAGTAAACATGTGATGGGCTCAAACTGCAAATCCTAAGAATCCAATGGCACAAATGGCATGTACCATTCCATTGTAGCCAAAGAGTGGTTTGCCAGAGATTTTTTCGATAGCGTGACTAACAATACCAAAAGCCGGTAATATTAAGATATATACTTCCGGATGTCCAAAAAATCAAAATAAGTGCTGAAAGAGTACAGGGTCGCCACCAAGTGAGCTTTCAAAGAAACTTGTATTGAAATTACGGTCCGTCAATAACATTGTTAATGCACCGGCTAGAACTGGTAAGCTAGCCACAAGTAATCCTGCTGTAATTAGTAAGGCCCAAGCGAATAGTGGCATGCGATACGCTGTCATACCAGGACAACGCAGGGTTATAATAGTGACAATTATGTTTATTGCACCCATAATGGAAGCGGCACCATTAAGATGTAGACTAAAAATAGCAAAATCAACTGACATACCATCATGGCCAATTAAACTACTTAAAGGGGGATAAATAGTTCAACCAGTTCCTACTCCGTCATCAGTTAATAACGAAGCTAAAAATAATAACCAGCTTACTGAAAATAACCAAATACTTAAATTATTTAATCTCGGAAAGGCCATATCGGCTGCGCCGAGCATAATAGGTAAAAAAAAATTAGAAAGAGCACCTATTAAAACAGGCATGACTAAAAAAAAATCATGACCAAACCATGTCCCGTGACAACAGAGTTAAAGAGTTGATAATTTCCACAAAGCAATAAATTGCCGGGACGTGATAATTCAAGACGAATTAGGACACTAAGTAATAAACCAATGAAGCCCATAGTGAGCCCGTGAATTAGGTACAAAATTCCAATGTCTTTATGGTTGGTGGCTAAAAGCCAACGTTGCGTGGTACGTGCCACGTATAAACATAGAATAGAAGAATAAATGTTTGAATAATTTTATTTAAAATGTTAATCTTGTGAGTGAACTATATAATACTTAAAAATAAAATTAAAAATTTGTATTCTTCTTTTATTTATTGATAACGAATTCGGAGACGAGTAAAATTCGTAATAGAAGTTTTAAATGGGATTTTATAAAGTGCTTTTTTAACAAAGTGTTCTAAATAAGTGCCCTCAATACTAAATAACGCCTTATTTATTTTTATGCTTTGTACAAAACATTTTATTTGCCCACGTCCTTTTCCCATACGTATGCCTAAAGCTTTTCGCGTAATTGGTAAATTTGGTTTAGTATGTATGACTATTAAGGGTAGCGCTTGTCTATGAATTAGACGCTTCAACGTCACACGAAAAGCGTCTATTTGTCTCCAATTATATCACCCAATTTGTTTGGAATATATTGTTGGAATTTCTTTTTTTATTTGATCTATTGTTTTTAGCGTACTATTTTGTGTAAAAGGTTTTTGAATAGCTTTTGGCCGACGAATAGCTAGCTGGAATATTGGATAACCTTTCTGAACTGAGTCGAATCAATTCGTGTCATCTAAATCCGTTATTCATAACAAACTTTGTCAAAAAAATAGAGTCTTGTAATTTATATATTTTCTATATAAAAAACTTCTTATAATTTTAGTCATTTTTTATTACTAATTAGTGGTAAATTTGAAAAATCCAATATTTAGTAAACCAAATAAAATTAAAAATGTTATCATCAAGCCAAATAACGCAATTGCTTCCGAGAAGGCAAATCCTAAAATTCCATAAACAAATAATTGTCTAGAAATTTTAGGATTACGTGCAACTCCAAGAATTAAACCAGCAAAAACAATACCAATCCCGGCACCAGAACCTAAAATACTAATGGCACTAAGACCAGCACCAATAATTTTTGCACTTTCAACTTGAAATTATTTAAACGCCTATACTGAAACAATATAAAATTACTATCTATTTAACATAATTTTAAAATACTAAATCAACCAGTGATATGACAGAACATGAAAAATATACGACGAACGGCATATAAGAAATACCTCAGAGAATATCTTCTTAAGAATAAAATACAGAAACGATTATCTTATTGAAAACAAATGCAAAACAAATTTACCACTAAAATATATTTCTATAAAAAAGTCCAGAAACGTTTACAACGAAAAGATCAGTATAACTGATACTCCTGACGTAAAAAACAAGAATATTATTTAACAACTTCCAAACATATACACGCGTCTCTGTTTAAAATTACAAAATGGAAACCTAGAAAAAAATTGTGTATGCACTTAACTAGACCTCTATATTTCGCAGTAAGACGACGTCCAAAACGCCAAGTATTTTTATCAGCGTTACTGAAATCAACAAGTAATATTTTAAAAATGAATACACTCGAATTAATCTATATATTTCATGGTAATATGTAGTGCAGATTTTAAAGAATATTTTGGCTCTATCGTAGTTATAATTATTGAAGTTATTTTAATAAATACATATCTATTTTTATAATTGGATTAACTTTTCCCGTATATAACAATTTGTCTATTTTATGCAATTTATATGGAATTACTTCCCATAATATAAGTATATATACTTGTTTAATAGAATAGTATTTTAATATAAAAGATTTATGACGAACTGTATGACTGCTACAATTAGTCAAGTTTATAATAAAATTATCGTAGTAATTTATTATCAATTTTAAGATATACTGCGGGTGAAAAAATAATGAGTGGACTTATAATAAAAAATATTCATAGATCTAATAGATTTCCAATCATTAAACATAGTAATATCTTTAATAAAAATAATGGATATGGAGGTAAACCTGCTAAAAATCTGAGTCCAAATATTATATCCGAAAGCTCTTTTATCTGTAACAAGTTTGTTGTCCAATTTAAATTTTTAATATTAAAATAACTTGCTAAAACAAAATAACTCCCGTAAATATAAGCACCCAAGGTGCTTATTAGTACTATTATCGTCAAAGGAGAAATAATGCTAATAAGTATAAATAAAAAACCAAATATAATTAAGGCTGAACCAGCAAAGAATCGTTTTATATATGTTGTATATTGTGCAATACTTAATCCTATAAAGACACTGCCTAATCCACAAAAAATATTCAAATAACTAATAAAAGTACTTATTAACATATTTTGAATAAAAATAGCATAGGCGAAAATATAAAGTGGTTTAATAATTGTAGATAGTATGAGAACCGTTTGAATTGCACAACCTGCGTATATTTCTGGTCCTCAAAAAAATATAGGAAATAAATTTAATTTTAAAATAAAAGCAATTGTTAAAAATATTAAATTATCTAGCGACATTTCTTTAAGATTACTATAATTAAATGTATTAATATCTAAAATGGTTGTGTTACTTAAATCTGTTAGAGCTAAAATAAAACATAAAGTGCCAAAAAAATTACTAAAAAAATATTTTAAGCCGGCTTCTATTTTAGCTTCTTTTTCACTAATTGTATCAATAATGATTATAAAAATATATCCAATAATCGAAGTTAATTCAACACAAATAAAAGTACAAAGTAAATTGGCCATAAAAAAAACAACAAAAATACAAAGGACTAATACTATTAATAGTGCAATAATTGAGCTCTTTTTGTACATAAGATTATCCAGCGTTTTATGTCAAGAAAACAATAGACAAAATTATAGACTCCTAGATTAAGGTAACTATTAAAAATGTTAACTTTAAGTACTCAGGCTCAAAACAATACGGTAAATCATTTAAATAGACTCCTAAGAGTGTTAAAAATACAACACATTGTAATGCGCCAACTAGAATTTCTAAACCATAAATCGCACCTAATGCAATTAAAGCAAATAATAATACTAGCGAAATAGATAAGGACATTAGACTACTGCCAATTACAGCTAATAAAATATGACCTGCAGTCATATTAGCCATCAATCGGGTTGATAAGGCTATTGGTTTAACCATAGTAGCTAACGTCTCGATAGCAACAATGGCAACTTTTAGTATAATATTCAAAGATTCTGAAATAAAATGTTCAATTCATTTTCAGGAATGCCGACGTCAAATTAGTAAAATTATTGTCAAAAAGAAAGACACGCCTAAAAAATATGGAAATATTATTGTTGCCGTTATTGCAAATATTTTGGGGATTAAACTCAATCAATTAAATACAAGAATAACGGGTGCAATTAGACTAAATAATCGCAGTAACGCTTTGCGCAACGTTGCCGAAGTTGACAAGTTTGATGTTAACACTTGTCGGACATATACTATATTAATCCACACTTTTTAACATTTTAAGTTGTTGGGAAATATTACAAATTATTGTAGCATATATAGTCACTTATAATTCTTAACACTAACTTGATTTGGTTTACCTTCTTGCATGTATTTTTATAAATTTTGTAACTTTTCATATTAAGTTGTAATTATTCTACAGCTTACAAATATTATTGGTTTAGCCAAAATTAAATAAATAAATCATTAAATAACTTCGTCAATAAAAGATACAAAATGTAAATAATATAGGAGAATCTGTCAGTAGACAAATTTTAAAAACAAAATCTTGGGTTTGATCCAAGCTCGGAGCGACTGTGATAAGGAATGGACCTAATACATGTGAGTTAACTGGTTCTTCACAAAGGCAAAATGCACACGTGTAAGAAAAATTTCAATTGAAATACCAGTAGCGTATTGGCGAATAAGAGTATAGAATAACCTACTAGTTTGGAATAAAATACCAGAGAGTAAAATGTTAATAGAACGAGATACAAGAGTAGACATACTATACCGGGATCAGGTAATTTGGAAAATGCCAATGACCCCTAGGGGAGCTTGAAGGTAAATCCTCCGCAATGGAATTGAAAATGGTCCATACTCCGTAAAGAGGCATCAGTAGGGAATCGTAGGCAATGTGCTAAAGCGTAACCTCGTCGCATTTCAAATGATAATATCATCGTTAGTAAAGATAATGGAAAAGAATTTACTAGCCAAAGTCTCGGCTACAACTCGTGCCAGCAGCTGCGGTAATACCTGTGAGGCAAACAGTGTTCTACATTATTGGGCGTGAAGGGTATGTAGATGGGAAATGTTCAACGATATTAAATCTAAGAAAAAACTTAGAAAATATAATAAAAACTTTACTTGTGTTTAGTAATGTAGGACGATCTTAATAAGTAAGAGTTTAATCTAGCAATATATTTGGGGTCGACCAATGGTGAGAACATCTTACAAACTAAAACAAACATTGAGATACTAGAGCGTAATTTAATCAATGGGATTTGGTACCCCAGTAGTCTACGCAGTCAACGATAGGTACTAATTCTATATTAGAGTTAAGTTAACACGTAAGTACCTCGCCTGGGAACTACGGTTGCAAGACTAAAACTTAAGGGAACTGGCGGAAGAGTTAACTGATGGTGGCGCTTGGGAGTTAATTGGAGAATACACCAAAAATCTTACCGAGACATAAATCATTGTAAACTTATAAGTAAGCAATCAAAGTTTTGATTACTAGATTTTAAGACAAATTATTATATTTGAATATATATGTTAGAAATATATATTAATGATGGACCAGAGTGCATGGTTGTCACAAGTCCGTGCCGTGAGGTGTAAGGGTAATTCCATTAAACGGACGCAACCCAAGTATATTTATATGAAACTAATATACTTTTGGACTAGCGACAAATTGCATGCTTGAGTTTCGGGCTTTTCTTACGCGACAAAAAAGAGATGAACAAAATGTATCATAAAATAAAGTATTCAGAAACTCTCTTATATATAGTTTTATTGTTGGAATTATCTTTTGAAACTTAAAGATATAAACTAGGAATCATCAGTAATCGTATATTACGATGGTACGGTGAAAACGTTCTAACTCTTAGTACACACCGCCCGACACGGGTTGGGATCTTATAATACTTATGAATATTTACTTTTACTTTATGCCAAAAGCAATTTAAAAAAAACTATTAGGACATATTATAGGACACTGATACGAAGTCGTAACAAGGTGGTGGCACGGGAATGTGTCGCCGGAGCATACTATTCTATTGATAAAAATAGAGAATTATAAAAACAGTTTAAACTATCAAAATAAATATCTAAATAAAATATTCAGGATGTAATATTTTAGATACGTAGATAAAATAGTATAAGAAATTTTTTTAATATTTTATAAGTATTTAGAGATATAGATCATGGAAACAAAAATTCAGCGTTATCGTATAAGGGTAGTACATGAGGCTCATCACCTTGAAGAAATGGTTCGAGTCCATTTAACGCTAAACTTTATACTTAAATTGGTTTGACATAAATAATTTAAACGTAGATAAAATATGTGAAGTCTTCACTTTTTTTAAATTTGATACCTATTATGTAAACAGAATAACTTTTTTAAATGTCTTTTTTACAAAATTAATAGTAATAATTGGTAGCTGTCGTCTATAATAGTATCCATATTTGTGTCGAAGCCGAGCTATGTGTTTTTGCTTATAACTTAAAAAATTATTCGATAATAAAATTCATTGGAAGTCGTTAAACTTACATTCTAATATTCTTGGTAGCAAAATATTCTATAATCGATAAGGATATTATTGAAAGATAATGTCAACGAAGAAGAAAAGTTAATGCATAATATGAGTAGTTCAACGCAGTAAACTGCGTCGCCGAATATTCGAAGATTTTTATTGGATACGATAACCGGAATAAAATTAGTCAGAATTTAGGGAATATCTGAAAAGAAAATCTCATAGTAGTATTTAAGAATAATTACTACAAGTTGGAACATATGCATTTTTAAATAGGGAAATTATAACTTGAAATTTAGAAATAAATTAAAAGCAAATATAAATTAAAACCTATAATAAAATCATAGCAAGAAAAACCACTTGAATAAACTGTACTTAAACCGATACAGGTGAATTAGTATAAACGTACTAAGGCGAAAGAGAAGTGTTTCGAAGGAACTCGGCAAAATAATCCTGTAGCTATAGACAACTGGTAACAGTAGTAGAAGGGAAACCTTACTGGTAATATAAAATAGGAGAGAGCGACTGTTTATCAAAAACATAAGACTCTGCAAAATTGTAAAATGAAATATAGGGTCTGGCATCTGCCATGTGATGAGCGATAAAGAGCATTATTACAATAAAGCATATAATTATCATCTAACGGCGGTCTTCGGATCTTAATGTAGCGCGATACCTTGTCAGCTAATTACTGACTTGCATGAATGATGGAACGACTTTCTCACTGTCTCCGAAACATACTTGATGAAATTGGCATTTCCGTGAAGATACGGAATAATTGCAATAGGACGGAAAGACCCCATGCACCTTTACTATAATCTAATATGGAGATAATACACAATTAAAGAGGAATGTGGGAGGAAAACCGTTAATGAAAAACCACTTAATAGTGACGATTATCATCTAATCGACGACCCTAAATTCTTAAATAAAGGTTCGGTAATGTTACTAAACGTTTATACTGTTAACGATATTAAAATTTTAGACATGAAAGGGGTCCCCTCGAGACAGTATTAGACAGATAGTTTCGCTGGGGCGGCGTTCTTCAAAATAGTAACGAGGAAGTACAACGGTAAATTCACTAAAATGTTGCCCTAATGGTATAAATTTGCCTGACTGTGAAGCAAACATGCTAAACAGAAACGTAAGTTGGTCATAATGAACCAATGTTTTTAAGTGGACAGAACATTGCTCATCGGATAAAAGGTACGCTGGGGATAACAGGCTGATAACGTTTAAGTGTCCGAAGCGACGACGTTGTTTGGCACCTCGATGTTGGCTCATCACATCCTGCGGCTGTAGGAGGTCGCAATGGTTCGGCTGTTCTCCGAATAAAGTGGTACGTGAGCTGAGTTCAGACCGTTGTGAAACAGGTTGGTTCCTATCCATTGTAAAAGTATATAAAAAAGAATCCTTATTTTAGTACGAGAGGACTTAATTGGAAAAGCCGCTGGTTTATTAATTGTTTAAAAAAGCATTGTTAAGTAGCTACGCTTTGGAAGACTAATTATTGACAAAACTAAATAAGAAGTAGATTTGTTTTTATAACTATCTTGTATAAGACAAGTACTTAACGGATGTTGGGCATAAAATTGTAATAATTAGACTGAAACATACCGAGTAAAGAAAATTAAAAGATTTTTGACAATGACTTTACTTTTATAAAAAGGATTTAAAAAGTATTGCATGTGTAGTTTAATAGTAAAACATGGGTCTTCAAAATCCAAAATAAGGGTGCGATTCCCTTCACATGTTACCTGTTCTTGTAGTTTAAAAGCTAAAACATCACCCTTTCAAGGTGAGGATCTGGATGCAAGTTCCAGCGAGAACAACCTAGGTTATAGTCTAATGGTAAGACATCGGACTTTGAATCCGGGAATATAGGTTCGATTCCTATTAACCTAATAGAACTTTTGAACTCAAAAAGTACTTGAAATAATATTGCACGAAATAAAAAAGCTATGATGCTTTCAAAAGGTTTTACACATGAAAACGTTTTAAAGAAAATTTATTATTTTTGTAAAATTAAAAATAGAATTAACAAAACCTTTTTGCACAAAGTGATCTTGGAATTGTTTAAAATTTTTAACAAATTACAAACCAACTCACAGTTACGTAATTATATGCCACGATCGATGAACTTATCTGAAATACAAAGATCTACTACGAAAATCTATTCCCGAATTTTTAAGATCCAACAAAATTTACGACTGCCACAATCATATAAACATAAAATAGTATCTCTACAAATTTATGACATATACGCATATGCCTCGGAAAATAATAATAATTTATTAGAAATATTTAAAGATCAAATTAGTAATCGTTTACATTGGTTGAAACTTAATATCTTGACAGTCAAGTTCGTTGGATGATGTTTAATTTACGTTATTTAAATTTCCATTTTTAAATATTCTTGGACCAGAGACTTTATTATAAAATATTCTACTAGAGTATTTTAATTCAAAGATATAAGTACAAATTTTAAATAAGAGATTAGACTTTGAAAATAATTATGAACTTTTTAATATATCAACGGTAACTTCAATCTCTATCTTAGAATTAATTTTATTAGAAACTACAGGCACTATTAATGAACTAAGTGTACTAGATACGAATTTAGAACTTTTTGTTATTTATGTTTATACTGATTTACTTTTTAATATACCAAATATTTTTATAACAATACCTACAGATAATATAATTCAAAGTATTTTCGAATATTTCCCCGGGATTACATGAGTGGAACAGGAAGCCTGAGAAATGTTTGGACTGATATTTTCAAAATCTAAACTAACCCGAGTTCTCACTGATTATCAACAAACAATCTATCCAATGAGAAAAATTTATACCTTTGGTGAAATGACAGAGATTGGCTATTTTGCCTTACAAAATCAAATAAAAACCAAAGAAATATATAAATCAAAACTCAAATTTATATAAACGTCGTAGTTATATTTACCTAATTGAAGACTATTAAATCTTAACTTTTCAACTTAAAGTTATTTTACTTTGGTAAGTACTTGGTCACCAGACATTAAATGGAAGAAACAAAACTATTTACGTAGCATTTTTTTTAGTTGAGCTGCATTTCTTTTTAAAATGTCTAGAAAAACTTATTTACAAGAATATTTACCACAATATAAATTTTTTGTCACGACATATTATAATTTTTATATAACAGAACAAATTAAAAGTTATCCACAGATCCCAATAGCTGTGCATACAGCCTTTCACCCGAGTACAATTTTTTATAATAAAATTATCCGTTTACAATTATTACGAAAATATAATCAAAAGTTTCAAATAATTTATTGGCTTAACCATAAACACGTATACCGAAAAGAATTTCTTAAACAACAAATAATTTTTGTAAAAGCCTTAGCTTGAAATTTTTATTTCGGAAATAAAAGTTTACAAATTATTTTTTCGAAAATTAAAAAAAGTATTTGTAAAGCAATCGAATATGGTAAAAATAGAACAAAGCAGTTTTTTATTTTTTTACGTTATCTCGTACAACGGGGATTAAAATATACAAATGTCCATGAATACATACATTTTTGATTTGGAATTCGTGGCAAACCTGGTACTGGTTTGACACGCACTAAAAATCGATATTATAATATTATTGGAAATAGACAACAATTATTTCGCATTAATAAAATAAGTATACAATTTCAACAAGCTATTACAACGCAATATGGTGTATGTATGTTGCGTTTAATTATGCTTCGAACCACAACAGCAGCAAGTGTTGCTTAGAAAATAGCAAATAATATACCTTGACTTAAAAACTAGATAGAAATGGCAAAAATGAATTTGTTATAAATTAAGTTTAAAGCTAAATATACGTGTGAAAATCTCGATGAATAGGATTGGACGTTGTATAACACGATATAGGTATTACTCGGAACTACGCCTCAAAAAGTATACTTATTTCACAAAAAACTGTAGGAAAAGATTGGAAAGTGAAACATCTAAGTACCAATAAGACAAAATAAAATATTCTGAAAATAGTGGCGATCGAAATTAGAATTAAAAATTTTATTAAATAAATTTTATGAAAAAAAGACAATAGATGGTATATGTCATTTATTCTAATAAAGTGCAATTAATGAAGTAGGATATGAAGAATGTTTGAATAACGGGGTTCCACCCTCGAATAGAAAAAGAAATATTCAATCAATAGTGAAAAGTACTGTGAAGGAACGATGAAAAAATACTTCTGAAGGCGGGAATACAGTAAGAATTTATTGCAAATTAAATCTGTTATTGTCAAGTCAAAGCTTTAGTGATAAAATTTGAAACAAAATAAAAGCAATTGCTAAAGAAAGAGTGTAAATTCTACGGTTGCAATGTACCTTTTGGATAATGGATTAGCGAGTTAATTTATATTGCAAGGTTAAAATATATTGGAAGCCTTAAACTAAAAAGTCATATAAATTATACCCGAAACTAAGTGATCTATCTATGATCAAGTAAGAGACTGAACTCATGACTGTTGCAAAATTCTGAGAGGAATTGTAGATAGGGGTGATAATCCAATCAAACTTAGAAATAGCTGGTTTTTTGCGAAATCTATTAAAGTAGAGTGTTAATAATCTAATCGGAGGTAGAGCTACCCATGGTGAAACTACGAATATCGGTATACAATTATTAGCAATTAGACCTTGGGCGATAAGGTCCTAGGTCAAGAGGGAAACAGCCCAGATTATAACCTAAGATCTCAAAAGCACAATCATAGCAAAAGAGATATTATTGTTAATATAATTGGCAAGTAGGCCTAGGAGTCGCCACCTTCTAAGGATAGTGTCACGACACATCAAGCGAACAATCATACTCGAAAATTTATAGAGACTTATATTGTATCTATCGAAGTTATAAAAGGATAATTAATATTTCCAAGATATACTTTCAGCAACGCATCAACTAAAGAGAATTGATTGATTTCAAATTAAACAGTTAATTTATAAAAATCCCTTTATAATAGAAATTGATACCAATTTTAGTAGTTTCAAGTTTTAGCACACATAAAACCCACAGTAAAACACTTTGAGACAAACACGATTTCTAGGAAGTCGATAATAAATTACTAAGGCCTGTGAACTATATTGCAAATAAATATATAAAGTTCTAATGTTAATATGATAGATCTGAACTTCTAGACAAAAATTCCTCGCAAAATTTTTGAAACCAAATAGATAAAACTCTTTGGTTATTACATTATAGACCACCGAAGTGATAGTTAATACGTACGTGATAAGAAATACATTACTACATCACTACATCACTACATCACTACATCACTACATTAAACATTGTTAACATATTTATTATTCTACTACTGCTAATTTAAACAAAGTTAATCACGGCCATGAGACTATCTGTAAAAATATTCCTAGTACTGCTATAGAAGTTTGGTCAATGTGATCTATTTATGGCTATTTTTATTACCTGGTTTTATTAATAACCAACAAATTAAAATTCTTCATATCTTATTACAATTTATTGGTCTTGTTTGTTGCATTTCAACTTCTTGATTTTTAATACAACTTGACTTTTTTGGTTTAATCTTAATTACTATCTATATTGGTGCTATTATAACTTTATTTTTAAGTGTTATTTATATAGTTCACTCACAAGATTAACATTTTAAATAAAATTATTGTAACAAATATTCTAGAATTAGTTCAATATAGCAATACTCTTTTCCACATTCATAAATGATTTATTTTTTTTTCAAGTTTTTTATTATTATTAATTACTATTGCAAGCTTAATAATTATTAAACATTCTTTTTAAACTATAATTATGATTTTCACTATTTTATATCTTTATGTCTCCAATGGACCAATTTATGATACAATTTTTTTACGTAACAAATAATACAACAATAGCACTGTTCTGTGTATTAATTCTTCTTCGCTATGTTTATAATTTTAGCCGACATACATTTTATTTAGAACGTTTAAGATATTTTAACAATAGCGAGTTATAATCCCGATGAGCTTTTTAAAATGAAATATAGAATGGCAAAAGAAAAGTACCAAGTACATAAACTTTAATGTAATTTAAATAAAAGAAGTAAATCGAATAGTAAAAGTTTGCTTCTATATGCTAATATTTCTGGTCTTTTTTAATTTGTGTTATTATTTCTTTATATATAATTGTGCGTGGTGTACTCCCACGGTACCGTTATGATATGTTAATGAATATTTGTTGGAATGTTTTATTACCTATTGTACTCGCGTTTTTACTTATACAATTTTTAATTTTACAAGATATTGTGTGCTAGAAAGTTTAACTATGACGAAGACAGTTTATAAAAGGGCGATTATAATTATCAAATTAAAAATATTCGTAGCAATGCAGATATTATGACAATATTAAAACAATGCGTTAAAAGAGATTCTCTGTAAGAAGATAATATTATTGATGATTTCAACGTGAAGTAGAAAAGTAACATGTTATATTTTTTAAATATTTTATAGAATTGATGTTTTATACAACCGCCACTCACAAAATTAACCTTTTAAATAAAAACTTGGTTTTTTGGTTTAATCTTAATTGCTATATGCAAACTATTACTTTAAATAATACTTACATGTACTTGCAAAGAAATAATCCCAAAACTATAGTATATTATAATTTATTTTAATTTTTATCGACAAATATAGGACGTTTCGCGTTAGTAACAGTGAGTCCATGACCTGTTCTTCTTGCACTAGCTATAGCTAGTTTTTTAGCTACCGTTTTAAAAGCAATGTTAGGTACTATTTTCCTATGAACTAGCGTTACGAATATTGTACATGCAATTCTGAGTTTTCTCGCCATCCTTTTTATTCTCTTTCGATGGTTTGTAGATTTACAAATTGAAACTAATCTTGGAGGAACGATGACTTTATTAAATCAAAATGCTACAAAATTTGCTTTTATTTTCTTTATTTTAAGTGAATTTATGTTATTTGTAAGTTTTTTTTGGGCATTATTTTCATTGTACTTTCGACCTGGTGACACTATTGGAGGCATTGCGCCAGGTGCCGGTTTTGCTAGAATTTCGCCATGAGGTATACCTGGTTATAATGTGGCAATTTTAATTTTGAGTAGTTATACTTTAAATATCGCTCAGAAATTGTTTCGTAAAGGTTTCCGTTGATCTTGCATTTTTTATACTACATTAACGTTATTGTTGGGTTTATTATTTACTTATTTACAAATGTGTGAATATACTGCGGCTCCATTTGCAATACGTGATGGATATTATCCAAGTGTATTTTTCACTTTAACTGGCTTACATGGTTTACATGTTTTATTTGGAAGTATTTTCATTATCAGCTTACTTACTAGAATATTGCTAGGATTAGGTTTTCGTACTAGACGACTTCATTTTGGTTGCGCATCATGATATTGACATTTTGTTGACCTGATTTGAGTGTTCGTGTGAATAGTAGTTTATGGCTGGCCAAGTAATTAAGGTTAACTTTATCTTTTTTTCAAACTTATTATTCATAATTACAAGCTTAATAATTATTAAACATTCTTTTACAAGAGTAAATGTTACTTATAATAAACTAATACCTTACAGCGTAAAAGTATATCTAAATAAAATCATTTTAACAAATATCTTGATAATATTTTAATAAATTACTTCCATTGTTCACAAACAAAAATCGGTCTTCTTTAAAGTTTATTCTTAAAGACAACTTAACTCTTTTAGTTTAATCTTGATTTCTGTCTATATTGTATGATTATAACTTTATTCTATATATTTCTATAACGCATTCTCAGGATTAATATTCTAAATAAAATTATTATAACAAATATCCTAGAATTCGTTCAATATAGCAATCTCTTTTTCACATACATCGTCTATCGATCGACTTCACCTAATACTAGATCCATTGTCCCAATATTCGTTACCAAATCTGATAATTGCAAACCTCGATTTAATCATGCTAGTGGTTGTAAATGGTTATAACCTGGTGCACGTATTTTTATACGCGAAAATTGACTTTGTTCTGCAATATATCCAAGGAGGCCAAACTCACCCTTGGGTGATTCAATACTGTTATAGGTTAAAAATGTATTAATGACACGAGCACTATAGAGATCTTGATATTGACGACTTGTTTCTTCCATGCTATATTTACGTTCTACTTGACTTAATGGATTATATAAATCAGTAATTTGTCCAGATAAAAGCCGTTGGATACTACGTACAATTATTTCTGAACTTTTTACAAGTTCACTAAGTCGAAGAAGTAAACGTGTAAAGCTGTCATTTTGAAAACCTACAGGTATTTTTCCCATGGAATCCTGATATCAATCCCACGGTTTTATGAGGCGTAAATCTAAAGGCAGTCCAGATCCACGAATCATTACTCCACTGAAAGCTCAGATGCGCGCTTGTAAAAGAGATATTACACCAATGTTTGCTAATCGTTGTCGAATAATACTATTTTTTTGTAATAAAAACTCTAATTCATTAATTCGATGCCGAAAACGATTAACAAAAAGATATATTTCATTTAATATTTTGGTATCTATATCTTTTCGTAAACTTCCTGGCAAAATATATGCAGCATGCATACGTGCACCAGACAATTTTTCATAAAAGCCTAACAGGATCTCACGCTCTTCAAATAATCACAGAAATGGTGTTAAAGCTCCTACATCCAAAATATGTGTTGTAATGCTTAATAGATGATTCATTATTCGTGTTATTTCCGCTAAAAGAGTCCGTACTTGAAGCAAACGTTCAGGCATGGAGATGTTTAATATTTTCTCTACGAGTGTTGAAAAGGCAATTTCTTGAGCCATCATACTAACATAATCCAATCTATCCATATACGGTAATGCTTGAAGATACGATTTTTGTTCTACTAATTTTTCAGTCGCTCTATGAAGTAGTCCAATCTGTGGATTAGCATCAATAATAGTTTCACCGCGTACTTCTAATTGGACACGTAGTACTCCATGCGCTGCTGGATGCTGTGGTCCGAAATTAACTAAAGAACTTTCAATTTTAGTTCATCTGAAATATTTCAACCGAGAAAGTTTCGCTGCATCTAACTTTTGAAAGAATTAAACTTAAATTTAGCAAGTATACGTTTAAAATAAAAATAGTTGTAGTATACTTTCGTATAAAGTACTCCTATATTATATAAATTAGTCTACACTGGATTAGTGCACAGCACTTATATTTTTGTGGAAATTTTACTCGTCTACGAGTTCGTTATCAACAAATAAAAGAATAATACAAATTTTTAAACTTTATTTTTAAGTGTTTATATAGTTCACTCTCACGATTAACCTTTTAAATAAAAACTTGACTTTTTGGTTTAATCTTAATTGCTATCTATATGTAAACTATTACTTTAAATAATACTTCCATGTGCTTGCTAAGAAATAATCCCAAAACTGTAACATATTCTAATTTATTTTAATTTTTCTAGAATATTATGAACAATCATTATTAGTATGATCAGAAATATAATTATTGTATAATATTATAATTTAGCATAATTAGATTCTTTATATTCGTTATATAGCTTCAAAACTAAAATTAAAAATAATTGAACTTTAAATGATAATTAGAAGTATAGTTGCAAGCTTGTTAGAAAGACAACCCGAGTATTGAGAAAATAATATATCCAAGGAGGTAAAGACACAATGCAGTGAGTACTCCATCGCGTACTATCACAGGGTCTTTCGACACACAGACCTGCGTAATATTACGGTAGACCTTACCAAACAAACCAGTTTCATAACATTTATTCCAAAGTAGCACACCTACGCCATAAGCAACAAGACTTATCATGTCATCGGACACAGCATCTAGCATATCCCGTAAGGAATGTTCAAAGAGTTTATACATGAATCAACAAAACGATAGTATCCCCATAATACTACCAATTGTTGCTCATCAATTCCCTCTTTGAAACACTTCTACGTAATCTGCTATACGCCGTGGCATCCCCGCTATTCCGAGCATATGCATAGGAAAAAATGTTAGGTTTGCGCCAATAAAAAATAACCCAAAATGATAGTGTGCAGCTTCTTCTTCATATCTAAATTGGAATAGTATTTCATATCATAAGTACATAGCAACAAATATTCCAAAAATTGCACCCATTGATAATACATAATGGAAATGTGCAACTACAAAATATGTGTCATGTAAGATGATATCAACACCTGCGTTGGCTAGAATTATTCCAGTAACGCCGCCCAAAGTAAATAAGATGATAAAGCCTAACACATACAAAGTTAGGGCATTAAGTACAACATAGCCTTCTCATAAACTGAGAATTCAATTAAAGACTTTTATACCCGTTGGTACTGCAATTAATACAGTAGCAGACATAAAATATGCCCTTGTATCAATGTCCATGCCTACCGTAAACATGTGGTGGGCTCACACGGCGAATCCTAAAAATCCGATTGCGCATATGGCATGGACCATTCCATTATAACCAAAGAGAGGTTTCCCAGAGATTTTTTCGATAGCGTGACTCACAATGCCAAAGGCTGGTAATATTAAGATGTAAACTTCAGGATGGCCAAAAAACCAAAACAAGTGCTGAAAGAGTACTGGATCCCCACCCAATGAGCTTTCAAAGAAACTCGTATTGAAGTTACGATCCGTAAGTAACATCGTTAATGCACCGGCTAAGACTGGTAAGCTAGCCACGAGTAATCCTGCTGTAATTAGTAAGGCCCAAGCGAAAAGCGGCATTCGATAGGCTGTCATACCAGGGCAACGCAGGGTTATAATAGTGACAATGATGTTTATTGCACCCATAATGGAAGCAGCGCCATTCAGATGTAGACTAAAAATAGCAAAATCAACTGACATACCATCGTGGCCAATTAAACTACTTAAAGGGGGATAAATAGTTCAACCAGTTCCTACTCCGTCATCAGTTAATAATGAGGCTAAAAATAATAATCAGCTGACTGAAAATAACCAAATACTTAAATTATTTAATCTCGGAAAGGCCATATCGGCCGCGCCGAGCATCATTGGTAAAAAAAAATTAGAAAGAGCACCTATTAAAACAGGCATGACTAAGAAAAAAATCATAACTAGACCATGTCCTGTCACAACCGAGTTAAAGAGTTGATAATTGCCACAAAGCAATAAATTGCCGGGACGAGATAATTCAAGACGAATTAGAACACTAAGTAATAAACCAATGAAGCCCATGGTGAAACCATGGATGAGGTACAAGATTCCAATATCTTTATGATTGGTAGCGAAGAGTCAGCGTCGTGTGGTACGTGCCACGTATAAACATAGGATAGAAGAATAAATGTTTAAATATTTTAAAGTCTTAATTATAATTTAAAAAGAATGTTTAAGAATTATTACGATTGTGATAGTAATTAATAATAAAAAACTTGAAAAAAAGATAAATCATTTATTAAGAACGATATAAATAAACATTTTATTATATAATAAATATTTTATATAATAAATATTTTATATAATAAATATTTTATATAATAAATATTTTATATAATAAATATTTTATATGATAAATATTTGTTAAACTATGTAGATTTATATATACCAATATAATATTAATTCTAAATTGGGCAGTATGTTAAAAATCAAACACATGCAATGGATGTGTACCTAAATTTTCTCTTCATAATGAGGCGCGTGTTTACA
>Ga0080064_1002689_pt1 | contig 28965 bp, 34 predicted proteins | sample Subgrocontami54m_FD_69260 | JGI IMG/M metagenome (GOLD analysis project Ga0080064, IMG submission 69260) | Subsurface groundwater microbial communities from S. Glens Falls, New York, USA - GMW46 contaminated, 5.4 m (SPADES assembly) (version 2) ...
TTGCGCTTTGCGTCCATCAGTCGCTCGATTTCTTTGAGCGCCGCTTCGTAATTTTGTTTGGTCCTGATTGGTCTAATCTCCATCGGTCTTGTCCTCATATAGTCTGGGCATCGATGCGGTCGTACTGGGCATGCGTACCAATGAAGCGGACGTAAACGACGCGATATGGGTAATTAATCCACGCAACGATACGGTACTTGTTGCCTGCGATATTAAACACCACGCGACCGTCTTTCAGAATACTGGCACTGCCAATCTCGCGTTTCAAGTCCGCGGGCGACGCCCAATCGGCCCGCAAAACCTGCCGGTACCACGCCAAAGCCGGCTCCCGCGAATCGCCGTACTCCGGTTTACTCTCGATGAAGTGTTTGATCGTGCGCAGAGCAATGACACGCATGATAATGAATGGTAGTCCCAAAATGGGACTAATGCAAGCCGCCGAATCCTATCAAAAGGGCCCCGAGATGCGCCGCCGACCACGAGCGAGCCATCGGCCTTCGCTATCTGCGCTACAATTACCGGCGTAACCCTACAGCTCAAACCTTCAACCTGAGCTCCGGGCCTCGGTGGTTTAGCCAATGCGCGAAATCAAGCGATGAACATCCTCCGGCTTCCGGACCTCGGCGCCAGCACCGGCGAGGCTGAGGTGGTGGTTTGGCTCAAGGCCGTGGGTGAGAACATCACGGTGGGCGAGCCGGTGCTGGAGGTGCAGTCCGACAAAGCAAACGTGGAGGTGGAAGCCACCGCCTCGGGCACCCTGGCGCGGGTGCTGGCGGAGGAAGGGCAGATTCTGAAGCCGGGCGATCCTTTGGCGGTGATCGCGGAGCCCGACGAGCCGCGAGACGCCGCGGCCATCGACCGCGCGCTTGGCGCGCTTGGCGGCTGAGCCGTGGCAGAGCTCCCGATACTTCCGCCGGCGGAGGCGAAAGGCCTGAGCGAGGGCCTGCGCCTTTACGGCTGGATGGCACTCTCGCGTGAGCTGGACGAAGTCCTGTGCGCCGCCAATCCGCGCTGGTTCCCGAGCGCCGGAGAAGAGGCCACCATGGTGGGTGCGTTCTGCGACCTCCGCCCGAAGGACGCTATCGCCGCGCACTACCGCGACCCCTTCGTAATCTACATGATGCGCGGCGCGGAGATGACGCGGCTCATGGCGCAAGTCCTGGGAAAGGTTGAGGGCTACAACAAAGGCCGCTCGGTACCGTTTACCGGCCCCGTGGATCTCCAGATCGTCCCATGGGTTGCCGGCGATCTCGGCACCAGCTTGGGGGTCGCTACCGGCGCCGCGCTGGCGTTCCAGCAGGAAGGGTCGGACCGCATCTGCGTTTGCACCTTTGGCGACGGCACGGCCAATCGTGGTGACTTCCACGAGAATCTGAACTTGGCGGCAAGCTGGCGGTTGCCCATTGTCTACGTCTGCCAGCACAACGGCTGGGCCATCTCTCAGCCCGCCAAGGACTATCTGCCAGCCCCAGTGGCCAATCGCGCAGCGGGATATGGCATGCCCGGCTTCGAGGTGGACGGCAACGACCTGGATGCCGTGCGTCGGACGATGCTGGGTGCAGCGGCACGGGCGCGCGAGGGCAAAGGACCGAGCCTGATCGAGGCGCGGACGTGGCGCGCCAAGGGTCACTGGGCCGCGGACCCGGAGGACTATCGGGCAATCCGCCCAGACACGCCAATGGCGGACCCCCTCGTCCGATACGGCGATCGCCTGATTGAGCGAGGCGAGGCATCCGCAAAGGATCTGGACAGGCTGCGCGACGCCGCGCGGACCGCGGTCGCGTCGACGCTCGAGGCGGCGCGGGCGCTGCCGGACGCCGGAGAGGCGGAACTGGGCCTGAATGAGGTTCACCCATGAGCGCTGAGCCAAGCCGGCGACTGACCCACATGGAGGCGATCATCGAGGCGATCGCGGAGGCCATGCGGGAGGATCCGCGCATCTTCTACATCGGTCAGGATGTGGGCGCCATGGGCGGATCCATGCAGGGCACCAAGGGTCTGGTGGAAGAATTCGGCCCGATGCGTATCCGCGAGGCGCCAATCTCAGAGTCCGCCATGGTGGGCGCCGCATTGGGCGCGGCGCTCTTCGGTCAGCGGCCCATCGTGGAGATCAGCTTTGGCGAGTTTCTGCCTGCGGCCATGAACCAGCTCATCAACCAGGCGCCTAACCTCCATTACATGACCGGCGGGACCGCGCGCGTCCCCGTAGTGGTACGGACACGCGTGGGTGACGGCCCCTACGGCGGACACCCGCAGGACTACTCTGCCTGGTTCGCACACGTACCGGGGTGGAAAGTGGTCATGCCGGCCACGCCGGTGGACGCGAAGGGGATGATGACAGCAGCCATCCGCGACGATGGTCCGGTGCTGTTCTTCGAGGCAATGAGCCTCTCTCATGCCGCCCGTGCACCGGTGCCCCGCGACGCCTTCGAAACGCCGATCGGCCAAGCGCGCGTCGCGCGCGAGGGCCGCGACGTGACGGTGGTTGCGGTGGGCAGCTCGCTCCCCCTCGCCATGCGCGCCGCCGGCGAGCTGGCGGCAGAGGGCGTCGAGCTGGAGATCCTCGATCTCCGGACGCTCCGTCCGCTTGACCGCGACGCCATCCTCTCCTCTGTCCGGCGCACGCGCCGCCTCATCACCGTGCACGAGGCCTGGGTGGCCGGAGGGATCGGCGCGGAGGTGGCAGCGTCCGTGGTAGAAGAGGCTCCCGAGCTGCTGGTTGCGCCGGTCATACGCATTGGCGCCGCGCCGGTGCCCGTGCCCAGCGGTAAGGTGCGCGCCCACGCGCTGCCCAACGCGCGCCACATCGTGGAAGCCGCCCGCCGCGTGATGGCGAGCACCCGGGCATGACCGCGCGCGAACCGGGCGCGACGGACACGGTCAATGGCGTCCCGGTCGCGCGGCGCATTCCGCTCCGCGGCATTCAGCGCGTGGTGGCCAACCGCACCCTGGCGGGCATTCAATCCACCGCGCATGTCACCGCGATGGCGGAGGTGGATGCCGAACCGGTCCTGGCACACGCCCGCGAGCTGCGCGAGGCAATTCCGGGGCTGACGCTCACCCACCTCCTGATCAAGACGGCAGCCGCCTGCCTGCGCAGGCACCCGCGCCTCAACGCGACGATCGAGGAACAAACGGTGATCGAGTACGCCGAGGTGAACGTTGCCGTAGCGCTGGCACTGCCCTCGGACGATCTCCTGGCAGTGGTGATCAAGCGCGCGGACGAGCGCCCAATTGCCGAGATCGTGACCGGGCTGCACGCACTCCAGCAACGAGCGGAGGCCGGTGCCCTGTCCACAGACGATGTCCAGGGCGCAACCTTTACCCTGAGCAACTACGGCATGCTGCGCACCGTGATCTGGGCTACGCCCGCGCTCACCCCGGGACAGGCCGCCGTACTCGGCATTGGCCGCGCCGTGCCGCGGATGACGGTGGACGAGGCGGATCGCCAGGGCTGGAGTATGCGGCGAGTACTTCCGATCTCGCTCACCTACGACCACCGCATCGTGAACGGCGTCCCGGCGGGCCGTTTCCTGGACGATCTGGCGGAGCTGCTCCAGCACCCGGACCAGCAACTCTCCTCGTGATGTCATCCGCTAGTGGTGCGCCCCGATCGCGTCCATGAAGCGGTGCTTGATTGCTGTCGGACTAGGCAGTCCTCCACCCGCGACGGGTTTCTCCTGCATCAGGCAGTGGATGAACCAAGGCCCCGGCTCAACGAGCGCGCGGTCGGCGATGTTTCCGAATTCCGCGTTCGTTTCCACGCGCTCCACTTTGGGGTATCCCGCGCCCTTGGCAATCACCCCGAGATCCGTGTGGTACGCGGTCGCGGTCGGCTGACCGCCAGTCATGGCGTAACTGCGGTTGTCCCACACTATGTGGATCAGGTTTTTCGGCGCGCGCAGCGCAATGGTTGCAAGCGACCCCAGGTTCATGAGCAGCGAGCCGTCGCCGTCGTACACGATGACTTTCAAATCCGGCCGCGCCATGGCGAGCCCCAGACCGATCGAAGAAGCGATGCCCATCGAGTTCCAGTTGTAGAACGTGCGCACGTACTCGCCGGCCGCGCGCAGATCGTATTTCTCGTTTCCGAGCGATGTCACCACCACCTCATCAGTCAGCTTGCTGACGAGGTATTTGGAAGCTTCGGCGCGGTCTATCATGTTCTTGTCCTCCCTTCTTTCCAGCCTGCAAGTTCGTTGGTAACGAGGATGGCCACGGGCGTCTCGGCTGCGTAACACACGCGCAGTGCGCCCTCGGTCATTTTCTCGACCTCGTCTTCGCGCGTAATGCTGTATGTCGGTATGCGCATTGCATCAAGTATGCCTTTGGTGGCCTGGCCCATCGGCACCTGCCCCGGGTTGAATTCGCCCAGGTCCCCGCGCACGCCGATGATGATCGGGCACGGGATGCGATAGGCGATGGCAAGCGACGCGAGCGCGTTGATCGAATTGCCCAGGCCCGCGGTCGGGCAGAGCAGCACGCCGCGCGCGCCACCAATGGATTGGCCGCAAACCACGCCGACGCCCTCTTCCTCGCGCGTCAAGGGCAGCGGTTCGAAGCCACCGAGATTTCGCGCCGCCTCGAGCAGCTTCTCGATCTTGCTGTCGGGGACATAATTCAAGTAACGCACATTGTATTTCTTGAGAACGGCGACGACGGTGTCTGCCCAAGCCATGACTTTCCCTTCAGAGTCTCAAACGCAATGACGTCAATGTTATCAGAGTGACCAGTCAGTCGGCATGTCGGGCTACGGCGTCATGGCTAGGCTGACACCTCAAGTGTTCCAGCGGATAGCTCACCCAGTTCGACAATAGTTGGATAGCCCGATTTACTCGTGTATATTGACAAGGAAGGAGTCTGTCGTCGGCCCCAGCGACCGGGATGGGCAGTTCCTGAGTGGGTACTCAATCGCATGCAGCGGAAAGGCGATCGTTTATGGACTTGTCCACCCGTCGGCGGTTTCTTGGTCGTGCAGGAGCGATACTCGTGGCTCCCGCAGTGGCGCGCTCCGGATTCGCGCAGAGCTGGCCGTCGAAACCGATCCGGGTCATCGTACCGTTCGTTGCGGGCGGCACCGTCGATGTGATCGCTCGCATCGCGTTTGAGCAACTGTCGAAGCGACTCGGCCAGCCTATCATCGTTGACAATCGTGGAGGCGCCGGCGGCACGATAGGCTCAGCGATCATCGCCAGGGCGAATCCTGATGGATACAATCTCCTCGTCAACTCCTCTGCCCACACCAATGCGCCGGCGGCCTTCCCGACCATTACCTATGACCCCGCACGCGACTTCCGCGCGGTGATCTCATTCGGTAGCATTCCCAACGTGATTGCGGCGGCGCCCTCGAAGGGATTCAAGACGCTGAAGGATCTCGTCGAGGCCGGTAAGAAGAGGGAACTCTCATTTGCCTCCGCCGGCATCGGCAGTGCCACCCATTGGTCGATCGAGCGGCTCCAACTCAGCGCAGGGTTCAAGGCGCTCCATGTCCCTTTCAGGGCAGGTCCCGAGGCTGTTCTGGCGACGCTCGCCGGCAGCGTGGATTTCATGGCACCAAGTATGGAGGGGGCACTGGTGCGGATGCGCGAAGGCAGTCTGGTTGGGCTTGCGGTAAGCACGGCGCAACGGTCGCGCGCTGCCCCCGACATTCCGACCACGCTGGAAGCGGGCTATCCGGACTCCGACTACACGTTCTGGAACGGGATGTTCGCACCGGCGAAAACCCCGCGCGAGATCATCGACCGTCTGTACCGGGAGACGACGGAGGTGCTCAGGCATCCGGCGGTCGTGGAGAAGTACACCGCCATGAGCATCGACCCAATGCCGATGACGCCACAGGAGTTCGACGCGCGGGTGGCAAGGGAGATCGCCATTAGCCTCGATATCGTGAAGAAGGCTGGCTTGACGTTCAACTGACGACCGGCCGTTCCAGAAGATCTGTCGAGGAGCAAGCTGATGCTTCCGCACTTGCCACAACCAACGATGCACACATTTCTTGACTATGATGAAGCGATTGCTGCGCTGAATTCAATCGCCGCCGATGCGCCGCAAATCGTAAAGCTTGCCAGCGCTGGCAAGTCGCGCATGGGCCGCGAACTCGTCTATGCAAGGATAGGTTCGGGTCCGAAGAAGGTATGGGTGCAGGCGCGCGGACGGGCTGTGCAGGCTCTTACTACGCCTGGCGCACTGGAGTTGATCAAGGCGCTCACGCATGATGCCTATGCCCTTGTGCGCGAGCAACTCACGGTGATCGTAATTCCCATGCTCCTCACGGACTGCACCGAGAAGTGGCTCGACTACACCGAGGACGGAGTCGACCTGGAGCGCGACTGGGAGGAATTCCGCGCCCCTGAAGCGAAGCTGTGGTTCGACCTGTGGGCTGACTTCAAGCCAGAATACGCGATCAATCTACACCAAATGGCCAATTGGCCCTTCGTGGAGGGAACGGCCGACATCTGTGCTCTCCAGATCTTCGCGAATATGTTGCGGCCCGAGGAGATGACCGAAGACCAATGGAACACCAACCGGAGGATCGGCGCGCTCGCAGCCGCAGCAGTTAGGTCTATCGGCGTGCATCCGGGCAAGTTCTGGAACCATCGCAAGCACCACGATGCCAAGCCGCGCCGGCTGAACAATCTCGGCTTCATGCTGCGCGGATTGCCGGTCGGCGACGGCAAAGTGCACAGGGTGCGTGGCGCGGTCTATTTCGAGGTGCGCAAGAACGGCGAGTTCAAGGCGCCGGAGCGGGTGCGTAATACCGGTGACGACGAACTTGTCCGAATATTCCCGGCCGCCGTGCTCGGCGTACTGGTTGCGCTTGCGGACGGCACATTCGACCGGACTCCGGTGGAGGGCTACGAAAGCCTACCCTCCGGCACGATGTACACTGTCGGAGGCACCAAGCCGGATTGGCTGGACAGCGGCAAGGTTCCTGACTGGGTGTTCAAGAATGAACCACCGCAATGGCTGCTCGACGCTTTCGCGCATTTTGCGCGGGCGCGGGTATGGAGCGCCGACGAGCCGCCACGACGGTAGGCACTTTGTCTTCAGAGGTATGCTGGTCTCCGATCTGCTCGATATCAGCGAATTTCTCGGAAGCCAGGTCCGTTGTGACATGGCCTGAGTCGAAGCGAGGCTATGATAAATGGGGCCGGGTTCACTTTTTCCGCAAGTGAAATGTGAACCCGGCCCCATTTTGCGCGGCCCCATTTTGTCTTAATCGACCTTGCCGCCGGCGTCCTTCACCAATTTGGCCCACCGCAGCGTTTCTTTGCGGATGAACGTTGCGAACTCCGCCGGCGTGTTTCCCACGGGCTCGAAATCGACCACGGCGAGCTTCTCCTTTACGTCGGGGAGCTGCACGATGCGCGCGAATTCGCCGTGAAGCTTCGCAACGATCGGCTTCGGGGTTCCCGCCGGAGCGAGCACGCCGGTCCAGCCGTACACTTCGTAGCTGGGCACACCGATGATTTCAGCGACGGTGGGCAGATCGGGAAACGACGCCGAGCGTTTCCGGCCGGTCATGGCGAGCGCGCGAAGCCGCCCGGCTCTGACATGCGACAAGGTCGCGGATGCGGAGTAGAAACCCACGTCGATTTCACCCCCGATGGTGCTGGTAATGGCCGCGGCCGTGCTCTTGAAGGGCACATGCTCAAGGTTGGTGCCGGTCAGGCTTTTGAACAGTTCGGCGCAAAGATAAGCGCCGCCGCCCACTCCGTTGGATGCATAGTTGATCTGCCCCGGCTTTGCCTTGGCAAGCGCGACGAGATCCGCTACCGATTTCACCGGCAGCGACGGGCGGACGTCGAGCAGGAACGGATACTCCATCAGCAGTGATATGGGCGCAAAGTCCTTGACGATGTCGTAGGGCAGATTCTTGCGCAGACTGGGATTTACGCTATGGCTGATCGTCGCCGTCATCAGCGTATAGCCGTCAGGGGACGCCTTTGCGGCAAGCTCCGCGCCGATGATCCCGCTCGCCCCCGCGCGGTTATCCACGACGACCTGCTGGTCGAATGCTTCCGCGAGTTTGGTACTGACGATTCGTGCCCCGATATCGGTGCCGGCGCCCGCACCGAACGGCACGATCAGGCGAATCGGGCGATGGGGATACGGTTGCTGCGACTGTGCGGAAGCCGACGCGATGAACGCCAATGAAATCATGGCAGCGCGAAGCGTCAGCGTGGTCATTTCAGTTGCCATAACTTATCCTTTCGATCTCGCACAATTAATTGCCGTCGGTCCCGACGGCACGAGGGTATTCTACTACCGCGCCTGCCCCCGTGGCTCAAGAAAGAGCCGAGGGTCCGGGTTTGACCCTGCAGTCAAATCCCACTAGAGTATCCACTGCGACATTCGCTTGCATGCAATCCAATCCGTGGGAAAACTTTTGTTGAGGTTATTCGTTCCGCTGTGCGCCCGCGACCCGATCTCGCCCGGCATTGCGCCGGGGGGCTGCCAGTAATGAAAGTCGAACTCTCCCCCGAACTCGACGAACTGCGCGCGGAAGTGCGCAAGTTCGCGCGGCACGAGCTTGAGCCGCTCGCCAGGCAGATGGACAAGACCGGCGTGCTCCCCGATGAAGTGTTGCCGCTGCTGGCGCGGCAGGGTTACCTTTCAGTGCGCCTGCCCGAGTCGGTCGGCGGCATGGGCATGGGATTGATGCCGTACTGCGTGATGCTCGAGGAACTGAGCGGCACGCACCGCGCCTTCGGCCAGCTCGCTTTCGCCGGCGGCGGCATGACGCCGATCGCAATCGCGCACCACGGCACCGAGCAGCAGCGCAGCAAGTACCTGCCCGGCCTGATCAACGGCACACTGCGCACGGCGTTCGCGTTGACCGAGCCCGCGGCCGGCTCGGACAACTCCGCGATGAAGACGCACGCGGACAAAGTCGACGGCGGCTGGCTGCTCAACGGCCTCAAGCATTTCATCAACGCTGCGCATGTCGCGGACTTCTTGATGGTGATGGCAATCACGGATCCTGTGAAGCGCACCCGCGGCGGCGTCACTGCATTTCTCGTCGATCGCGGTACCCCGGGCTTCGAGATCACGCGCGTCGACCAGGCCATCGGCTCGTCGCACGATCTGGCCGAGATCACGTTTACCGACTGCCGCGTGCCGGACTCCGCGGTGATCGGCAAGGTCGGCGGCGGTTTTGAGCTTGCCAAGGAATCGCTGGCCGATGGCCGCCTGGCCGTCTCCTGCTCGTGCATCGGCATTGCCGACCGCCTGCTCGACATGGCAACCGAACATGCGAAGCAACGCGTGACGTTCGGCAAGCCGCTGGCGGAACGCCAGGCGATTCAGTGGATGCTCGCCGATTCCGCCGTCGAACTCGCGGCCGCGCGCGCGCTCACCTACGAGACGCTCAGGCAATACGACGCCGGCAAGCCGGTCGGAACCCGCCCCAGCATGTGCAAGCTCTATGCGTCCGAAATGGTCGGGCGCGTTGCCGATCGGGCGGTGCAGATCTTCGGCGGACAGGGGCTGATACGCGGTTTCCCGGTGGAACGCATGTATCGCGACGTGCGCCACTACCGCATCGGCGAAGGCGCGAGCGAGATCCTGCGCATGTTGATCGCGAAAGACCTGATCCGGGGCGAATGATCGAGCCGAAGACTGTGAACGCCGGACCGATGCCCGCCGCTGCGGACGATTACACCGATCTTTCCCGTTTTTTCGCTCCGCGCGCCGTTGCGCTGGTCGGCGCTACCGACGACACCACGCGATTTGGCGGCCGCGTGCTGCATCAGATGATCGCATTTGGCGGGCCGACGCGCGTGCTCCCGGTGAACCCGGGCCGCAGCCAGGCCCAGGGTCTGCGGTGTTACCCCAGCGTGACCGAACTCCCGGAAACGCCTGATCACGTCGGCATCATATTGCCTGCGGAAAAGGTGCTGCCGGTGCTGGAAGAGTCGCATGCGCGAGGCGTGCGCTTTGCGACCGTGTTTTCGGGAGGCTACACGGAAACCGGCACGGCGCGCGGCCGCGAGCTGCAGGCGGCGTTGCGCAATTTCGCGCGCACCACCGGCATGCGCTTCATGGGTCCGAACTGCAACGGCTTCATGAATTTTGTCGACGGCTTCGCGATGACCGCGACGAACTCCCTGCCCACGACGCGCCCGCGGCCCGGCAATATCGGCGTCGTCGGCCAGAGCGGCGGCGTGGCCCAGGTTTCAGTGATGTGGCGCGCGCAGCAGGCGGGGCTCGATATCAGCTACCAGGTGAGTTGCGGCAACTGCGCCGATCTCGATCCGTTCGATTACGCGCGATTCATGATCGAAGGCGATGCGACCGAAATCGTGCTGCTCGTGCTGGAAGGCATACCAGACGGCAAGAAATTCATCCGCACGGCCGAACTCGCGGCCGAGCGCGAGAAGCCCCTCGTGATATTCAAATGCGGCCGCACCGAGCGCGGTGTGCGCGCCGCGGCCTCGCATACGGGGGCAATGACCGGCGCGGATGAGGTCTATGACGCCGCATTCCGGCAGTTCGGTCTGATCCGGGTCGAGGACACGCGCGAGCTCTACGAGACGGCGATTGCGCTGCGCGGCAAGCGCTGGCCTCGCGGCCGCCGCCCTGCCATGGTTACGCAATCAGGCGGAGTCGTCGTGCAGATGTCCGATTTTGGCGAGGACCTCGGCCTCGACTGGGCCGATTACACCGAGCAAACGCAGACTCGGCTTGCCGAAATCATTCCGGGCTACGGCAGGGTCGCCAATCCCACCGATCTCACTTCGGTCGTGAGCGGCAAGATGACGCTGTTCAGCGAAGCGCTCGATGCGATCGCCGCCGACGCCAATGTCGACGTGGCCATTCCGGTTTTCACCATGGCGCGCCGCGCCGAGCTCGATCACGCGGCCGCGCTGGCGCTTGCGAGCCCGAAGCCCGTGGTGGTCCTGTGGACGGGCGGCTGCCGCGACGACGCCACGCACAATGTCGCAGGCATGGTGCGTTCCGGCATTGCGGCATACGCGGACACACAAGCCTGCATGCAAGGGGTGCATGCGGCGATCAGATACCGCGAGTTTCTCGACGCGCGCCGCCGCCGCGCGGCGCCGGCACGGCCACCCGGCTGCGATGCGAACCTGGCGCGGAGCCTGATCGCGCAAGCGCAGACCCAAACACTCACCGAACGCACCGCCAAGCAGGTGCTCGCCGCATACGGCTTGCCGGTCACCGCGGAACGCCTCGCCCGCACCGCCGCCGAAGCGGTGCAATGCGCGCGCGAAATCGGCATGCCGGTGGCGCTGAAAATCGAATCTCCGGATATCCCGCACAAAACGGAAGCGGGTGCAATCCGCCTCGGCCTTTGCACGGACGCCGACGTGCAGCGCGCTTTCGGTGAAGTGACCGACGCAGCGCGGCGTTATCGGGCCGGGGCAACCATCGACGGCGTGCTGATTCAACGGATGGCGCCACCCGGAGTCGAGCTGATTCTCGGCCTCACAACCAATCCGGCGTTCGGCCTGGTGCTCGCGGCAGGTATCGGCGGCATACTCGTCGAAGCGCTGCACGACGTCGCCTACCGTATCCCGCCGATCGACCGCGCTGAGGCGCATGCGATGCTCGGGGAGTTGCGCGCCTACGCGCTCCTCGAAGGTGTGCGCGGGCAGCAGCGGCGTGACATCGATGCCATCGCCGACTGCATCGTGCGCCTGTCGTGGCTCGCCGTCGATCTCGGTGACACGATCGCAGAGGTTGACGTGAACCCGATCATCGCGTTCGAGCACGGCGCATGCATCGTCGATGCGCTGCTGGTAAAGCGGTAATAGCCGCAAGATGTCGGGTTTTCGCGGTCATTCAGCGCCGTGATCAACCGCATCGTTCAGCCGGTCCAGCGTGTCTGAAAATTCGGCCAGCATGTCGTAGACGACCTGCCTGACGGTCGTTTCTTCGCGCAGCTCGCCAACGATCTGTCCCGCGGGATAGGTCAGCAGCGCGTCGGCCTTGTATTTGTTGATGCGCTCCATCGCTTCATTGATCAGCATGGACTGCAACGGCATGGGCAGAGTCTTCGGTGCTGCGGGCGATTCCCAGGCCATCGACCACGCCGAAACAATACGACGCGTGGGCTTTCCGGTATTGCATCGGGAGCGCACCGTATCACTCGAACTGGCCGCGAACAGCTTGCGTTTCAGTTCCGGCGGCACCTCGCTCTCGACAGTCCCCAGCCAGACAGTTCCGCACCAGACGCCTTGCGCGCCGAGAGCCAGTCCCGCCGCCAATTGCCGTCCGCGCCCGATTCCTCCGGCGGCGAGCACCGGCACCGGCGCGACGAGATCAACCACTTCCGGGACCAGCACCATGGTGGAAATCTCCCCGGTATGTCCGGCAGCCTCCCAGCCTTGGGCGACGATGATATCAACACCTGCATCGGCCTGCCGCTTCGCATGCCTGGGGTGACCGATCAGGCCGCAGACCTTGAGCCCGAGGCTGTGGGACCTCTCGATCACGTGAGCCGGTGGCGTGCCCAGGCCGCTGACGATCATTCGCGCCTGAGGATGCCGGTAAACCACCTCGAGACGACGCTCCGCTTCGCGATGCGTTTTCGTCATGTTGCTCATGTAATGCCGGAACGCTTCGTCGCTCTCTTCCCTGGAAAATTCCGGGACGTTATGCTGCTTCAGCAAAGCTTCAATAAAATCACGATGCTCCCTCGGCAAATACTGATTGGCGGTTTCAGGCGTCAGATTCTCGAATTCCTGCGGCGGCGCCGACGGGAAAAGAACGTCGACGCCGTAGGGTTTCCCCTCCGCATGCTGATCGATCCAGGACAATTCGATCTCGAGTTGCTCGGTCGTCACGTGTGAAGTGCCGAGCGTGCCCATCCCGCCCGCCCGGCTCACCTCCGCGACGACATCCCGGCAGTGCGAGAACGCAAAAATCGGGGCATCGAGTCCAAACATGTCCATCACGGGTGTACGCATCTTGGTTTCTCCAGTTGGGCTCGCGCGATGCCTGCGTTACCGGTGCCGCAAGATTTCTTCGCCGGTTTTGCCGCCCGATTCTAGCCTCAGAGTCAATCAGGGTAAACTTGCCTTTTTCAGGGGAGGGTTCGATGTTCTTCATACGGCTTCAAAGTGCCGCGCTCGCCGCGGCATTCGTGGTCGCGTCGTTCTGCGGGAGCGCGCTCGCACAATCGTACCCCAGCAAACCGATCCGGCTCGTCCTGCCGTTCCCGGCCGCCGGGCCCAGCGACATTGTGGGGCGCGCGGTGGGACAGAAACTCGCCGAGCAGCTCGGCGAAAACGTGGTGCCGGACAACCGGGTGGGCGCCGGCGGAAGTGTGGGAATTGCCGCGGTGACCAAGGCGCCGCCCGATGGCTATACGGTAATGGTCGTCTCGGCAGCGATTGCGATCATTCCGTCGCTCTATGCCAACCTTTCGTACGATGCGCTCAGGGACCTGGCTCCGGTGGCGCGCCTGGCAACGATCGAGAACGTGCTGCTCGTGCATCCGTCGGTACCCGCCAAAACGCTGCGGCAGTTCGTGACGCTCGCGCGGGCCAACCCCGGCAAGCTCAACTATGGCTCGGGGGGTCCCGGCACGACCAACCACCTCGCCAACGAGTTGCTGAAGAACCTCGAGAAAATAAACATGGTGCACGTTCCGTACAAGGGCGCAACGCTCGCGACCGTGGCGCTGATCGGGGGCGAGGTCGACGAGGTGATCGTGTCGGTCGCGTCCGCATTGCCGATGATCCAGACCGGCAAGGTGCGGCCGCTGGCGGTGCTCTCCGAGCGCCGCGTGGCGACGCTTCCCGGCGTGCCGACAGCGAAGGAGTCTGGCGTCGACGAGTTCCTGATGTCGATCTGGTACGGCATGTTCGCGCCGGCGGGAACGCCGCGCGAAATCATCGCGCGGCTCAACCGCGAAATCATGAAAGCCCTCGAATCGCCCGCGATGCGCGAGCGCATGGCCGCCGCAGGCATAGGCCCATGGCCCGGAACGCCCGAACAGATGGGGGATCTTTTGCGCAGCGAGACGGCGCGTTTTGCAAAAATCATCGAGAGCGCCGGCCTGAAGAAGAATTGAAATGCCCATTGACCCTGATGAAAGGTGCCGCAATGTCTGGTTCGCATGATGCTCCGCCGAACGCACTGGAACGCCCGCTGGAAATCGGCTCGGAGGACTGGAGCGTGCGCGATTTCTACCAGTTGCTGACCGCCCTGGTGATACCGCGGCCGATCGGGTGGATGTCCACGATCTCCGCATCCGGCGTGCGCAATGTCGCGCCGTACTCGTACTTCAACCTGATGGGCAGCGATCCGTTCTACGTCGCGTTCGGCTCCACCGGGGCCAAGGACACCCTCACGAACCTGCGCGAAGTGCCGGAGTTCGTCGCCAACATCGTGTCGATGCCCGTGCTGGAGAAAATGAACTTCACTTCAGCTGACTTTCCGCGCGACCAGGACGAATTCGAGTGGGCGGGACTCACGGCAGTGCCCTCGTTCAGAGTACGCCCGCCACGGGTGGGGGAAGCCCGCGCGCATCTGGAGTGTGAAGTGGTCCAGATCGTGGACGACCGCAACACTCACATCGTGCTCGGCCGCATCGTGCACGCCCACGTCGACACGTCGGTGTGGAAAGACGGCCGCGTCGACCCGCGGCTTCTCGATCCGGTGTGCCGCCTTTCCGGCTCCGGCTACGCCTCGCTCGGCGAGCTCATCAGCGTGAAGCGTCCCGCGTGGAAAAACCTCATGGGTACCCACGGCCAGGAAGCGATGCCGCGCGCGGTCAAGCGCTGACAACTTGAGCGACCAGCACAGCCCGCAGCACGCGCCGTCGAAACAGTCGTTCGCCGCGCTGCGCGAACCTGCTTTTCGCGCGTATTTTCTCACGTCCGCGCTGGCGATGATGGCCGACGCGATCGAACACGTGATCAGCTACTGGATCATGTTCGAGAAGTTCCATTCGCCGGCACTCGCCGGTTTCGCGGTGGTCTCGCACTGGCTGCCGTTTCTGCTGTTCTCGGTCTACTCCGGCGCGCTCGCGGACCGTTTCGATCCGCGGCGCATCATCCAGTTCGGCATGCTGTGCTTCATCGTGGCTTCACTCGGATGGGGTTACTTTTTTGTCACCGATACGCTCGAGATGTGGCACGCGATGGTGCTGCTGGTGATCCACGGTTTTGCCGGCGTATTGTGGGGACCGGCGGGCCAGTTGCTGATCCACGACATCGTCGGACCCGAGCGGCTGCAAAGCGCGGTGCGCCTGAGCGCCACGGCGCGCATGCTCGGCATACTGATGGGACCGGCCGTGGGCGGCGGCCTTATGCTCGCGCTCGGCCCCGCGTACGGGATCCTCGTCAATGCGCTGATTTACCTGCCGCTGGTGCTGTGGCTGTGGAAGGCGCCGTTCAAGTTGCGCTCCCATACTGCACCGGCGGTGCGCGGCCTCGCCGACATCGTCGCGGCAATCCGCGGCATCGCCGGCAACCGCGTCATCGTGTCGATGACGCTGCTGGCGGGCGGCGCGTCGCTGTTCGTCGGCAACGCCTATCAGGCACAGATGCCCGAGTTCGCGCACGACTTCGGCCACGATGACGCCGACATCACCTACAGCATGCTGCTTGCTGCCGACGCCGCCGGGGCGCTGCTCGCAGGCTTCGTTCTCGAAAGCCGGGGCCTGCTGCAGGCGAAACCGAAAACCGCATTCGTGCTCGCCATGCTGTGGTGCTGCGCGATCGGCGGCTTCGCGGCAGCCGGAAGTTATCCGCTCGCCTTCGTGCTGCTTTTCATTGCGGGGTTTCTGCAACTCTCGTTTACCGCCATGGCGCAAACGCTGGTGCAGATGCACGCGCCCATACACATCCGCGGCCGCGTGATCGGGCTCTACAACATGTCGAGCCTCGGCCTGCGGGCGTTCGCGGGCGTCACCGTGGGCCTGATGGGGAGCCTCATCGGCATCCACTGGTCGCTCGCCCTGAGCGCGACGGCGCTGCTCGCGATCATCATCGGCCTGCTCGCGTTCACGCTGCGAACCCGCTGAGGCCCCGGCCGGACCAACGCGACGGGCTCAGCGCGTCTTCGCTTTGCGCGCAACTTTCCGCGCGGCAGGCGCGTCGAGCTCGGGATAATGGCGGAAGATTCCGTGCTGGTTGAACGCGAGCCGCCGCTTCGATTTGAGGTACGCGGCGATGCGCGGCAGCGCGGCAACGCGGCGGGAAAGCGCATCCAGCAACGGCAACTCGGGCTTGAGGTGCGCCAGCGCGCGCGGGAACGCATAGTGCAGTCCCGCCATCAAATGGAACATTGAAAGATCGACATAGGTGAGCTTGTTCCCGACCATGTAGCGGCTGCCGCGCGGATTGCAGCGCAGCACGCGCTCGAAGTAACGCAGGAATTTCGGCAGCCGGTCGCGGCGAAAAACCACCGCGCGGCGCCGCGCTTCGGGCTTCTGCTCTTCGTAGTAAAGCGCGCCCGCAATCGGGTGGTGAGTGTCGTGAATGTGGACGAGAAAATCCGTGACGGTCAGCTGCAGCTGATGCGCCCACAGGCGCCCCGCCTCGTCGCGCGGCGCGAGGTCGTGGCGCACGCCGAGATACAACAGAATATTGGCAGTCTGCGCGATAATCCGCTTCCCCGCCTTGAGGAACGGCGGCGCATAGGGCGGGGTCGCGATGGAGTCGTCCGCGAGCAACCGCGTCAGCGCGGGCACGCCCAGTCCGTCGGCTTCGGATCCGCGCGCGACATCCACATAGTCGGCACCCGCCTGCTCCAGCGCAAGGCGCACAAACTCGCCGCGCCCCGGTATCGACGGCCAGTAGAAAAGCTCGTATCTCATGATAATTCTCCCGGAAATCAGGCCGCCCGCGCAGGCAAGGTCTTGCGGAAAGAGTCTCTTGCGGCCAGCCGCGCGGCGAGTTGGCTGAGCGCGGGGTACGGCTTACGCCAGTCCAGGTCCGGCAACGCCTGGTCGAGGTAACCCAGCGCGTAGCCGGCCGCGATATCCGCGAGCGTGAAGCTCGCGCCAAAACAGAACTCGCGGCTCCCGAGATCCCTGTTCATCGCCGCCAGTCCGCGCTCGATTTTCTGGCGCTGCTTTGCATACCACTCGGCGCTTTCGCGCTTCGCCGCCGGCTTGCGGTAGTCATGCGAAATCAGCACGGTCGCATCCGCAATGCCGTCCCCGAGCGCCTCCCAGCGCTTGACCCCGATGCGATCGTCGAACGCCTGCGGAATCAGCCGGGGTTCCGCGACAAGACCGTCGAGATACTCGACGATGACCGCGGAATCGTAAACCGCCCTGCCGTCATCGGCGAGGAGCACGGGAATCTTCCCGAGCGGATTCAGCGGCACGACCTGGGTCTCCCGCACCTCTGCGGGGGCAAGCACGTATTCGTACGCGATGTGCTTTTCCTCCAGCGCGACGCGCGCCTTGCGCACATACGGGCTGCCGGGCGTTCCAAACAACTTCATCTGTTCTCTTCTCCCGGTTCGGCTGATGGCACTACTTTAAGCCAAGCGTCGCTGCCTGGCAAAGTTCGATGAACATCGGTGCAGTGTACCGCTAGGTGGACAAAGCGCAGCACTCGCCAGACGACGCGCAGCCGGCCAGGAAACAGTGCAAAATGCGGTTTCCCGATCGATGAATTCCCCACCGCAGGAGAACCCCCATGGCAAACGCAGTGTCAGTCCCGAATCCCGTCAAGGAACTGTTGAAATCCGGCAAGGTTGCGCTCGGCATGCTGGTGCGGCTTGCGCGCTCGGGCGACATCGCCCGCATCGCGAAGACCACCGGCCACGACTTCATTTTCGTCGACGGCCAGCATGCGCTCTACACCGTCGAGACGATCGGGCACATCGCGCAGGCCGCGCTCGGCTGCGGCATTGCGCCGCTCGTGCGCGTGCGCAGTTGTGACGATCCCGACACCCAGGTGCTGCTGGACAATGGCGTCACCGGCATCATCTTCCCCGATATCAGCACCGCGGCTGAAGCGCAGCGCGCGGTCAACCGCGCCAGGTTCGCACCCGTCGGCCGGCGCTCGGTCTCGGGCAGTTACACGGTGTTCGATTTCCGCGCGATGTCCACCGCCGACGCGGTGCCGGCGCTGAACGACAGCACGCTCGTCGTGTGCATGATCGAGACGGCCGAGGGCCTGAAGAACATCGAGGAAATTGCCGCGGTCGACGGCGTGGATGTGATCCACGTCGGCTCGAACGATCTGCTGACCGCGATGGGCAGGCCCGGCACGTTCGGCAGTCCCGAGCACCTCGCCGCGGTCGCGCGCGTGATCGCGGTGACCAAGGCGCACGGCAAGATCCCCGGTGTCGGCGGCGACCGCAACCTCGCGCGTCAGATGGAATTCATCCGCAGAGGCGCGCGCTTCCTCACTACCAACAGCGACATCGCATTCATGATGGCGGAAGCCTCGCGCGTGACCGGGGAGTTGCGCAAAGCACTGGACGCGGGCGAGTAAGGCGCGGCGCATTTCCAGCGCGCAGGCGCCTCAGAAACCGAACAGCCGCTGCGGGTTCTCGACCAGAATCCGGTGCCGCGTCGCCGCATCCGGCGCCCACGTACCGAACAGGTTGAAAAGCTCGACCGAGCCCACCTTGTCGGCAAACGAAAGGTGCGGATAGTCGCTGCCCCATATGATGCGGTCGGGGGCCGTCTCGATCAGCGCGCGCGCATGCGGCGCCGCATCCGCAAAGCCGGGAGCAACCGACATGCGGTAGACCCCCGTGAGCTTGACCCAGCAGCGTCGGTCACCATGACGCAGCAGGTCGAGCAGTTGCTGGAAGCCCGGCTGCTCCGCGCCGTCGCGCGCAAGATACATCCCCATGTGCGCAATCGTGAAATCGATGGTCAGCTTGCGCATAGTTCCCATCAGCTCGCTCGTCAGCCAGCCCGGCGTCAGGAAATCGAGCTGCCAGCCAAGTTCCGCGCAGCGCGCGTGCAGGCGCTCGATCCGCGGCAGCATGGTGGCCGCAAAACCCGGCGCGTGCGGCTTGACCGGGGACACGTTAATGCGCACGCCGCGCACGCCCGCTGCATGCAGCCGCGCGAATTCGGCATCCGGCGCGTTCTCGTCGATATCGACGATGCCGCGGCATTTTGCTCCGACTTCGCGCATCGCATCCAGCATGCACGCGTTGTCGCGGCCGTACGCGCTCGGCTGCACGAACACGAAGCGCTCGAAGCCGAGACGGCCCGCCAGCGCGAGATAGTCCTCGAGCGGCGCGAGCGGCGGCGGATAGCGCAGGTCGGCACCATAAGGATAACGCGCGGCCGGGCCGAATACGTGGAAATGGCAATCGCAGCTTAACGGCGGCGCCCTGAAAGCAGGCTCGCCTTCATCATGAAGTGACATTCTTTCCCCTGATTTTCCCTATTCCAGCCTGATCCCGGCGTCGGGCGCGCTCTTGGCGGCCAGGCTGCTCGCGCCGGGCCGGTTTTCGACGATGATCTGCTGCCCGAGGTTTTCGGTGAGATGCTGGGCAAGCGAGCGGGCGACGATGTCGACATTGCCGCCCGGCGCGAGCGGCACGATGATGCGAACCGGTTTGGCCGGATACGTTCCCGGCCCGCTCTGGCCAAAACCACAGACCGGCACAGCAGCGAGGCTCGCCGCAATGAGGCACCGTGCAAAATAATCAGGGTTCATCCGGGGGGTCCTTGAATGGTGGAATCGAATTGGATGCCGTCACAAGGTGGAGCTTTGTGCACTGGCCCATCGCCGACCGCAAATCCTTCGGAGCGATGATACTTCGAATCCGGACGTTGCGTAAGATATGGATTCCTTTTCATGCTGTGCGCCACGTTTGATGCAGGTCAAACCCTGTTCCGGCGGTACCCGCATATTCTGAATTTTTCTCCCACGGGAAGGCGGTCCATACGCCTCTCGCGAGCCTGCCTATGTCCCCGTTGCGGCTGTTCACGCTCACCGTGCTTGCGCTGATCGCCTTTGCGGCGAATGCGGTGCTGTGCCGGCTTGCATTCACGCGCACCGAAATTGATCCGGCAACTTTCACGGCGATCCGCCTCGCCTCGGGCACGCTCGCGTTGTGGCTGGTCGTCCAGGGACGTGGCGTCAGGCTGCGCGCGGGCGGCAGCTGGCCCTCCGCGCTGGCGCTGTTTGCCTTCGCAGTCGCCCACACCTTCGGGTACGTCAACGTGCCTGCGGGTGCGGGCACGCTGCTGTTTTGCGGCGCCGTGCAGGCCTCGATGATTTTCGTGGCGCTGTGGGCCGGCGAACGGTTCGGGATGCGTCAGAGCGGCGGCCTCGTGCTTGCACTCGGCGGGCTGGTCATACTGTTGATGCCGGGGCTCGCGGCGCCGCCGCTTGGGGGTTCCGCGCTGATGCTCGCGGCCGGCGTGGCCTGGGGCGTCTATTCCCTGCTGGGCAGAGGCACGGCTGATCCTGCCGCTGCCACCGCGGGTAATTTCCTGCGCGCGACATGGCTCGCCCTGGCGCTGGGCCTCGCCGCGCTCCCGTGGGCGCAGCTGGACGGCGCGGGCATCGCCTACGCGATATTCACCGGGATAGTCTTCACCGGCCTGGGCTACGCCATCTGGTACGCAGCCCTCCCCGCACTCTCCGCCACCCGGGCGGCGACCGTGCAATTGAGCGTGCCGGTGATCGCGGCGCTGGGCGCGGTCGCACTCCTGCACGAGCCGATCACCCTGCGGCTCGTCGCGGCATCGGCGGCCGTGCTCGGCGGCAGCGCCATGGTGATCCTCGGCAAACAGAGCCTCGCCGATCGGGCGCAATGATGCCGCTCTGGAACACGCTCGCCAAATTTCATCAGGCTGACGGTTGTTGCGGCGCGATAACAAGCGCACTATGTCGGCTCGTCATGCAGATCAAACAATCGCAAGAGGCACGCAATGGTTCAGGCATCTGAGGCTTTACTCAATCCGGAAACAGTCCTCGCGGAACTGAATAAGAACGCGGTAAGCCACGTGGTGTGGCTGCCCGACAGCGAAACCAACTGGCTCTACCTCCTGATGAAGGCGGAGCCCTCGCTCACGCTGGTTACCGTGGGCCGCGAAGGGCTCGCTTTTTCGACTGCCGCCGGACTTTACTTCGGCGGAAAGACGCCGGTGATCCTGATCCAGAACACCGGGCTCATGGAAGCGGGCGACTCTCTGCGCGGGTGGGGCCTCGGCCTCAATCTGCCGGTGGTCCTGTTGGTGGGTTACCGCGGCTGGACACGCCATGGCGTGACAACCGACACGGCGGCGGTCTACGTCGAGCGCTTCCTCAATGCGTTCGGCATCAGTTATTACCTCGTCGAAAACAACCATGATGCGCCGCGTATTTCGCTCGCCTTCGAGGAAGCTCGCAAGACGATGCGCCCGGTCACCGTTCTGGTGGGTGACGAATACCACGGCTTCAACCGTTAAAGCGAGGAAAAATCATGATGCCGATGGCAGATATTCTCAAAGCGTTCAAGGAATACCGCGGCGACGCCATCGTCGTGCCGGGTAAAGGCGCGCGTTATTGGGTCGATATGACGACGCGCCCCGAGCTCGACGTGGCGCTCATGCCCACCGCGATGGGCGGTCGTGCGGCGTTTGCGTTCGGGCTTGCCCTGGCGCAGCCGCACCGGAAAGTCGTGCTCTTCGACTCCGAGGGGGACATGATGATGGGGCTCAACATGCTGCCCACGATCGCCGAACACGCACCGCAAAACTTCTACCACTTCCTGCTGGACAACGAGTGCTACGCGACCACCGGAGGACAACCGGTTCCGAACGCCAGCAAGATCGCCTACGATGTCGTCGCGCGCGGCGCCGGATATGCGCGCACGTTCGCCTACGACAATCTCGAAAGCTTCCAGATCAACCTGGAGCGCATTATGTCCGGGCCCGGCCCCGTATTCACCGCGCTGAAGATCGTGCCCGAGATCGAGAATGAGCCAATCGGCCAACGCAAGCGCTTCGTGACCCGCAGCCGCGAGCAGGTGCGGCAGGATTTGTGGAAAGCCCTGGGCATCGCGGGCTGAAACGGCGATCGTGCCATGCAAAACAAAGAGCGCTACATCATGCTGGTCACCGTCGACATTCCCGCCGACAAGGAACGGGCATGGAACGACTGGTATAACAATGAGCACGTCCCCGACATCCTGAAGTGTCCCGGATTCAAGCGCGTGGGGCGCTTCAAATCCATCGAGGGGAACGGCCCGCGCTACGTGACGATTTACGAGCTCGAGCATCCGAACGTGCGCGAAAGCGAGGAGTTCGCGCGGGTCAGGGGCTGGTACCAATTCACCGATTTTGTGATCGAGCCCAGGATCAGCATTTACCGCGAGTTCCTGGCCGCGGAGGCGTGAAACCGTCAGCCGAATTTCACTTTCATCGCCAGCACCACCCCGGCCAATAACAGCGTGACGCAATTGGCAAGGATAATGGGCCATGATTCAATGAGAATGCCGTAAACCAGCCACAGCACGACGCCGAGGGTGAATACGGCGTACATGCCCAGCGAAACATCTTTCGCGGAACGGGCGCGCCGGATTTTCAGGATCTGTGGCACGAAGGCGACGGTGGTGAGGACGGCGGCGATGAAGCCGATCATGGAAGTCAGATACGATTGCATGTCATGCGCCCCTCGCGTCGGGCCCGCCATCGCTGGCGTACAGCGCAGTCCGGCTTCCGGCATTGAGTGCCATCAGTTTTTCTCAGCCGGAGGGGCGCCATTCCCCAGCGTGCGCATGAAAACCTGCATCCCGTAGTGCAATGCAATGAACGCGCCGAGTTCCATGATCTGCGCCTCGCTGTAGTGCTGCTTCATTCCGGCATAGAACGCCGCATCCACACTCGCGGGATCGAGGTACATCTGGTCCGCGTAGCGCAGCGCCCACTTCTCCGCTTCGCTGAAACGCGGGCTGCGCTCGTAGTCGTCGCAGCCTGCAGCGATCGCCGCTTCGTCGAGACCGTCTGCCATCGCCCTGGCCGAGCGCAGCCCGGCAAAGTACGGGTCGGCGGCCCGGCGGGCGAGCTGGATGCGAATGATCTCCTTCAGCTTGTGGTCGACGTTGCCTTCGGTGTGGGAAATCAGCATCGCGCGCAGCAGCGCCTTGGCGTAATCGGGAACTCGCGCGAGAATTCGGGGAAAGAGCGAATCCGGCACGCCGAGCCGCTCACAGCGTTCGATGAGCGCCCGGAGTTCGGGGTCGCGAATTTCCCCGGGCGCGAGCGGTTCGATGCACGGCACGGTCAACCTCTCCCGGCCCCGACGAGCGATGCCGGCGCATCGCCGTAGATGCGCGCCGACTCCTGCTGGTTCACCAGGCGGCCATCCGGCGCAAACATCGGGTAGAACTTCAGAGTGCCGAAAAACGTGTGAAAGCCGAGGTTGAAACCGATGAAACTTCCGAGCTCGACGATCTCCGCTGCGGAATAATAGCGACGCAGCCCGGCATAGAACTCCTGCCCGACCGCCGCGGGATCGGTGGCCATCAGTTCGCTGTAGCGGAGTGCAATCTTTTCCGCGGCGGTCCACCGCGAACTGGTCTGATAATTCGCGATGCCGTCGTCGATTCTCTCTTCAGTAAGCCCCTGCCGCTTCGCCGAAGCGGACCGGACGTTGCCTCAATAGCTGCAGGTCGCCATGCGGGAGAGCTGCACGCGGATGACCTCCTTCAGCTTGTGGTCGATGCTGCCGGTGTTGAAGACGGTGTCCCACGCGACGAACATCGCTTCGCACAGATCGATGTTGTGGCCCATCATCGCGTGGAAGCCCGGGTCGGGGGCGCGGTTCTCCAGGCATTTCTCGATGTACGGCCTGAGCTTCGTCTGCCGCAGTTCTTCGATGTCGAGCATGGTGATGTTGGGCATACTGAAGCTTCTGCCTTGCCCGCGCCGGCGTCAAGGGGCTCCAAAACATAAAGCCAATGACCCGGCGCCACGGTTTATAATCGCTGCGGCCAGCCGAAGACGGACAGTCTTGCCGCCCAGCCGCTCCCATCAATCCATCAAATCAGGAGTTCACGATGCTTACGCTTTTTTTCAGTCCCGGCGCCTGTTCCATGGCCTCGCATATCGGCATCGAAGAAACCGGTGCCCCCTATGTGGAGAAACCCACGCTGCTTGCGAAGGGCGAGCAGAAAACGGACGCATATCTCAGGATCAACCCGCGCGGGAAAGTGCCAGCGCTGAGCGTCGACGGCCGGATCATCACCGAGAACACGGCGATCCTCACTTATCTCGCGAGGCAGTTCCCGCAGGCGAACCTGCTGCCGGCGGACCCGGTGGGAGAAGCGCACTGTATCGGAGCCATGGCGTGGTTCTCCAATATCGTGCACCCTTCGTACCAGCGCTACATGCGGCCCGAGCGCTTTGCCGAAGGCGAAGCCGCTCAAGCCACGGTGAAGGACATGGGGCACAAATCCTTCTGGGCCAACCTCCAGGAAATCAATTCCCTGCTCGAAGGCAAGGACTGGATGATGGGCAAGCAGTATACGGTCGTTGATTGCTACGGGCTCGTATTCTACGGTTGGGGGGCACGCAGCGATTTTCCGGTGAAGGAACTTGCCGCCTATACGGCCTGGAAGGACCGCATGCTCAGGCGCCCGGCGGTCATGAAGATCCTGCAGAGCGAGCAGAACGTTCTGGTCAAAGCGGCCTGAAGAAAAACAAAAACCCCGCTCGCGCGGGGTTTTTGTTGTGATAACTGCCGAGAGTTGAATCAGGCGGCTAGTTTTTGTTTCCTGCGACGCGCCACAAAACCCATCAGGCCGAGCCCGGCGAGCATCATCGCATAGGTTTCGGGTTCCGGAATTGCGTTAACCGTAAAGTTCGTGGAAGCAGTTATGGTATCCGCAGAGTCATACACGTTGGTCCAGGTTTGCGTGTACTTCCAGTTCCCGTTGGGCAAAAACGGGTCATTCAGGAACTTCAGATTATCGCTGTGCCAGAATACGACACCCGTGTGGGATGGGTCGGTAAAAACGCCACCACTAATCAGTGCCCCGACAGTTTGCCCTTGACCGGATATCCCGACAACGGGACCACCGGGTCCGAGGAAGTCCCACTGTTCGGCAATATTATAGGTTCTTCCCGCCGTATAATTGACCGCGGATGCGTCCCAGACCACGAGGGAGGAACTGTTCGTAAAAGTGGGCGTCCACGCACCCACCTGATAAAAAACGTCACCCAGAATACTGTATTGGGGAAGCGTAATTACTCCGGCCCCGGTCGCTACGTAAACCGATTGCGTCCAGTTACCGGATCCGGAATTGAATCCGGGCCCCGCACCCTGCGTCGAACTGTAGCCGAGAACGGGCTGCGTCTGCCACGATATGTCGCCAGGCGCCGCTTGGGCCAGACCGCTCGCCACGACTGATGCGGCCAGCACCAAAGCCGAGAACAATGATTTCAGGTCTTTTCCCATTTTCTTTCGACCTCTAAGAAAGAGATCTCCTCTCAGCGTTCACTGTCCACGTGAAAAAACGTGGTGGAGTTACGCCCTGCTTTACGCCGCTCAACTGCGATAGGACTTCTGTCACTAGACAACCGTGATATTAGTCTCAAACCGATACGGTTGATGTGACATTAGTCACACATATCGCAAATAACGGTTTCATCGTAGCACTTGGCCGTTCCTGATGAAAACAGATTATACCCCAATTAAATCAATTGGCTAGATACGCTGCAAAAGCATAAATCGCGCCAAAAAATTGCAAGTTGTTGAATATATTAGGTTCATGCCATCCGCATCGTTCAAGAACAACGGCGTGCGAACGATTGTGCGCCATCGGCAAGCACCGGCGCACAGTGTCAGGCCACGGGCCGCCGACGATTCAATTTTCTTCTTCACGTTCAGGCATGCGGTAATTCGCTTGCCAGAGATGCATGCCGCAATCGAAATGCGCCCAAGAAAGCAAGTGCCCTCTTGCGGGGCAAGCCTGATATGTATAATCAACTCGATGATTCGATACTGAGAGGTTGAGATTTCCATGCCGGTCGACCTGAAAGACATTCCCCCATTCCGGGGCCTGCCGGAAGATAAACTGCGCGCCATTGCGGCGAAAGCGGTGCTGCAATCCGTCCCGAAGAACGTGACGGTTATTATCGAAGGCGAGTTCACGCGATCGCTTTACGTGATTCTTTCCGGCAAAGTGAGGGTGTACCTCAATGATGAAAACGGCAAAGAACTTGTGCTCGACGTCAAAGGGCCCGGCGAATACTTCGGCGAGATGGCGCTCGATGATGGGCCCAGATCTGCGTCGGTAGTGACGATCGAGCCCTGTCAGTTCGCGGTCATCTCGATGGCTGATTTCAGGGCAACCCTGATCGCAGAGCCGGAAATGGCGCTGCAGGTAATCACCAACCTGATTCAAATGACGCGCGGGCTCAACGAAAACGTCAGGAGCCTTGCGCTGCTGGACGTCTACGGCAGGGTCGCGAGGATGCTGCTCGATCTCGCGGTTGAACAAGGCGGAAACCAGGTCATTCCCGAGAAGCTGACGCAGCAGGAAATGGCCAACAAAGTGGGAACATCCCGCGAGGTGATCAACCGGATTCTGCGCGACCTCACGACCGGCGGCTACATCAAGGTCGAAGACAGGAAAATAATGATTGTCAAGCGCCTGCCTTCCAAATATTAGTTGCCGGTGAGGGCGGCCACGCGCCGGGCCGAAGCTGTGCAGGCGCGTACCGATGCAATGGTTGCCGAAGATGTCATTACGTCGGGCGCTCCTGGTCCGCCTGCATTTTACGGCGGTTTCTCGCGGGGGCGGATCCGAAGGTATAATCAGAAAATTGACCTACTTCAAGAGGGCAAGGTCTGCATGGCGCTCAGCCTGAAGCATATTCCGCTGTTCAGAGGCGTGCGGGAAAGCGAACTGCGTGCCCTCGCCGCCAAAGCGGTAATCAAGACCTTCCCCAGGAACTCGATTGTCGTCAGGGAAGGCGAATTCACCCGTTCACTGTACGTAATTCTTGCCGGCAAGATCAAGGTGTATCTCAAGGCTGACAGCGGCAAAGAACTCGTTCTTGATCTCAAAGGTCCGCGGGAATACTTCGGGGCGATGGTGCTCGATGACGGGCCGGGGTCTGCTTCGATAATCACGCTCGGACCGTGTCGGTTCGCCGTCATCTCAATGGCCGATTTCAGGAAATTCCTGTTGGCTCATCCGAAAATAGCGCTGCGCGTGATCAGGAATCTGGTTCACATCGCCCGGGGCCTCAATGAAAATGTCAGAAGTCTGATGCGCAATGTCTACAGCAGGGTTGCAAGACTGCTGCTCGACCTTGCGGTGAGGCGAAGAGGAAAGCTGGTTATTCTCGAGAAGCTGACGCAGCGGGAACTGGCCACCAGAGCGGGCACGTCACGCGAAGTAATCAATCGGATACTCAAAGAGCTCAGCACGAGTAAATACATCAAACTCGAGGCTGGAAAAATAACGATTCTGAAGCCTCTGCCTTCCCAGTGGCAAGTGGTCGCTTGATGCTTTCATTTGCTCAGGGTTGCGATTGCTCTCAGGCGCTGCACCGCATCCCCGGCAATGTGCGTCCAGATGATGGCATCGCGCACCAGTTTGTCCGCACCCGCGCTCATGGTTCCGTTGCCGGTGCGGCCGTGGATATCCATATTGAGATAACACACGCGCTGGATGGCGTCGGTCGCAAAATTCATGAGGAAATGGCTGTGGGTCGAAAGCGGCGCGGACGGATCCTCGCTTTCCGCCGCAACCCGCATCACGAAGGAGCGCAACGCCTCGGTCAGCATATGCATCCCGGATAACTTGAGCTGGGTGACCTGGTTCCCGCTGATGTCGGTGGCTCCCGGCCGACGCGTCCGGGCGCACTGCGTGGCCATTTCGACTGCGGCGTCGCAAACTCCCACCGCGTTGGCCGCGTATTCGAACTCGGCGAATTTCGCGAATTTTCCGCCGCGCGCCTTCAGTCCACCGTCCACCTCGCCCAGCAGGTTGGCGTGAGGCACGCGCGCGTTCTCGAAAATCAGTTCCGCGTTCTGGTAAAAACGCCAACCGCTCTTGTTGAATACCTTGCCCACGCGCAGGCCGGGAGTATCGGCCGGCACCGCAAAGATGGTAGTCCCCGCGCCGACCGCGACGTCCGGATTGGTGCGTGTGAACACGAAAAACAGCCTGCCGACGTTGGCGTGCGCGATGAAGCATTTCTCGCCGTTCAGAATCCACTCGTCGCCGCGGCGTTCCGCCCTGAGCCGGAGGCCGGCTTTGGGATCATCGTCGGGTGGCAGGCGGTTGTCGGAACCGGCATTCGGCTCGGTAATGCCCCCGCCCAGCACGAACGTATCGTCAGCGAGGAACGGCTTCAGGAAACGCTCGCGCTGTTCCGCATTACAGCGGTCCGTGATCAGGTGACTCCACTTCCAGCACTGGCTGAAGGTCTTGGCGATGGCGCTGTCGCCCCTGGCGAGCTCCATTATCACCAGCGCCTGCGTCACGAAATCAAGGCCGCCCCCGCCCCACTCGCTGGGTACTCCGGCAGTCCGAAATCCCAGCCTCGAACCCTTCGTGATGATTTCCCAGTCGAACGTTGCGCGCGGGTCGCCGATCTGGTCGCGCTGCAGGGACAGGGGGCGGATCTCCTCGGCCGCGAATTTTCGTGCTTTCAACTGCCACGCGCGCTGTGCCTCGTTCAACGAAAAGTCCATGCCGTCTCCTCAGCGGAAATGATAACATCAACCATGCACATCGACCGCGAAATCAAGCTCGACTTCAAGGACGTTCTGATCCGTCCGAAGCGCTCGGCGCTGCCCTCGCGCGCGGAAGTCGACATTACACGCGAACTCACCTTCAAGCATTCGGGCAGCCACTATCACGGCGTGCCGATCATCGCCGCCAACATGGACACGGTCGGCACTTTCGAAATGGCGCGCGCGCTCACACCATTCGGGCTTTCGGTCGCGCTGCACAAGCATTATGGCGCGGACGAACTCGCGGCGTTTTTCAAGGCGTTGAAAGCAAAAGCCGGCGCGTTTTATTCGATGGGCATCACCAAGCACGCCAGCGCCAAGT
>Ga0080064_1002691_pt1 | contig 28934 bp, 24 predicted proteins | sample Subgrocontami54m_FD_69260 | JGI IMG/M metagenome (GOLD analysis project Ga0080064, IMG submission 69260) | Subsurface groundwater microbial communities from S. Glens Falls, New York, USA - GMW46 contaminated, 5.4 m (SPADES assembly) (version 2) ...
ACCGGTTGGTCGGCGGTCGACATCGAGGCGCCCGCTCCGGACTCGCCTCCGACCGGCAATCGCGAGTTGGTCGTCCGGCTGGCACGGGCGGATCGTCGATCCGTGGCGGCGATCCTGAGTGCCTGGTTCCGCGACCGGGCCGTTCTCGACATCGGGGCCGCGATCGATCGCCACAAGCGCGCTCTCGACGTCCAGCCGGTGCACGTATCGATCCGCGACCCACGGACTCGCTGGGGAAGCGCCGCGCGGACCGGCCGGTTGTCGTTTTCGTGGCGTCTCGTCCTCGCGCCACCCGAGGCGCTCGAGACGGTGGTCGTCCACGAACTTGCCCATCTCCGGGTGTTCGGCCACGGACCGGCCTTCTGGGCGGTCGTCGCCGGGCGGATCCCCGATCACCTCGTCTGGCGGCGCTGGCTGCGCGACCACTCGGTCGAGCTCCACGCGGCCCTGGCCGAGGAACCGCCGGGCTAGCTGGCGCGCGCTCGTCAGACGAGATAGTACGTGGACCGAATGCATTTCTTGGGTCCTACGACACTGCTGGGGCGTGGTCGACGGAGCCTGGACGGATGAGGTCGAGAACTTTGGCGATCAGTCCGGAGGGCCGAACGCTGATCGGCAGAATTTTGACAGCATCAAGATTCACACGGCAACCGGTGGGTGGCAAAGCGTCGCTGGAGTGATAACTACGTGCAATGCCGGGCTGCGATGGCCGCATCAGCAATGTGCTTGGTCGGTCGGGAACCCGAAGTTCTGGGCATGGGATTCGAGGTTCTAGAATGAGTTGGCATCGCCTTCCCGCCGTCCTCGCGTTCGCGGCCGTCGCGGTGATCGGTTGCTCTGCGAGTGCGGCAGTTCCTTCGTCATCAGTCCCGACCGACCTGGTCAAACCAACGCCGACTGCTTCATCGGATGCGGGTACCTTGCCCGTCGATCCGAGCCTTAACGCAGTGTCACTGTCGACGCTGTCGGACGGGGCGAAGGAAGCGTTGCAACTTTGCGGGCTTCTTGACTCAACGTCCCTCGTTTCGGGGATGGCTCTTCTCGACCGCCCGCCTGACGCTGTGAAGTACGCCCGCTTCTATGGGATCGAGCCGGCTCTTCAGATCGATGGGCCGATCTGGATGATCACGACCAAGGGCAGCATCGTTCTGCGGGCGGGCAAGTATGTCGATCCAACATGTGTCGAGGCCAACCACGAGCAAGCCTGGCTCAGCACCGGCGGACGATGGGTCGCCGACGGCACGTGGGAACCTAACGGCAGTCCGACAAAGCCGATCTTCAGACTTCCGCCCCTTGAGCCGTGACTTGCGGAGAAGTCCGGGAGCTAGTCGAAGAGCAGGATCGCGATCGCGATCGCCGCGCCACCCAGCCCGAACAACTCGAGCGGGAGCAACCGGCGAAGGAATGTGGTTCGAATGGCCGGTAGCGCGCCGATCTCGGCGACGGCGGCAGCTGCCAGAGCCTGGCCTCCCGCCCGGCCCATGAGCAGCGCGGCGGCCCCGCTGACCAGGCCGACCACGACGAACGACCAGTCGGGCGGAATCGTGGTGGCTCGCTCATCGAGCACGATCGCGAGTGTTCCCACGACGGCCGCGAGGACGCCCAGTCCCATCGCGAACATCGCACCCAAAAGGGCCGCCTGCCGATCGACGTGGTCCGCATGACGGACGATCAAGATGATCCCGATCAACGTTCCGGACAGGCCGAGTCCGGTCACCAGAGCCCCGGATGAAGCACCGGCAGCCTTTCCAAGCACGACCGCGAGGACACCGGCCACGACCCCAAGGACGCCGATGCCTTCGATGAACGCCGCCGCGGTCACCATGATGCTCCGCGCTGGCGCCGGATCGGCGAGCCTCGCGACCGGCCGCGCCTGGGCCGTGAGCAGGCCCAATCCGATCGCCGCACCAAGGCAGATCAGACCGGTCATCGCCAACGGGCCCATTCGGAACCCCTCCTCGAGCGGACGACGCGAGGGACCGGTCGTCCGCGCCGCTCAGTTTGGCACGCAGACGAGGCGTCAGCGGCCCTGAACGGCCTCCAGTGCCCGACGCGCCTGGGCGATGTGGAACCGGTCGTGCCCGGCGACGAGTCGGAAGGTCAGCCCGTAGCTCTCGGCGCCCCGCTCGCGGTGGCGTCCGATCCGCTCCCGGTCCCCAGGCGGGCGTCTGGCCCACAGGGCGAGATTGGCGGCCCGGAGTGCCTCGAACAGGGCGATCAGCGCGGCCGGGTCGTCCTCGGCGTGGCGGAGACCGGCGACCCATAGATCCTGGTCGTAGCCGACGATGTCCGGCTCGTCCTCGGCCAGGATCCAGCGATAGCGAACCGATGAGATCAGCTCGCCATCGACGATGTGACCGAGGCACTCGATGATCGACCATTCGGTCGGTTCGGGCCGCTCGCGCAGCAGCGAGCCCGCCTCGGCGACGAGCAGGCGGAGGGTCGCCGGGGTCGCCGTCTGGACCGCGACGGGATCGTCGTCACCCAGGAACGACAGGACCAGGCGCTGGTATTCGCTCGGCATCGCGACCGGGTCGATGACGTCGTTCACGGCGTCCTCATGGCGAAACGCGCTGGACGGCGGCGGTGGATGGTGGAGATGAGGGGACTCGAACCCCTGGCCTCCGCGATGCGAACGCGGCGCTCTTCCAGCTGAGCTACATCCCCACGAGGGGTCGCACCGGGTGGCGTCTTGGCGCTCCGCCCGGGGGCCGAGGGCAGAGTGTAGCACTGGGCATTGGCGTCCCACCCTCCGACGCCGGGCCGTTCGACGTCGAACCGGCACCTACCATCGGGCGATGACCTCCGGCCTTCTGCTCGGGCTCGCGGCCGCACTGTGCTGGGGTCTGACCGACGTCATGGCGGCGCTGGCGGGCCGTCGATTCGGGAGCCTGCCGACGCTGGCGGTCGCCCAGCTGACCAGCCTGCTGGTCCTGCTCTTCCTGGGCCTGGCGACCGAGGGCCGGCTGCCGATCCCGGCCGAGGTCGCCGGTCCGGCAGCCGTCTTTGGCGTCCTGGCTTCGGTCGCCTACGTGGCGATGTTCGCGGGGTTGGCCATCGGCCCGGTGTCGGTGGTCAGTCCGTCGGTCGCGGCGTACGGCGGTCTGACCGTCATCCTGTCGGTGGTGGTCCTTGGCGAGACCGTGGTGGCCCGCCAGTGGGTCGGGGCCGCGGTTGGAACGATCGGCGTCGCCCTCACCGCGCTCCGCTTCGACGGGTCGGTCCGTGCCCCGCGACCGGTCAGTCGGGGTGTCCTGCTGGCCGTCGTGGCGCTCGTGATGTTCGCCTGCGTCACGGTCGGCTTGGCCGGTCCGATCCGCCAGGCCGGCTGGCTCGATGTCGTATTCGTCTCCCGGTTCGCCAACAGCGCGGCGGTCTGGACGCTGCTGCTGCTCGTTCGGCGGTTTCGTCCGTCGGGTTCGGGCGTGCTCCTCGGATCGGTCGGCCGGCCGGACCGCCGGCTGCTCGGGATCGTCCTCGTGGTCGGTCTGGTGGACGTCCTCGGGTTCATCGCCTTCGCGATCGGGCTGGGGATCGCGCCGGCCTGGATCGTGGGGTTGGCCAGCTCGTTCGGACCCGCGGTGGCGGTCCTCGTTGCGGTCGGGTTGCTGGGCGAACGGCTGCGTCCGATCCAGTGGTTCGGGCTGCTGGCGATCGCCTCCGGACTTGGCCTGATCGCCCTGCCGATCTGAGTCCTGCGCTTGACGAGATAGAACATTTGTTCTATCGTGAGTCGTCCGATGACCACCCTTTCTTCGGACGTGACGGCGGTCCTGGCGTCTCTCCAGACGCGCTGGGGGGAGGCCGCGCCACGGGTCGGCGGGATGGCCCTCGGTGGGCCCGGGACGGTCGTCGGTGCGCTGGCGACGGCCCCCCTGCCCACCGAATTGGAGGATCCGGAGGGTGCCCCCGGTCGACTCCCGGATGACGAGCGGGTCGTCCGGACCGGGTTCGCCGCGCTGGACGCGATCCTCGGTCCGGGCGGGGTCCCGCGCTCGACCGCCCTGGCGGTCCGGGGGGACGCCTCGAGCGGCAAGACCACCCTCGCCCTGCGGCTCGCGGCGGAGGCCCAGGAGACCGGTTCGATCGTCGCCTACGTGGACCTCGCCCGGACCCTCGATCCGGTCGAAGCGGTGGCGCGCGGTGTCCGCCTGGAGTGGCTGGTCGTCCTCGAGCCGGCATCCCTGGACGAAGCCCTGGCGATGGCCGGTGCGCTGATCTCCGGACGCTCGGTGGACCTGCTCATCGTGGACCTGCCCACCGAACGGATGGACCCGGGGCGGAGCCAGATACCGGTCGGCGGCCGGAGCGGCCCCCGGCGGGACGGACGTCGGCCACCGTCGATCGCGGACCGGCTCGGACGGCTGGCCGCGCTCGCCCGGCGGATGGACGTCCTGCTCGTCGTCCTCGAACCGCCGGGTCTGCCGGGGCCGGTCTCGAGCGCGATCGCCGAGTCGGCCGGGCTCCGTCTCGAGCTCGCTCAGCGGGCCTGGATCCGGCTCGGCCGGGACGTCGTCGGTCAGCGGACGGAGGTGATCGTGGCCCGCAACCGGGCCGGACCGCCGGGGCGGCGAGCGGAGCTCCGGATCCTCTACGCGGACGGTGGAGGACGGGACGCCTGCCTCCTCCGCGAGCCGCTCCTCTCGGATGCCCCCACCATCCTGCTGCCACGGATCGACGATCGTGCGACTCCTCCACCTCCTCTGGCCGCATCTCCCCCTCCGGCTCGCCCGAGCGCGGATGGCGAGCGACCCGGCCTGCGGCTCCTTCCCGACCGGCCCGGTCGTTCTCGGCGGTCAGCCCTGGACGAACGGGAACGTCCTCGACGCCAGCCCGGCGGCCCGCGAGCTCGGCGTCCGACGCGGGATGCCCCTGGGGTCGGCCCATCGGCTCGCGCCTGAGGCGACCTTCCTCGACCCGGATCCCGCGGCGGACGTGGCCACGGTCGAACGGGCGCTCGATGCGCTCGCCGCGTTCAGCCCGGGGGTCGCCGGGGCGACCGATCCGCCAGATCCCGCGTTTGGCCTGCTCGAGGTCCAGGTCGACGGGCTGGACCGGCTGTGGGGCCCCGAGCCCGTCCTCGTCGAGCGGATCGTGGCGGCCCTCGGCCAGATCCTTCCGGGAGCGCCCCGGCTCGGGATCGCCGGGACCCGGTTCGCGGCCACGACCGCGGCCGGCGCGGCGGAGGTTGCCGGGCGGCCATGGATCGTCGAGCCGGGCGATGAGGCGGTCTTCCTCGCCCCATTCCCCGCGGCCCTGCTCACTCCCGACCCGGAGGTCCGGGCACGGCTCGTTCGGTTCGGGTTGCGCCAGATCGGGACGGTGGCGGCGTTGCCGCGCTCGGCGCTCGTCGCCCGGTTCGGGACGGAAGGGGAGCGGATCCACGCCCGGGCGAACGGGCAGGAGATCGTCGCCTTCCGGCCGCGGCGCACATCGGAGCGGCTCGTCCTCGGCCTCGGCCTGGAGCCCCCGATCGAGGATCTCGAGCCGCTCCGGTTCGTCCTTCACCGGCTGGCCGGCGCGCTCGGCGACCAGCTCCTCGCCCGGGGCGCGGCCGCCGGCCGGGTCGAGCTCCGACTGACCCTCGATCCCGCCTTCGCGCGCCGCGGGACGCCGCTCGCGCTGGCGATCGATCAGCGCTTTCCCGAGCCGACCGCGGAAGGCGAGGCGATCGAACGTCTGCTCCTGGCTCGTCTCGAGCGAGAACTGCCACTGGCCGCCGTGGCCCGACTGGAGCTCGAGCTGGCCGAGGTCGGTCCGGCGGTCGGTCAGCAGCTTGCCCTGTTCGTGCCCCAGACCGCTCGAGCCGCCCGATTGGGTTGGCAGCTTGCCCGGCTGGCCCTGGCCTTCGGCGAGGATCGGATCGGCCGCGTCGAGCTGGCGGATCCGGAGGCGACGCTGGCCGAAGCGCGTTGGCGCCGGGTCCCGATCGGCTCGGGCTCCGAGGGTGGGTTCCGGCCGTTGGTCTCGGGCGCCGTCAGCGGCGCTCCCGGAGCGGCTCGGTGACCCGGCTCCTCCGCGAGCACCCGCCGATCGACGTGGAGCTCGACCCCGCCGGTCGGCTGGTGGCCGTCCGCTGGGCCGGTCGGCGGGAGGTCGTCGAGGTCTGCAATCGCTGGCGGATCGACGAAGGCTGGTGGCGCGACCCGATCGCGCGCGACTACTTCAAGGTGGTGGGATCACGCTGGCTGGCGCTCGTCTACCTCGATCGGATCGACGGAACCTGGCATCTCGAGCGGATCTACGACTGACCCAACGCGGCCGGGCCGTGGTCGCCGCGGACGGCTCAGCGGAACGGGCAGGCCGCGGCGAACAGGATCGTGACCGAGGAGCGCGTCCCGCGGGGCACGATCGTGGCCTGGACGCGACAGCCCGGATCCGCCCCGACGGCGTCGATGACCGTGCTGCCATCCTCGAGCGGACCATCGACCGCCGTGACTCGATAGCCGGCCGTCTTGAGCGCGGTGCGGTACCAGGCCACGACCGCGGCGGACTTGGCCGGCAGGGCCAGGATCGCCGATGCGGGACCTTCGCCGCCATCGGCCGGCATCGCGCCCGGATAGGGCGCAAAGGTCGCTGGCAGGTCGTCCCAGATCCGGCCCCAGGCCGTTGCGGTGGTGGTTGGCGGGGTCGCCGCAGCGCTCGGTGAGGGGCCGGCGTCGTGGCTCGAGCTGGCCCTTGGGGCGGCGGTGGACGCCGGGACCGACGGGGCCGTCGTGCTCGGTGCGATCGACCCGGCGACGCCGCTGCAGCCAGCCGCGAGCACGCCCGCGACGAAGAAGAGGCCAACGGCGCGGCGGGCCGAGCTCGGGACCGACCGATGGCTGACCAGGATCGAGGATCGGCCCATCGATCGTGTCCTCCGTGACGTTGCCAGACCGACGGGATGTGTTGGGGCCCCGCCGCATCGCGACGGGGCCCCGTCGGTCGTCCACCCGCTCACCGGCTGGAGACCTGGTCGTCAGGCCGACCGTGCGGATCGACCGACGCCGTAACCGTGGCGCACGCCCCCAGGCATGCGGCCATCAGGTGACACCCCTCAGACGCCGTCCAATGACTCCGTGTTTCGCGGGTTTCGAGACGACCGTTCGTGCTCTCAGAACGGCTGTCGGAAGGCGTCGATCGGCGTCTTCCAGTCCGTCCGGCTGGTCACGAAATCGACCCGCAGCCGGTAGGTCCCGGCGGGCAGCCCGGCGGCCGATCCGAGGACGGTCACGGTCGTGATCGATCGGTAGGCACCGGGATACAGGGTGAACGTCGTGCTGGCCTTCTTGAGCAGGTGGCCCTTCCGGTCGTAGATCCGCCAGACCAGCGTGCCTCGTTCGGGGATGTTGCCGGTATTGCGAACACGCTTCACGTGAGTGATCCGAACCTGGCCGCCGGACACCGACACCCGGGTCACCTGCGCCCCGACGATCACCCGGTGGGTCGGGTTGTAGAACTTGGCCCGGATGACGTCATACATCTGGGTGTAGCCGCGATCGTTGTCGAGGGTCCAGATGCCGACACCGGCCAGCCCGGTCGCGATCGCGTAGTCGTACTTGGCGGCGACGCTGACCTCGTCCTCGAAGTAGACCTGGCGGAAGGTCTGGAGCTGGTCGTCCCAGTAGGTGAAGTAGGCGCTGCCCTCGGTCGTGTCCTCGTGGCGGACGACATCCGGATGGCTGGCCAGGTAGTTCATGGCCGATGCGTAGGACACGCTCCACACGCCCCCGAAGGTGGCGCGATTCGCCTGGACCGGGGCGTTCGGGGTGTCGCTCGTGACCGGCCAGTCGTAGCCGTAGTAGGGAACGCCCAGGATGAGCTTCGAGGCGGGCACATGGCGGAGATAGCGGGCGATGTGGAGCTTGACCGTTCGGGTCGTGTTGTCGAGCGGCGCGATCGCCCCGGTCACCGTCGACCCGGACCAGCGGTAGTTGTAGGTCATCACCAGCATCTGGTCGACGATCGGTTCGATGCCGTCGATCAGGGTGTACGGCGCGCCGGCGGAGGTAGCCACGACCAGCGTCGCGGTGGGGAACTTCTTGCGCATCGCGGTCTTGAACTTGGCAAGGAAGGCCGCGAAATCGGGCGACAGCGACTGGGGCATCGGCTCGAAGTCGAAGTTCGCACCGTCCGCGGATCGGCGGGCCATGAGCGCCAGCGCCTGGGCGATGAACCGGGTCTGGGCCGCCGGGCTGTGGAGGAAGCCGCTCATCTTGGCCAGCGTCCCCGAGTCGAACAGCTGGAAGGTCGGGACGACCCGGACGCCCTTGGCGTGGGCGGCGTTGGTGACCGCGGCGGCGTCGGCCGAGATGTAGGCGGTGTAGCCCCGCCAGGTCGTGTCGATCGTGCCGGTCTTGGTGATCCCGAGGCCGAAGAAGGCGATCGTCGAGACGAGCTGGTAGTTGAGCCGGTCGACCGTGCCGCCGTCGAGGCGCCAGTAGGGCAGATAGCCGTAGACCTGGCGCTCGAGCGGGGCGATCCCGGTGACGCGCGGCTGGATGCCCTGATCGGCGGCGCGGACGACCGGAGCGCCGAGTGGTGCGGGGGCCAGCGGGGCGGAGACGAGGATCGTGACCGCGAACAGGGCGGCGAGGAGACCTGGGGTCCGGCCGATGAATCGCGACCCGCCTCGGGGGAGGTCGTGCATGGTCCTACTCAAACCCACCCTACCACGCTTGACCAGCCGTACCTTGGGACCAAGCCCGGGGTCCCATGGGGCCAGTCGCCTCGTGGGTCGGTGGTCCCGTCGCGTCCTGGAAGATCGGGGTTCCACAGATAGAACGGATGTTCTATCATCGCCCAGCCTCCATCCCCGATCGCCCAGCCCCCCATCCCCGACTGCGGGAACTTCCGATGTCCGGTCGACCGTCCTCGGCGCCTTACGCCGAGCTCCATTGCCACACGAACTTCTCGTTCCTGGACGGCGCCTCGGCCGCCGACGAGCTCGTCGATCGAGCCGTGGAGCTCGGGCTGTCGGGCCTGGCGGTGACCGATCACCAGGGCCTCTACGGGGTCGTCCGGTTCTCGACCGCCGCCCTCGAGGCGGGCCTTCACCCGGTCATCGGGCTCGAGCTGGAGCTGCTCGACGCCTTTGGGCCGGACCCGGATCGGATCGTCGTGCCGTCCCGTCGCCCGGTCCGTCGGTCGGGTCGGCGGGGTGTCGGGGATCCGTCGGTTGACGGTCCGGTCCGCGAGGGCATCCCCGTCCGACCACGTCCCGAACGGCACCGACTGCCCGGCCACCGCGACCCCGTCAAGGAGGACCTGCGTGGGATCGGCGATGGCCAGCGCGGGCCACACCTGGTGCTGCTGGCCCGCGACCGGATCGGGTATCGCAGCCTGTGTCGGTTGGTCAGCCGGGCCAACCTGGCCGGGACGAAAGGCGTGCCGCGGTTCAGCCAGGCACTCCTCGCCGAGCACACCGAGGGGCTCATCGCGCTGTCCGGGTGCCGCGATGGCGAGATCGCCCGGCGGCTGCGGGTCGGCGATCGCGAGGGCGCCCGGACGGTCGCCGAGGGTTACGCCCGACGGTTCGGCACGGCCGGTGGTGGTGGCGGCCGTGGCGGCTCGGTCGGCCAGCGGGCGCGAGGCGCGGCGGCGGCGGGCTTCGTCCTCGAGCTCGAGCATCACCTCCTGCCCGACGACGATTGGCTGGTGGCCGAGACCGCCCGCCTGGCCGAGGAGCTCGGTCTGCCGGTCGTCGTGACCAACGATGTCCACTACGCGCTGCCGGAGACCCGCGAGCTCCAGGATGTCGTCGCGGCGATCCGCCACGGCCGCTCGGTCGGGACGCTCGGCGACCTGCGCCGGCCGGACGGGGAGTCGTACCTCAAGTCGGCCGCTGAGCTGCTGGCCATGCCACCCGGCGAGGGTTCCGACAGGACCGACGGACCAGCCCGGGATCCGCGAATGGCCACCGACGAGCCGGGCGCCATCGATCCGCGAACGGCTACCGATGAGCGAGGCGCCGTCGATCCGCGAACGGCTCGCGCCTGGGCGGAGGGGATCGTCACGGCGGGCGAGTTGGCGGCGGCCTGCTCGGTCGATCTCGGGTTCGAGGCGTATCGCTTCCCGGGCTTCACGGTGCCGAGCGGCGAGACGGCCTTCTCCTATCTCGCCGAGCTGTGCCACGAGGGTGCCCGGCGGCGCTACCACCCGATGACCCCGGCCGTCGTCCGCCAGCTCGCCCACGAGCTCGAAGTCATCGAACGGACCGGACTGGCCGAGTTCTTCCTGATCTGCTGGGACCTGATGCGCTTTGCCAAGTCGCGGGGGATCCCGGCCCAGGGACGGGGGAGCGCGGCGGATTCGATCGTGGCCTACGTCCTGGGCATCACCCGGGTCGACCCGATCCGCCACAACCTGCTCTTCGAGCGGTTCATCAACGAGGGTCGGACGACGTACCCGGACGTCGACATCGATTTCTCCTCCGAGCGTCGGGAAGAGGTCATCCAGTACGTCTACGGCAAGTACGGGCCCGAGCACACCGGGATGGTCTGCAACATCGTGACCTATCGGGCGCGGTCGGTCGTCCGCGAGGTCGGGGTGGCGCTGGGGTTCCCGCGGCCCCTGGTCGATCGGGTCGCCAAGGCGCTCGAGACCTACGACTCGGTGATGGTCCGACGGGACCTCGAGGCGGACGGCGGCTTCGCCGAGTTCTTCCGGCGACCGGACGCGGCAATGGGCGGTGGGTCAGGTGCGGGCGGAGCCGTGGGGTCCGGTGCTGACGCGGGGTCCGGTGCGGGCGCGGGGTCCGGTGCGGGCGCGGGGTCGGCTGCGGGCGTGGGGTCCGGTGCGGCCTCGGGGTCTGGTGCTGGCCCGGGGTCCGGTGCGGGCGGGGGGTTTGGTGCGGGCGCGGGGTCGGCTGGCGGGGGAGCCGCTCCACCCAGGGCGGGCCGTCATCCCACCCATGACTGGCCTGAGCGTGAGGTCGGCTGGCAAGGTCCGGGAGACCCTGATGACGGGCAGGGCTTGTCGACCGATGAGCACGCGGGCATGCATGAGGTCGATACGGAGACGCACACGACCGACGCCGAGGACGGGCCCGGGGGGTTAGGCCCTGGACCTGTGCGTACGGCAAGCATGGGTGGGATAGCCGATGCGTCTGGGCGGATCGAGTCGGCAATCCTGGACCACGCCCGGGCTCGCGGCCTGACCGACCGGATGGGTCAGCTCAACCATGCCCGCGGCGGCCGGCTCCGAACCGCCGGCTCCGGAGCGCCAGGCGGCGGACGACTGCCTCGAGGCCTGCTGCCGGACTTTCGACCGAGCCGTGGAACGAACCCGGGAACGAACCCGGGAACGAACCCGGGAACGAACCAGGACCCTGGTTCCGGCACCTGGCCCACGGCCGCCGGCTCCAGGCCGTCGATCCGGGCCGGTGGGCCGGGGGACGATGAAGGCGGCCCCGGCGACTCACCGGCCAGCGTCGCCTGGCTGCGAGCCGGCCGCGGAACCGGCTACTCCCCGACCTCGGGACGAGGACCGATCTCGGGACGAGGACCGGATCCGGGCCGCGCCAGTGCGAGCGGCGCCGCCGCTCGGGCCGCGCCGCCCGGCACGATCGACGGCCGGAAGATCGACCCGGAGTCGGGCGTGCTGCTGCCGCCGGAGCGGAGGACGGATCGGCTCGGGCGACCGCTCCATTGGGACACCGGGGCCCCCGGCGCCGCCGCCCGATCCGCCGAGCTGGGCCAGGCCGCAGAATCGGGCTCGAGCGTGGCCCGGATCGAACCGTCGGACCGACCGCAACCTCGGGGCGGGAGTCTGGTCGGTCTGTCCGACTGGGAGCGCTGGCTCGAGCTGTGCGCTCGGATGGACGGCTTCCCGCGTCACCTGAGCATCCACAGCGGCGGGATGCTGATCACCGCCGCGCCGCTCATCGACATCGCGCCCCTCGAGCGGGCGACGATGAAGGACCGGGTCGTCGTCCAGTACGACAAGCGGGACGTCGAAACGCTCAAGCTGATCAAGCTCGACCTGCTCGGGCTGGGGATGCTCGCCGCGATCGACGAGACCCTCCAGCGGATCGAGCGGGATTGCGCCACCTGCGTCGATCTCGACCGCCTGCCCGAGGAGATCCCCGAGGTCTTCGCGATGCTCCAGGCGGCCGACACCGTGGGGGTCTTCCAGGTCGAGAGTCGGGCCCAGATGCAGACCCTGCCAAAGAGCCGACCGGCCAGCCTGGACGACCTCGTGGTCGAGGTCGCGATCATTCGACCCGGTCCGATCCAGGGCAACGCCGTCCATCCCTACCTGCGCCGGAAGCAGGGTCTCGAGCCGGTGACCTATCTCCATCCCAGTCTCGAGCCGGTCCTCCGCGACAGCCTCGGGGTGATCCTCTACCAGGAGCAGGTGATGCGGGTGGCCATCGAGGTCGCCGGGTTCTCGCCTGCCGGGTCGGACGGGTTCCGCCGGGCGATGGGGACGTGGCGCTCGACGCGCGAGATGGAGAAGCTCCATCGTCAGTTCGTCGACGGCTGCCTCCGCCAACCCGGGATGGACGAGGCGACCGCCGAGGAACTCTTCCGCCAGGTGTCCGCGTTCGCCAGCTTCGGGTTCGCCAAGAGTCACGCGGCCGCGTTCGCCCGGACCGCCTACGAGTCGTCGTTTCTCAAGCTGTTCTATCCCGCCCAGTTCCTGGCCGGGCTGATCAACGCCCAGCCGATGGGCTTCTACCCGGTCGAGGTCCTGGTCAACGACGCCAAGCGCCACGGGGTGGCGATCCTCCCGGTCGACGTCAACGCCAGCGCCTACCTGACCACGACCGAGTGGGTCGGTGTCGATCCGGAGCCGCTCCCGCCCGATGCCGGGATCGACCGCCGCCCCGAAGTCGTCCGCTCGCCGGCCTGCGTGGTCCCCTCGGTCGAGGCTCGGGGTCGCTGGGCGGCCGAGAGCGCGACCGGCTGGGGAGTCCGACTCGGCCTCGGCCTGGTCAAGGGGATCGGCGAGGATCATGCCGAGCGGCTGGACGCCGAGCTGGATCGGGGGCCGTACCGGAGCCTGGCCGATGTCGTCGAGCGGACCGGGCTACCCGAGGTGGCCCTCGAGCGGTTCATCCGGGCCGGTGGCCTGGACTCGCTCGGACGCCCCCGACGAGAGCTCCTGTGGCAGCTCCGCGAGGTCATGGGGGCCAGTGGCGGGCGACTCGACGGTCGAACGACGAAGACCGCGGCGCGGGCCTCGAAGCGGGCGGCCGGGCGGCCGATCGACTTGCGTCTTCCGGCGACCGATGCCCCCGACCTGCCGCCGATCGGCGAGATCGAGCGGCTCGGAGATGCCTACGCGGTGATTTCGCTCGACGCAAAGCGCCAGGTGATCGGGTTGTTCCGCGAGGCACTGGAGCGGCTCGGGGCGGTCTCCAACTCGGCCCTCAACGAGCATCGTCCCGGGCCGGTCCGGATCGGTGGGCTGGTCGTAACCCGGCAGCATCCGATGACCGCCAAGGGGACCGTCTTCCTGGCCCTCGAGGACGAGACCGGGATGGTCAACGTCACGCTCTGGCCAGATGCCTGGGAACGGCTGCGCGGGGTGGTCCGGCGGCACGCCCTGCTGCTCGTCGACGGCACGCTCCAGCGCGAGGGGGAGGTGGTCAACGTGATCGCTCGGCAGGTCCGGCCGCTCCCAGAGGCGACCGCCGAGGTCGGCGGCCCGGCCCGACCGCCGGGCATCCGCCAACTCGGCTGGGCGGGCATGCGTCGGATGGGCTGACGGCGACGGCTGGCGGCGAACTGGCGACGAACTGCCTGCCGACGAACCGCCTAGCGGCGAGCAGGCGCCCGGTTGCTCTTGCCCCGACTCTGCGGACGCTGGCCGGCTTGCGGATTGGCGCGACGCAGGAACCGGCGGTAGAACCCGGCGAACCCGCCGATAGCGAGACCGCTCAGTGGCGAGATCGCCAGCGCATACAAGACATAGCGCTGGCGCTCGTCCATCGACGGGTTGGTTGGCACGTTGCCGATCAGGATGTAGACACTGAACACGATCGCCGACACCAGCCCCACGATCCCGCCGGCCAGGTAGCTCATCCGCGGGGTCAGGATCCCGGCCAGGAAGGCGGCGGCAAGCGGCGGCGGGAACACGAACAGGTTGAACGCGAGGAACGAGATCTGTGCGGTGGCGCCACCGCTGACACCAAACCAGATCGTCGATGCCACGACGAGCACGCTCGGCAGCCAGACCGACTTCGTTTTCGTGATCAGCCACGGGATCTGGCGGAGGTCGGCGCGCACGTCGACCGAGTTGATCGAGCCGCGAAAGGCCCCGAAGATGCCCGGTCGCGCCGAGACCGCCCCGGAGGCTGGCGTGGCAGTCGCGTCATCGGCGTCACTGGCGAACGACTGCCCCTCCGCGTCCACTGCAGCGAGTCGGGCGCGGCGACGTGCCTCGGAGCGGTCGGTCTTCTTGGCGCGGGCCACGATGCCTCCTGGTGTGGGTGCGTCGGTGCGACGCTGGGCGACGGCTCGGCTGGGGTCCCGGGGGCACGAGGCGGTCGCCGGCCGACATCGTAGACGAAGCACCGCGATCCGCGCGAGATCGAGCACAGATAACGCGGTGATAAGCGGCGATTGAGCCGCCGATGACCGGCGCCTGCTACAACCGGAGCCCCGCCAGCCACCCGTCCCGCCGGGAGGTCGTCCATGGCTCGCTTCCGGCGTGCTGGGGCCGCTGCCCTCGTTCTCATCCTGGCTCTCGGCGCGGTAGCTCTTGGCGCAGCCCCGGGTCAGTCGCCGGTCGTTGCGGCCGGAGGGGTACACCGGGCCCTCGCCGCGGTGGCCTGGCCGGCGTCCTCCGCAATCTTGCTGGCCGAAGTCGTGACCGGCGGGACATCGGCATCCGACGAGTACGTCGAGGTCACCAACGCATCGGCCGCCACGGTCGATCTCGGTGGCCTCGAGCTGGTCTATGTGACCTCGAGTGGCTCGACCGTGACCCGCAAGGCGACCTGGTCGACGCCGCGGCCGCTCGATCCGGGTCGGCACCTGCTGCTCGCCAATGCGAGCGGTTCGTTCGCGTCCGGGGCCGACGGGACGTACAGCGGAGGGTTCGCAGCGACGGGCGGGGCCCTCGCCATTCGCTTGATCGGCGGCAGCGCGATCGACTCGGTCGGCTGGGGCGACGCGAGCAACGCGTTTGTCGAAGGAACCGTGGCTCCTGCACCGCCTGCCGGCTCGAGTCTCGAGCGACGCCCCGGCGGCACCGGCGGAAACGTCGTCGACACCAACGACAACGCCGCCGACTGGAGTGTCCAGGCCACGCCCGTTCCCCAGAACCTCGCCGCCGCGCCGGTTCCGATGCCATCTCCGAGCGCGACGCCGACGCCGGTGCCAACGCCTACCCCGACCCCGGCGCCCACGCCGAACGCGTTGCCGACCGCGACACCAGTACCCACGCCGAGCGCGTCGCCAACGCCCTCGTCGGCGCCGACGGCGACGGCAACGCCCATCGCGACGCCCACACCATCGCCCGACTCGACGCTCGCCCCCACGGCGACGCCGTCGCCAGTCGAGACCCCGACCCCGTCTCCGACATCCAGTCCGCCGCCGACGGCGACGCCGACGACCACCCCGCTGTCTACGTCGACACCGACCCCCGCACCGACGCCCACCGCGAGCCCCACGCCGAGCCCGACTCCGGAACCCAGTCCAATGCCGATCGGATCCGCCCGATTGCTCCCGGCGGGGTCGACCGTGACGATCGAAGGGGTCGTGACCGCCGGCCTCGGCTCGCTCGAGTCCAGTCGGACCGGGTTCGTCCAGGACTCAAGTGGCGGAATCGCGATCTATCTCGACACGGTCGCCGCGTCCGTCGTCCCAGCCGGCACGATCGTTCGGGCGACCGGCACGGTCGACGAGCGCTACGCCCAGCGAACCCTGCGCGTCAGCGCCGCCGATATCATCGAGATCGGGAGCGGACCGATCCCGGCACCGCTGGAGCTGCCGACCGGGGCCGTGTCGGAGCCCGTCGAGGGCATCCGCGCCACCCTGGCCGGCACGATCGTCGAGGCTCCGTCGGCCTACGCAGATGGGCTCGGGCTGCTCGTCGACGATGGCTCAGGCCCGATCCGCGCAATCGTCGCGCCGGCGGCACTTGGCGGACTCAACCCGGTCCGGGGCGACCAGGTTCGGATCGTCGGTCCGGTTGGCCAGCGCGATTCGTCGGGAACCGGCTCGGCCGGCTACCGCGTTCTCGTGACCGAGCCTGGGGGCCTGGTGCTGACCCCGGCTCCCGCTCCGACGCCAACGCCGTCGCCGACCCCGGCGCCGACCGTGTCGCCGAGTGCGGAGCCAACGAGCACACCCGAACCGACGCCCACCCCGAGCGGCGATCCAGCGCCGACGCCGAGCGCGTCGTCGAGCCCCTTGCCGCCGGCCGCGACGCCAACACCCAGCGTGGCACCCACCCCGACTCCGACTGCCAGTCCAGCGTCAACCGCATCCCCGACGCCCGTCCCGACGACGCCACCGATCTCCGCCGTACGCGCCCTGCCGGTGGGCTCAGCGGTCACCGTCGATGGCGTCGTGACCGCGGAGGCGGGTCGAGCCGGCGGCGGAGCCGTGATCGCCCTCGGCGACGCGACTGGCGGCATCTTCATCAAGGTCCCGGCCGGGGTGGCAACCCCGAGCCGCGGCGGCCATCTCGTAGCGTCCGGCGTGCTGGCCGATCCGTATGGCCAGCTCGAGCTGCGGACCGCGCTCGGCGGGATCGTCCCGGCAGCGACGGAAGCCGCCCCTCCGCCGGTCGTCATCGCGGCGGCCGAGCTGGCCGAATCGGTCGAAGGTCGGCTCGTGACGTTGACCGGGACCCTCGACGGCCGACCGACGAAGGTCACCGGCGGCGGGCTTGCCACCTGGATCGTCGACGACGCTGGCGATCGGGCCCGTGTCCTCGTCGCTGGTGGGGCTGGCGTGACCGCCGCGGATCTCGCCTCGGGCCAGCGGTACCGCCTCACGGGCATCGTCGGTCAACGGGCGTCGCGTCGCGGCGCGCTCGATGGCTACCGGCTGTGGGTCCGTGACCGCGTCGATCTCGTCCATCTCGCCGGACCCTCTCCGACTCCGACCCCAAGCCCGACGCCGACACCTGGTCCGGGCAGCGGTGGCGACGCGACGGTCGTGTCGATCGCGCGTGCGCTCGAGCTCCAGGGCCGAACCGTCACCGTCGCCGGGGTCGTCACGATCCCAGCGAGCCTGCTCGACAGCGGCGGTCGCCGGATCGTCATCCAGGATGGCAGCGCCGCGATCGAGGTCCGCCTGCCAAGCGGCGCCCCGGCGCCGTCGCCCGGGCGTCGGGTCCGGGTCACCGGCCTGGTCGCTCGAGCGTACGACGCGCCCCGCATCCGGGCGACCGCGTTGATCGATCTGGGAGCGGGCACGATGCCGACGCCCCGAGCGTTGGCCAACGCGCCCACGCTTGCGCTCGAGTGGCGCCTCGTTCGGACGACGGGGATCGTGCTCGACGTCCACAAGCTTGGCGACCGCTGGCGGGCCGAGGTTCGGGTCGGCGGAAGTCGGATCCCGATCGTCGGTCTGGCCGGGGCCCGGATCCCTGCCTCGACCCTGGTCGAGGGTCGCCGAGTGACCGTTGTCGGGATCGTCCGGCGGGCCTACCCGGGCGCCGCGGACCGGCGCTTCGCGGTGGCTCCGCGCTCGATCGCCGACATCGAGCTCGGCCCGGCGTCCGATCCGGGCACGGCCGGTGCCGGTGGCACGGGCGATACCGGCGGCACCCAGACCGGCGGAACCGACGTCCTCGGCTCCCCGGGCGTCGGCGGAGTCTCCGCGAACACCGCGCCGACCGCGGAGTTGAGCAGCCTGGGCGATCGGATCGGCAGCCGCGTCCGGGTGGGCGGTCTGGTCGTGGACCTGACTCCCGACGGATTCACCCTCGACGACGGGAGTGCCACCGGTCGGGTGGTTCTGATCGGCGAGGCCGCTGCGTTCATCGGGCTGGTCGAACCGGGCGACGCCGTGGAGGCGATCGGGACCATCGAGGCAACCGGCGGCGACCCGCGGCTGATCGTGGCAGCGGCCGCCGATCTCGTGCGCGTCGGCGACCCGGGCACCGCGACCGCGACCGCCCTCCCGGCCAGTGGGCCGTCCGCCAGCCCGGCTGACAGCGCCCTCGAGGGCTCGCCGCGGCCGGTCGCGCGGGCCGCCGGCCTTGGCGGCTTCCCGGATCCCACGGTCGCCGGAGCGGGCTGGCTGGCGGTCGTCGGCCTGCTCTCGATTGCCGCCACGGTGGTCCGTCGACGCCGGGTCCGGCGTGGCCTGGATGCCCGGATCGCGGCCAGACTGGCCGCGATCGGCGGCCCGAGGCCCCTCCCATGAGCGTGGCCCACGCTCAGCCGAACTTGACGCTCGTGAGAGGGCACGTCTATGCTCGGCCGAGTTTCGCGCCAGCGAAGCGCTTCAGAGGAGCGAGGGACGGTCTTGCCGAACGCGGATCACCGCGTCGCACTCCCTGTCGGAGAACGGCAGTACCACATCTCACTCGGCCCCGGCGAGTTGGCCGAGTACATCCTCCTCCCCGGTGACCCCGATCGGACCTCCCGGATCGCCGCACGTCTCGACTCGATCGAGCTCGAGCGGCGGAACCGAGAGTTCGCCACGGTCACCGGCATGTATCGCGGCGAACGGGTATCCGTCGTGTCGACCGGGATCGGCACGGACAACGTCGAGATCGTGGTGGCGGAGATCCTGGCGATCACGGAACGTCCGACCTTCATCCGGGTCGGTTCCTGCGGCACGCTCCAGCCGGAGATCGGCCTCGGGGACCTGGTCATCACGAGCGGCGCCGTCCGTCTCGAGGCGACCACGAGCTTCTTCGTCCACGACCGGTATCCCGCGTTCGCCGATTACGAAGCGATCGTGGCACTGGTCGAGGCCGCGGGGCAGCTCGGGCACCGAGCACATGTCGGGGTGACGGCGACGGCGCCGGGGTTCTACGGGGCGCAGGGGCGTCCCATCCCCCAGCTCCCCATCCGCTACCCTGACCTGGCCGAGGAGATGGCGCGCCAGCGCGTCCTCAACTTCGAGATGGAGGCATCGGCGGTTCTGGTCCTGGCCCACCTGGCTGGTTGTCGAGCGGGGGTCGTGTGCGCCGTGTATGCGCAGCGGACCACCGGCGACTTCGTGACCGGCGAAGCCAAGGACCGCGCAGAGGCGGCCTGCATCGAGACCGGGCTGGAAGGGCTCCGGATCCTCGCGGCAATGGAACGCCAGAAGCGTGAGGCCCAGACGGACCGCTGGCGGCCGTCATTGTGGAAACGATCGTGAGCATGCGGATGCGGGGCGTTCGTCCCGCGACGCCACGCTGAGTCGAGGAGGACACCCACCCATGGCCGAGGCCTATTGCGTCAAGGACAAGATGAAGGTCGAAGTCCAGAACGCCCAGCGGATCACGATGAAGAATGGCAAGCCGGCCCTTTCGGGTACCTGCCCCAAGTGCGGTGGCAAGGTCTTCAGGATCGGCGGCTGACCGGGCCCGCGCGTCACTGACGCAACATCCGCCCCCCGCCGGTAACGGCGGGGGTCGTCGATTCCCGCCCCGAGGCGCTAGGATTGGTCCGTCGGACCGACGCCCGGCCGCGGGCACCTCAGCTCGCACGGGCCGTCGCCGCGTCCCACCGCAATGATGTCGACCACCGCCGCGCCGGCCTGAGCCGGTCCGCCAGGGAGGGACCACGATGACCGTTCGAGTCGGGATCAACGGCTTCGGCCGGATCGGCCGCCAATCGCTCAAGGCGCTGATCGAGCGGGCGCCGGAGGTCGAGGTCGTGGCCGTCAACGACCTCGTCGATACCGAGCTCAACGCGCTCCTGTTCAAGCACGATTCGACCTATGGCGCCTATCGCGGCACGGTCGACCACACCGAGAACGCGCTGATCATCGACGGTCGCGAGATCAGGGTGCTCAAGGAACGCGATCCGGCGACGCTCCCGTGGGGCGATCTCGGCGTCGACATCGTGCTGGAGTCGACCGGGATCTTCACCGACGCCGACAGGGCGCGCGCCCACATCACCGCGGGTGCCAGCAAGGTCATCATCAGCGCGCCGGCCAAGGGCGAGGACATCACGATCGTCCTGGGGGTCAACGAAGATCGCTACGACCCGGCGACGCACCACATCGTGAGCAACGCCAGCTGCACGACGAATTGCCTGGCCCCGGCGGCCAAGGTCGTCCACGACGGCTGGACGATCGAGCGCGGCCTGATGAACACGATCCACTCGTACACCAACGACCAGCGAATCCTCGACGTCGCCCACAAGGATCCCCGCCGAGCGCGGGCCGCAGGGCAGAACATCATCCCGACGACGACCGGTGCGGCCAAGGCGCTGGCCCTGGTCATTCCCGATCTCAAGGGCAAGTTCGATGGGTTCAGCCTGCGCGTCCCGACGCCGACCGTGAGCGTGGTCGACTTCACCGCCGATCTCGCCCGGCCGACGACCGCCGAGGAGCTCAACGCCGCCTTCCGGGAGGCTGCGGCCGGCCCGCTCAAGGGCATCCTCGGGGTGTCCGACGAGCCGCTCGTGTCGACCGATTTCCGGGGCGACACGCGGAGCTCGATCATCGACGCGGCCTCGACGATGGTCATCGGCGGGACGATGGTCAAGGTCATCGCCTGGTACGACAACGAGTGGGGGTACAGCTGCCGGGTGGCCGACCTCATCCGCTTCGTGGCCGAGCGCATGCCCGTCGCCGTCGCCTGACCGAGTAACGGCCGATCACCATGGACAAGCTGACCGTCCGCGATGTCGACGCGTCGGGCAAACGCGTCTTCGTCCGGGTCGACTTCAACGTCCCGCTCCAGGACGGCAAGGTCACCGACGATTCCCGGATCCGGGCCTCGATCCCGACCATCCGGATGCTGCTCGGCCAGGGCGCCCGGCTGATCCTGGCCAGCCATCTCGGTCGACCCGACGGCAAGATCCAGGACGGGCTCCGGCTGCGTCCGGTCTCGGAGCGCCTCAGCCAGCTCCTGCGGACCAATATCCCGTGCACCGGTGATGCCCTCGGTCCGGGCACGGAGGACGCGATCAAGCGCCTGCGGCCGGGCGAGGCCATCCTGCTCGAGAACCTGCGCTTCCATTCCGAGGAGGAGCGGAACGATCCCGGGTTCGCCCAGACCCTGGCCAGCTACGCCGAGCTGTACGTCAACGACGCGTTCGGGACCGCCCATCGGGCCCACGCCTCGACGGTCGGCGTCGCCAAGCTCCTGCCCGCCTACGCCGGACTGTTGATGGAGGCCGAGATCAAGGCCCTGTCCGGGCTGCTCGAACACCCCGAGCGGCCGTTCGCCGCGGTCGTCGGTGGGGCCAAGGTCTCGGGCAAGATCGAGGTCCTCACCAACCTCATGGACAAGGTCGATCTGTTCGTGGTCGGCGGCGGAATGGCCAACACCTTCCTGGTCGCCCAGGGCAAGTCCGTCGGCAAGAGCCTGGCCGAATACGACCGGGTCGAGGATGCCCGGCGAATCCTGGCCATGGCCGAGGAGAAGCACGTCCGGATCGTCCTGCCGACCGACGTGATCGTGGCCAAGGAGGTCACCCAGGGCACCGAGTACAAGACGTTGCCAGCCGACAGGATTCCGGCCTCGTGGCACATCGTGGACATCGGCAAGCACAGCCAGACGGTCATGGAGGATGCGCTCGAGCCGGCCCGGACCGTATTCTGGAATGGACCGCTGGGTGTCTTCGAGATCCCGTCGTTCGCCCAGGGCACCCGGGCGATGGCTCGCTTCCTGGCCGCCAAGGCCGAGGCCGGCGCGACGGTCGTGGTCGGTGGCGGCGACTCGGTGGCCGCCGTCCAGCAGGAGGGCCTGGCCGACAAGATGACCCACATCAGCACCGGGGGCGGCGCGTCGCTCGAGTTCCTCGAGGGCCGTGAGCTGCCCGGGATCGCTGTCCTGCTGGATCGGCCGACGGCCTCGGAGGCTTCGTGACCAGCACCTTCATCGCCTGGATCGACGCGCGCGAGATCCTCGATTCGCGGGGCAATCCCACGGTCGAGGTCGATGTCGTCCTCGAAGACGGTTCGGTTGGCCGGGCGGCCGTCCCGTCGGGCGCGTCGACCGGTGCCCACGAGGCCGTGGAATTGCGCGACGGCGACAAGGCGCGCTACGGCGGCAAGGGCGTCCTGAAGGCGGTCGCCAACGTCACCGACGTGATCGCCCCGGCGCTCGAGGGCGAGGACGCCGCCGACCAGGCAGCCATCGACGCCGCCCTGCTCGGACTCGACGGAACGCCGAACAAGAGCAATCTCGGCGCCAACGCGACCCTCGGCGTGTCGCTCGCCTGTGCCCACGCCGCGTCGGTGGCGCACGAGCTGCCGCTCTACCGCTACCTCGGTGGGGTCGGGGCGTCGATCCTGCCGGTCCCGTTCTTCAACATCCTCAACGGCGGCAAGCATGCCGTCGACTCGACCGACTTCCAGGAGTTCATGATCGCCCCGGTCGGGCTCGACACCTACAGCGAGGCGCTGCGCGCCGGCGCCGAGGTCTTCGCGGCGCTGCGCGGCATCCTCCACGATCGCGGCTTCGCGGTCGGCCAGGGTGACGAGGGTGGGTTCGCCCCCTCGCTGCCGTCGAATGAGGCGGCAATCGAGGTCATCCTCGTGGCCATCGAGAAGGCCGGCTATCGACCGGGCGACCAGGTCGCCCTCGCGCTGGATCCGGCGACCAGCTCGATCCTCGTCGAGGGGACGGGCACGGCCGGCGTCACCGGCCAGTACCGCCTCGAGCGGGAGGCCCGGACCCTCGACTCGGGCGAAATGATCGACCTGTGGGCGAGCTGGATCGACAAGTATCCGATCGTGTCGCTCGAGGACGGCCTCGGCGAAGACGACTGGGCCGGCTGGCGCGAGCTCACGGCCCGGCTCGGCCAGAAGGTCCAGCTGGTCGGCGACGACATCGTGGTCACCAACCCGGCGTTCATCGCCCGCGGGATCGACGAGAAGGCGATGAACTCGGTGCTCATCAAGCTCAACCAGATCGGGACGCTGACCGAGACGATCGGGGCGATCGACCTGGCCCGGCGGGCCGGCTGGACCGCCATGGTCAGCCACCGTTCGGGCGAGACGGAGGACACCACGATCGCCGACTTCGTCGTCGCGATGGGCACCGCCCAGATCAAGTCCGGAGCGCCGTCGCGTTCCGAGCGGGTGGCCAAGTACAACCGGTTGCTCCGGATCGAGGGCGAGCTGGGCTCGAGCGCCCGGTACCTCGGTCGGGCGGCACTCGCCGCCCGGGCGTGACCGTCTCGCACGTGGCGGTACCGGTACCGTCGGCGGGCTCCAGCCGGCGCCGTATCGTCGATCGTGGCGCGATCACCGCCGCATGGGTCGGGCTGGGGATGGCGGTCACCATCGGCGTCAGCTTCCTGCTGGTCATCCCGATTGAGCCGATCTACTGGCTCCTGACGCCGTTCGCCGGCCTGCTCATCGGCTACTACGCCAATCAGCGCTCGCTGGTCCCGCGCCACGGCTGGCGGCGGATCCTCCCGAATGGCCTCTTCGCCGGCCTCGTCACCGGGGTCACCCTGGTCGTCCTGCTCCTCGCGGTAAAGGGGCTGTTCTTCTACGCCGACACCGGTTTCCCGGACTACAACCGGGTCGACAAGCTCAATCAGCCGATCGCGCCGTTCTGCGACACCGGCGCACCCTGCGTGTACGCCCGCTACCTGGCCGCGGATCGAGGCCCGGCCCTCAAGGCCGCAGGCGTGACCGACGTCGCCTCGTTCAGCGGCCTGTACTGGCAGCAACAGCTGGGCACGGCCGGTCTGCTCCTGGTCCTCGCGATGGGTGGGTCGGCCATCGGCGGCCTGGTCTATGGCTTCGCCCGACCCGCCGACGACTGACCACGACGACGGCGGACACGACGACGCCCCGGCGGCTGGCCGGGGCGTTCGGACGATGACGTCGGGAGTCGGTTCGGAGCCCTAGGCGTCCGACTTCTTGGCGGCAGCCTTGCGGGCCGGCGCCTTGGCGGCGGCCTTTGGAGCCGCCTTGGCGGCCGTCTTTGGCTTGGCGGCGGCCTTTGCCTTGGCCGGTGCCTTGGCCGGCTTGACCTCGATGGCGGCGGCCTTGGATTCGCTGGCCGCGGCGTTCGCGGCGGCTTCGGCCCGGGCGGTCTTGCTCAGCGCGGCGCGGGCCTTGCCGGCCGCCGTCTGAGCGCCCTTGGCCTTGCCCGCCTTGCCGAGCGCGATCCGCGACTTGGCGGCCTTGGCGGCGGCAGCCTTGCCGGTCGTCTTGGTGACCTTGGCGCTGGTCTGGACATGTGCACCACCGAGGGCCGCATTGACCTTGCGGGTCAGGCGGGACTTCCGTCGGGCGGCAGCGTTGGGGTGGATCGCACCCGCCTTGGCGGCCCGGTCGAGCGAGCTCAGGGCCTCGGCGAGGGCGGCGGTTGGGTCGCCTTCCATGGTTCCGGAGGCGATCTTGACGGCCTTCGATGTCAGCGTCTTGGCGGCCGTCCGACGGGGCTGGTTGATCTCGGCGCGACGCTCGGCGGTACGGACTCGCTTCAGGGCGGATGGCGTCCTGGTGCCGGTCCAGCCTCGGGGCTTGGTGGCCAACTGGGAACCTCGGGTGCAACGTCAATTGGTGGGCGCGGGCGGACGCCCGACGCGGGACGCCGATGGTAGCAGACGAGGCCGCGAGCGACCAGCGAGTGTCAGTGCTCAGTGAATGTGGCACTGCTAACTGCTCAGTGACTTTGTCAGTCTCCACCGATGAGGGAGAGACTGACGTTGGACCCACGAGATCAGCAACGGATCGATGTCCTGGCCCGCTGGCGGGAGGGGACGCTGACGGTCGCCGAGGCGGCAGCGCTCCTCGGCACCAGTGAGCGGACGGCCTGGCGCCTGCGCCGCCGCTTCCGATCGATGGGCGTCGAGGGGATCGTCCATGGCAATCGCGGCCGGGCCTCGCCGCGGCGTCTGCCGGCGACGACCCGCGAGCGCATCGTCGAGCTCGCGCAGGGCCGCTATCGGGGCGTAAACGACAGCCACCTGGCGGACCTCCTGGCCGAGGACGAGGCCATCGTCATCGGCCGCTCCTCGCTCCAGCGGCTTCTGCGCCGGGCCGGGATCGGGACGACCCGCCAGCGCCGCTCGCCGAAGTATCGAAGCCGCCGCGAGCGGATGCCCCAGGCGGGCCTGCTCGTCCAGATCGATGGCAGCCCACACGACTGGCTCGAGGACCGCGGCCCACGCCTCACCCTGGTGGGGGCGATCGACGATGCGACCGGCACGATCGTCGCGGCCACCTTCGCCGAGCACGAGGATGGACGGGCGTATCTGACCATCCTGGCCCGGATGTGCCGAGACCACGGTGTCCCGGCGGCCGTCTATCGCGACCGCTCTGGGATCTTCGCGCCGACCCGCCCGAGTGGTCCGCTGGGTGACGCCGGGGCGCAGGTCGGGCGAGCCTTCGCCGAGCTCGGGATCGCCTCGATCCCGGCCGCCTCGCCCCAGGCCAAGGGCCGGGTCGAGCGCCTGTGGGGGACCTGCCAGGACCGACTCGTGTCCGAGCTGCGGCTGGCCGGCGCCGACGATCTCGCCAGCGCCACTGCCGTGCTCGAGCGGTTCATCGGCCGGTTCAACGCCGGCTTCGGCGTCCGAGCTGCGATCGAAGCCCCGGCCTGGCGACCCGCTCCAGCCGCCCGGGATCTGGCCCGGATCTGCGCCTTCCGCTGGCGGCGGGTCGTGGCCAACGACAACACGGTCCGGGTCGAGGGTGCCGTCATTCAGTTACCACCGACCCATGGCGGGCGAGGTCTGGCCAGTCGGCGGGTCGAGGTCGAACTCCGGCTCGACGGCCGCCTGCTCGTGGTCGACCGGGGGCGGACCCTGCTCGCGATCCCCGCCTCGCCCGATCCGTCTCGACTGCGCGAGGTCCGGGTCCTGGCGGACTCCGGGCCCGTCCCCGCCGAGGACCACCGAAGCCTGGGCCATCTTCCCCGCCCGGACCATCCCTGGGGCGGACCGGGGCCCAAGGCACCGAGCCGCCGAAGACTGTCAGAATCACTGAGCAGATGAACTGACAGAGTCAGTGAGCAGCGACAGCGAGCGACCAGCGAGGTCCGGCCGAGTCTCCCCGCGAACAGGCACACTTCCCGCCATGCTCCCAGTCCTCGGAGGTCTTGGCGCCGCGCTGTCGTTTGCGATCTCGGTCCTGGTCTCGGCCCGTGCCAGCCGGATGATCGGCGCGCCGTCCACCTTGGCCGGGGCGATGTCGGTCGGGCTGGCGATCGGTCTGCCGATCGCCCTGCTCGCGGCACCAGCCCCGGATCTGGGCGGCAACGCGATCACCTGGGTCGGCCTGGCCGGGTTCGGCAACGTCATCGGCCTGTTGCTGACCTACGCCGCCTACCGGACCGGCGCCGTCGGGATCGTATCGACGATCGATTCGACCGAGGGTGCGATCGCGGCCGTCCTGGCGGTGCTGGCGGGCGAGCTCCTGGCGCCGGGCGCCGGGCTCGTCCTGGCGGTCATCGCGATCGGGGTGGTGCTGGCTGCCTCCGCCGGCGGTGAGGAGGATGGCGTCGCGATTTCCCGAGACCGGGCGATCCGGACGGCCCTCCTCGCCACCGGGTCGGCGCTCTGCTTCGGGGTGAGCCTGTTCGCGTCGGGCAAGGCCGCGGGTGTCCTGCCGATCGCGTGGGCCGTCCTGCCGGCCAGGATCGTGGGGGTCGCCCTGGTCGCCGCGCCGCTTCTGGTGCTCGGTCGATTCCGGTTGACCCGGGCCGCGCTGCCCTATGTCGTCGCGACCGGGGTTGCCGAGATGGTCGGGTTCTGGTCGTTCGCCATCGGGGCCCGTGAGGAGATCGCGGTGGCGTCCGTGCTGAGCTCGATGTTCGCCCCGATCTCAGCGATCGCGGCCTTCGTGGTCTTCCGCGAGCGGCTGAGTCGGCGCCAGATCGTCGGGATCGCGTTGGTCGTCGCCGGAGTCGTAGGGCTTGGTTTGCTCCAGACCTGACGACGGGTGACACTCCTTCGTGGCGCCAGGAACCCGGCGCCGGTGTCCGCGTCAGTCAGTGTCGCTCAACGAGTCTCGTTTGTCGGTCCACCCACAACCACGCCGGACTCAGGTTTGGGTATCGGACTCCAGGCGGGCGCGCAGGGTCTGCAGGTCGACCTGGGCCTGCTTGATCATGGTCGGGACCGCGAGTCTGGTCATCAGGGCGCTGATCGGACCCTTGAACCCGCCGTCGGCTCCGCCGCTGACCAGGGAGCCGGTCCCGTCCGACTCGACCCGCAGCCAGCTCCGGACGGTGACCGGACCCTGGACTGCCTTCCACGCGACGGCGCGCGGCGGCTCCCACTCGACTACCTCCGCCTCGACGGTCCAGGCCCGCCCCAGCACGCGGGCCGTCTGACGGCCGCGACGGCCGACCCGCATCGGACCGTCATCGAGCCACTCCGTCCGCTGCACGTTCTTCCGCCAGAGCGGGTTGTTCGCCGCGTCCCCGACGAAGCCAAAGACCTCGTCGGGCGGACGGTCGATATGGATGCTCGCTTCACCGTGCGCCATTGTCCATCCTCCTCATTGTCGCCCAGCCGAGCCAGGGTCAGGTGGCCGACGATTCCCCATCGGCCTTTCCGCGTTCGCGAATGAGGATGGCGGCGAATCCGAGCCAGGCCGGAATGCCGAGGACCCCGCCTCCGATCGTCACGGTGATCATGGCGATCCCGCCGATCGCGGGCACGAATGCCAGATTCCTGGCGGGGCTAGTCCAGAACATGGCAGCGATCACCGGCATCCCAATCAAGCCGCCGAGCGAGCCGATGACATACGGCAGTCCGAACGACTTGAACCCGAGCCCGTCCTCGATCCCGTTCGCAATGCCGGTCATTGCACATGCGGCCGCAACGACGAGAACGGAACGAGACAGCACGGGTGCCGGCCGGGCTGCCTCACGGAGGATCATGAGCGAGGCCGCGGTGAGCAACCACGCCGCGCTATAGGCGTAGACGGCGAAGAAGTCGGCTTCCGTGACCGGATCCCAGAAGTTGGGGCGAGCGAATACGTGATGGAGCGAGGACGTGGCCACCGTCACGCCAGTCAACGCCACGATCGCGATTCGTGCCATGAGGCCGGAGGCGCTCCAGCGCTGGACCTCCAGTGGCATCATCGCCTCCGCTGCGGATTATATCGTCGGACGATATACGAACAGCGGTCCCTGTCAAGACCGCCTGCGGTTGTGTCCGCCGCGATCATCCGTACGCGGTTCCAGGGGAAGGGCGGCGACGATCTACGTAACAGGACAAACGACCGGGCTGTTGTTCTGCATCTACCACGGCATACTCAGCGGGTCAGCCGTCTCGTCCGCCCGAATGACTGGAGCGCGCCATGACCTCTGGACTGGAGCCTGAGCCCGAGCCCATGGGAAAGGCTAGCGCGCGACGACGCGCGATCAGGACGTTTGTTGTTCTACTAGTCGCCGTCCTGCTGTTCGCGGTTGCCGCTGACATGGCCGGCATTCAGCTACCGAGAGGCATCGTCTTCTTCGTGGGGATTCCCGTCGCGCTCGTGGGAGCGGTGCTCAGCTACCGCGGGGTTGTTCGCTGAACCGCCGACGCCTGTGCATACCGCGATCATCGGTGCCGAGCGAATCCTAAGTTGGAATCGGCGAGCAGCCCGAAGGTGCCAAGCGCGAGGACGAGCGCCAGCAGTCGCGAAGGGCGCTCGCCGGCCAGACAACGCGCTATTCACCAACCCGATCCGTCAAGGGCTTGCCCCGGCCGTCCCGTACTCTGGCCCGGTGACTATCCCTCAAGACCGCCTGCGCATTTGTAAGCTGCGACCATCGCCGATCCTGCTTGATTGCCTCAGCGTCACACCTCACGCTCGGATGGACTCGTGGCCAGCCAGGGAACCTGGAGCGGCCCGACTCGGGTCAGCCGATCCACGCCTGCCCGTGCCCCGGCTGGACCTTGCCCCTCGTTCGGG
>Ga0080064_1002693_pt1 | contig 28929 bp, 26 predicted proteins | sample Subgrocontami54m_FD_69260 | JGI IMG/M metagenome (GOLD analysis project Ga0080064, IMG submission 69260) | Subsurface groundwater microbial communities from S. Glens Falls, New York, USA - GMW46 contaminated, 5.4 m (SPADES assembly) (version 2) ...
ACGTTTTGTAGTCGGAGAAATAGAGTGCGAGACGGCCATGGGGATATGGCGATGTTTTCGTTGAGCGCGAGGCCGGTAACTTCGGGGTGGTTGAACTTCCCTACGGCAGATTTGTCTCCCCCATCAAATACCGATCGCACTCTCTGGCCGCGCCGCGCCCTTCGTTGATCGCCCAGACGACGAGGCTTTGACCGCGGCGGCAGTCGCCGGCGGCGAAAACGCCCGCAACGTTGGTCGCGAATTTGCCGTGCTCCGCTTTGGCGTTGGAGCGCGGGTCGCGCTCGACGCCGAGGTCGGCAGCATCCAGGGTCGCGTCTGTTGATTCTTAATTTTTCGGACTCCCAACTTATCTCGTCATAGACAGAAACCTCGGCAGATTGATCCAGTCCGGGAGGTGATGTGGGATCGAAGATGTGACCGGATCGAGAAACCCAGCCGAAGTTACTCTCGCGTAAAATAAGACAAACCTGCAAAACAGGCAAGAGGCAGACAGACATTTCAAACCAAAATTTCAAACTTGAACCATCTTGCCGTTGCTCTTTCCCCGAAATCCAGTAACATGCGGCGATGCAGGAACCTGCCGCAAAAGCCAAACTCTTAGGATTCTCCATTCCTTTTCACTACGGCTGGATCGTACTGGCTCTGACTTTTGTGACAGCGCTCACCGTGGCCGGAGTCCGCTCGTCCTCTCCCCTGCTCATCCATCCTCTCGAGATGGAATTCGGCTGGAGCCGCGGGGCGATTGCCTTCGCCATCAGCCTCAATCTCTTGCTTGTCGGCGCCGCCGCGCCGGCGGGCGGCTATCTGATCGACCGCTTCGGACCCCGCCGCATCATGCTCGCAACCCTCGGCGTCGTCGTTGTCGCGCTCACTGGAACTCTTTTCATGACGCAGCTCTGGCACTTCGTTCTCTTTTGGGGCGTCGTCTTGGGGCTGGCGGTTGGCGGAGGAGGGGGGGTGCTTGCCGCCACCGTGGCAAACCGCTGGTTCTCCGCGCGCCGCGGCCTCGCCCTGGGAATTCTAAACAGCGCCCACTCCACCGGCCAGTTGATCTTCCTCCCCCTTTTGATGTTCGTAAACGTCGCCGCGGGATGGCGCACGGGCTCCCTGATCCTCATGATGGTGGTCCTGGGCTTGATACCCGTGGTGGCCTTGTGGATGCGCGATGATCCTTCTCAAGTGGGGGCGCTGCCCTACGGCTCAGCCCCTACTGGTTCCCGGCAGTCGCCTTCAGCACGCGGAGCAGGAGCTATTCCTCTTAGTGAAGCGCTGAAGACCCTCAACTTCTGGCTCCTGGCTGGAAGCTTTTTTGTTTGCGGAGCAACCTCCGCGGGACTGATTGCAACGCACCTGATTCCCCATGCCATAGAGAGAGGAATCTCGGAGGTGGCCGCGGCGGCAACCATCGGGGTCATGGGGGGGATGAATTTCGTGGGAACTCTTTTATCCGGATGGCTTACGGACCGGATCAATGCCCGGAAGCTCCTTGCGACCGTCTACGCGCTTCGCGGCGTCTCACTTTTCGTGTTGCCTTTTGTGAACGATCTCCGGGGCCTCTCCATCTTCGCGATCATCTATGGCCTGGATTGGTTCGCCTCGGTACCGCCTACGATCGTCCTGACCGCCGACAGCTTCGGCCGAAAGACTCTGGGGAGCATCTACGGTTGGGTCTTCCTATCGCATCAACTCGGCGGAGCTATCGCCGCCATAGCCGCCGGGTTCGTTTACGAATGGTTGGGAGACTATCAGGCGGCGTTTCTCGGCGGCGGAGTACTCGCGCTCGCCGGAGCGGCCATGGCCCTCGGAATTACCGCCCGGTCACCCAGAGAGCCCGTCGCAGCCGGCGCTCCCGTCGCCGCATAAGAGTGGCGAAATCGTTTTTCGTGTTCGTGGTTCGTGATCGTGTTCGGCCCCTCCTCCCTTCGACGAGCACGAGATACGAGTCCCGAGCGCGGAATTCTCCCCCCTTAATCCATCTGCTTTCTCAAAAAGGTCGGCACGTCGAACGCGTCTTCTTCCTCCTGGCTGAACTGAAAAGAGGCTTTGTCCAGGGTCACGGTCTCCACTTCCCCGGAATCTTTCTTTTTGCGCTGCCACGTGGGCGAGTCCAGGTCATCCACGATCATGCCGAGATGGACGACCTTCTTGCCCTTCTCGGGCGCAGGCACCGGCGCTATCGAAACTTTCCGCTCTTCTTTGACCTTCTCGCCAAAGCCGGTCGCGATGACGGTGATGCGTAGCTCATCTTTGATTTTCTCGTCGATCACGGCGCCAAAGATGATATTGGCGTCCTCGTGGGCCTCTTCCTGGATCATCGTGGCCGCTTCATTCACCTCGTAGAGGCTCAGGTCCACCCCACCCGTCACGTTGATGAGAACCCCCTTGGCCCCGCGGATGGAGACATCGTCCAGGAGGGGGCTGGAGATCGCCTTTTTCGCCGCCTCCACAGCCCGGTTCTCTCCGGAAGCCGACGCGGAGCCCATGAGGGCCAGCCCCATCTCCGCCATGACGGCGCGGACATCGGCAAAATCGAGATTGATCAGGCCCGGCGTGACGATGAGATCCGAAATTCCCCGCACCGCCTGGAGGAGAACATCGTCGGCCTTTTGGAACGCCTCGAGGAGAGGAGTGGTCTTTCCGGCGATGTTCAGCAGCCTTTGATTGGGAATAGTAATCAGTGTGTCCACGCTCTCTTTGAGCTCGCGGATCCCCTCTTCGGCCTGGCGTTGTCTCTTCTTCCCTTCAAAGATGAAAGGCTTGGTCACCACGGCTACGGTCAGCGCGCCGACCTCACGGGCGATCCGGGCCACCACCGGCGCGCCGCCGGTTCCGGTTCCCCCGCCCATGCCCGCGGTGATGAAAACCATATCGGCCCCGGCCAGGAATTCCCGGATTCGATCCTGATCCTCCATCGCCGCCTGCCGCCCGACCTCCGGGTTGGCCCCGGCGCCGAGACCTTTAGTCAGCTTCTCTCCCATCTGAACCTTGACCTTGGCGCGGCTGGCGTCGATCGCCTGGGCATCGGTATTGGCGACAATGAAGTCCACCCCGGTGAGCTTGGCCGCAATCATGGTATTGACGGCGTTTCCACCGCCACCCCCGATGCCGATAACCTTGATCCGGGCGCCGAGGCCCGCCTGCTCAATCAGTTCAAACATAACCGTTCCTCCTTCTCGACTTTTCGTCTTCGACTTTTTTCGATCTCAGAAAAACTCCCCAAACCAATCCGTCATGCGACCTTTGACCTTGGAGAAGATGTTCTTCTCCCGGATGCGGAAAAAATTTTTGTCGTGCTGCTTGAAGCCGTAAAGAACCAACCCGACTCCGGTGGCATAGATCGGACTGGAGATCACATCGATCAGCCCCCCGACATGCATGGGAACCCCGAGGCGCAGCGGCATGTGAAAAATCTTCTCCGCCATCTCCACGATCCCGGGAAGAAGCGAAGAACCGCCGGTCAGGACCATGCCGGAAACCAACATCTCGCCATAGCCCGAGCGGGAGATCTCGCGCTGGACCAACTCGAAGATCTCCTCCAGACGGGGCTCGATGATTTCCCCCAGGAGTTGCCGCGAGATGGTCTGAGGATTCCTCCCTCCCACGCTCGGCACTTCCACGCGATCGTCCCGGTGATTGTTGTCCGCGACGCCCGCGGGGGCGTAGCCGAATCTCTGCTTGATCCGCTCTGCTTCGGTAATCGGTGTGCGCAGTCCGGCGGCAATGTCGTTGGTCAAATGGTTGCCGCCGAGGGCCAGGACCGCTGTGTGCTTCACCGCCCCTTCGTGGAAAAGGGCGATATCCGTGGTCCCCCCTCCCATATCTACCAGGGCCACGCCCAGCTCTCTTTCCTCGGGGGTCAAAACCGCTTCCGCCGAGGCCAGGGGCTCCAGCACGATGTCCGCCACATCCAAACCCGTCCGGTTGCAACATTTAATGATGTTCTGCGCGGAGGTGACCGCGCCGGTCACGATATGGACCTTGGCCTCCAGACGGACTCCCGACATACCCAGAGGTTCCCGGATCCCGTCCTGGTCATCGATGATGTACTCTTGAGGCAGAATATGAAGCACTTCCCGGTCCATCGGGATCGCCACCGCTTTGGCCGCCTCAATGACCCGGTCGACGTCACGTTGGGTGACTTCCCGATTCTTGAGGGCCACGATCCCGTGGCTGTTGAAGCCTTTGATGTGCCCTCCGGCAATCCCGGTAAAAACCGAGTTGATGTCACAGCCGGCCATGAGCTCCGCCTCCTCAATGGCCTTTTTGATGGAGCCCACCGTGCTCTCGATATTGATGACCACCCCTTTCCTCAATCCCTGCGACGGATGGGTCCCGACACCCACCACCTCGATACCCCGCTCCCTCATCTCGCCCACCACCGCGCAGATCTTGGAGGTGCCGATATCCAATCCCACAATGAGGTTATTTTTCTTGGCCATCGCTGCTAATAACTTTCAACCCTTGAACTTTTGAACCCTTAAACCCTTTATCCCTTCGTCGGTCTTATCCTGGCGACCACCTGATTACGGAAACTCAAGTCCAACTCGGAAAGGCGAAACTCTTTTCCCTTCCACTCCGAGAGAACGCGCTCCAGACGAATGAGTTTTCCCGGCCACTCTCCCCATCCCATACGAAGGGCCACACGGAAGCCGACCGGATATAAAACCACCCCTCCGGAGCGGCTGAAACGAATTTCTGAAAGGGGAAAGGACTGCTGTCCAAAAAGTTCATTCACCCGCAAAACCTCGCGAATCTTCTCTCGAAACGAGGCGCCCCGGGAAAGCCAATCGGCTGCGGCGAGGCCGGTGATGACGGGCAAATCCGATTCTCCCGCCTCCCCCACCTCCTGAAAAACGAATCCGTCGGCATCCACGTAATAGAATTTGTCCAGGGCTGCGATCGCCTTGGGAACTCGCTCTTCTACTTCAATGACGACCCGATGGGGAAACTCTCGCCGCGCTACTACATTTTTCACCCAGGGGTGTTTCCGCAACTTTTCTTCGGTGGCTCCCAAAGAGAGACCCCACATGCCCATCCCCGGCCTGAGTCCGGTCATCCCTACGATCTCACTGCCGGCCAGCCGCCGGGCGCCGTTGACCTGCACCTCTCTAACGGAGAAATCAACATGACTGGCCAGGAAATGACCCAGCCGGGACGCGCGCTGCCCCAACTCCAGTTCCTTTGCCCCCCAAAAGCCGGCGAGCCCGATAAAAATCGCCAGACCGATCTTCGCGGCGAGCCCTTTCCCTTTCCACTCTCTTCTCCGGGCCTTTTTCAAGTTTCGTTGGTTTTTAACGCGCCACATGGACTCTCAGCTTCGCTCCGTTCAGGATTTTCTCCACCAAATCGGGAAAAGAGATTCCCTCGGCCCGGGCGATCTCCGGAAGCAGACTGAAAGGCGTGAGCCCGGGCAAGGCGTTGACTTCCAAGACATAAACTCTTCCCTCGGGCGTGACCCTCAGATCCACGCGGGGAGCGCCCTCGCACTCGAGGGCGGCCGAGGCCATCTCAGCCGCCCTGAGCGTCCGGCGATAGGCGCCCCGCTTGAGAGGGGCCGGATAGAGATGCCGGGCCATGCCCGCGGTATATTTCGTCTTGAAGTCGTAGAATCCCGTGAGGGGGCGGATCTCGATCGCGCCCAACGCCTTGCCGTCGAGGACCGCGACGGCTATCTCTTTCCCGGGGATATATTTCTCCGCCAGGCAGGTGGAATCGAACTTAAAAGCCCGCGCCAAGGCGGCGGGGATCTCTCTTCGCCGCCGCACGATGGAAACGCCCAGAGTAGAGCCCTCGGCCCTGGGCTTCACGACCAGCGGCGGAGCGAGCCTGATCTCGTTCGGGGATTGGCCCCGCCTCACCACCTGATAGGCCGGAGTGGGGACCCGGTTTTTCACGAAGAGCTCCTTGGCCAAAATCTTATCCATGCTCAGCGCCGAAGCCGCGAGCCCCGATCCCGTATAGGGGATGCCCATGACCTCCAGTAGGCCCTGGACGCAACCGTCTTCGCCGATCTTGCCGTGGAGCGCGTTGAAGACCACCTCGATCTTGTGTCTCCTGAGAAGTTGAGAAAGATTTTTTCTAACCTCGATGGGAATCGCACGATAACCTTTGGAGCGAAGAGCCTTGACGACCTCCCTGCCGCTCATGCGGGAGATCTTTTTCTCGCCGGAAAATCCGCCCATGAGGACTCCGATTCTCCGGTTTCGGTACCTCGCCCGCTCGGGAATTTTCATCTTCTCACTCGCCCCTCTCCCGCTCGGGCCACTCTCCCAACAAGCGCACCTCCGGCTCCAGCCGGACACCGAACTTCTTTTCAACTCCCGCCTGAACCGCCTCCATAAGTTGTCTCACGTCCGCGGCCTTGGCCCCGCCCAGGTTGACGATAAAATTCGCATGGCGCGCGGAAATTTCCGCGGCGCCGATCTTGGTCCCTTTCAGCCCGGCCGCTTCGATCAGCCGGCCGGCGAAATCTCCGGGGGGATTGCGGAACATGGAGCCTGAGTTCGGGTAACCGGACGGCTGGCTCTTCTTCCTCCGGCTCACCAACTCGCCTAGCCTCTGGCGCACGGCCTCCTGGTCGCCCCGGACCAGGCGAATCAGCGCCTGGGTGACAATACTCCCGCGCGGGAGGCTCGAGTGACGGTAGGAAAAGACGATCTCCGCCCTTTTTAAAACCAGCGGCTCTCCCTGCCGGGTGACCGCCTCCACTTGATCCACCACCTTTTCCATTTCGGCGCCATAGGCCCCCGCGTTCATGACCAGCGCCCCGCCGACGCTGCCGGGGATTCCTTCGGCGAACTCCAACCCCGTGTATCCTCTGCGCGCGGCCTCACGCGCGAGCTGCGTGACGGGAAACGCCGCGCCCACATCGATTCGCACGCCGGATTCGTCTTCATGCCACTCGATCCGCTTGAAGTCCTTGCCCAGGCGGATGACGGCGCCGCGCACCCCAAGATCGCTCACCAGCACATTGCTGCCGTTTCCCAGGACGCAAACCGGGATTTCATGGTGGGCGAGGATCCGCAAAGCCCGAGGTAAAGCCTCGCGGGAATCCACGTCAAGAAAATAGTCCGCTGGACCGCCGATCTTCATGGACGTATAGCGCGCCACCGGCTCTGAGAGCCTTACCCTCAAGCCTGGAACCCCATTCAACTCCTGGGAGAATGGAATCGCTTGCGCGTCGTTGTCGGTCGGAACCATTTCAGCCTTCAATGCGCCCCCAGCGCCTCAACGAGCTTTTCCGCCACCTTGTCAATATCCCCGGCGCCCAGGGTGAGAACGACATCGTTCGGCTTGAGCTTGGGGAGCAGTCTCTTCACGATCTCTTCCTTGTCGGGGACGAACTCCACCTCCAGGTGTCCCTTGCGCTTCAGGCTCTGATAAAGGGCTTCGCCGTTGATTCCGGGGATCGGCTCTTCCCCGGCCGGATAAATCTCGGTGAGCACGAGCCGGTCCGCTCCCTCAAAGGCGCTCAAAAAATCCTCGAAGAGATCCTGGGTTCGGGTGTAGCGATGGGGTTGGAAGACCACCGTGAGAGGCCGCTTCCAGCCATCGCGAACCGCCTGAAGGGTGGCGCGGATCTCCTCCGGATGGTGCCCGTAGTCGTCGATCACGGTCACGCCCCGAATCTCTCCTTTGAGCTCGAAGCGGCGATGGATGCCGGTAAAGGCCTCGAGGGCGCGGGCGATCTCGGCGAAGGGAATCTCCAGCTCCATCCCTACCGCTACCGCCGCCAGGGCGTTCGTCGCGCTGTGGCGCCCGGGCAGGCGGAGTTTCAGCCGGCCCAAACATTCCGTCCGATGCCACACGGAAAAGCGCGTTTCCATCGGCGCGATTTCCAGCTCCCGGGCATAAAAATCGGCCTCCGTGGAAAGACCATAAGTGGCGAATCGCTTCTTCACTTTCGGGATGAGCGCCCGCACGTTGGGATGGTCCAGACACAATACGGAAAGCCCATGAAAAGGGACCTTGTTGATGAAGCTGAGAAAACTCGCCATGAGCTGGTCCATCGTTTGATAAAAGTCCATGTGCTCGCGGTCGATATTGGTCACCACGGCGATAATCGGAGAAAGGAGCAGGAAGGTGCCGTCGCTCTCATCGGCCTCCGCCACCAGAATTTCTCCCTGGCCAAGCTTGGCGTTGCTGCCCAACGACCGGACCCGGCCGCCGATCACCATGGTCGGATCGAGCCCGCCGGCGCTGAGCACCGCGGCGATCAGGGAGGTGGTCGTGGTCTTTCCGTGGCTTCCCGCCACCGCGACCCCGTACTTCATGCGCATGAGCTCCGCCAGCATCTCCGCCCGCGGAATCACCGGGACTTGCCGCCGGCGGGCTTCCAATACCTCGGGATTGGAAAACTTCACCGCCGTGGAGATCACCACGACGGAGGGATCGCTCGAGAGATTGGCCTCCCGGTGACCGATGAAAACCTGCGCCCCTAAGGACCTGAGCCGCTGCGTCGCCTCGCTCTCGTTGAGGTCGGAACCGCTGACCGAATAGCCGAGGTTCAACAAGACCTCCGCGATCCCGCTCATCCCGATCCCGCCGATCCCCACGAAGTGGACCCGGTGCTTTCGCTCGCGCATCGCCTTCACCGATGAACGCCGCCCGAATGCGGGAGCGCCCACGTAGCGGCGAAGCTCCGCTAAGATCCATGGACTAACGCGCAACATTCCTCCACAATCCTCTGGGCCGCCTCAGGTTGAGCCAGCTTTTTTGCGGCCTCTCCCATGGCCTCGAGTCCTTTTCGATCCTGAAATAAGGCCCGTATTCTCTCGGCCAGGAAATCTCCCGTTAATTCCCGGTCGAGTATCATCTCCGCCGCGCCCTCTTTCCGGAGCGCCTCGGCATTCCACCGCTGGTGATCATCCGCCGCATAGGGATAGGGCGCCAGAATGGCCGGCTTTCCAAAAAGCGCCAGCTCGGCCACCGTGCTCGCCCCCGCCCGGCAGAGGACCAGATCCGCCTGAGCATAGGCCTCGTCCATCTTTTCGATGAAGGGAACGATTCTCGATTCGAAGGGAAGGAGCTGATAAGCCGCCTTCACCTTGGCATAGTCCGCCTCCCCGGTCTGGTGAAGGACGCGGAGACGCGAACCAAGATCCTTGAGCCGCCCCAGGGCATCGACCGCGGAGAGATTGATCCGGTGGGCGCCCGCGCTTCCGCCGAAGACCAGGAGCGAAAATTTATCGTCCTTGACGGCCTGGGGAGCGCTCCGCCAACGGATGGGATTTCCCGTTCGCGTCACTTTGGCGCGCGGAAAATAGGACCCGCTCTCTTCATAGCTGGTGAAAACCCGATCCACGATCCGCCCGAGGATTCGGTTGGTGAGACCCGGCCTTAGGTTCTGCTCCATAATCGCGCAGCGTACCCGCCTCGCTTTCCCCGCCAACACCAGAGGACCGGAGGCGTAGCCGCCCAAGCCGATGACGAGCTCGGGCCTGAATCGTCCGATAATTCCGAGCGCCCGAATCAGACTGGCCGGAAGACGATAGAGGGCGCCCACGAGCCCTCGAATCCCTCGTCCTTTGAGTCCTCTCACCGGCAGGGTCTCGAGGCGGAAGCCCTCCTGCGGCAGAACTCGCCTTTCAATTCCCAGCTCCGATCCCACGAACAGAATTTCCGTCATCTCATCTCTTCTCTGAAATTCACGCGCCACGGCCAGCCCGGGAAAGAGGTGCCCACCGGTTCCCCCGCCGGCCATGATGAGCCGCATCCCTAACGGCTCCTGCGCGAAAGATTGAGCAGCACACCGGCCACCGCCAGGTTCATGACCATCGCCGAGCCCCCGTAGCTGATGAACGGAAGCACCAACCCCTTCGTGGGCATAAGACCCATGACCACGCACATATGGATGAGGGCCTGGAGCCCGATCAAAGCCGTCAGCCCGAAGGCCAGATACTGATGAAAGGGATCCTCGGTTTTCAGCGCCACCCGGAACCCGCGCAGCAGGAAGCCGCCAAAAAGCGCCAGCACCAGCAAAGCCCCCATGAGCCCGAGCTCTTCGCCGATGACCGAGAAAATAAAGTCGGTATGGGCCTCCGGCAGGTAGAACAGTTTCTGACGGCTCTCGCCCAGACCGAGGCCAAAAAATTGACCCGACCCAAAAGCAATATAGGACTGAATGATTTGAAAGCCGCTCTTCGACGCGTCCTTCCATGGATCGAGGAAAGTTAGAAGGCGGCGGAGACGGTACTCGGCGCCGATCACCAAAAAAGCCACCACCGGCAATCCCATCAAGGCCAGGCCTCCTAGATAGGAAACCTTGACCCCGGCCACGAAAAGCATGAAAAAGAGGATCATTCCGAGAATGACGGTCGTGCCCAAATCCGGCTCGAGCACGATGAGCGCCAAAAAAATCCCTCCGATCACCAAATGGGGCAAGACTCCAATGGTGAACGTCCGGACCTTCTCTCCCTTCTTCGCCAGCGAATGGGCCAAGTAAAGCACGAGTGAGAGCTTCGCCATCTCCCCCGGCTGAAAGGAGAGGCCGCCGAGGGGAAGCCAACGCCGGGCGCCTCCCCGCGAGACGCCGATCCCCGGGATCAGCACGAGAGCGAGCAGGGCCAGGGTGATCGCCAGCAAGGGATAGGCGAGCCGCCGGTAGATCTCGGTGGGAAGCAAAGCGGTGATAAAAAGGGCCAGGGTCCCTACGGCCACGGCCAAGAGCTGCTTGCGGAAGAAATAAGTCCCTTCGGAAAACCGGTCCTGGGCGTAAAGATAGCTGGTGCTCAAAACCATGGTAATCCCCAAGGCCAGCAAGGCGGCCACAAAAAAGAAAAGCCACCGATCCACGCCCGGCCCTTTTTTCATAGATCCTGAACCAAGGCTTTGAAAACCCTTCCTCTCTCCGCGTAGTTTTGAAACTGATCGAAGCTCGAACAGGCCGGCGAGAGGAGGACCACGTCTCCGCGCGCCGCGCTGCGATGGGCCTCGCCGACGGCCTCCGAAAGCGTCTCCACCGCTTGCGTCTCGGTCAGGCCGCCCAGGGCCCGCTCGATCACCTCTTTCGCCGCGCCGAAGAGGATGAGCTTTTTCACCTTCCGCCGGATCTCTTCCTCCAGGACGCCGTAATCCCCTCCCTTATCGATGCCGCCCGCAAGCAGGATGACCGGAGTTGAAAAACTCCTGAGGGATTTCAAAACCGCGCCCACGTTGGTCCCCTTCGAATCGTTGTAAAACCGAACGCCGTCCTTCTCGCGGACGAATTCGAGCCGGTGCTCGAGACCCGGAAACTCTTCGATCACGCGCTGAATGGTCTCACGGTCCACTCCCACCTCCCGGGCCACGGCCACCGCCGCCATGAGATTCTCGACATTGTGGACGCCGGAGATGCGCGCTCGATCCAGCGGGAAACGCTCTTCGCCGCCCTTCCCTCGCCAAACAATCTCCTTCTCCGTCGCAAAAACCCCCCGGCTGACTTTGTTCCAGCCAAAGGAAACCACCCGGCCGCGGAGCCGTTCCCGCATCGACCACACGAGAGGATCGTCGCGATTCAGCACCGCCACGTCGTCTCCGCACTGGGCCTGGAAGATCTTCTCCTTGGCGGCGCAGTAAGAAGAAAAGTCCGGATAGCGATCCAAGTGATCCTCCGTCAAGTTCAGGAGAACGGCGACACGGGGACAAAATTCCTCGACCCATTCGAGCTGAAAGCTGCTGATTTCCACGACCCCCCACTCCCATGGCTCCAACACGAAGCCGATCAGCGGCGAGCCGATGTTTCCCCCCACGAACGACCGGATTCCCTGCCTGCGAAGCATCTCCCCCACGAGCGACGTGGTGGTGCTTTTCCCGTTGGTGCCGGTGATGGCCACGAGGGGCGCTGAGAGAAAACGGAAGGCGAGCTCGATCTCGCTCAAAACCTTCACTCCCCGGCGGCCGGCCTCGCGCAGGAGGAGGTTGACTTGCGGAACTCCCGGACTGGGAATCAGCAGCTCCACCCCGTCGAGCGACGCCGCGTCCTCGCCTCCCAAAAAAAACCGGATCGGGAGCCCAGCCAGCGCCTCCATTTCTTTTTGGAGTTCCGCCGCGCTTCTCAGATCGCTGACCCTGACCTCGGCACCTTGCCGGACCAGAAAGCGGGCCGTTTCAGTTCCCGTGCGGGCCAGACCCACGACCATCACCTTTTTGCGTTTTAGCTCCATCTTCCAAGTGAGCAGTGAGCCGTGAGAAAGTGAGCAGCCACCGGCCCCCTTCTTTTTTCACTTTTCACTCCTCACTTTTCACTCCTCACTCCTCACTTATTTACTATCTCAGCTTCAACGTGCTTAAAGCCACCAGCGAGCAAATGATCGACACAATCCAAAAACGGACGATGATCTGCGGCTCCGGCCACCCCTTGAGCTCGTAATGATGATGAATCGGCGCCATGAGAAAGACCCTTTTGCGCCTGAGCTTGTAGGAGGCCACCTGAAAGATCACGGAGAGCGCCTCGATGACAAAGACGCCGCCGATGACCACCAACAGGATCTCGTTCTTGGTCATGATCGCCACGATCCCCAAGGCGGCGCCGAGAGAAAGCGAACCGACGTCCCCCATGAACATCTGCGCCGGATAGGCGTTGAACCAGAGAAAGCCCAAGCCGGCAGCCAGGATCGCGGCGCAAAAAATGCTGAGCTCCCCCACCCCCGCCACATAGGGAACCTGGAGGTACTCGGCAAATTTGAGATGCCCGGTTAAATAGGCAATCACCCCGTAGGTTCCCGCCCCAATGATGACCGGCCCGATGGCCAATCCATCCAGACCATCCGTCAGGTTCACCGCGTTCGACGCCGCCACGATGACCAGCACCGCGAAGGGGATGTACCAAATGCCCAAATCGGGGTTAACGTTCTTTAAGAAGGGAATCCCGATGACCGTGCTGAATTTTGGGTAAAAATAGAGAGCCAGGGCGGCCGCCAACGCAACGGCGAGTTGGGCGAGCAGTTTGGTCCTGGCAGAGAGCCCGCGGCTGTTTCTCCGTTTGAGCTTCAGATAGTCATCGGCAAAGCCGATGACGCCGAAACCAACGGTCACCAGGAGAGCCACGACGACATAAAAGTTGGAGATATCCGCCAACAAAAAAGTGGAGAGGAAAAGGGCCAGAATGATCAGCGTCCCCCCCATGGTCGGCGTGCCCGCCTTGGCCGTATGCGAGGCGGGACCGTCAGACCGAATCGGCTGGCCCATCTGATTCGCCGTGAGGGAGCGAATCAGGAAAGGGCCGGCGATCAAGGAAACGAGCAGCGCCGTCAAGGCGGCCACGGCCGCCCGAAAAGTGATGTAACGAAACACGTTGAAGACTGCATAGCTAACGTGTAGCGGATAAAGCAAAAGATAAAGCACCGTTATTCCCCCAAAGTTTTGAACACGGCCAGCACTTTCTCGATCTGCATCCCGCGCGAGCCTTTGAAAAGAAGCCAGTCCTCTTTTTTAACCTGGTCTTTCAGGCGGCGCGCGATCTCTTGGTGGTCTTTTCCAATCATCACGAGATCTCCATTCATGCCCGCCCCCACTGCCCCTTTCTTTACGCGTCCCGCTTCGCGGCCCAGGAGAAAAAGCCGGTGAATGCGATAACGGGCGACCAACCGGCCCAGGTCAAGATGACGCCGCGCGCTTTCTTTCCCCAGTTCCAACATATCGCCGAGCACGGCGATCCGGTTTCCTCGCCCCGGCATCTCCGCCAGGGTCCTGAGGGCGGCCTCCATGGAGGCCGGATTGGCATTGTAAGTATCGTTGATGATCTTGAATCCTTTCCACTTCTCCAATTCCATCCGCATCGGGAAAGGCTTCACCGCTTGCAATCCTTTTTCTATCGCAGGCAAGTCTATTCCCAGACTATGGGCCAACGCCGCTGCTCCCACCGCGTTGCAAAGGTTATGCGGGCCACAGAGCCGGAGACGGATGCGCCGGCTTTGATTCCGCACACGGAGGGTAAACTCCGCGCCGCGAATACCCAGCGATCGCCAATCTTCTCCTTTCAGCTGGCCTTTCTTCCCGTAAGTAATTTTTCTTCCCTTAAACTCCTTCCCCAGCCGGCTGATCCAAGGGTCGTCCAGATTCACTATGGCCGTTCCCTTCCGGTTCATACGGCGGAAGAGATCTCCTTTTTCTCGGGCGACCCCGGCCAGGCTGCCTAAACCTGCCAGGTGAGCGGGCGCTACGGAGGTGATCAGCCCGGCGTCCGGATCGGCGATTTCGGTGAGACGACCGATTTCCCCCGGACGGCTCGTTCCCAACTCTACCACGGCGACACGCTCTTTCTTGCCGAGCCGGAGCAGGGTCATCGGGAGGCCCACAAGGTTATTCAAGTTTCCTTCCGTCTTTAATACCCGGCCCCGCAGCGACTTTCCGCCCAGCGTCCCCTTTTCCAGGATAGCCGCGATCATTTCTTTCGTAGTCGTCTTGCCGTTCGACCCGGTGATGGCCAGGACGGCCGGGCCAAGCTTTTTCCGGCGGTAGTGCGCCAGATCCCCCAGGGCCTTAAGGGTATCGTCCACTCGGACGACGGTCGCGCGCCCAGGACGCAAGCCCCGAGGAATTTTTTGCACCACCAAACAGCCGGCTCCCCGCTCAAGAGCTTCCTCAAGAAATGTATGGCCGTCGAACCGCTCTCCCCTGAGCGCCACAAACACCGATCCCGGGATGATCCGGCGTGAATCGGTGACCACCTCCCCGAAGCGTCGTTCGTCTCCGGCTCGCACAGCGACTCCGCCTGTAGCCATGAGAATCTCTTCCCTACTCCACATCTAAAATTCAGTTGTTAGTGTTAAATTTTTAGTTTTAAGTTTTTTAACTAACAACTAAAAACTGACAATTAAGAACTCAGTTTTTGGAGCTCCTCGCGTGCCACTTCCCGGTCGTCAAAATGGACCCGGCTCGAACCCACAATCTGATAATCCTCGTGCCCCTTCCCGGCCAGGAGCAACAGATCGCCGGGCCGCGCCAGGGAGACCGCGATACGGATGGCCACGCGTCGGTCGGGCTCCACGAAATACAATTTTTGATTTGGGATTTTAGATTTTGGATTAGAAATCGAAAATTTCTCCATGCCGGTCTTCTTTATGCCCGCTTCAATTTCCCGGAGAATTTGCAGCGGCTCTTCTGAGCGGGGATTGTCCGACGTCAGCACTGCGAGGTCGCTGAGCCTCGCGGCGATCTCGCCCATGAGAGGACGCTTTCCGCGATCCCGATCTCCTCCGCAGCCAAAGAGCGCGATCAACCGCCCCCGGGTAAAAGGACGGAGTTGGGCCAGCGCCCGCTCCAGCGCGTCCGGCGTGTGGGCGTAGTCGACCAGGACCGTCGGCCCGGAACGATTCTCTATCCGCTCCAACCTCCCCGGGACGGATTTCAGCCGGGCAATTCCCTCGGCGATCACATCCGGCGCGAGTCCCAGCGCATAACCGACTCCGGCCGCGGCCAGAATATTTTCCAGATTCGTCCATCCGAGGAGGCGGGAAGAGAAATCCATGGATCGCTCTCCCATCCGGATCTTTCCCCGTAGCCCTTCGAGATCGGCGGCGACTTCGACCGGACGGACGTCCCACCCCTCTCCCCGCCCGTAACTGAGGGCAGGCACTCCCATCCCGCGGACTTTCCGAAGAAGCGTCTTTCCTCGCGGATCTTCCCCGTGAATCACGGCAAATCTTTTTTCTTTCGGGCTTCCCGCCAGGCAATCCGTAAAGAGCTTCTCCTTGGTGGAAAAATAACTTTCCATATCGGCGTGAAAATCCAGATGATCCCGTGTGAGATTGGTAAAAACAGCGCCGTCAAAATCCACCCCCCGGACCCGCTCTAGCGCGAGCGCGTGGGAAGAAACCTCCATCGCCACCGACTGAACGCCCGCTTCCATCATTTCGGCCAAGAGGGCCTGGAGCTGAAGGGACTCGGGGGTGGTGTTGGGAGCGGAAAAAGCCTTGCCTCGGTAGCGATAATTCACGGTGCCGATCACGCCCGACGCCCATCCCTCGGCGGAAAAAATCGATTCCAACAGGTACGTCACCGTTGTTTTCCCATTGGTCCCGGTTACGCCTACCAGCGTCATGCGGCGGCTGGGGTGGCGGAAAAATAGCGCCGCCCACTTTCCCATGGCATGACGGACATTCGGCACCATTAACCAGGTTGCTCTGTCTGGAAGCGGGACCCGTCTCTCCAAGACGACTGCGGCCGCTCCGCGCGCCACCGCGTCGCCGGCGAACTCATGGCCATCCACGTGGACGCCCGGCACGGCAAAAAAGAGCGACCCCTCGGTCACCGCGCGGGAGTCCTGGGTAAGCCCGCTGACCGATCGGTCGAGGCTTCCATAAGTTTCGGTAACGTCCCCGGCGGCAACGAAATCGTTCACCGTCATGCGATCAACCATCCAAAGTGAGAGCCATCCGCTGCGGGGTTCCGACCTGGGTCCCCGGCGAGGGCGTCTGTTTCACTACGTAGCCATGGCCGCGCACTTCGAGTTGGATCTTCAAATCACGAGCTTTGTTGACGGCCTCGCGCAGACTGAGGCCGATGAAATTCGGCGTGCCGGCTTCATTGGGACCCTCGCTTCGGGCCGCCCCGGCCCCACGAGCGGGCTCTTCCGGTGAAAGAGATTCGCCCACGCCGCCCTTCAATGACGCCGGCAGAGTTTCAGGCTTATCGGGAATCACGCCCAAATGACGCAAAGTCCCCCGGGCGATGTTAGCAAAGATGGGGGCCGCTACCACTCCGCCATAAACATTGACCTCCGGCTCATCCACTAAAACCAAAAGAACCAAGCGCGGATCTTCCGCCGGGACAAAACCGATGAAAGAGGCCACCCTTTTCCGGCCGGAATATCCTCCTCGAACCAAATCGGCCTTTTGCGCCGTTCCCGTCTTCCCCGCCACGTCAAATCCCTCTACCTCCGCCATGACGCCGGTTCCCCCCTCACCGACTACCCCCGTGAGTATGGAGCTTAACAGCCGGGCCGTTTCTTCCGAAATGACCCGCCGCACCACATGAGGCTGATTCTCCACCAGTACCTTGCCATCAGGGCCGACGACGCGGCGCACGACAAAGGGACGCATGAGGAAACCGCCGTTAGCGACGGCGGCGTAAGCCATCACCATTTGGATGGGGGTTGCGGCAATCCCCTGTCCAAAAGCGTGCGTCGCCAGGTCGATAGCCGACCAAGTGGACACCTTGCGCACCAACCCCGGGATTTCCCCCGGGAGATCTATTCCGGTCGATTGGCCGAAGCCGAACCGCTCGATGTACTTAAAGTATCTTTCTTTTTTGAGCTTCTCCGCGACCTTGGTAACCCCGATATTGCTGGAGTACTGCATGACTCGATAAAAGGGGATCCAACCGTAGGCATGGGTGTCATGAATCACTTTTCCCGCATACGCATACTTGCCGAACTCGCAATAGATGGGATCATCTCGGCCCACCACCTTCTCTTCCAAAGCCGCCGCCGCCAGTATGGTTTTAAAGGTGGACCCCGGTTCGAAACTATCGGTCACGGCCCGGTTGCGCCGCTCAGCCGAGGAGGAGCGGGTAAATTGATTCGGATTGAAAAAAGGATAGTCGGCGAGGGCCAATATTTCGCCCGTGAAGGGCTCCACGACTACGGCGATGCCGGCCTTGGCGCGATACTTCGCCACCACGGCCTGAAGCTCCTTTTCTGCCAGGTGCTGGATGGAGCTATCCAGGGTAAGGTGGACATCCGCGCCTGGAGGAACTTGAAGATCTTCCACTCCACCCGCAAGGACCTTGCGTCCGAAGGCGTCGCGCTCGATGACTGAAAAACCGGCCACGCCGCGGAGTTGCCGATCGTAATGAAGCTCGAGCCCCTCGAGCCCCGCCGAATCCCGCCCGACAAAACCGACCACCTGTCCTGCCAATCGCCCTTGAGGATAGTAGCGACTGGGCTCTTGCAACACCCCGACTCCCGGCCAGTCGGATATTTTGATCGCTTCCGCCTCCTGTGGAGTGACCTGGCGCTTGAGCCAAACAAAAGGTTGCGGCCCTTTAAGCCTTGCCTCCACTTCCGCGGGACTGAGACCGAGAATCTGAGCCAGCGGGCGGGACATCCGCTCCGGTTCCCGGATCTGCCGTGGCCTCGCATAAACAGACTGCCCTTCGAGGCTGAGCGCCAGAGGGTCTCCACTCCGGTCTAGAATGCTTCCTCGCCTCGGGCTCGCTACCCACTGTTGAAGATGCTGTCTTTCTCCCAATTTTTTAAACTCTTCTCCCCGGAGGATCTGGAGCTGGAAGGCGCGAAACCCCACCGCAAGAAAAACGAACGAGAACAGTAAAACTGAAATGGCAAGGCGGGGTTTCACTCCAGGGAAGGATCGTTTCACGGTAAGATCACCACCTGATTTTTCTCAGGCTCTTTTAGACCGAGGCGCGCGCCGGCCATTTCCTCCAAGCGCTGGGGTGAATTCAATGAGGCCAATTCCACTCTCAGCTCCCGATTCTCCTGCTCCAGCTGCTGGCGCAATTTACTGGCGGTGGAGAGAAGATACCCGAAGCGGACCACCTGAAGGCGTCCCCAAACGTGGAGTAAGGCCAGGCTCACCAGGCAAAAACCCAGAAAAAACAGAGACCGCAAAAATCGACGATGCCCCTGGGGGGGCACGCGCTCTATGCGCTGCCTTCTAAGGAGCCCAAGACCCCAGACCGCGCCTTGTGTTGCCGTCTTCACTCAAGACCCCACGTGCCTGAAAGACATAATATTCAACACTCGCTAGAGGGCCTCCACCGCGCGCAGCCGCGCCGATCGAGAACGCCGATTGACTTCGATCTCTTCCTGAGACGGGCGGAGAGGACGACGGATAAGCGCCCTGGCCTTCTGACTCCAGCCGCAGCGGCAAACAGGGACCCTGGGAGGGCAGAGACAGCTCTGACACCATTTTCGGAAGTGCTCCTTGACCAGCCGGTCTTCTAAAGAATGAAAAGAGATCACCACCATGCGTCCCTGAGAAAGAAGCAATTGATGAGCGCCCTCAAGAAAAACTTCCAGATTCTCCAATTCTTGATTGACGGCGATTCGTAAGGCTTGAAACGTTCTGGTAGCCGGATGGGTCTTTACCTTTGACCTGCGGGAGGATCGGCCCCTTATCCGCAATGCGCCGGCCACAAGGTCCGCCAGCTCTTTCGTGGTCTCGACCGCCTTCATCTTGCGCCGGGCGTCGATCGCCTGCGCGATGCGGCGGGCCGCCGGCTCTTCGCCATAAGCGCGGAAGATCCGTTCTAACTCAGCCACGGAATAGGTATTGACGATCTGACAGGCATCCAGCGAGCGCCGGCGATCCATTCGCATATCGAGCCGGCCCTCCGCCTGGAAGCTGAAACCCCGTTCCGGAGCGTTCAATTGATGCGAGGAAAGGCCCAAATCCAGGAGAATCCCGTTGACTTTGTCCCAGCCCAGCTCCCGTAAAATCCTGCCGGCCTCAACAAAATTAACCCGGTAAGCGACAAAGCGATCGCCAAATTGGCGGAGTCTTCCTCTCGCGGCCTCGATCGCCTCTCCATCCCAATCCAAGCCCGCACATTGGCCATCGGGACCGCTGAGCGTTAAAATCTGTTCAGCGTGGCCTCCTCCTCCCAGAGTTCCATCGAGATAACGCCGGCCTGCCGCGGGCCTTAGGACCTCCATGACCTCACGCGCCATGACGGGATCGTGCGCGTACTCCATCAGTGATAGGTTCCGGTTGCTTCCCAGTCGTCGTCGAAGCTCTCGATGGCGTCCTCCAAGGAACCGTACTGTTCAAAGATGCGATCCATACCCACCACCCGAAAAATATCCATGACGTAAGGATTCATGCCGGCCAGCTTCAAATCTCCATTCAGATTTCTTAGAACCATGAGCCGTTCCAGCAACACCCCGATGCTCAGGTAATTGATGTGATCCACGGCTTTCAGATTGAGAATCACCTTAATGCGCTGGTTCTCCACCAGGGAACCGATGACATCCTTGATCCGGAGCATCTCCTGAAAGTCAATGTCTCCGCTGATGTCGAGCACCGAGATGTCCTGAATGATCTTTCGTCCGAGCATTCTTTTCCTCCTCGCCCGCCTTGCCTGAGATGCCGGCAGAGAGCAGGCATAAAGCCTAAAGGCCTAAATCGCTGAGAAAATCCGGGTCCTGCATCAACTTGTCTTCGGCCTCCGCGAAAACTTTCTTCCAAGCCTCCTTATCCCAAATCCTAAACTTCTCCAGGCCCGACACCATCACCACATCCCGCTTCAGATTGGCGTAGTGGCGAAGTTGGGGCGGAATGAGCATTCGTCCCTGCTTGTCCACGCAGCACTCGGTCGCGCCTGCGAGATAGTAATTTTGAAACGAGAGCATGCGCCGCTCGAATTTCGGCCTCTTGCGCACCTCATCCTCAAAGTGAAGCCACTCATCCAGCGGATAGACATCGAGGCAGCGCGTGCTATCAACGACGAAATTCGTGATCATGATGCGATCGTCCCCTTTTCCCAGAAGAACTTCCCGGAATTTGGCTGGGACACTCAGTCGCCCTTTGACATCGATGGTATGTTCGAAACAGCCGCGAAACATGGATAGCTACCCTCAACGTGGGTTCTTGTCCCACTTTATCCCACTTAAAGGCCATTTATATACACCTGATGGGTTTCTGTCAATAAAAAAATTACGCGTCTCCAGCCGTGATTGGGATGACCCGCTGCTCAACGCAACTAATAGGAATTTCTGGGCAGAATTATACTAAAAACTACAAGATATGGCCGACAAAGGACATACAATTTGAAAGGAAAAAAGGCCGGGGACGGCGGAAACCGCCGCCACTTTTTCAGGTAGGGGAATTAAGGGCTAAAGTGGATCGATAAGCCGGATTCTGTAACGGCTTCTAAGGGAAGCCGCAGCGGTCATTCATCTTGCCCTATGATTGCTCACAGGGTCCAGCGACCTTACCCGAGGGCTTTGGGCGGACAACCCAACCCTCCTATTTGGTCTTGCTCCGGGTGGGGTTTACCGAGCATCCGCCATTACTGGCGGACCGGTGAGCTCTTACCTCGCCTTTTCACCCTTACCAGCCGAGGCTGGCGGTGTCTTTTCTGTGGCACTTTCCCCCGATTACTCGAGGCCGTCGTTAACGGCCACCCTGTCCTGCGGAGTCCGGACTTTCCTCCCTCTACGCTCCGCCGCGAGCGGCGGCGAGAGAGCGACCGCTTGATCCACTTTAGCCCGAAACCTAATTGGAGACTTCAGTTCTTTTAAAGTTAATCGTCGATGGCTCGATTGGCCAACCGGTCAGCCAATCGATTCTGCTCCCGAGGTATATGAACAATACTATGGCTATCAAACTCCCGCAATAGAGCCCTGGCCTGAGCGTGGAGTTTTTTGAGCTTCTCGTCCTTCACCCGGTATTGCCCGTTGAGCTGACGCACCAGGAGCTCGGAATCGCTTTGGACTTTGATTCTTTTCCTGCCCAACCGGGAAACTTCGCTGAGACCCATCAAGAGAGCTTCATACTCGGCTACGTTGTTTGTGGCGTGACCCAAGTAGCGATAGAGCTCCTGAATCACGGCGCCTTTCTCATCCAAGATGACGGCCCCGCACCCCGCCTTTCCAGGATTGCCGCGAGCGGCGCCATCCACCATGAGAAGCCACACCCCTTCAGAGCTTCCCATAGTCAGTGCGTCGGGAGGTGCGCCCCGGCCGGCGTCCAGTCCGTTGGCCTCCGGGGGCGTCATAACCTAGACCTGCTTTTCGTTGGGAATGGTCGGTTTGTAAAAAAGAATGCGATGGCAACTGGGGCAATTGGTAAGATTCTCGCTCTTGATCGTTTCGTTTAAGAGCTGGGGCGGGATGTTCATATAGCACCCTTGGCAGATCCCATCCGATACCGCGACCACGGCGGTTCCTCCGCGACGGGAGAAAATCAGCTCGTAACGCGACAGGAGACCGGGCTCGAGACGAGAGGCGATCTCCCGACGCGCCGTGGTCGCCGTGGCAATGCTTTCTTCAATCTCATGGGCGTTCGATTTGAGCTCTTGGCGCTTTTCTTCCCACTCTTTCTCCACTCTGGCCAGTTCCTCGGTCTTTTCTTTCAGAGACGCTGTGCCTGCTTCCACTTCTTCGAAAAGTCGGATCAGCTCTTCCTCGAGCTGCACATTGCCTTGTTTGATCTGATCGATCTCCCGCTGCAGGGCCTGGAGCTCTTTGATGTTTTTGATGCGATTCATGCGCATCCGTTTATCCATGGTCTTCTTGCCTTCTTCCTGAAGCGCTTTCTCTTTCTGGGATCGCATATGATCCTTCTCTGTCCACTCCACCCGAAGTCGTTCCACCTCCAATTTCTTCGCCTTCAGATCTTCTTCCCGTTTCCCGATCTCTGCCAAAAGACCTTCTTTAGCCAGATTTCTTTCCCGAATCTCCCGGTCCACATTTTGTAGTGTGGTCAAGACCTCTATTTGATCACGCAACTCAAAACCTCCCCCAGCCTATACAACGAAATGCACCCCCCGGGGTGCATTTCGTTGTCTGTGTTACCGACCATTTTTATGAGATTGAAGATATTTGATCCTGGTGAAAACTCCACTCTTTTCGGCTCCTCTTTTGCTATTTATCTGGAATCGGACGAGTTGTCAAAGCTGGGCCATCCGTTTCTCGCATTCGCCCACACCCGCTGCCGACTCCCTACCGGTTCAGACCCACCCTGATCCGTCGATAAGGGGCGCCTGCGGCGTTGGAACTTCAGGCCCGCATCCTCACGTACTGCCTCGTACGCTCCGGTGCGGGCCTTCGTTCCGCCTTGCACCCGCCTCCTTCTCGACGGCCAGGGTTTCCAACATGTTGTGCGCTTACCTACGGATTATGGCCTGAGTTCCCGCCGGATATCCTCCATCCAACGGGTAAGGTCACTGATCCGGCCACCATGGTTCTGGCACAGGTCCAGCCAAGAGACTCCCTTCTGATAATCCACCGCGATTTGGCGCAACGGGGACCTTCCCAATGAAGACAGCCCCCGCAAGGCCGCATAATCACCGTAGCCAATCCCAAGCTGTTGACGTTCCCGAAAAATGAGGGAAGGATCCAGGCGCAACCGATAGGCCAATATCTCGACTACTGCCCGCTCCCTCTGGGGATTCGTCACCTGCTGGTTCAAGGCCTGGATCCTCTTGAGCAGTTCCGCTTCGGCCCGGAGGGCCGGAGTTTCGAGCTCCTGGAGCGATGGGAGCGCCTCCCAAGACTCGTTCGTCGGCCGATAGTACTTCAACGCCTCGGGAATCCACTCTTTAAGCTGCTGGGTTCGTCTCTGGTAGCCCGGATGGGTGGAGAGAAACTCAGGCGGCGATTGACCGCCCTCTTTCTTTTCCATCCGCTCCCATAACTCCACCGCTACCCGCGGGTCGTAACCGGCCTTGGCCATCAGAATCAATCCGACCCGATCGGCCTCCGACTCTTGGGAGCGGCTAAAAGGAAGGATCAACCCTACCGAGGCGCCTAAACCAAGCGCCTGAAGTATTTGGGGATTCACGCCTGACGCGCCCACAAGGGCCAAGCCGGCCCCGACAATCCCGGATTGGCTCATGCGCTCTCCGGCGTGGCGCAGCAATGCATGGGCCACTTCATGACCCAACACCACAGCTAAGCCCGCATCGTCCTGGGCGACAGGAAAAAGTCCCGTATAGACCGCCACCTTCCCTCCCGGCAAGGCAAAGGCATTCACCATCTCGGGATCATAAATGACGTGGAACTCCCATCGATAATCCGGCCGATCGGCAACTCGGGCGATTCTTTCTCCCACTTCGCGCACAGCGCGGAGCGCTCGGGAATTATCTGAAAGAACGCTCTGGCGGAGAATCTGACGATAGGCTTCCTCTCCCATGCCGACTTCCTGACCCTCTGAAACCAGCATGAACTGGCTTCGGCTGGTGTATGGAGTCGTGACGCATCCCCATGGGAAAAAAAGCAAAAAGGCGAGCAACCAAAATCGGCTGATCATGTAAAAAGGTTAGCGCTTTGCCCTGCCTGAAGCAAGAAAGGGGGATTAAAGTCCCAATTTTCCAGGATTCATGACATGGTTCGGATCCAATGTCTCTTTGATCCGGCGCATGACTTCAAGCCCGTAGCCGTGTTCCTCCGCCATCAGGGGCGCGAGCTTTATCCCGACCCCGTGGCAGTACTCCATCGATCCACCGAGCTTCTGCGCCAGAAAAAGGATCTCTTCGACCGTATTCTCCAGGAGAGTCAGCCCCCGTTCTTCGTCCGGGTCGTCGATGCTGAGGCGCATAGAGAAAAGCTCGGCTTGAGTCCAAAGACCGCTCTCCTTCAGGCGCACCCCGCGCCCGGAAAGGATCTCCACGGCTTCCCTCCTGAAGGTCAAAACCCGCGCCGCGGGCAACGCCACATGGATCCAATCGTTGAGGGTGCCATCGTTCCGCCGCCCCCTTCTCTGATGCCGATTCCGCATAAAATGGTAGGCTATCTGATGACGGTCGTGCCAGAACCGTTCTGCTTCATCACCGGGTAGCGCTACGCCTCCGGTGCGTTCACAGATCGAAAGGGCGAGCCTCTCCTCGACCTCGACCACCTCCTTTTTTCCTTCAAAACCGAGATAGAGAACGCTACCCTCCGCGTCGCTCCCCTGGTCGCCATAGTCGAGGAGGGCCGGCTTCAAGCCCAATCCGGCGATTTCCTGCACCGCAGGGAAGCCCGCTTCAAACGAAGAAAAACCAAAGCCCAGAAGAGAACGCTTTTCCGGCCGGGAAAAAATTCTAAGCGTCGCCTCGGTGACGATTCCAAAACAGCCTTCCGTTCCGATGAAGAGGCGCTTCAGCTCCATTCCCACCGAGGACTTGGGCACCGACCGGGTCGTCACGATCTCCCCGTTCGGCAAGACCCCTTCCAAACCCAGTACCTGATCTCCCATGGAGCCATATTTGCCGCCACGATAACCCAAGCTGTTGGTCGATATGGCGCCGCCCACGGTGGCTACAGGAAGTGTCCACGGGTCATGACCGAGCAGGAACCCATTTTCTTCGAGCCGCTTTTGCAACGCCTCCAGGACCACTCCGGCTTGGACGCGGGCGATCCGGGATACGGGATCGATCTCCAGGATCTTATCCATTTTCCTGAGATCCACTACGATACCCGGGCGCAAAGAGAGAGCTCCCCCCATGAGCCCGGAGCCGCCGCCGTAGGGAACTATCGGGATTCTTTCTTCATTGGCGATTCGAACCACCTTGCAGACTTCTCCAATAGAGGTGGGCAAAACCACGCAGAGGGGGTTAGCCCACTCGGCCCTCCGCTCCGGATGGAGCCGGCCGGGGCCTAAAGCATCCCGGGCAACTTCCTCCAAATGGCCCGGATCCGTCAGGAGCCTTTCCGGACCGAACACGCGGGAAAGTCGCGCTAATAATTTGTTATCGGCGGGCACAGACTCAAAAATATAACTCCGGCATCCTCTTACGAGAGTTTCCCGTTCAAATGAGCCAACGCCTTTTGGGTAAGCTCATAATCTTCTTCGGCGGATCGGCCGGCCACCCCAATCCCTCCTATACAGTCATCGGCCACCTTCACCGCCACGCCCCCCTTCAGACCCGTAAAGCGACGATCGCCGAACCAGTCATGATGGTAACCTTGATCCTTCAGTAGCTGGGCAAAGACGTGAGTATCCCGCCCCATTCTGGCGGCCGTGTAGGCCTTGTTGATGGCGCCGGTCACGGCCCGCGGGGAGGCGCCGTCCATGCGGCCGAAGGCGATCGGATCTCCATGATCATCCACCACCGCGACGGCAATGGGCTTGCCCCGGTCTTCAAGGGCGCTTTGAAGAACGATCTCCACACATTCTTGAGACTCTCGATGCTTGAGACGCGACATGATCCCTCCTGGAGCGTAAAGAATGAATCTCTTACTACTACCTTTGCGGCTATAAACGAGTCAATACCTTCCCCCGTGTCCCTGATCCGTCGATAAGGGGCGCTTGCTGCGTTGTCGCTTCGGGCTCGCATCCTCACGTACTGCGCTCGTACGCTCCGGTGCAATCCCTAGCTCCGCCTTGCACCCTCAGCCTGAGGCTGACAGGGTTTCCACGGTGTTGCACGTTTACCAACGGATTATGGCCGTGTTGCAATCGGCCTGGGCGCCGCGATAGGGTGTGAAAAGCGCGCCGCTGCGCGAGGAGCTTTCTATGATGAAAGATGGAAAACCGATCCTTCTTGAGGCCGGAGGCGTGTACTTAAAAATAGAGTATCGCCGGAGCCGTGGAGACGAGGGGATCACGATCGATGTCCTGGCCGGTAAGGATGAACCCGGACTCAGACTTCTCCGTTTCGACTGCTTTAAAAAAAACCCCCACGCCCATTTCGGCCCTTCAGGCTCGGACCAGGTTCTGAACATGAAAGAGAATGGAATCTCCGACCCGCTCGCATGGAGCTTGACGCAGCTCAAAACTCAACTGCCAGCCATGATTCAAAGAGCCGGGTATGAGGAGATGGCGCGTACCGTGAATCCGGAAGCGGTGGCCTCTGCGTTAAAGGAGACCGAAAAAGAAATTTTCGATCTCCTTTCCTGAAATTCGAATTTTTTACGCTACCTAATCTAACGATAGACATCCTCCACGATGGGTAGCCACTTAAAGTCCGTGACGAGCTCGGATACTCCCTCGATCCCTTCGATGAGCCGGATGATTTCCGGCTCCAGCTCGGGATGAGAAAGCATCCCGGAGACGTGGACCACTCCTTTATCGGCGCGCACATTGAGATTGAGATTGCGGGTGATCGGCGAAACCAACAGAGCCGCCTGCACCCTGGCGCTCACGGTAAGATCTTGAAACGCCTGCTGAGAGGCCGGAGTCGGCTGGTAATCTTCTCTCTTTGCACTCTCGGCAATCAAGTAGGCTGCAGTCTCCAAAGTCATTCGACCGATATTCAACACCAGGTCATAGCGGAGGGGATCGCGCCAGTCGGCGCCAAACACCGCCTGGAGACGCCGCGTGCGATTCTTATCCACATGATCGATGTATTGGCGCGCGGCATTGTCACCCAACCCTTGTCGCGATTTAACCTGTTCGATCCGGTATTCCATGGGAGAGGTGAGGTGAACTTTGAGGACGTGGCGGATACCCGGAAAAAGCTCGTGGCCGGCATGGCCGTGATAGACCAGGTCACCGCCCTGGGCCACTTCACACATCGCTGCCTGAAGAGCAATGCGATAGAGCCTTAGGCTTTCCATCCATCGTTCCCACCAGCGCGGCCCGCTCTCGAGAATTTCGGTCAACTTCGCCTCAGGTATCCCATAGCGGCGGCTGGCTTCCAACAACACCTCCCGGCTGTAGCATCGGTAGCCCAGCATCGTCGCGACCCGCTCTGCGAGCGCTTCTCCGCCACTGAAGGCTCCACGCGTTATGGTGATGATCGACATAGGTTTTGCCCTCCCTTCTGGGTTTAAAGGCAACGCCGGCCCATCTTACCAACGAACCCATCTTTGTCCAAGCAAAGATTGCACGTCCCTGATCCGTCGATAAGGGGCGCTTGCTGCGTTGTCACTTCGGGCTCGCATCCTCACGTACTGCCTCGTACGCTCCGGTGCGATCCCTCGCTCCGCCTTGCACCCTCAGCCTGAGGCTGACAGGGTTTCCAAGGTGTTACGAGCTTACCAACGGATTATGTGGCACGTAATGACCGAAGGGGGAGCTATCTGTCCTAGAGTGATCCCGATGTCGCTTTTTGTCTATGATTGCCCTCTTTTGTTACTAACCCGGCCCGGGTTTTGGCAATGTTTTTCAATAAAAACAGCGAGTTGACCGCATCCCGTACATGGCACATCCTTTGCTCCTATCGGACTTCCCAGGAGTTGCTCAATGCTAGAAATTAATGAAGAACCCTCGTTTTTAACTTTAGAAGAAGTGGCGGCGATGCTGCGGGTCTCCAAACGGACGATCCACAGAATGATCAAGCAGAACAAGATGCCGGCCTTTAAGGTTGGAGGCCAGTGGCGCATCGCCCAAAACCGGCTTCAACAATGGGTCCACCAGAAAGAAATTACCATCCCTCGACTCAATCCGGGATAAGAGAGATCATGAGCCGAAATGAATCGTTGAAGTATCTTCCCAAGGCGCTCCACCGCCCAGGAAGAGAAAAGCGCCCGTCCTCGAGCGACGAACTGCAGACGCTCCAGGAAATCGGCCAGATCATTCTGACTTCTTCCGATATCAAGTTCGTCTTGGCGGAGATCCTGGATAGGGTGCTCCGTGAAGGCTCGTTCGATTTAGGCGTCATCGGCCTCGTGTGGAGAGACTCCGAAGGGATCGAACCGATCGCCCATCGAGGATTTCGCGATCCCAAACAGATACACGCTTGTTTCCCCAGAGTCCACCGCCTCACACCCCGGACCGGACCGGAGCGATCGTCAACACCGCGGGCCCTGGTGGACGAGAATATTTCCAGCGCTGTCGGCAAGGGATGGACGAAAAGAGAAGGAGTGCGCTCCTTCATCGAAGTCTCCATACAGGCTGAGAACAAACTCATGGGAACCATCCAACTGGGGAGCCGCACGTTGAGAAAGTTTCCGGACCGCGAAGTCCGCTTTCTCAAAGCCCTCGGATGCCAGATCGGCCTTGCCGTGCAGAAGGCCCGGCGCGCTATAGACGCCCAACGGACAAAGGAAGTCCAAGGGCTCCTCAAAGAGCTCAACCAAGAGATCTCCGTTCTCGATACCCGCTCCCTGCTCTATCAACTCGAAGGCAAAGTACGCAAGATTTTCGAGGTGGATGGTGTGGACGTGCGAACCTTCAGAGAACAGAAGTCAGCCGCCTTACAAGCAGACAGACCTCCGGAGGCGGAAGGGCGGAGTTTTAGCCGGAGATCGAGATGGATCCGGGAGCACCGAAAACCCTTGATGATTCCAGATCTCACTCGGGAAACCAGCGCCTTTGGAAAAACACGGGAAGCCAACGCCGACATGCGCGCCTATTTAGGCGACCCGATCTTTTCCAAGACCGGAGAGGTGATCGGCAC
>Ga0080064_1002694_pt1 | contig 28922 bp, 17 predicted proteins | sample Subgrocontami54m_FD_69260 | JGI IMG/M metagenome (GOLD analysis project Ga0080064, IMG submission 69260) | Subsurface groundwater microbial communities from S. Glens Falls, New York, USA - GMW46 contaminated, 5.4 m (SPADES assembly) (version 2) ...
GCGATTGCGCCGGGTTCCAGGGCCTGCGGCCCTGGCTACACTCTTGCGGCCCCTTCGGGGCATTGCCCGACACCGTCATCCGTGTCCCGGAATTCGTTCAGGTAATTGTTGCGCGGGCCCTAAGGGCGTCGGGTCCAGGAATCCGGACGAGGGGGCTCATCTTGTCGGCAATGGATCTGGGTGTCCGGGTCCGCGGCGAATGTCAGGGATGCGCATGGGGCCGATTCCCGAAGGGTACGTGGAGTTGCGCGTCGGGGCGACGCTTGCCGTCGTCCGGCAGGACCTCGCGCCGGTCCTCCGCCCGCTCCTGGAGCGGCAGGGCACGCTCCTCGGCGACGCGAGCGGCGCGCGGGGCCAGGCGCCCCGGCTGGAGCTCGAGGGGGCGCCTCCGCTCCGCGTCCGCAGGTACCATCGGGGAGGGTTCATCGGGCGCTTCCTCGGAGACCTCCATCTCTCCACGACCCGGTCGCACCGCGAGCTGATCGCCCTCCTCCGTGCACGAAGGCACGGCGTCCCCGTCCCCGAGCCCGTCGCGGCCGTCTCGGCGTCCGCCGGCAGCGCGTTCATGCGGCACGAGCTGGCGACCCTGGAGGTCCCCGAGGCGCGGACGCTGCCAGAGGTCCTCGCCGCGTGCGGTCCGCGCGAGCGCCGCGAGTGGATCCGCCGCGCCGCGAGTGCGGTCGCGAAATTGCACGCGGCCGACATCGACCACGCCGACCTTCACGCGGGGAACATCCTCGCCGCCGGATCCGAGGTCGTCCTCCTCGACCTCGATCGCTGCGACATGGGGCTCACGCCGGGCCGACGCGTCCGCAATCTCGCGAGGCTCCACCGGTCCGTCGTCAAGTCGCCGGCGCTCTCGCGAATCGTGAGCCGTTCCGACCGCCTGCGCTTCCTGCGCGCGTACGAAGAGACCGCGGCGACGGTCGGCGCGCGCCTGGCGAATCGCGCCTGCGAGCGGACCGTCTGGTGGCACTCGTGGGCCTGGGGAGCGAGGACGTAGCGTGGCAGAACGGATCCTCGTCAAGGGGGTGAACTGGCTGGGCGACGCGGTGATGACCCTGCCCGCGCTCAAGGGGCTCCGCGCCCTCTTCCCCTCCGCGCGCATCTCCGTCCTCACGAAGGACAGCCTCGCCGACCTCTACCGCGGCGCCCCGTTCGTCGACGAGACCATCCTCGAGGGGGACCGCGGGCTCAAGGGGATGATGCGGCTCACCAAGCGGATCAAGGAGGGCGCCTTCGACACGGCGGTCCTCTTCCCCGCGTCGTTCCGCTCGGCCCTCCTCATCTACCTGAGCGGCGTCCCGGAGCGGATCGGCTTCGCGAAGGAGGGCCGATCGCCGCTCCTCACGAAGGCCCTCCGCCGCGACACCGACCTGCTGCGGCGCCACCGCGTCGAGTACTTCCTGAGGCTCCTGGAGCCGCTCGGGTCGGTGCCGAGGCCGACCGCGCCGCGGATCGACCCGACGTTCGAGGACCGGGCGTGGGCGGCGAGGCTCCTCGAGGAGCGCCTCGCCGGCAAGGGGCCCGTCGTCGCGATGCACCCGGGCGCGACCTACGGCAACGCGAAGCGCTGGTACCCCGACCGCTTCGCCGCGGTCGGCTCGCGACTGTCGAAGGAGCGCGGCGCGCGGATCGCCGTGATCGGCGGCAAGGCGGAGGCGGACCTCGCGGCGGAGGTCGCGCGCGGCATCGCGCCGGGCCCCGCGACGAGCTTCGCCGGCGAGACGTCGCTCCTCCAGCTCGCCGCCCTGCTGGAGCGGGCCTCGGTGCTCGTCACGAACGACACGGGTCCGATGCACCTCGCGGCCGCGGTCGGGACGCCGATCGTCGCGGTCTTCGGGCCGACCGACCCGGTGACCACGAGGCCCTACGGCGAGCGTCACACGGTGGTTCGCCACCCCGTCGAGTGCTCCCCCTGCCTGCTGCGCGAGTGCCCCATCGACCACCGCTGCATGACCCGGATCCCCGCGGACGAGGTGTACGAGGCCGCCGTGAGGTGGCTGGGAGGAGCGTGATGCGATTTCGGATTTGGGATCGCGGGTTTCGGAATGTTGCGGATTGCGGATCTGCGACTGCGGATTCTCTGGGCCCATTCCGCAATTGGCGATCCGCAATCCGCAACAATCCGATATCCGTAATCCGAGATCCGAAATGGCGCTGACCGCCTGCATCCTGACGTTCAACGAGGAGAAAAACCTCCCCGACTGCCTCGCCAGCATCGCGTGGGCGGACGAGGTCCTCGTCGTCGACTCCCACAGCACCGACCGCACCGTCGAGATCGCGGGCGCGCGAGGCGCCCGGGTGGTGCCGAGGGCGTGGGAGGGGATGAACAAGCAGCGCGAGTTCGCGATCCGGGAGGCGAGGCACGACTGGGTCCTCTGCCTCGACGCCGACGAGCGGGTCTCCCCGGAGCTCCGCGAGGAGGTGCAGGCCGCGGTCGCGCGGCAGGATGGCGTCGCCGGCTACGAGGTCCCCCGGCACACCTGGTACCTCGGGCGCTGGATCGATCACGGCGGGTGGTACCCCGACCTCAAGCTCCGCCTCTTCCGCCGCGAGAAGGCCCGCACCGTGGGGAAGGACCCGCACGACCGGATCGAGGTCGACGGCCCGGTCGGCCGCCTGAAGGGCGAGATCCACCACTACACCTATCGATGCTTCTCGCAGCAGATCGGCACGATAGACCGATTCTCCGAGGCGGCGTCGAAGGAGCTGTTCGAGGCGGGCGAGCGGTTCCGCGTCTGGAAGCTCCTCCTGCGACCGCCGCTGAAGTTTCTCGAGTGCTGGGTCTGGAAGCTCGGCCTGCTCGACGGGCTGCCGGGGCTCGTGATCGCCGTTGCCTCCGCGTTCAACGTCTTCTCCCGCTACGTGAAGCTCTGGGAGAAGGAGCGCGGGCTCGCGGAGGGAGGGCCCCGGCCGTGAGGATCGCCCTCGTCCTCCCCCGGTTCGGCCCGAACGCCGGCGGCGTCGAGCGGTACGCCTGGGAGCTCGCCCACGGCATCGCCCGCGCCGGCCACGAGGCCCACGTCGTCTGCCACCGCGGCGAGGGGGATGGCGCGCCCGGAATCCGCCTTCGCGAGGTCCCCATCGTCCGCTGGCACAACGCGTTCAAGATCGCCTCCTTCGCGCGGAACGCCGACCGACTCGTCACCGAGGGCGCCTCGGAGTTCGATATCGTCCACGGATTCGGCCGCACCACCGTCCACGACCTCTACCGCGTCGGCGGGGGCGTCCACCGCGCCTACCTCGCGCGGATGCGCGCGGAGTCGCCCGGCGGGTGGCTCGGCCTCTGGCAGCGCGTCGACCCGCGGAACTGGGTGATCGACAGGATCGAGGACCGGATCTTCCGCCGCGGCACCGCTCGGCGCTTCACGGCGATCTCGCGCCTCTGCGCGCTCGACGTGGAGGAGCACTACGGCATCCCCGCGAGCGGGATCGAGGTCGTCTACAACGGCGTCGACGTGGACACGTTCCACCCGCGGAACCGGGAGCGCTCCCGCGAGCCGCTCCGCACGCGGCACAACGTCCGCGACGACGAAATCGTCTTCCTCTTCGTCGGGACCGGCTTCCGTCGCAAGGGGCTCGACACGCTCATCGACGCCCTCGCGGATCTGGCGAAGGAGGCCCCCGTGCGCCTCTTCGTCGTCGGGAAGGGGAGCGAGGGCGCCTTCCGCCGCCAGGTGCGCAAGCGGTCGCTCGAGGAGAAGGTATGGTTCCTCGGTCCGAGGCGCGACCTCGCGGAGCTGTACGCCATGGCGGACGTGTTCGCCCTGCCGACCCGCTACGAGCCGTTCGGGACGGTCTGCTTGGAGGCGTGGGCGAGCGGGTTGCCCGTCGTGGTGAGCCGGATGTCGGGGGCGAGCGAGGTGATGACGCCGGGCGAGCACGGGGCGATCCTCGAGGACTCCGAGAGCGCCGCGGAGCTGGCGGGGAAGCTCCGGCCCTTCCTCTCGGCCGCCGAGCGGGACCGCGTGGGTCCCCTCGCGAGGGGTCTGGCCTGCCGCCACACGATCGAGGCGAACATCGCGAGGACGATCGCGATCTACGGGGAAATCGCCGCGGCCCGGGGTGCGAAGTCATGAAGCGGATCGCGGAGTATCGTCGGGTGGAGGGGGCCGCGGCGACCTGGTGGTTCGCGCCGGACCGCGCGGCCGCGCTGGCCCCGCTGCTCGCGGACGCCGTCGAGCGCCTCGCCCGCCTCCCGGGCGCCGCAATCCTCCGCGAGAACCGCTCGCGCCGCCTGATCTCCCTCCCCCTCCCGGGCGGGGTGAACGGATTTGCGAAGCTCTTCCTCCGGAAAGAGGGGCTCCAGCTCCTCCTCGACCAACTTCGCCCGAAGGCCGTGCGGGAGGCGTCCGCCCTCCTCGCGGCCGAGGGGGTGGGCGTCGGCGTGCCGCGGCCCGTCGCGTTCGCCGTCGGGTACGGCCCGGAGGTCGCCGGCGTCCTCGTCACCGAGGCCCTCCCCGACGCCCAGCCGCTCCAGCAGGTTCTCGAGCGCTCGGGACGGCTCCTGCGGGGCGAGGCCTTCCGCGCGCGCAGGGCCCTCCTCAGGCGGCTCGGCGAGCTGGCCGCCCGGCTCGAGGAGGCCGGCTGGCGGCACGGCGACCTCCACACGGGCAACATCCTCCTCTCCCCGCCGACGCTGGAGGGCAGGCCGTACGTCATCGACTGGCAGCGCGCGAGGCGAGGGCGCGGCTTTCCGCCCGACCTCGTCGACCTGGTCTACTCGCTGTCCCAGTCCGTGCCGGCGACCGAGCAGATGGCGGCCCTCCGAGCGGGCCTGCCGCGGACTGCGACCCGGGGGCTGCGACGCGAGGTGTGCGGCTGGGTGAGGTGGCGCAAGGAGCGGCACGTCGAGAGCCGCACGTCGCGGTGTCTGAAGTCGGGTACCGAGTTCGCCGTCGACGTCGACCAGGACGCGGTCGTCTATCGGCAGCGGACCGTCGCCTCCGAGTGGCTTCGGGAGGCCGTCCGCGAGCACGACGCGGCGGCCGCGCGAGGGGCCCTGGCGAAGGCCCTCCCGCGGCGGAGGCTGTCGCGCTTGCAGCTCCCCGGCCCGGGCGAGTCGTACCCGGTCTACGTGAAGGAGTACATCCACACGCCTCTGCGGCGGGTGGCGAACCTCCTTTGCGGGGGGCCCGCGCGCTGCGCGTGGGTCGCGGCGCAGGGGCTGCGCTGGAGGGGGATCCGCACGCCGGAGGCCCTGGGGCTTGTCGAGGAGGGTCGGAGGAGCCTCATCGTGACGCGGGAGGTCGCCTCGGCCCGACCGCTCGCCGAGGCGGCCTGCGAGGCCGCGCGGGGGCCGCATCGCGCAAAGCGTGAGTTCCTCGAGCGGCTCGCGCGGTGGGTGCGGCGGATCCACGAAGAGGGGATCTGGCACCCGGACCTGAAGGCGAACAACGTCCTCGCGGACGCCTCGGGGGAGTTCCACCTCCTGGACCTGGACCGCACGCGCTTTGTGGGGTACCTGACGCGGGCACGCCGGGAAAAAAACCTCGCGCAGCTCTGCGCGGCGGTGCCGCGGCCGGTGAGCCGGGCGGATCGGATGCGCTTCTGGCGGGTCTACAGCCGGCTGCGGGGCACGAAAGAAGCGGTCCGGAGGGTCCTGAGGATGGCGATCCGGCGCAAGCACGTCTGGCCCGGAATGACGTAGGGGCGGCCCAGCGGGCCGCCCCTGCATCCGTAGACTGCGATTACTTCTTCGGGACGAACCTCATGTTCACATCGTCCCAGGTCAGGTTGAACTTGTGCTGGTTGACCCAGGAGCGCCAATTGTGGATGGCCTCCGCGTTGTCCGCGACCGACTTCGACCCGTCGTAGCCGAAGTCCGGCGGCCCGCCCTCGGTGCCGGCGCCCGTGAGCTTCCCGAGCAGTTCGCCCGCGCTCCGTCGCGCCACCTCGTCCTCGAGCGAGAGGGCCTCGACGAGCAGCTCGAGCGTCCTGCGGTCCCCGATCGCGCCGAGGGAGATGTTGATCCAGTCGCGCTTCAGGAAGTCGATCATGTCGAACTGCGCGTAGAACTCGTCCCCCTCGTGCGTGTACAGGGCGCGGAGGATGCGGGTCTCGAACTCGTACTTGATCGCCGCCTCTTCCGGGGTCTCGCCGAGCTTGTGCTCCTTCAGGCGGACCGGGTCGGAGAGCCCGCTCGTGAGCAGCTCGAGCGTCTTGAAGCCCCACGGCACCCCCTCGAACGTCGCGATGCCGGTGAACTCCTGGCCGGGGGCGAGCATGCCCTTCTGGCGGACCTTGCTCGAGTCGAGGTACTTCCCCTCGCCCTGCAGCTTCTCGATCGCTGCGTCGAGGTCCTCGGAGCCCAGTCCCTCGAGCTTCCGGACAATTTGCGCGGCGATGTGCGGGTACCACCCCTGATGGATGATTTTCCCGCGGTCGGTGCGCATGCTGAAGTCGAGGACCAGAGGCGCCTCGACCTCGCCCGTGTTCTTCACCGTGTAGACGACGAACCAGACGTTCGTCGCCTTCCCGCTCTTGTAACGGTAGGTGAAGGTGTCGGGCTTCTGGTTGTCGAGGTCGAGCGTCCACCGCTGGCGGACGTCGGCCCCGGCGTCGAGCGCGAAGGACAGGAGAGCGAGCGCCGTCACGAAGACCCTGTTCATGGTCATCCTCGTCGTCCTATGAGAATCGGAATGGAAGTCCACCGGGATAGACGGACGATCCCGGTCGATTCCTTCGGGAATCTCATTCCAGGGATCCAAGCGTCCCGCGGCGTCCCTCCCCCTTCCATAACTTGTACTCCTTGCCGGCCTTGTCTGTCACGCCGATCCGGTTCGTGGTCACCATGTCGATGACCTCGCGCCAGATATAGTAGAAGGAACCCGTCTCCGGATTGAGGAGGGGATTCCCCTCCGCGTCGAGCGCGGCGACCGACACCAGGCGCCGGACCTCCCGCTCCTCCTCCGTGATGCCCCGCAGGACGCAGCCGGTCGTGAAATCGACCTCGCCCTTCGTTTCCTTGCAGTACTGTGGGCCGCCGATGGGCTGTCCCTCGGCCACCTGGAAGATGCTGCTCACCCAGCGCCCATCCACGTAGCGTTGGACGTCGATGAGCGAGCGGCTCACGGCCCCCGTGGACATCACGCCGTTGTTCTGAATCCGGATGTCGCCGAGCGTGTGGATCTCGATGGCGCGGCTCTTCTCGGGCTCCCCCGTCTCGGGGACGGCGACGATCTGGTACGCGTAGGTAGAGGCGGGGCGGGCGCCCTCATCGAGGTACGCGAACTGCCTTAGGATGGGGCTCTTGTTGAGCGGCCCGTGGAACTCGGAGCCGGGGAGATCCTGCCTGAAGACGTCGAAGGCCACCTTGCCCGAGGGCGTCTTGGTCTCCCAACGGAGGAACACCCCCTCCACCGACGAGAATGCGCTGACGGAGTGGAAGAAGTCGGTCGGGAGGAGCGCCTTCAGCTCGTGCTTGGGCTCGGGTTGCTCGGCGCGCGGCGGGTCGTTTACGACCACGGCCGGCAGCGGTGCGCTCTCGGGGTCGCGGGCGACGTCGTCGGGCGGCGGATTGGCAGGCTTCGCCGCGGCCTGCTCGATGGTGGACTTCATCCTGCGCAGGATGTCGACCAGCTCGCCCTTCTCGCGGTTGCTCTCCTGGATCTGACGTAGGGCGATGTTGATGTCCTCGATCAGGCCCTGGTTCTGCTGGTGGACGGCATGGGAGTTCCACGCGAGGAGCGCGGAGAGGGCCACGAGGACGGTGGCCGCGGCGCGCGCGGGCACGGCGAGGAAATCGGCGATCACCGCTGCGGCGCGCGTCAGGCGCCGACGGAGCGGCCCCGGGCGGGAGGGCACGAGGCCGGCCTTCGCGAGGACGTCGGCGATGAACGCCTCGCCGGCGACCTCCTCGGAGAAGGCCTTGCCGAGGAGGGCCTCATTCCGGCTGAAGACCTCCAGTTCCTTCCGACACTCCGCGCACTCGCGCACATGCCCGTCGACGACCCGGCGGTCCTCTGCGGACGCCTCGCCGTCGACGTAGCGCGAGAGCAGGACCCCCATGTGTTCGCACGGCATGGCCGGCGCTCCGTCGTTCATTTGTCCACGTAGAAGGACTGGAGCTTCTCCTTGATCAGCAGCTTGGCCCGGTAGAGGCGGCTGTCGATCGTCGCGGGAGAGAGCCCCAGGAACTCGCTCATTTCCTTGTACGACATCTTCCGCAGGTGCCTGAGGAGGATGATCTCCTGGTAGATGCGCGGGAGGGAGTTGAGCACCTTGAGGACCTTCTCGTAGAGCTCCTCGCGCTCGAACGACGTGCCGAACGGGCCGGCGTCGTCGGGCGGCGTGGTGGGCTCCAGGCCCTCCCCCGCGGCCTCCTCCAGCGAGATGGTCTTGACGCGTTCCTTCCTCAGGAAGTCGATGCTGGTCGTGCGGGTGATCCCGCAGATCCAACTCTTGAGCTTGGTCGGGTGCTCGAGGGCGTTGATGTTCCGGTGGACCTTGAGGAAGACCTCTTGGGCCACGTCGCGGGCGATTTCGAGGTTTCCCAGGATGTTGTAGGCGATCCCGACGACGAGGTTCGCGTGTCGTCGGACCAGCTCCTCGAACGCTCCCGCATCCCCGCTCCGGCACTGCTCTACGAGGACGGCGGCTTCACGCTCCACGGCGGATTCTCCAAGAGTCAGAGTCCAGGTGGCCGCCTGGGCGACCTTGCCCCGACCGATCGGGCTCAGGTACCCGACTCCGTCTCCTCCGGGCGCCGTTCGCCGGCCACGGTTCGCGAAGGGAGTAGGTCCCTCCGCACCGAGCCCTATCGGCGAACCCGGGGCCGGAACTTTGACGTCGTAAACCGGTTCACGCGTGTGAATGATTGTACCGCAAGCGTTTAGGTATGAAAAGCGGGTGTTGGTTCAGTCCTCAACTCGCACCTCTCGACTCATCGGATTGAGAACTGCGAGTTGAGAACTGAGAATTGCAGTATAGGGAGGGTCCTGCAACCCCGAAATCACCCTTCAGACCGTCGCGCGCCTGAAAGCTTCAAGGTGACGGCCCGTCCTGCGGTCCCTCCTCAGGGTTGGCCCACCCTTCGGAAAGACGGCCATCTGAGCCAACAAGGTTGCAGGGCCCTACATCCTCTTCCTCTCTCCGGGCACCCTTCGACACGGATGGGCCGACCTTGACGGGCCTGTGGAACGCTGCATGGCCAATGCGAGCCCCGAAGGGACGAATGGCGCCGCAGCCGCCCCGCGAGGCAACGCCCCCGCGCGCGCAAGCCACATCACGAACGACCCCGACCGGGCCGAAATCTCTTGTCCCCTACTCTCCGTGCGGCCCCGGCATGGGGCCTCTGTAGGTGAGACGGGCGATCGAGAGGGATCCATGCAGGGAAAACGGGGTGGCGAAGGGAGGGATTGGCGTGGTTTAAGTCGTTTGGTGAAAACGATATCTGATATCTGACATCTGATATCTGATATCGGATATGGCCAGAGACGTCGCGCAACTGGAGTCGGCGGCCTGCGCGGCGTCCCCCTTGTTCACGGGTCATATCTGATATCAGACCTCAGATGTCAGATATCAGATATCGATTCTACCCACGCACGTATCGATTCCCCGGCAGCGCCCTGGCCAGCCCCTTCATCTCGAGCATAAGGAGCGTCGCGCTCACCGTCGCCGCCGGGAGCGCCGTCCCCTCGATCAGCTCGTCGAGCTCCTTCGCCTCGCTCTCCAGCAGCTCCATCACGGCCTGTTGGTTCGCATCCAGCTCTTCCTTCACGGCCGCGGCGGCGGCCTCCGCCGGCCTCACGAGCGCCCGGTACGGCCCCAGCTCCTCGAAGATGTCCTCGACCTTCGTGACGAGCTTCGCCCCCTGCTGCAGGAGCTTGTGGCACCCTCCGCTCGCCGGCGAGTCGATCTTCCCCGGCACCGCGAACACCTCTCTCCCCTGCTCCAGCGCCCAGTCGCAGGTGATGATCGCCCCGCTCTTCTCCGGCGCCTCGATCACGATGACGCCGAGCGACAGGCCGCTCACGATCCGGTTCCTCCTCGGGAAGTTCCTGGCGTCCGGGCCCGTCGTGCAGGGCATCTCCGAGAGGACGGCCCCCGAGGCGGCGATCTTCCTCGCGAGGCCCTGGTTCTCCGGCGGGTAGACGTGCCCCAGGCCGCTCCCCAGGACCGCGATCGTCCTCCCCTTCGCGTTGAGCGCCCCCTGGTGCGCAAACGTATCAATCCCCCGCGCGAGCCCGCTCACAATCGTCACGCCGCGCCTCGACATCTCCTGTGCGAGCCTCGTCGCGGTCTGCTCTCCGTATGGCGTCGGCTGCCGGGTCCCCACGACCGCGAGGGCGAGCGTCTCGTCGGCCGTCAGCGTCCCCTGGACATAGAGGAGGATCGGCGGGTCGGCCGTCTGCCGGAGCAGCGCCGGGTACCCCTCGTCCTCCCGCGCGATCACCCGCGCCCCGAGCTTCTCCGCGAGGGCGAGGTCCTTCTCCCCCGCTCCCGACTCGCGCGCCTCGCGGATCCCCCTCGCGAGCGAGGGGCGGACGCCGCGGACCTCTTGCAGGTCCGCCTCGGAGGCCCGCGTCGCGGCCTCGGCGGAGCCGAATCGCGCCAGGAGGCGCGAGAGGAGCACGGTGCCGATCCCCTTCGTCGCGTTGAGCGTGAGGAGGGGCAGGAGGTCCTCTCGGCTCACTTGAGGACCTCCGAGAGGGCGGTGCGCAGCGCGGCGGGGTCGACGTCGTCGACGATCTGCACGCGCCCGATCTGCGTCGGGAGGATCATGCGGACCCGGCCGGCGCGCCGCTTCTTGTCGGTCCGCATCGTCGAGAGGACGGCGTTGGTGCGCACCCCTCGCACGCTCGTCGGCAGCCCCAGGCGCGCGAGGAGGCGGTCCTGCTGCTCTACGAGCTGCGCGTCCGCGAGGCCCAGGTGGAGCGCGACGCGGGCGGCGCACGACATGCCGACGGCGATCGCCTCGCCGTGGCGGAAGCGGCGGTACCCGCCGAGGGTCTCGAGCGCGTGGCCGACGGTGTGGCCGTAGTTGAGGATCGCGCGGAGCCCCTCCTCGCGCTCGTCCTTCTCGACGACCTCGGCCTTCACGGAGACGCAGGTCGCGATGACCTCCTCGGTGACGAAGCGGTCGAGGGCGTAGAACTTCTCGACGTTCCGCTCGACGAAGTGGAAGAACCCCTCGTGTCGGATGACGCCGCACTTGACGACCTCGGCCATCCCCGAGACGAGCTCGCGCCGCGGGAGTGTGCCGAGGACGGAGGGGTCGATCATGACGGAGCGCGGGTGGTAGAAGGCGCCGATGAGGTTCTTTCCGCGGGGGTGGTTCACGCCGACCTTGCCGCCGACGCTGGAGTCGACCTGCCCGATGAGGCTGGTGGGGACCTGGATGAGGGGGACGCCGCGCAGGTAGGTGCTGGCGACGAAGCCCGCGAGGTCGCCGACGACGCCGCCTCCGAGGGCGACGATGGGCGTCTGGCGATCGGCCCCTTCGGCGACGAGGATGTCGTAGAGGCGGGCGGCGTTCCGGAGCGACTTCTGGCCCTCGCCTGCGGGGAGGACGATCGACTTCGGCGTGAACCCGCAGGGGCGGAGGGAGGCGACGACGGGGCGGAGGTGATGGCGTGCGACGTTCTTGTCGGTGATGACGACGGCGAGGCGTGGGGCTCGGACGATTCCGAGGAGGTGGTCGCCGACCTGCCGCAGGAGGCCCGACTCGATCTCGACCGTGTAGTTAATCGCCCCGACCCGGACCAGCACTTCGCTCATGCGCGTCCCATCCTGCGTCCGGCCGGACGGTAGCAGACGCCGGATGGGCGGTCAAGGGATGAGGGTGGCGTGCCGCGCCTACTTCGGCGCGTGACGGACGGCCTCGACGGACTGGCGGGCGCGGGTGACGACCTCCTTGGGGATGGCGGGGTCGGAGGCCCACTCCGCGAGGAGGGGCGCGGTGAACCAGGTGGCGTAGAGCGTGAGTCGTGCGACGAGGTCGGCTCGCGGGAGGGCCGCGTGGAGGCGCTTGAGGGCTGCGAGGGCGTCCTTGTCGCGGCGCCCTGCGATGCGGGCGAGGGCGTCGATGGCGTGGGGGAACGCGGGTGCGGCTCGCTCGAGGACGAGGACGGCCTCGGGGCACGGGCCCGTGGAGGCCTTCCCCTCGAGCCAATGGACGGCGGCGAGGCGGACCTGCTCGCTGGGCGGTGCCTTCTTCGCGGCGGCCTCGGCCTGTGCGAGGACCTCGGCGGCCTCGGGCGTGAGGGGCTTGGTTCTCGCGGCGTCGGGGCCTCCGAGCAGGATGCGTTCGGCGTCGTCGACGGACTTGATGTTCGCGAGGGTTTCGGCGGCCTGCTGGCGATCGAGCTCGGCGGCGAGGCGCTTGAGGGCCTCCTGGTGCGGCTCGGGGAGCGTCGCGGCGGCGTCTGCGAGCATGGCGGCATCGGCGGGCCGGGCGTGACGCGGGAAGGCGGCGAGGAGGGCCTGGGCGGCGGGCTCGTCCGAGGCGGCGCGGAGGGCGGTGAGGAGGGTCTGGAGGGCGAGGGGGCGGCTGCGCTCGGGGAGAGGGTCGAGGGCGGAGAGCCAGGTGGCCGGGGGGACGCCGCGTCTGGCGGCGTCGTGCACGAGGGAGAGGAGGGCGACCTGGGCGGTGGGAGTGCCGATTCGGCCGAGGGACTCGAGGAGGGAGGCGAGGAAGGCGGCCTCGTCGGGCATCGGGAGGACGCGCTGGGCCTCCTCCTGGAGGGGGGCGACGGCGGCGTCCTGGAAGCGGGAATTTTGAGGAGGACGGCGAGGCGGGCGGCCTCGTCGTGTTGCTGGAGGGCGGCATGGATGCGCTGGAAGCGGGTGGAGAGATCGGGGCGTTCCTGGACGGAGGGCTCCATCGGGAGGCGGCGTCGGTTCGGGTCGCGGCCGTGGTCGCGGAAGGCGTAGTATCCGCCGCCGGAGAGGAGGAGGACGCCTCCGAGGGCGACGAGCAGCAATCGGGCGTGTCGATTCACATAGTGGATTCTACTGGTGTACCTGTGGGTTGGGAAGGGGCGCTCGGTGCGCGCTTGCCGCTGGAGCGGATCGACTTCCAGACAAGCGTTCGCCTGCGCCGTGGGTCGCCGGGGTCGGCGGACCACGGGCCACGCCGCTAGGGGCGCTCGTCAGTGGGGTGGAATCCAGCAGTGCCTCGGGGGACCGTCGTCAAATCCAGCAGTCGCCCGGGGCGCGTGAACCGCGCGCGCGGAGACCGCGGCGGAACGGTCACCACGAGCCGAGCTTGGGGAGATCGCCCGAGGGCTCCCGTCCCGACGTCGCTGGCACGCAGGGTGCGTATCAAGACGCGCACTCGTGGAGAATTCGATGGCCTCCGTTCCTCGCGACTACGTGGCGGACGAGCCGGTGCTCGTGACCTCGCGGTGCGTGCTGCGCGTGAGGTTCATGGAGCGTCCGGCCATGAAGACGGAGATCAAGCGGCAGATCGCGAAGTGGGCCACGAAGTGCCGCGTCGAAGTGCTCGCGTTTACAATTGCCGGAAATCACGTCCACATGATTCTGAGTCAAGACCGCACGGGTCACGATCGACGGAAACGCACCGGCATCTATCCCTTCCTCAGAAACGTCCTTTCGAGCGTCTCGCGCTACGGGAACGCGTTGCACTCATCCCAAGGCAGGTTTTTGGAACGATCCTACCTTGCTCGTAGAAGACCGAGCCCCGAGCAGGCGCTCCAGTCCCTCGGCTACGTCCTCGAACACCCGGTGAAGCATGGGTTCGTCGGGGGCTTCGACGACGAGAACACGTCGGGCAGGCTCTACCGCCGAGGAACGGCCGACGGAGTGGCGACGGCCGTGCTCGGCCTCTTCCTCCAGCGCGACCCCGAGCTGCGCTGGGATGCGATGGTCGCGCTCTTCCGCGAGATGTACGCCGACCCACGCTGGCGCGAGGACGGCGTTGAGGTCGCTCGCGAGGTAATCCAGCGCCACGCCGAGGTGATCGACAAGAAGGGCTGGTGCGCGCCGATCAAGGTCGCGACGTGGGCCGGAGAAGAGGCCGCGAAGCGCGCACGGGAGGCTGTGCTGTCCGCGCCTCAGGTCCGCGTCAAGTTCACGCGGCGCAACGCCCCGGCGCCCGGGGACATCGTGACGATCGTGTTCGCGGAGCTGCCGTCGATCTACCCGTCACTCGGGTCGGCACTCGACTCCTCGTAGCCGTGTGGCGAAAAGCGCGATCCCACCTCGTCAGGCCCCCGCGGAGACACTCTGCCTCGATTCCACGTCCGGGGCCCTCCGGGGCCGCGTAGCGGCCCTTCCGTCCTCGAATTCCCCCACTTCTCCACCACCCCACGCGGCGTCGCAGCCGCGCCGCCTCACTGCCCCACTTCAGTCACTGGCGTGAACGCCGCAACCCCCGCGCCATCAACCACGATCAGGCCCTAAAGGACTTCGGTCCAGGTCGCGGCGATTGCGCATAGATGACCTGCGCTCGCTCATACCCCGCCATCGCACGCATCGCGGAGGTGGGGCGTTTTCCAGCAGTGCCCGGGTCGACTGTCGTCGATTCCAGCAGCTCGCGGCGATGCCCTCGATCGCGCCGCGAATCGTGCAGCGCATCTCGCGCGGGCACCGCGCATTCCGCAACCGCGGACGAGCACCACCGCCGTCCCGAAGCGGCATCCACCTTGCAGCCTCCGAAGCGGAGTCTCAGGAGGGTCCCGTGGCGTCGCGCCCCCGGTGTTTTCAAGCCCTGGAGCCCGTCGAGATCGAGCTTCGCTGCGCGTGGCGCGTGAAGCTCCTGAACGACGGCGTCATCGCCGAGGAACTGCAGAAGATCATCGCGTTCGAGGCGGCCCGGTGCCGGGTCCGGTGTCTTGCTGTCACGATCGAGGTGAACCATCTCCACCTTGTCCTGGCCCAGGAAATGGCGGGCCACGATCCCACGCGGCGGACCGGGGTCGCCCCCATGATGCGCAACTTCGAGTCCCGCGCGACCCACTTCCTGAACGGTCACTTGAGCCTGAAGGGGCGTGCATGGGAGCGATCGTACAGGTCGTTCCCGCGCGGCGACGCCGCGCAGCTCCTGAAGTCGATCGTCTACACGATCCAGAACCCGGTCAAGCACGGCGCCGTCGACCGCGCCGAGGACTACGAGTTCAACGACACCAGCGTCTACTTCGAGGGCAAGGCCAACGGCATCGTCACCCACGTCCCCGTCATCCTCTCGGGCCTGGGGAAGACCACGCACGAGCGCGCCAAGGCGATCAAGGACCTGATCGACGAGGTGTGGACCGAGGGCGTGCGGACGGGGAAGCTGCTCGACGCCGCTCGCGATGCGATCTCGCGGAGGCGAACGATCATCGATCAGCGGAACTGGGCGGACACCATCCCCGTCGGCGCCTGGGTCGGCAACGAGGCCGCCGAGAAGAAGCTGAACGAGGTCCTCAACCGAGAGCGGCCGTTCGTCGAGTTCCAGCCCAGGAAGGCCCCCGAGCTCGGCGCCGCCATCGAGATCCGCATCAACTACAAGTCCCCTCGCCCCCTCGCCAGCGCGTCCTGGAAGGAGTGGCACACCTGATCGGCCGATCCTGAGCCTCTGCCCGATCCGCGAGCGAGGACGCTCTGCCTCGATCACGCGTGAATGGGCGCCCGAGGCCTCCGCGGAACTGGTGTCGGCACGATTCCGACGCTCTCGGCGCCGTTCGGCGCCGATCGGAGCCCCTTCGAGGCCGTCCGAACCCCGCTCCGCCCGCTTGCGGACGCGATCAGGGTGAGAAAGCCCTTCGGGCTTTCGCCGCCGGCCCTTCGGGCTTTCGCCGCTCGCGATGCTGTGGTCGCCCATCTGTCCCGCGACGGCTCATTCCCCGTCACGGCTAGGAGCTTGGTCGCTTGAACCCGAACATCTCTACGACTCCCTGCGCGCGACGAGTCTCGGGTGTCACTAGGACCTCCGTGCCAGCTCGGATAAGAGCCTGGATGAGCCCGAGAAACGCCGAGTCTCTATCGAACTCCCATACGCGAAAGTGCACTCTTGATACGCTTCGGAGGATTGTGCCATTGGCGTCAATGAACGAGTCGGGGTTGTCGCCCGGTTCGTGCCTGACCTCGACGAGGAGGGAGTCCCGAGTAGAAACGAGGGTATAGCTCACGCCTGCAGCGCCCTTACTCGCTCCAAGAGAGGTGTCCGTACGCTTCACCCGGGGCCAACCCCAGATCCACCGGAACATCAGAGTAAGGCATCGTGGAGGTCCCAGCGGGTTGGAAGCCTGTGTCGTCTGGGCCCCGAACCCACTCCCCAATTTCGAGTGTTTGCCCGTCTTCGCTCCTGCGCACGATTATCAGGCGCTCCTTTCCAGGGTTGCCTGCGTCCATGCCGGGAGCGCGAACCTGCTCATACCCCTCCTGCGCCAACGTTCGTTCGGGAGTGCCTGGCTTGGTTTCGTTGAGCCTCTTCCGCCAGAAGAGACGCTGCCACCAAGGCGATTGCGTGCTGTTGGGCCCGGTGATCGTCCTCTCGGACTTGCACACCGAACGGAACGGCGCGGGCGCACGTCCTGCGGCGACCGCACCCAGTCCTGCCAGAGCTGCGGGAGCTGCGGCGTCTGCGGCCCCCTCGACATCCCCTTCCATCGCCGCGGCCGTGCCTTCGCCGAGGTGGTAGTACTCGATAAACACCAAGATTGGTACGCCAATCTCCGGAAGGAATATGACGACGGCCAGGAAGAAGCTCTGCCCCGCAAGGGCAACCTCGCCCTCGGGCGTCGGCTCTTCCAGCATGGCGGTGACGGGGGCGGCTATCGCATCCCCGAGCTTCTCACCAAACTCACCATACGCTCTCGCAGTCTCCCGCTTCAGCGAATCAGCGGTTTCCTCGTCCCCCATCATCAGGTCCACCAGCATGCCGGGGTCGTCCGAGTCGCCGCCTCCCGCTCCGCCATCACCCATCCGTCCGACTCCCAGACCTCCAGATGATCCGGTGCCGACATGAGCCGACGCAGAGCCCGTAACCGTTGCTCCTGGCATGCCGTCCAGTCCCAGCGGGTCCACGGCGTTGACCGGGTTGCCTTGGCAGTAGGCGTAGAGGGACCCAAGGGCGTCATCGCCGAGGCGGTCGTGGGCGATCCATCTACCGGTGAGCGGGTCGAGGGAGTTGTTGCGGGCCTGGTAGAAGCGGGTTTCGGGGTCCCAGCGGTGGCCGGTGAAGAGGAAGGGGTTCCCGACGGCGGAGGAGGTGCGGCCGGTCGCGACGCCGGCGGCGTCCTCGAAGGTGGGGGTGCCGTAGATGTCGTAGGAGTAGCGCTCGACGACGTTGCCGAGCTCGTCGGTGAGGGCGGCGGTGGAGTAGAGCGTGTTCTGGTGATAGTAGTATCGCCGCCCCGCACGATCCATCGAGACGTGCTCGTCGAGGTACGCAGGGCCGTCGACGTACGTGGCGAGGGTCAGGCCCGCCGCGTCCTGCTCCTCGATGCAGCGCCAGCCGTCCCACAGGAACCGCGTCGTCGCGCCCGCAGCCTGCTTCTCGATGCGCCGGTTGAAGACGTCGTACCTGTACTCGGCGACGAAGGCATCGTTGCCGCTCGCCCCGCGCTCCCACACCTGGATCGGCCGATTGCGGAAGTCGTACGTGATGAGCTGCGTGCTCGTCACGCCGTCGGCGACCTCGCGCGTGAACTCCGTCCGGTTCCCGTTGTCGTCGTGGCGTTCAAGCGCCGAGCCGAACGTGAGGTACTCGTTCATCTCGTTCGCGACCGGCGCCACGAACGAGATCAGGTTCTCCTGCCCGTCGCTCTCCGTCTTGCCGGCCCAGTTCCCCACCCCGTCCAGCTCGTAGCTCACCTTCCGTCCGAACGCCGAGCTGCCCGGGGAGGCCGCCTCGCCCTCGGGGTCCGCCACCCCGTACTTCACCTCCCTCACCCGGTACAGCGAGTCGTACCGGTACACCTGCCCGGACCCCGTGGGTCCCTGGGCCGAGGGGTGCATCACCTTTTCAAAGAGCTTCTGATCCTCAGCATTGTAGGCATACTGGAATCCAGCGACAACCGCATTGTCGCTCATGCGCCGGTGCACCTTGGACGTCACCCGACGGTCGCTGTCGTAGTCGCTCCGCTCCTCGATGCCGTTGCCCGTGGTCCGCTTGAAGAGCCGCCACGGCCCCTTGTACTCGTACGCCGCCAGCACCGACGCCCCGTCCTCGATCCGCTTCGTCCGCTCCAGGTCGTCGAACGCTCGGCGGATGACGCGGCCGCCCGGATACTGGCACTCCACCGGGTTCCCGACGCCGTCCCTGAGCGTCCGGACCGAGCGCCCGTTCTGCACCTCCTCGATCACCCGCGACAGCGAGTCGTACCCCATCTCCACCACGCTGTCGTCGTCCGTCCCCTTCGCGAGCCGCGACAGCCCGTCCCACTCGAACCTCTCGAACGCCGTCCCCATCACCGTCCGCGACTTCGAGACGATCCGCTCCGTCAGGCGGTCCAGCCGGTCGTAGTAGTGCTTGACCACGGTCCCGTTCTGGTCCGTCTCCGTGTCGACCCGATCGTCAGCGGTGAACGTCCTCCGCCGCGTCGTCCGGTCCGCGTAGATCACCTCCTCCAGCCGATCCAGCTCGTCCCACTGGTACGTCGTCGCGCTCCCGCGGTCGTCCGTGGTCGTCTCCAGGCGCGAGTTCCCGTCCCACGCCTGCTTCACCGTGATCGTCCTCTGGAGGGCACCGCTCCCCGTCCCGCCCTCGCGCAGGTCCCGCTCGATCTGCGTCACCCGGTCCAGGCCGTCGAGGGCCCACCGCGTGACGTTTCCCTCCGCGTCCTCGAACCTCACCCGGTTCCCACGCGAGTCCCACTTCACCTTCCGCGTGTGCCCGCCCGGGTCGATCGACTCCTTCAGCCGGTCCAGCTCGTCGAAGACGTTGATCGTCGTGAAGCTCTCCACCGGGCCCCCGGCGCTCGGGCGCTCGCGCTCGACGATCGACTCGGGGTTCGAGTTCGCGTCGTAGGCGACCTCGACCTCGTTCCCCAGCGCGTCGCGGCCCAGCACCCGCCGGTGCGCGCCGTCGTAGAAGAGGTCCACGCCGTGCGCGTTGTCGTTCTCCACGCGGGCGACGCGGCCGGCGCGGTCGAAGAGGCGCTTCGTCAGGACGACGCCGTCTTCGAGCGCCGCGCCCGTCCGGGGGTCGAAGTAGCTCTGCCGCGTCTCGTAGGGCCTCGACACCTCGTCGAAGCGCGACTCGACGCGCGCGAGGAGGGCGTTGCGCGAGCCGCTCCGGTCGGCCGGGCTGATGCCGCCGAGCGTCCCGAGGAAGGAGGCCTCGAGGACATTCGAGGCCGCGTCGTACACGAGGGCCGCCTCGCCGCCCACGCCGTCCGTGACGCGCCGGACGCGGTCGAAGCCGTCCAGCGTGCTCGACGTCTCGTCCGCGGTCCCGTCGAGGACGCGGGTCACGTTGCCGTTGGGGTCGACGAAGAAGCGCGCGGTGCTCGCGCCCCTCGCCCCGTAGCCGCGCGTGCGGCTGACGGCGAGGTCGCGCTCGTCGTACTCCGTGCGGAAGACGTTCCCCTCGGGGAGGCGAACCTCCTCGATCATCTCGTTGGCGTTCCTCACGAAGCGGGTCGTGAGGAACTGCCCGGGCTTCACCTCGCTGAGGACCTTCTCGACGTTGTCGAGGAGGTCGAACTCGTAGCGGGTCTCGTACGAGGCGGGCTCGCCGGGGACGGAGCCGTCGTTGGCGTGGACGACGCGCTCGACGTTGTCGTTGGCGTCGTAGAAGGTGTCGGTCTGGAAGGAGAAGGGTGCGCGGGAAACGCGGCGGACGACCTGGTTGAGGGCGTTGATGAGGTAGGTGGTCACCCTGCCTCGGCCGTCCCTCCAGGAGGTGCGGTTGCCGACGAGGTCGTAGGTCCAGGAGTTGCGGATCATCGCGAGCGGCGCGCTCTCGCTGCGGCGACCGTTGTCGCGGGCGTCGACGATGGCCTCGGCGAGGTAGCCCCCCGGGGCCTGCGTCCTCGCGGCGGGATTGCCGAGGCCGCTCGGGTCGCCCTCGGGGAAGTAGAAGTAGTCGGTGACGTTCCCCTCGGGGTCCTCGGTCGAGGTGAGCTGCCCGCGGGCGTTGTAGGAGATGCGGGAGAGGATCGCCTGGGGTGAGGCCACCCCCTCGGTCACGGTGGGGGCGATCACCTGGACGACGTTGCCGGCGGTCCCCTGCCCGACCTCGTAGTCGAAGACGAACTCCGTCGTGAAGCGCCCGGGCGCGCCGCCATCGCGCGGGTCGGTCACGCGCTTGGGGAGCTGGAACCGCGGCTCGTAGTCGATGTGGACCTTGAGCTCGGCCTGGTCTCCGGGGATCCCGTTCGCCTTCTGGATGATGTCGACGATGTTTGCCTGGGCGAGGCGGTCGGGGTTCGCGGAGTCGTAGGTGTATTCAACCGAGTTCCCCCGCGGGAACGTCGTCCTGGTGACCAACTCGTCGGCGTTGTACTCATACAGGGTCGTGAGGCTCGCCGGGTCGCCAGGGCGGAGTCCACGCGTTTCGATCGTCTCGCGGATCGGATTGCCGACCGCGTTGAACTCATACTCCGTGATGGTCCCGCGGCGGTCCTTGAATCGGGTCAGGCGAAGGATGGGGTCGTAGTCGAAGGTGAAGATCCCCGAGCCGTAGAACTGTTTCGTGACTCGGTCCTCGGCGTCATACGCGTTCACCACGAACACCTGGCTCTTGGCGTCGGCGATCGTGAGGAGGTTGTGGTTCAGCTCGGGATTGAGGCACCCGCTGTGGTAGGTGTACGTGACGGTCTTTCCGCCCGGGAAGTCGTTTCCGGTGGGCGTGCCCACGACGATGGGCGAGCGCACGGTCACCAGGTCGCCATTGGGGTCGTAGCCGTAGATGATCGAACGCCCGCTAAAATCGCGGATCTCCCGGAGCCGCCCCTCGAAGGTGTAGAAGAAGCGGATCGGCCTCCCCAGCGTGTCGTTGACCTGCTCCAGGCGGCCTGACGCGTCGTAGGAGAACGACATCTCGTTCCCGTTCCGGTCGCGGATGAGCGTCAAGCGGCCGCCCGCGTTGAACTGGTTTTCCCACCCCTGCGGCCCGACCAAGCGGTATCCGCCGGCCATGGATTCCAGTCGCGTGAAGAGCCCCGGCGGGGTCACGAAGCCGCCGCCCCCATTGGCCACGTAGGTCTCGAACCGCGCCTCCCCGCCGTGGACGACGACGTTTCCGCTGGGATCGAATCGGAGCCTAATGTTGTAGTTGTGGTCCCAATTGAACCCCATCAGGCCGTTGAATGTGTTTTGCGCACGGTACGTCCGCGTGAAAGAGAAGTCGAAACCCCGCCCCGGGATGGTCAGGTCGGTCACCTGCATCTGGTACTCACCGGTATCCGCCTGCACCGGGTCACCGGGTTTGGTGCAGACGTGCGCGCCGAAGCCGAACGCCCTCCCGACGAAATTGGCGAGAAGCTCCATCAGGTGCTTTGTCCCCGTGATGAGGTCTGGGAACGGCGCGAGTTCGCTGTCGAACTGAGTGGGGTTCGTGTGGGTGACGAAGATCTCGGCGAAGTCGCTGAGTCCGTCGAAGTCCGAATCCTGCAGCAGGGGATTGGAGCCCTCGGCGAGCTCCCGTCCATCCATCACGCCGTCATTGTCTGAATCCGGGTCATTTGGATTCATGTTGAGGGCTGTTTCCTGATCGTTGGGGACGAGGTCTCCGTCGTCGTCGTAGCCCGGCTGGGAGAAGACTGCCGCCTGCACGAAGGTCACCACCGGCACTCCGCCAATGCTCCCCACGATGACGGCGTGGCCAGGGTCGACCAGTTGCAGGGGCGGTGCGGTTCCGGAGCCACTCTCAGTGACGATGGTGGTCGCGGATGAGGTGCCGGAAGTTGTGAAGATGGCGCCGCCGCTCGCCACCGTCCACACCATCTCCACGCCCCCGAGCGGATTTCCGAAGGCGTCGGTCACCGTCGAGGAGGCCTCCTCGGGGAGGACCTCGCCGACGTTCCCTGTCTGCTGGTCGCCCGTGATCCCCGAGACGTCGCAGGGCGGCCCTGGCGCCACAGGTTCGAGGGCCGTGCCGAACAGATCAGGGTTGGGTACGTACGTCGCCGTGACCCGCTGCGTCCCCGCCACGAGGAAGCTCTGCACCTGCGCGAGGTACGCCTGCCCATCGATGAGGTTCGCCTGCATCGTGTCCGGGAACGGCAGGCCGGGGGCGGAGACGCCGGTGAAGACCAGGTCCACCGGCCCCGTCACCAGCGCGGGTCGTCCGAGCAGGTCCACGGTCCGAAGGCGGACCGAGAACAGGTCCCCGACGGTCAGCGACGTCCCGCGGAGGGGCTCAATGTCGACGAGGAGCCGCAGCGCATAGAAGAACCTCCTCGTCGCCGTTGCGACGTTGCCCGCGGCGTCCTCGATCGAGACGACGAGGGTGTGCGTCCCCGAGCCGGTGGCGAGCGACGCGGTCGCCTCGAAGCCGCTCGTCGTGAACTGCGACGTCACATCCCCCCCGTCGAGCGTCGCGCGGAACGTGCTCCGGACCGCGAGCGACATCAGGTCCGTGTACTCCACCCGGACCGGGACCGTCCCCGATTGGATGACCTCCCCCTCGAACGGCGAGACGACCTCGAGGTCCGCGCCGGAGGCGTCCTGGCCCTGGATCCGCTGCTGCGCTTGGCGGAAGCTCTGCACCGCCCCGTCGAAGTCGCCCGCGAGGAGGCGCACCTCGCCCTCGAAGAAGTCTCGCTGGATCCGCTCGACGTCGCGGTCGAGCGGCCCGAGTGCGAAGACCGCCGCATGGACGCGCTCCTGGACCATCTGGTGGACGAACTCCGCCAGCTCGGCCTGCAGGTCGCCCGTCGCCGCACCCCGGTCCTGCGCCCGGCGCAGCTTGTTGATCGCCTCGCGGATCCGCGTGAAGGCGCCGACGATGTTCCCGTCGCGGAGCCGCTGGATCGCCCCGTTGTTCGCCCCCGGGCGGTTCCCCGCGAGGAGGTCGATGGCCTCCTCGAGGTTCCGCCGAGCCGCGGCGGAGAGGCTCGGGTCGGCGAGCAGCGCCACCACCTCGTCGGTCGTCTGCTGGAGGGCCGCCTGGGGCGATCCGACGATGAACCCGCGAGTCGCGGTCGCCGAGTTGCCCGCGTTGTCGGTCGCCGTCGCCTCGACGATGTGCGTCCCTCGGGAGAGCGCCCCGAGCTGGAGGACCTGGCCGTTCGATGCGGGCGCTCCGTCGAGGAGGATGACGAGCGACGCGAGGCCGCTGCCCCCCGGGTTGTCGGAGGCGGTCGCGTCGATCCGGACCGTGCCGCTCTCGGGGTAGATGCGGGCCTCGGGCGACGCGATCGAGACCGTGGGCGGGACGTTTTCGAAGACGGTCAGCGTGGTCCCCTGCGCGACGGACCCGCGCGGAGCGACCCTGCCCGCGGCGCCCTGGACGACGACGTCGGCGGGCTCTACGCGGACCGAGAACGTGCGCCCCTCGACCGCGGAGGCGGCCATGGCGAAGAGGACGAGGATGCGCGTCGACTGGTCGGGAGGCATGGAGAGGCCGAGGGCGCCGAACGCGACTACGCCGTCGTCGATCGCGAACGTGGCCGCGGCGCCGAGAAGGGCATCCCCCGCGTCGAACTGCCCGTCGCCGTTGAGGTCGAGGGCCAGGCGGACCGAGGCGATCTCGGTCGAATCGTCCCCGCTTCCCGCGGCCCGTACCGCGATCGACTCCAGCGTCAGCGCATCCGTCGCCCCGGACCGCTCGACGGCGAGCTGGAGGGCGACGACGTCGGGCTGGGCTGCGCGGACGATGGACGGGGCAGGAGTGCGGTCGCCGGCGAGCGATCGGACCCGCTGCACGAAGAAATCGACCGCGCGGGTGGTGGAGAGGCCCGCGCCGTTGGTCGTGGCGACGGTCAAGCGGTGGATACCGGTCCCGAGGGCGGCGAGGTCCAGCGCCTGGCCGGTCGTGACGGGCGCGCCATCGACGTCCGCGGCGCGGCCCGAAATGCCCGACTCGGGGTCCTGCCCCTCGAAGTCGAGCACGGTGGAATCCACATTGGAGTAGACCTGCAGGAGGATCGGGTTGCGGAAGACGATGACCGGCGGCGTGGTGTCGTCCTGGCGCACCATGAAGTCGGACCCCGCCACGGCGCTCCCCTGCCCGGCGATGGGGGTTGAGCCATCCAGGAGGGCTGCGATGTCGCTCGCGGCGGCCAGCGAGAGGGAGAACGTCGAGCCCGAGGCGGCTCCGGCCGCGAAGTCGACGGTCGCGAGGAGGGCCACGGACTGCCCGGCGGGCAGGTCGAGCGCGAGGCCCGGGAAGAGGGCCTGGCCGTTGTCCGAGCCAATGGTCGTAGTCGCGAGGAGCGGCTCGCCGCCCTGGAGCGCCCCATCGGCGTTCGTGTCGGCATAGAGGCGGACCGCGGTGATTCCGCTCGGGTCGTCGAGCGTCCCGGAGGCTGCAAGGCGCAGCGAGTCGAGGGTCAGCGTCCGGCCAGGGGTGTTCCCGCGCACGGAGAGCTGGAGGACGGGCACGCCCGCCTCGCCCGGGGAGACCTCGCGACCGGCGGAGTTGGCAGGGCCCTGCGATACGGCGAGCATCGCGCGCCTGAATTCGAGAATCACGGAGTGCAGGCCGAGGTCCCCGCCCCGACGGTGCTCCAGGGTGACCGAGTGCAGACCCAGGTCGCCTCCACGACGGTGCTCGAGGGTGACGGAGTGCAGTCCAAGGTCGCCTCCGCGACGGTACTCCAGTGTCACGTCCTCCAGCGCAGGGACGGGCTCGGGCTCGGGCTGGCCGGCGACCGTGAACGACCAGGCGATCGTCGCCGGGTTGCCCGCAAGGTCGCGTATGTTCACGCTGACCTGGTGCTGGCCTGGCGTGAGCGGCGTGGCGGGCGTGAAGGAGACGGCGTCCGCAGTGACCACCGCCTCACCCGTTCGATCCACGCTGTCGACGAGGATCGCGACACTATCGAGGTCGATCGGCACGGCGTCGTCTTGATACGTGGCGGCGATCTCGGTCTCGGGGACCACGCCGGTCGCGCCGTCGGGCGGCGTCAGGACCAGGAACCGCGGCGCCGTCGCGTCCACGACGAATGTCAGGACCGCCGCCCCGGCGTTGCCCGCGGAGTCCCGAACCTGCGCGGCAAACGAGCGGATCCCCTCGTCCATGGGCTGCGCCGGCGAGAACCCGAAATCCGGGAGGTTCACGCTTGTGAAGGGCGTGACGTCCTCGAGGGAGTCCTGGACGAGGACGAAGCTCGACACATCGATCCCGGAAGGATCCGTCAGGCGTCCCTGGATGGGCGGCTGGCGGTTGTTGAGGAAGCTCCCCTCGGCGGGTGATGTGAACTCGACCAGGGGCGGGGTCGAGTCTACGGTCACTGCGCCGTTCGCCGTACCGAGGTTCGAGGTCGAGCCATCCGGTAGGACGAGTTGCGCCGCGGCCTCGTAAGGGTACTCGCCGTTCACGACGGCATTCTGCGCGTCGTCCTCTCCTCGCCAGGTCAGCGTCTCGGTGACCTCGACGGTCTCCCCATCTGGGACCGGGCGCTCGGCCTGCAGCGTCCTGACGACGGACGCCCCGCCCGGCGCGCGGATCGTCCAGGTCGTCCGGAGCCGCGTGCCGGGGATGGGGTTCTGGACCTGGCACCTCACCTCAAGCACGCTCTCGTCCTTCACGCCGTTTGCAGGAGGGCTGAACGGGTCCGGGGAATCCAGGGCGGAGAGGATGCCTCCGGCCGCGCCGCTCGGCTTGACGCGCTGGGCCATGATGTCGAATTGGCCCGATCGCCCATCCTGCCAGCCGAGGAGCCATTCTCCCCTGACGGAGCCCCAACTCGCGAAGGGGAAGCTCTCCGTGGAGAGCGCGTTCGGGCTGGAGGAGACCGCGAGCGGCGGGCCGATTGGCTGACCCGTCGGCCCAAGCTCGACGGCCTGGATGTCGAAGTTGTTCGCGGGCGCGTCGAAGGCGACCAGATAGCGGCCTCCCGCGCTGATTGCGGAGATGTCGGCATTGGCGCTCGTGTCCCCCTCCGCGGTCGAGAAGATTACGTTGTTGCCGCCGATGAGCGTGCCGTCGCCAGCGATCCGCTGGGCCTCGATGTCGTAGTGCTCCAGGGTGGGGCCCGTTCGCTTGCTCTGATAGACGATGAGGTACTCGTCCGTGGCCGCGTTCCAGGTCACCGCGGGGTTGCTCTGGGTCCCCGGAGCGTCGGAGACGGCCAGCACCGGCGTCGTCATGGCCGTGAGGGCGGCGTCCATGGCGAAGCCGAAGACGTCCTCGCCCACGTCCGGGATGAGGCTGCCGTAGGCGACGAAGACCTCGTTCCGGGCCGCGTTGAAGGCGAGCTTCGGGGCCGACAGGCCGCCGGAGGCGACGTCGCGAAGGACGACCTCGCCGGTCACGTCGGCGGCGTCGCTGGCCTGGAACGCCCGACCATAGAGGTCGCCGGTCCCGTCCCGGGTGTCGCTCCAGGCCACGATGAAGCGATCGGATATCGAGTCGTAGACGACGTAGGGAGAGCTCGAGATCCCGCCCACGGCCAGATCCACATAGAAGGCTGGTACGGCGATGCCGCCATTACGGTCGAGCAGCATTCCCACGACGTCGCGGCTCTGGTACTCGAAGACCACGAACCACGTGCCCGAGGCGGGGCTGAAGGCCACCGCGGGCTGGCGCTCGTCGTCCGTCGAGACCCGGAGCGGGATGGCCGCGCCGTCGAGCGTTCCGTCCGAGCTGACGAACTGCGCGTAGAGGTCGTATTCGCTGACGGAGTTCTCCAGCTCCCAGACGGTCAGGAAGCGATCGTCGCCCGGGTCGAAGGCCGCGGCGGGGTGGCGTTCGTGGGCGCCGAGGGAGGAGACGGGGAAGTTCGACCCCACGAGCGTCGCGGCTTCCGCGCATGCCGTGGCGGGCGCGAGGGCGACCGCCACGAGGGCGAGCACTGTACGGGCGAACTGTGCCGAGCGTCGGGGCACCCGCATCTCCTGTTCTTTCCTTCTACCTTCCCGTGGGCGTCGTGCAGGCGTTTGGACACACGGGCCGCGGCTGTCGGCTCGGGGCCCTGGACCTGGCATTGCGGGAGGGGTCCTCGCGCGGGTCGCGGCCGTGCCCGCGGTCCGGCCTCGACTGGCCGCGCGGCTCATCTGGCCAGGTCGCCGGGTCGGTGTCCGGCATCGGACGGACGCATCGAGGGGCGGGCCGGCCGTCGGCGAGGGCGAAGAGGCCCGCGAGGCACAGCAACACGAACCAACGCAGCGGCAGCAGGCGCATCGCCGACATCCTCTACTTGCCCCGGGTCGTCAGACGGGCCTCGAACTGGACGTATCTCCCGATCAGGTCGAGGGCCTGGTCTGAAGTGACGAGAACCCAATTGGGCAACGCGTCCTGGGCGCCGAAGAGCGTGTCGCTCGCCCGGATTCGTGTTTCCCTCGCGAACGTCGAGTCGTCGGCGTCCACCACCCGACGCGATCCGGTCGGGGCCGATGCGCTTACCTGGGCGCGATAGCTCGCCGCAGTGACGGTCGCGGCCGGTCCGAGGTCGATCACGGGACTGCGGGCTGCCCCGCTCTCGACGCCGTTCAGTCGGAGGAGGCCATCCTGGTCGAGAATCACCTCGGCGCCTGCCTGCGTCACGAGTGTCCCGTTCGAGTCGGTCCACTGCGAGAACTGCACGTCAGCTCCCGGGGAGTCGCTCGCGAGCGTCCCTATCCCGTGTCGGCCGATACTGACCGGAATTCCCTCGGAGTCCCGTCCGGTATTGATCAGGGGACTCGTGGACCTGAGAGTCAGCATTTCTGCGTCTAGGTCCGTGAACTCCGGGTCAACGGAGAGGTCCGTAGGACGCAAGCCGCTACCGACGTAGTCCTGGCCGTTTGCGAAGAAGTCGTTGTAGCTGAATACCGGCGTCACATAGCCGACGTGATCCTGGATGCCGATTCCCGAGTTGAACGCGAAGATGCAGTTGGTGATCGTCACGTACTCCGAGTTCCAGTTGTCGATGCCGAGGGCGTTGTTCACGATGCTGCACTGCTCGAAGGCTGCGCGGTTCGTCCAGAGGTAGACTCCAGTCGAGTTGTTGCAGCAGATGGTGCACTGGCGAAAAAGTGTATTTTGGCCGCTGCCGTTGAACGTGACCCCGATGCTGCACTCGGTCGTTGTGCATCGGAGCAGCGTTGTGCCGGTTCCGAAGATGGCGATGCCGTACTGGCAGCGGCGAAAGATGATGTTCTCGATGGTGTTGCCGTTCCCGGTGTTGCTCATCCCAGTCCCCGTCGATTCGACGAAAACCCTGCCCACCCCAAGAACGCGCACGTTGTTCTTGCCCAGGGTGACAGCCTCTGTGTAGGTCCCGCCGTTCACGTGAACCGTCGAGAACGGGTTGGCAACCGCATCGATCCCCTTCTGGATGGTCTCGAAGGGCTGCTCAGTGGTGCCGGGGTTGGCGTCGTCGCCCGCAGCGCCATCCACGTAGAAGTCGTTCGCGAGGGCGGGGAGGGCGAGCGTGGACAGTGTGAGGGCGATGACCAGATGGAGCATCCTCATGGGTGCGTCTCCTGGATGGGGGATCGAAGTCGAGTGCGCATGTCTACTGCGGCCGGCGCCGTGGGGCGCCGCGGGGTCGAGCGGAGATGGCGGGCGAGCGATCATCCGACTCTTCCAGGTTGGCGGGGCTCTTCGAAGCGAGGGGTCTGGTTCAGCCTCCTGTCGTTTCCGTCCGGCGTCCCCCTCGCGACGATGGGGAGACGCTATTCACGAACGAATGTGATTTCCAGGGAATTCCGGGATGGAGCGGGAGTGAGTCCCCTGCCCGGTTGTTGCGCTTGGACAAGTTCGCCTGGGAAATCGCGAATTCCGACCCCAATCGCGGGATTGGCGTCAGGGGGGGGGGGGGGCTTCACAAAAGGGAGTTCGCCGGCCGCCCCGGATTCCTTTTGGGGGGCGCTCCCCGGGGGGGGCCGGCCCCCCCAGGGCACCGGCGGATACCCGGGGGCCTTGGGGGCCGAGCGCT
>Ga0080064_1002695_pt1 | contig 28920 bp, 26 predicted proteins | sample Subgrocontami54m_FD_69260 | JGI IMG/M metagenome (GOLD analysis project Ga0080064, IMG submission 69260) | Subsurface groundwater microbial communities from S. Glens Falls, New York, USA - GMW46 contaminated, 5.4 m (SPADES assembly) (version 2) ...
CAAAACGAGGAAGTTAATAGAGAAATCGGGTCGATCATGGCGCAAAGAAACCAATCGCAGGCAGAGCTGATCGATCTTAAAGAAATATTGGGAACAAGTCAGGCTGCCGTTAAAGCGCTGGAGTCACAGAGGGACGCATTGAATGAACAGATCGGGGAAATTAATGAGCGATCAGGGAAGGACCGGTCGACACAAAAGGATTTGGTCATTAACCTGGCCTTCGCGCGCGCGAAGGAGGCTGAATTGACGGAGCGGCATCAGGCCGTGTTGACCGAGTCTGATCGGTTGAAAGCGGATGTTCAAAAATTGACCAAGATCAATGAGGCCTTAAAAGATGCAGAACAGAAATGGGAGCAGGCCAGGCGCGATCTGGACGATTCACGCGCCGACTCCCGCAAAATGGAAATAAAGAACAAGAAGCTTGAAAACAAACTTGCCAAAATGAAGGCCTTGAAGACGCGTTCGCAGAAACAAGAGGAAGAACTCAGGGCGCTGCGGATACTTCAGAAAGAGCATGAAGCCATGATCGGGAAATTGACTTCAGAGAAATCCGCCCTTGAGGATAGACTGGCCAAGCTTACGGCCCCGCCGGCACCACCCGTCGCCGCGGCCTCCGCGCGGCAAAAAGGCGTCCTCTCACCCATCAATCAACAGAGGCTGGACATGCATTTTAATCTGGCGGTGGCATACGATAAAACCAAGATGTATAAAGCGGAAGAACGCGAATATGCTGAATGCCTGCGCATCGACTCCAAGGACGCTAACGTCCACTACAATCTGGGCATCCTTTACGATGATAAATTAAATGATAACGCCAAGGCCATTAAGCATTACCGCAGATTCTTACAGCTTCGTCCCTTGGGCGAGGATAGTGAACAGGTCAAGGAATGGATCATGCACGCGGAGCAGCAGCAGAGGCTATAAAAAAGAATATTCGGGAATTCGGATCCCCCAATAGCCGAATTTCCGGATCACCCATGCTTTCCTATGAACCTCAAGATTGTTTCCATCTTCTTTCTTGCCATTTTTATTCCTACTTCGCTATTGGCTTACTTCGGCATCCTGGCGGTGCGCAGCGAGAAAGATATCGTTGAAAGGAATATGGTCCAGAAATACAAGGCCATGGCCGATATCGTTGAGGGACAGATCAAACACGCTTTGGGCCAGGCTGGGGATGAAGATCTCGCCGATACTTCTTACTGGGAATCCCTTCTGGCGGCACAGGCCGCGATCTTTAAAGATGAGGTGGCTATCTTCAGTCCGAATGGCCGGCCGTTAAAACCGATGTCCCGATCGCTTTCCGACGCGGTATTTTCACGCCCCCTGGTCAGGCTTCCCTATATCATCGCGGTCTACGAGCGCTATCCTTTGATCCTGGAACAATTAGAACAGCGCCGCCAGGGCTTGGTGCTATATATCGGCCTCATCGCGTTCTCGGCATTTTCTATTTTAATCGGAAGTTTTTATGCCTTAAGCGCTTTGGCGCGCGAATGGCGATTTGCCCAGCTTAAAAGCGAATTCGTGGCGCATCTCTCCCACGACCTGCGCCGTCCGCTGACTTCCATCCAGATGTTCTCCGAGATGCTCAAGGAAGGCCGCATCCCCAGCGAAGAAAAGAAACAGGAATATTACAATATCATCGCTAATGAAAGCGACAAGCTGACCCACTTGGCCAACAATGTCCTGGATTTTTCTCGTGTTGAGCGCGGGCGTATCCGTTATCATTTCGAACCGATGGACGTCGCGGTGATCGTCCGCGACACGGTCGACCGTTTCAAGACGTATATGCTCGATGACAAGCGCTCTGTTGCGTTAGAAATGGACCCGTGCCCGCCGGTCAAGGTGGACGTCCATACCATGACCCAGGCGGTGATGAATCTTTTGACGAACGCGGCGAAATACTCCCCACCCGAGGCACCCATCGAAGTGTATGTGCGTAACCATAAAAGGGAAGTCGTTATCGATGTGGTCGACCACGGTTACGGTGTCCCAGCCTCTGAACATAAAAAAATATTCCAGAGATTTTACCGTGTGTCCAAGCCCTACGTTTCCCAGATCGAAGGCAGCGGCTTGGGGTTGACTTTGGTCCAATATACCGCCGAGGCGCATGGGGGGAAAGTGCTGGTGGAGAGCGAGGAAGGAAAGGGAAGCAAATTTTCGATTGTATTACCAACAGGATAGTGCTCAGCGTTCAGTGTTCAGTGGTCAGTTTTTTCTGGCCACTGGTCCCTGGCCACTGGTCCCTGAAACTTTATGAATAAGATTCTCATCGTCGAAGACGACCGCAGCATCGCCCTGGGGATAGAAGACAACCTCAAAATGGAAGGGTTTCATCCTGTCCTGGCGCATGACGGCCAGGAGGCCCTGGAAAAGATCAAAACGGAGAAGCCGGATCTGATCATCCTCGATGTGATGTTGCCGAAATTGCGCGGACTGGACGTTTGCCGCAAACTCAAAGAAGAGGGCAGTAAGGTCCCCATTATCATTTTAAGCGCCCTTGGCGAGGAAGCCGACAAGGTGACCGGTCTGGAGTTGGGTGCCGATGATTACGTGACCAAGCCCTTTAGCCCGAAAGAATTGGTCGTGCGCGTGAAAACGATCCTGCGGCGCGCACAAGGGAGCAAAGAGGCCGTCCCTGAGACGTACAAATTCGGATCGATCACAGCGGATTTTAAGAAATTCCAGGTCGCTAAAAATGGCAAGGAGATCAAATTCACGGCGGCGGAATACAAGATCCTGAAGCTTTTGTTCGCCAATGAAGGCGATCCGGTCAGCCGCCACACGATCCTGGCAGATATCTGGAGCGACGATGTCACCACCCGCACGGTGGATACCCACATCTGGAACATCCGCGAGAAGCTTGAAGACGACCCTAAAAATCCGAAACATATCATTACGGTGCATAGGATCGGATATAAATTTATCTCATGATTTTGTGTTTTAAAATTCTCAGTCCTCATTATTCCTTATCCTTCAAATGGTTTTTAAAATCCCAAAAGATAGCCCCGAATTAAGTATTATCCTTCCTTGCCGAAATGAAGAGCAGGCGCTAGAGGGATGTCTTTTACAGATCCGATCGATCACCAATAGCTGCAGTATTCATAGTGAGATCATTGTTTCCGATTCCTCTACGGATCATTCTCCGGAGATTGCAAAGAAGCGGGGGGTCGTATTAGTTAAACATGACAAGGAAGGGTATGGGCAAGCTTATTTGGAGGGATTTAAAGTTGCATCCGGTAAATATATTTTTTGCGCCGACCCGGACGGTTCTTATGACTTCGCGGAGATACCGAATTTCTTGAATTATTTACGCGAAGGGTATGATTTTGTCATCGGCAACAGATTCAAAGGCCGGATCGCCCCTGGTGCCATGCCGTTATTGCACCGGTATATAGGTAACCCATTATTTTCTTTCTTGTTGAGAATATTTTTTAAGACAAAAATATCCGATGTCCACTGCGGGATGCGGGCTTTAAGCAGGGAGGCGCTGGACAAGCTTCACTTGAAGACTTTGGGAATGGAATTTGCCTCGGAAATGGTGATCAAGGCCGTGAAAAAGAAATTGAAGATTCAGGAATCGCCCATCAATTATTACAAGCGGCGGGGAAAATCAAAACTACGGTCGTTCGCTGACGGGTGGCGGCATCTGCGGTTTATGCTGCTTTATAGCCCGTTTTTTTTGTTTTTTGTCCCCGGCCTGGTTTTATTTTTATTCGGGATAATTCTTATGGGGTGGCTTTACGCAGGGTCGCCTGCCATCTTAGGGATCAAATTGTTTTATCATCCCATGTTCTTCGCGTCAGTGTCGGCGATCGTCGGATATCAGATCGTGATCTTTGCTTTATTCGCGAAAACTTACGCCGTGACGCATTTGGGCGAAGACAGCCCTCGACTCCAGTCCCTTTATCGTTATGTGACCATTGAAAAGGCGGGAACGGCAGGAATTTTGATATTATTATCAGGTATTATTATCTACACGTTCATATTCTTGAAGTGGATCAAAAGCGGGTTTGGCGCGCTGCATGAAGTGAAAATGTCGATTGTGGCGCTGACTTTTATTGCGATCGGGACTCAGACTATTTTCTCTTCGTTTATGTTGAGCATGCTCGGGATCAAAGAAAGATAGGAGAATATGAAGGTAGCTGTTTTTCACAATTTTATGGACAATATCGGCGGGGCGGAGATGGTCGGGTTGACCTTGGCCAACGAGCTGAAGGCGGATTTTTACTCAACGAATATCGATGAAGAAAAGATAAGGAAAATGGGATTCAAGGATACAAAAGTCATTTCCATTGGCAAGATACCCGTCAATGCTCCATTTCGGCAACAGGCAGCATTGATGCGATTCAGGGCTCTTGATTTAAGGAACAAATACGACTTTTTTATTATTGGGGGCGATTGGGCAATATCGGGGGCCATTCATAATAAGCCGAATTTATGGTATGTGCATTCGCCTATACGGGAGATATGGGACCTATACCAATACACCAGGCAGAATACTGTCCCCTGGTACTTAAGATGGGGGTTTGATGGCTGGGTGGGTTGCAATCGATATTTTAATAGAAAATATATCCAGCATGTGGACAAACTGGCCTGCAATTCACTAAACACCCGGAACCGGATTAAAAAGTATCTCGGCAGAGAAGCGGCAGTTATCCATCCTCCCATTAAAACTACGCAATTTTTTTATCGGGGAAATGGAGATTATTGGCTTTCGGTCAACAGGCTCATAACACACAAGCGGGTCGATATGCAAATGGAAGCTTTTTCTCGATTGCCGGATGAGCGATTGATCGTCATTGGAAGCCATGAACAGTCTGGGCATTTTCAGCGCTATGCGGATCATATCAGGAAGAAAAAACCCAAGAATGTCGAGATTATAAGCTGGGTTGATCGCAAGCAACTGTTGGAATTCTACGCGGATTGCAAAGGTTTTATTTCCACGAGCCTGGACGAAGATTTTGGGATGGCCGTTGTTGAAGCCATGGCTTCCGGCAAACCGGTGATCGCGCCTAACGAGGGTGGTTACAAGGAAACAATGGTGGATGGTGTTACCGGAAAGCTGACCAACGGCACTACCATTGACGAGCTTATAGCGGCCATTAGGGAAGTCGGAAAAAATCCCCAGAAATATCAAGATGCCTGTCTGGCACAGGCGCGACAATTTGATACAGCGGTATTCATCCATAGAATAAAAGAGCAAATCGGATGGCGAGAATAGCAATACTCCATGATTATTTTGATGAGATCGGCGGCGCAGAAATTACGATCTGTCATATGGCGCGAGGATTAAAAGCCACCATTTTTACGACTAACATCGATCGAAACACGATTAACAAGCTTGGATTTGATGATGTCGAGCTTGCCTCCATAGGCAATGTCCCCAAGATCAGATATTTAAAGCAGTTATTTGCTCAAATAAGATTTTCATCCCTAAGACTGCAAGGATTTGATTTATATATATTCGGTGGATGTTGCTCCATCTATGGTTCGAGGGGTCATAAGCCGAATTTATGGTATTGTTTCAGCCCCCAGAGGGGGCTATACGATCTAAGACATTTTAGAAGGGGTTTGCTGTATCCAGTAAAACAAGCGATAAGAGGAGTCCAGATATATTTCGACCAAAAAGCGGCCAGGGAGATACAAAATATTATTGCCCCGAGCCGTAATGTCCGGGAGCGGATCGTTAAGTACTATGGGCGGGATAGCGATACGATATATTCTCCCATTGAGACCACTGAGTTTAAATGCCTAACCCCCAAAGATTATTGGCTGTCTGTGCAAAGGATAGATCCCTATAAGAATATAGAGTTGCAATTAGAGGCCTTCTCCCGGATGAAAGATGAAAAATTGATCATTGTCGGTGGCGCGTCCTGCGGATTCAGGCAATATTATCGCTGTCTTCAAACAAAAGCTCCAAACAATGTGACATTTGTTGGTCCTATTTTTGATCGAATGGAATTAGCGGATCTGTATGCAAACTGCAAGGGGTTTATAGCAACAAGCCAAAATGAGGATCTCGGGATGGTTCCAGTCGAAGCTATGGCTTCAGGTAAGCCGGTGGTCGCGCCCAATGATGGGGGGTATAGGGAAACGATTATCAATGGCGTGACCGGCAGGTTGATCAATGATATTAATCCGGCAAGGCTGGCGCAGGCCATCGCAGAGATAGGCTGTGATCCGGAAAAATATAAAGATGCCTGTTTAAAACAAGCTGAAAGATTTGATACAAGAGTTTTTATCGAAAAGATCAGTGAACAAATAGCCTTTATAAATAAATAGTTATGGATGTCCCGCAAATAGTTTGGTTTACAGGCTTGCCATGTTCCGGGAAAACAACACTGGCCATCGCGCTGAAAAAGGAATTGGATAAGAGCGGTTATAAGACCGTTCATCTCGATGGTGATGTCGTAAGATCAGGGGTCAATAAAGGTTTGGGGTTCTCGCAAAATGATCGAAGAGAAAACTTAAGAAGAGTAGCGCATATGGCGCGCGATCTGAGCCATGGCGGGAATTTGGTCATAGCGTCTTTTGTATCTCCCACTAACGAGTTAAGGGACATGGTTAAAAAAATCATTGGCCCAATGTGGTTGGTTTATGTTAAATGTAGCTTGGCAGAATGTAGAAAAAGGGACGTTAAGGGAATGTACCAGAAGGCAGAAAAAGGGGAAATCAAGGAATTCACCGGTATATCGGCGCCTTTTGAGGAACCGCACGCCGCTATCGTTGTCGACACAGAACATAATGATGTGGACAGCTGTATCCGACGAATTTTAAAAGCAGTTTTGACCAAGTCTTAATATGAACGATCCCAAGGTTTCCGTCATAATTCCGGTTTATAACGGTTCCAAAACGCTTAAACAGTGCTTGGGATCTGTTTTAAGCCAAACATACAATAATTATGAGATCATCGTTGTCAATAACAATTCTGCCGATGATACAGAGGCGATTATAAAAGAGTTTCGGGCAAGGTCGGAAAGAATTAAGTATACTTTCGAAGGATATAGATCCAGAGGAGCGGCGCGCAACGCGGGAATAAAGATGGCCAACGGAGAGATCATAGCCATGACAGATTCTGATTGTATTGTGCCTGCGAACTGGCTTTCGGAATTAATCAAACCAATAGTGTCCGGGGATGAAATGGCGGTTATGGGTTCTGAGGAGGATTTAGTGGAAAATTATTGGGCAAGAAATATTCAAAAGGCCAATGGCGAATTCTTAAGACGAAATTTAAATAAAGGATATGTCTTTAATTTGGATACAAAGAATTTTGCCATTAAAGCTTCATTGATCAAAGAAATATTGTTCGATCCCGGACTGCGCAGCATGGAAGATTTTGATCTTTTCTTGCGATTGAGGGACATCATAAAAATAAAATTTATTCCAACGGTCGTAGTTCAACACCATCACAAAAGTTCTCTCTTCCCAATGATCGCGCTTCAGTATGATCGGGCCTATTGGGTAGCCAAGATATTCATTAAGCATAAATGTGTTGCGCAGGATCATCCGATGGTCGAGAGCCTATCCTTCAGAAACTTTATTTTTTTTCCGTTCTGGCTGATCCATCAGTTTTTTAAAAGACCTTTTAACGAATTCTTTTTTATTTTTGTTTCAGAGGTTTCCTGGCGGGCAGGTATCGCATGGGCACTGGTGAACCCATTTGGGAATGCCCAGTTTTTTACGCGCCATAACCCAAGCCGACGGCTGCTATGAAAAATATCAGATACCTTATTTGCTCCACCAAACGCGTGGGAGGCACGCTATTATTGTCTTTATTGGGGAATAGGGGGATAGTTTCTGGTGAAAGGCTCAAGGAGGTCCGGATCAATGAGGCAAAAATAGATTGGGATAAAAAAGATCTGAATGAATTCATGGAAGAGATTTTCAGCTCCACCACAACGTTTAATGGCCTGTCGGGATTTAATATTCATTGGCAACATCTGGAACATCTTGTTCGCGTACTTCATAATACAACGAGGCATGAGCATGTGTCGGTGTGGAATATCGCATCATGTTTTCCTCCCCGGGTAAAATATATTTATCTTACCAGGAAAGATAAGGTCAGGCAGGCTATATCTTTACTGAAGGCCGAGCAAACGGGAATTTGGAGAATGGAAAATGGCGCCAATAGAGAATCTTCCCGAGATCCCGTTTTCGATCTTAATTATATCAGCAAGTTTATGGTTGAATTAAAAAGACAGGAAAGAAGCTGGGAAAAGTTCTTTAGAAAGAATAAAATTTCGCCGCTTAGATTAGAATACGAGGAATATATAAAAGATACCCGGGAGACATTAGTGAAGATATTAAAACATCTGGAAATGCCTATCCCGGAGAAATTGGCCGTTACCACCAATTTGCTGAAACAAAGTGACGCCTTGTCTGAAGAATGGGTTAGAAAATATTACGCGATAGGATCCCAAAGAAGAACGTCGTTTTTATTCTATATCTATCAAAGTGTTGCAGGAGAAATGATGCAATCTGTTTATCGGGTCTCCGCCAAATTGAAAAAGCGCTATCGTTTTTATGATCAATTGATCAGAGAATTGAAGACTTTCTCAAATCGAGCGAGGCATGCCTGTTTTCGCCAAAGAAATGGAAAATTCGACAGTGCATACCCTGTCCGGTGATCGGCAGGAGGATGCTATTCGGTATGTCATTTGTTCAATGCCTCGTAGCGGCGGCAGCCTATTGTTCTCGTTGCTCAAGAATACAGGGATAGCAGGCAGGGGGTGCGGCGAAGAGTTTGAACAACGAAGAATAGATAGAATGGACTTGGATTGGAATAAAAAAGATCTGGGCAAATTCATAAAAGAGATTCTGGACTCCGGGGGAACCCCTAATGGGGTCTCGGGATTCAAACTGCATTGGCCTCATTTGGAAAATCTGGTTTCTGCGGTTCACAGGGTCAAAAGGTACAGAGGGGTATCTGTGTGGAATGCCACTTCCTATTTCCCGAGAATGAAATATATTTATCTGGTGAGAAACGATAAGGTCAGGCAGGCTGTATCCGCGATCAAAGTTAGCCAAACCGGATTATGGAGACTTAAGAAGGGCCAGGAGAAGACATCTCTGCGAGTTCCTTCTTTTCATTTTTGGAGGATCTTCAGTGCCGTTGCTGAATTCAGGAGACAGGAAAGGGCATGGGAGAAGTTCTTTCTTAAAAACGGGATCAGCCCTCTGAAAATTGAATATGAGGAATATACCGAAGATTATCGGTCGACTGTGGTCAGGATATTAGACTATTTAGGGGTGCCACCCCCCGAACAGTTGGTCATTGAAACTGATCTGGTTAAGCAAAGCGATAGCTTGTCAGAGGAATGGGTCGAGCAATATTACAAAAGGATGGCCCGGGGCGGGATCATTTTCTCCGGGGGAAAGATCGCCAGGATAATAATGTGCCATTTTTATCCTGTTTCCGCGTATTTAAAGAAACGTTATCATTGGTACGACCGATTTATCAAGAAGATAAAAAACGTTCGCAGCGCATAACAGCATGAATGGCATGAAACAGCAAGAAAGAGAGGTCAAGATCGCGTTGGATGTTCAGGCGGATGACGTAAGTAAGGTAGGGTATAATCATATTCAGTATCTGATCTGCACGACTCCTCGCGCCGGAAGTAATTTATTGTTTTCTTTGCTGGAAAATGCCGGGATCGCCAGCAGAGGGCCCGCGGAAAAGATGAATCAGCGGCGGGTTAATGATGTAGAGGCAAAAAGAGGATGGAACGAAACAGATTTGAGTGAATTTATAAAAGAGATTTTTGACTCCAGTGTAACGTCCAGTGGGGTCGCGGGCTTCAAGGTTCATCGGAGGCAAATAGAACATCTTGTTGGCATACTTAATAATACAAACAGATATAGGGGGTTGTCCGCATGGAATATAAAATCATATTTCCCTTCGTCTCTTAAATATATTTATCTTGTAAGAAAAGACAGGGTTAGCCAGGCCGTTTCTTATGTCAGGGCTACTCAGACCGGTATATGGGAGATACGGAAAGGGGAGGGCAAAAAGATTTCCGGAGCCCTTTATTTCGATTTTGAGAGGATCTTCGATGCTATTATTCAATTTCAAAAATGGGAAAAGGGATGGGAAGAATTTTTTCGGAAGAATAACATTATTCCGCTTAAAATAGAGTATGAAGAGCTCATCAAGGATCATCGGGGTACTCTTGTCAGGATATTGGAATATCTGGGGGTATCAGTTCCTGAACCGCTGGTGGTTGAGGTTGGCCTGGAACAACAAAGTGATCTTCTTTCGGAAGAGTGGGCCAGGAGATATCATGGAATAAGGAGCCGGCGGAGGATATTTTTTTACTGGTGGAGACTCAAAAGACCAATAACGCGCTTCGTTTATCAAATATCCGCTACACTTAAGAAGCGGTATTTTTGGTATGGTCAGCTCATTAAAAAATCAAGGGGCAGCTCGTAGATTTGGATGGAAAAAATATTAGGTCTTTACATACTTTTATTTATAAGCGTTCTGGCATATTACTTTTTTATTCCCCACAAATGGCGTAGTCTATTTTTACTCCTGCTGAGTCTTCTCTTTATCGCTTGCTATAACATACAATACGCGTGTTATTTTCTGTTCAATATTATTTTGGTTTATAGGGCGGGTATTTTTATCGAAAAAGAAAATAACAAGAAGATCATCTTGCAGTTCGTATTGATCTGGCTGATCGGAAATATCTGTTTTTTCAAGTATACAGAGGTATTGTTTAATGCCATCGAGAGAAGCGGCCCGTCGCTGAACAGCAGCATCTCTTTTCCTGAGATTATTTTACCCCTTGGGTTTTCCTATATAACATTTAGGCTTATCCATTATATTGTTGAGGTTTATCGAAAGAATATGCCCCGCGGCTCTTTTATTGATTTTGCTCTCTATGTTTTATTCTTCCCGACATTTTTGGCAGGTCCGGTAGAACGGTTTCAGCGATTTTATCCGCAAACTATCGGGCAAAAGGATGTCCAAATTTCTGATATCAATTATGGCTTGTTCCGGATCATTGGCGGTTTGGTCAAAAAGTTCATTATTGCTGATTATTTGGCGAAGTGGATCATGCCCGTCCTTTATATGCCGCAGCACTATACCAAGGCTGCGGTAGTGCTTTCCATATATGGTTTAGCGATCCGCATCTATATGGATTTTGCCGGTTATACGGACATGGCCATCGGGACCGCCCGGTTATTCGGTTATAAAATCATGGAAAATTTTGATCGCCCATTTTTGAAGAAAAATATCGCTTTATTCTGGAGGAGTTGGCACATATCCATCTATAATTGGATAAGAGATTATTTCTTCTTTCCGTTTTTTGGCCACCGGCCGTCTGCTCTCAAAATTTATGCCGGGATATTCTTTTCTATGCTTGGGTTTCATCTTTGGCACAAGGGTTCCCTGTCGTTCTTTATTCTGGGCACCTATCATGGCCTGGGGCTTGTTGCATGGCATCTTTTTCAGGAGATCAAAAGGAAATACCCTTTAGTGGCAAGATTTACCATGCATCGGTATTTGGACCCCATTTCCACATTTGCGACCTTCAGTTTCGTTAGTTTTGGCGTTATTTTTTTTAGCCTCAGCATAGATAATGCTTTTACGGTTTTGCAAAAAATATTTTAAGATGGTGTTGGAGCATATTTTACGTAAGGAAAGAGTAGCCGCGTTGCATGCACGAACAAATTAAAAATTTTATTATTCGGACCTTTATGGGCGGCAAGGGTACCCTGGATAATGGAGAGCCCTTATTCGTCGCCGGGATCATCGATTCCTTGGGATTTCTGGAATTACTGGCTTTCCTGGAAAAAACGTTCCATGTTTCTTTCCGGATGAGTGAGATCACGATGGATAATTTCGCATCAGTTGACAAAATAGCGGGTCTGGTACAGCAAAAACAAAATGACGCACGACTTTAAAACAACAGAAGATATTAGAAAAGCGCTGCTGGCACGTGGAGCCAGTCAGGAGCAATTATTCGCGCAAGCGCGAAAAGTTCGCGATGATATCTTCCAGAGGAGAGTGGAGGTCCGCAGTGTTCTGGAATATACCAATATATGTCAGCAGGCATGCCGTTATTGCGGCATGCACCGGGATTCGAACGTCCGCCGGTTTGTCCTCGATAACGATGAATCGTTGAAACGGGTCCAATATATTTACCATAAGGGACGCCGTGTCCTTATGGTGCAAACCGGAGAGTTCGATTCCCAAAGTTATTTCAAGAAATTATTTATGTTACTTAAAGAAGTAAAAATAAGATATAGAGATTTAACCGTTATTTGCAGCCTGGGCAACCTTTCAGAGGATAAGTATAAGAAATTAAGAGACATCGGCATTGAAAGATATTTACTGAAGTTCGAAACCTCCGATCCAAAACTTTATAAAAGCATTAAACCGACGGACACTTTAAAAGACAGATTACACCATATCAAGATGTTGAAAAAGCTCGGTTTTCATGTCAGCTCCGGGAACATCGTAGGGTTACCCGGTCAGAAGTTAACCAGCCTGGTCAATGACCTGCTACTGTTAAGAGACCTGGATATCCCTATGGGAGGCACCTCGGTATTTATTCCCAATGACATGTCTGACTATAGCCACTTTCCCGCGGGCGACATCGATGTCGCTCTTAATTTTACGGCCATCCTAAGGATCATTTGCCCTGCGATGCTTATCCCGACCACCACTTCCCTGGAATTGCTTAGAAAAGACGGGCAGTACTGGGGGCTCATGGCGGGGGCCAATCTGGTAACGATGCACGATTGTACCCCGCGCGATGAGCAGGACAAATTTGTTATATATAAAAAAGATCGCTATAAACCCAAGGATATTCTTTTAGAAATCATTGAGAAAGCCGGCCTTAAACCATCTCCAGCATCCTTAATGCGCGATAGGACAGAAACATCGCTGTTCTATAAGTTTGTATGCGCGAATATGAAAGGCAATAAAACGGCGGTTTATAGTGATGGCGTTGTCTACAGTTATCGGGATATATACAGCTTGACTTCTCAATTCTGCACATTCCTTATCCAAAATAACATCCGGGAGGGCGATATTGTTTTGCTGGCCTTGCCTGATTCGATAGAATTCATTGTGGCTTTTTTATCCTGCATCCGGCTTGGCATTGTAGCCGGATTGGTGGACCCGCGAATGAATAAAGAGGAATGGACAGAGGTCCTGTTGGACCTTTGCCCCAAAGCCGTTCTTGCCACAAACGGTGTCAGGGAAATGTTAAAAGATGAAAAGATCCTGAAAGTCGCGGATGACGATACATCGGACTATTTTTTAAATCTTGTGGCGCAGCAATCTGAAAGCAAAATGTCCGTTACTCCGGATCAAAATAATCCAGCCGTTATTTTGTTCACCTCCGGGACGACAGGCCGACCGAAAGGCGTGGTGCATACCTGTAAGGATTTACGGGTCGATACATTTTCCAGGACTATTCTGAAAATGTCAGAGCATGATATAGTTTTTTCGTGTTCCAGGATGTACACTGCTTATGGGTTGGGCAACAGTCTTTTATCCACTTTTCAGCTTGGGGCAAAGGTGATCCTTTCCAGGACCGTTCCCAACCCATTTTCTTTACAAAATATTTTGAAATTAAAGCCGACATTATTTTTTGCTGTGCCGGCGGTGTATGAAAGTCTTTTGGGTCATCGTGATTCTTTACGAGATCTTTTCAGGCCTGTTCGTTTGTTTATCGCTGCCGGAGAGAAACTTTATGAAGATGTGGCCGAGCGTTGGGAGAAGACATATGGCAAACGGATATTGGACTGTTATGGATCCACAGAAGTGTGCCATTCGTTTATCTCTAATATTCCGGGTAAAGAGAAATTAAACAGTTGCGGGAAGATCCTTGATGGATTTGAGATAAAATTCAGCAAAAGCGGACGTATTTTTTATAGAGGGTCGTCACTATTCAGTGGTTACTGGAGAGACCCTGACTTGACACAAAGAAAGTTACTGGATGGATGGTATAAATCGGATGATGTCGGATATATGGACCGGCGTGGTTACATATTCATTCAAGGGCGGGGGAATCTGGTATTTAAATTAAATGGCAAATGGTGTTCTGTCCTGGAGGTGGAAAACAGCTTGCGAAAATACGCTCTGATCAAAGAGGTCGCTGTCGTAAAAAGTCGCCAGGGGTTAGACTATTTTGTTTCTACCAATGCTCAGATTGATCATCCTGCGGCTGAACGGGAAATAAGGCAGTATTGCGTGAAGGCACTTTCTCTGGCGGAACTTCCCCGGAACATACATATTTTAGATGAAATACCCAAAACGCGAAGCGGAAAAATTAACCGCAAATATTTAAGCGATCTTGCGCAGAGACTAAATGAAAAATAGGAAAGAGATCATTGTTATGCTTGTCTTGTGGCTGTTAGCGTTTGGCATCATTTATGCGTTGTACGCCCTCCAGGCCATTCCGACGAAGGTCATATATCAGTTATTTTAAGGATACGATATGAAACAATGCTGGATCCGGGAAGGCAGGGGAAAAGTTGTTTTTGTATTGACCCTGATCTTGTGTCTGGCCCTGGGGTGGATCCTATACCTTGATTTTGGGCACCAACTTGTTAAGGCGATGTATGAGGGCAGATCAATAGGGATCCTCAACGGGGCCCTCCAAAGGCCGGTCGCGGCTCCTGTGGGGCATTATTTTGATATAGCCGACAAGTTATTCCTAAAGGGCAGCGTTATTTATCTATTGATCACGGTATTCATTACTTTAAAGTTCGTATTGATAAGGCCAGTAAAAGTTGCCATTTTTTTTCTTGTGTTCTTGTTTTTACTGGAATTCTCCAGCAGATTTTATTTATTCGGGTTCGACAGCTTCAATTATTTCAAGATGAACAGTATGGCTGATGCTGGCGTTTGTGGTTTTCTTCGGCCGGCTACTCAACCGGAGATTATTTATGAAATAAAACCCAATTTAAACTCATACCATAAAATGGTCCATTTTAAGACCAATTCGCAGGGGCTCGTCGATAAGGAATATTCAGTGCAGAAACCACCGAATGTATTTCGAGTGGCAGTATTGGGGGCTTCTGCGACCATGCCTGCCGGTGTAGCCAATGAAGATGCCTTCCATTCGCTATTAGAACAGAGGCTTAACAGCGAGTCATCGCAAGGATCTTATGAATTCATCAATTTTGCCGTTCCAGGGTATACCTTAAAGCAATGTTTAGCCTCTTTAAAATACAAAGTTCTTTCTTATGATCCTGATCTGGTTTTATTGGTTTTTCCGATCGACTGGACTGAAAGGGCGGCGGCAAAACCCTATGCTGTAAAGCCGCGCAGCTACCCTTTTTTTGAGAGCTTTTTTAAAAAACTTGTTAACAACAGTACAATCATGAATCGCGTGGAAGAAAGTCGAAAATGGCCGGCGATTGAAGGCAGGCGAAGGGAACGAGTGCAAGCCCTTCTTTCTGAATTTCGAAGCATTAGCAGCGACCGGCGGATTCCCGTAGGCATGATATTTTTGCTTGAAAATCCGATACAGCCATTGGCCGCGGAGGACGGGTTTCCCGTCATAGATGTCGCGGCCCGTTTCGACTATAAGAAATTCAAGAAGGAATTCTTGATCTTTCCATTCGATCCTCATCCCAATGCTGCTGCTCATAAGATATTCGCGGATATTATTTATAATGACTTGAAGAAACACAATCTATTAAAAGCAAATTGAGGAGACACAATGTCTTTCCGGGCCGATGATAAAAAAAAAGAATTATTGCTCCAGCAGCAGATGATGCACATGGCAACAGGGCATTTTCGTTCCCAGGCCATTTATGTGGCCGCGAAATTAGGCATCGCCGACATCCTTAAAGATGGACCTAAAACAGTTGCAGAAATAAGTAAAGTCACCAAGGCGCCCGTGGATTCTCTCTACCGGCTTTTGCGGGCATTGGCCAGTGTCGAGATCTTTGTCGAGATCGGGCAGCGGCGTTTTGACCTGACCCCCCTTGCCGTGACGCTTCAAAAGGACAGTACCAGCTCGTTACGGCCATTATTTATCTGGCTGGGTGAAGAATTCCATTGGACGGCCTGGGGCCAGCTTTTACATTCGGTCAAGACACAGGAAAGCGCCTTTGAGCATATTAATGAAATGGAGTTTTTCGCATACCTTAAAAAAAATCCCGAAGCGGAAAGGATCTATGAAGATTGGATGGCGCGGGTTTGCGAGATGCAACTCCCCTACATAGTGGACAACTATGATTTTTCCTGGGCTAAACTTGTCGTCGATATAGGAGGCGGATACGGCAGTTTGTTGGCAGCTCTTTTTAAAAAGGCCTCTCGTTTAAAAGGGATATTATTTGATACGCCAGCAGTCATCCAGGAGGTACGAAAAAGAGATCTTTTTGGTATTCAAGGCCGCTGCGAGATGATAAGTGGAGACTTTTTCAAGTCAGTTCCCAAAGGAGGGGATCTTTATATATTAAAATCCATCCTTCATGATTGGAGCGATGAGTTATCGTTAAAGATCCTGAAGAATTGCCATAAAGCAATGGGGAAAAAAAGCCGCTTGCTTGCAATTGAAATGATTGTTCCGGAGGGGAATAGGCCTCATGCCAGTAAATTCACAGATTTGAATATGCTGGTTCTTCATAGGGGAGGGAGGGAGCGCCCTGAAGCGCAATACAAGGAGCTCTTGGGACAAGCGGGCTTCAAGTTTAAAAAAATCACCATGACCTACTCTCCAATAAGTTTGATAGAAGCAATTCCAATATAATGAACATTGGCTCTTAAGCAAAGTTTTTATATGAGAACCGTTAATGATCTGGTTAAGGGTTTTATGTCTTCAAAATGGTTGGTTGTAAGCATCATCCTTTATGGGGTGTTATGCAGATCTCATGAATATCTGATCAACAGGTCCTTGCGTAGCGATGAAGCGAGATATGCCGTTAAAATTACCCAACTTTCATATGAAGCCTTATTAAATCCGCTCAAGGAAACGGTAGACCATTTACACATAAAATTTAATCCCGGTCCTCTGGGTTTTTTTTATTTTTCAAAATTTTTTGCTGGTCTGGCGGGAGACAGTGAATATATCCTAAGGTTGGTTCCTTTTATCAGCGGGGTTTTATCACTATTTTTTGTTTATAAAATAGCACAGCGATATCTGGAGCCGTTAGCCGTGATTACCGCTTTATTCTTATTTTCGACCTTAAGAAGCCTCATTTATCGATCTGCCGACTTCCATCCTTACGCGAGTGATGTTCTCATAACATTATTGCTTTATTTAATGATGGATTATTTGAAAAATAAGGAATTAAACAAAAAGCATATTGTCTTATTCTCGCTTCTGGGAGCCGTGGCCATATTTTTTTCCTTCCCTGCAATTTTTACCCTGGCTGGCTTGGCGACGAGTTTTATCATTATTACTTTTGCCAAGGAAAAGAAGCCAGCCAATTCGATCATGATCATATTCTTTTTCTGGGCCATCAGTTTTATTTTTTATTATTTAAGTTATCTGCGATTGTTTTTGTCCACTTTAGCATGGAATGAGGGAGGGATGATGCCGATTCTCCCGGCCTGGGACTGGCTTCCCGAGCTTGCATATAAAACATTCGCCATTGATCCAATGAATTTTTTGTTCTGGTACTTGCCGGCAGTTTTATATTTGGCCGGATGTGTTTCCTTATATTTAAGAGACAAAGAGAAATTCTTATATTTAAGCCTCCCAACTTTGTTCACTTTTTTCGCCGCGGGGATAAGGGTATATCCTTTTTCCGGGAGAACTATTTTATTTTTAATGCCTGCGTTTATATTTTTTATAGCGGAAGGGATCTCTTTGGTCCATCGTATTTGCAGGCCGAAGTATTCGCTCGTTACTATGTTTGTATTGATCTTTTTGCTTCTGCAGCTATTAAAGCCTTCCGTTTATTACCTTATCCATCCTTTTAGGAATGAAGAGATCCGTTCGGTCATTCGGCAAGCTAAGAAATTAAAACAGAAAGATGATTTATTGTATGTGCATTATCTATCGGCGGTATCTATGGGTTATTATGGAAAAAAATTTGGATTTATTGAGACTGATTATCTGGTGGGTAATCGTTGCCGATTAGCGAAGGACTTAGATAAATGTTTAGAATTAGGTTCGTTGAAAGAACACAGCAAGGTGTGGATTATATATTTCCCCGACATGGAAGGTGGCAGACGGTTTATTGGCCGTCTCAATCGTGTTGGGCAAAAACTATATGAGTATAAAGAGCCGGGGGCGAGTTTGGTGCTGTATGATATGCAAAAACACATGGCCAATATCCATTAATAAGCCACAGAACAGGGAACACCGATGCGCGTCCATTTTGTCACCGTAACAGAAAAGACAGGTAAATATTTTAATATGGCGAAACTGTTGCTTTATAGTTTTCGTAAAAATGCCGGCATATATAAAAACGCCCCCTTTACGATTGTGTTCAGCGGCAGTGGCATGCCCGAAAATGAGCTCGCGGCTCTTCAAAATAGGTTTTCTCCTTTGCATGTGCGCGTAATGCCTCGCCTAAGCCCGGCCCTCCACATGATCAAATTCAATGCTTATTATGTTGTTGATGAATCCGCCTTCGATGTCCTTGTGTATTTAGACTCAGATATGGTAGTTCTGAACCCATTAGATGGTATTGCCGCCGGCATGGATGGCGATGGGTTATTTTTCAAGGCCGGAAGAATCGGATTGGCAGGAGGTGTGGTCTTGGGCTATGAAACTCTTCTAAAGAAGTACGCCGGATTAACAGAGGCGGAGCTCAAATTACATAGGGACGCAAGTTTTATCCCCGGGTATCCTCTGTTTAATGGGGGCATGCAAGTCATAACCCAAAAAGCGCTTATTGCCATGAGGGAAGATGCCGTTCGCATTTCGTATGATCTTTATAATCGGGGGACCCCCAATTCGCTTAAAGGGCTCATTGAGCTCCAATGCCACAATTTGCTATTCAAGAAATTACTCACCATGAAAAGAAGAGGTCGATCGGGCGGCTATGTGGAAAGCATAATGAGATCGCTGGCGCGTGCGCACAACAATGCTTTTTATCCCATATGGTCTTCCGAGCAATTGGGTTTAACCCTGTCCGTCTTGAAAAATAAAATACCCTTTGAGGTATTGGACCGAAAATTTAATTTTCCGACTTTATTAAAAGACGGTAACCTTCCGGCGGTCCTCCATTATTTTCAGGAGACATATAACTTCGATCGCAATCATTTATTCGATGGAGAATGGATCTCCGATTACAGCAACAGCGCTTCACCGGTTAAAAAGGCCCTGGCCGAACTTGTTCAATCTTATAATTCCGATGAACATTCTTTATCTGCTTGACCAATTTCCGAAAATATCGGAGACATTTATTCTCAATGAGATCATAGCCCTTAAGCAATCGGGACATACGGTCCTGGTTGCCGCTCATGGTCAAGAGAACGGGAAGGCCCATGAGGCGATACAAAAACACGGCCTTCGAGAAGACACTATCTATCCGTCAAACACGCCGGATTTCAGCGGTTATCAGAACGGAAGGCAGAAGATATTGGATTTTATCCGCCGATTCCTTACGGATTTTATAAAACACCCCCTGGGAACAATAAAAATTGTATGCGCGAACGCGGGGATCAGCAGCAATATTTGGGTATTTTTAGATAATTATCTGCTGGCAAGGCAATTGCAGGGCAGGGCGATCGATCTTGTGCACGCCCCTTACACATACTTGCGTCATCTTGAGCTGGCGGTATTATTATCGGACCTGTTGCATGTCCCCCTTAGCTGCACCCTTCGTGATTTTGAACCCTGTCGGGCACGGCAAATAGCAAAGAAAGCAAGATTTATGAAGAAGGTTTCTCGCCTGGTCGCTATTTCTCGCTACAACAAAATGCATAGCATGTCCAAATTTGGAATAAAAACCGGTGTGGAAATTATCCATGATTCTATTGATATGGATCAGTTCAGGCCAGCTAAAGCAGGGAAGGCCGCAAGGATCATCTGCCTCTGCCGGTTTGTGGAGCAAAAAGGGGTGGAAGATCTGCTCAATGCCGGTAAAATCCTCAAAAGCCGGCGAAGATATTTTGAGTTAAGATTGATAGGGTCGGGGCCGTTAAAAAGTCGCTATGAAGAATTGATAAAAGGTTATGATCTTTGCGCAAGTGTGACCATTAAAGGGCCTTTGACCCAAGGAGAGATCAAAGAAGAATTAGACGAAGCAATGGTTTTTGTCCTGCCTTGTGTGATCGCGCAAAATGGCGAGAGGGATATTCTTCCCAATGTGCTCAAGGAAGCCATGGCCATGGAAATACCCGTTATTACTTCTGATATTTGCGGGATCGAGGAATTGGTCGAACACGAGGTGAATGGGTTATTGATCCCGTCTCAAAATCCAACCGCTATCGCGGATGCCATTGAGAGATTATTTGACGATAGGGCGCTTAGAGAAAGATTGGGCCGCAAGGCAAGAGAGAAAATAGAGAATGAATTTAATATAGAAAAAGAATCAAAAAAAGTGGAAGCGGTGTTTAAAAAAGCAGCAGGGGCCCATCAGCCTTAAAACGACCTACTCGATGCCGCTTGATGACCATAAGTTCATTTTTATCGGGGGCCTGCAGCGCAGCGGGACCTCGTTACTTTATCAATTGATAGGAGAACATCCGCTTGTGAGCGGCCTTAAAAACACCGGGGCTGTCGGTGATGAGGGGCAAAACCTGCAATCCGTTTATCGCCCGGGGTGGGTGTACGGAGGACCGGGAAAATTCGGTTTTTTTCCCGAAGCCCATTTGACCGAGGTGTCGGCTTTGGTTTCCCCCGCAAATCGACTTAAAATGTTTTCAGAGTGGGGAAAATATTGGGACCTTTCCAAACCTTTTCTTTTGGAGAAATCCCCCGCGAATCTTATAAAAACAAGATTCTTGCAAGCGCTGTTCCCCAACTCGTATTTTATCATCATACACAGGCATCCAGTCCCCAACGCTTACGCGACCAAGAAATGGAGCCGGACGCCCCTTTACAGTCTTATTAAGCATTGGGTCCTTTGCCATGAAACATTCTATGGTGATAAGGATAAATTGAAGAATTTGTATATTGTGAAATATGAAGATTTGATACAAAGGCCTCCCCGCGTCCTTGAGGCAATATTCCATTTTCTGGGGCTTGAGCCCCATATAAGCCGATCCATCAGCGAGGTCCGCTCGGATGGCAATAAAAAATATTTTGAATTGTGGGATAAAGATCAAAAGAACTTTATTCTACGGCCTTATTGTAAATTTATAAAAGATAGATTCGCGAAGAATATAGAAAAGTTTGGATATAGTTTTCAGATCAATGACCACATGGCATGATGAACCCCGCCCGCATTCATTTGATTCGCACTTATTTTCCGCATCTGGCAAAACATTCAGGATTAATACAGTTTATTAAGTATTTGGACGGAGCGAAGATCGAAATAACCGAGAACCCTGTTCCTATGGGAACTGATCGGTCCCGTGGCCGCATTTTTAATAAAGCAGAACTTTACGCTCTGCGGCAATGGTGGCGCGGGCGGTTCGACATCTTGCATTATTTGGACGGCGAACATTCCCTGCGATATTTGTCCGGCCTATTCCGGCGGTTGGGTTTTTTGAGGCGAAAACCGTTCGTGATGGCAACGTTCAATCAGCCGCCGGATATTTTAACGAAATCGATCAACATAAAGATTGTACGCCAGCTTGATCATATCACGGTCCTTACCCCCGAACAATTCGACTATTTCGCCCAATATTTTCCCGCGAATAAGATCTCTCTTATTTTGCATGGCGTTGATACAAACTTTTATCATCCCGATAAGGGATCGAGGAATGGTAAGTTTAAATGTTTAAGTGTCGGCCATTGGTTAAGGGACTACGATACGGTGTTTAAGGTCGCCGAAATGCTGCAATCTCAAGAGAATATCGAATTCCACATTGTGTCGCCGGGTGCGAATCCGCCTTCCCGTCTGAAGAATATTTTTATCCATACTGGAATAAGCGACGACGCATTGTTAAAAATGTACCAAAACGCTGGTCTATTATTTCTTCCTTTGTTAAAATCAACGGCAAATAATGCCATCCTCGAAGGGATCGCTTGCGGCTTGCCAACGGTGACGACCGACCTTGTTTCAACAAGGACGTATCTTCCGCGGGATGAGGCACGGTTCGTTTCGCAAAATGATCCGCGATTATTCGCGCAAGCCATATTAACGCTTTATCGCGATGCGGAACTTCGGGCCAGGATGTCTTTAAGCGCACGCCGGCGCGCCCTGGAACTATCCTGGCGGAACATTTCCCGGCAATATGAAGATCTTTATTTAAAGTTAGCTAATGCCTAAATTAAATGAAAAAGTCAAAGTCGTCTTGATCCAGATCACGATTTTCTGTTTCTTGCTTTTTTTGCTGATTGCGGGCATTGAATTGCGACATTGGTATAAGTATAAGATAAAATTTCCTCCTAATGGCTTTGCGGGAGCCACCGCAAAAAAGTACACGTGGGGACACAAGGTCAGGAACAACCGCTGGGGCCTTCGTGAGCGAGATTTTGACACACGAACTCTGCATCAGGATGACAGGTTCGTGGTTCTTGTTCTGGGAGATTCTTACACCTGGGGGCAGGGATTAGGTGAGGCCCAGCGCTATTCAAATTTATTAGAAGAATATTTGCGGACGGAATACCCCTCCCGGAAGAGCGTTGTTTTAAATTTCGCTCGGCAGGGTTGGCCGACAACCACAGAGCGGGATACACTTAGAAATTTTTATCAAGCGATCAAGCCGGATCTGGTCATCGTCGGTTTTTGTTATAACGACCCCCTGGGGCCGGACCACGCCAGAAAAGCCGTTCAAAAGGAAATACAGCCGGTAACATCTGTTTTAAAGTTTCTTCGGCTTCACGGCACAGCCAAGGCGACATTCTTTGCTTATATGAATATTATGCGTCTTTTGAAGAGGGTAGAAAACTGGCGGGAGAGATTGATGAAGGTTTATAGGAAGGATTCGAAAGAGTGGCAAGATTTTGAAAAAGCCTTGGCCGATATCCGCGCGATGACCGCAGAGGTAACGGTTAATCCTCCTATATTGATCTCGTTGAACGGAGGTGCCCCTGATCGCAATCGACTTCCGACAGACTATAATCATCCCGATCCCCTGCTGCGGCTTTACTTGTCATGGCATCATCAGGCGGAGTCTGCCGCCCATGAGGCAGGTTTTATTACGACAAATTGCGAGGAGGAAATGAAGCAATTCAAGAATTATATCATGGCAGTTACTATCGGGGAGGACGGCCATCCCACGGCGGAAATGAATAAAGTCTACGCGCAGAAATTATTTTCGATCATCAAAGAATACAAATTTGTGGAGAAGTAATTTTACGTATTAATTCCCGGCGAGAGGATCGTATTCTGCTATTATTTTGTGCGCCGGGCCTTGGGCGCGAATGCGGCCGCCGTCCATCCAGATAACCCTATCGCAGTATTTTCCAACCAGGTCGAGGCTGTGGCTTACCAGTAAGACGGTTGCCCCGTCGCGCACCAGTCCCTTGATCTTTTCCGCGCTCTTGAACCGGAATTCCTTGTCTCCCACCTCGAAAATCTCATCAAGCAAGAGGATCTGGGGATCGCAGTGGATCGCGATCGAAAAGACGAGCCGTTGCTTCATGCCTTCGGAGAATTGATATATTTTGGTATGGATAAATTCTTCAAGCCCGGAAAAAGTAGCGATGTGGTTAAAACGCCCCGAGATCTCCCGGTCCGTCAGGCCGAAAACAGAAGCGAGAAAATAGATATTATCGCGCATGGTCAGCTGCGGATACATCGCCAGGTGAAGATTCACCAGCGAAACTATTTTGCCGTGTGTTTCAATGCTTCCTTCGGTCGTATGATATATGCCCGCGATTATACGCAGAAGCGTGCTTTTCCCGGATCCATTCTTGCCAATGACACCAAGGATCTCACCGGCCGCCACGCTAAAAGAAATCTCCTCCAGCACTTTTATTGTTTTCTTGGGTTCCTTCCCAGAAAATAAAGAAATGAACTGTGTTAACGCGCTGGCTTTTTTTGTGGAGCCTATTTTAAATTTTTTTGATACCTGATGAACGACGACTCTGTCCATATCAGATCATCTCCGAGAACCTGATTTTGAGCTTATGAAAGACCCGCGATCCTATCAATACAAAGAGCACGCTATAGCAGATAGCCGCAGCGATCATCCATCCGTGGGGCGGCCGCGAGTAGATAAGAATGTCCCTTGTTATCGTAATGAAGTAATACATCGGGTTGAAGAGATTGATAAAAAAAAGACGGGTTTGCCCTTCGATGGCATAAAAAATCGGCGTGGCAAACCAGATCAGTCTGACGATAAACCCCCAAATATTTTCCAGGTCGATCAAATAAATGGTCAGGGAAGATAAAAGGAAGCAGGCACCCAGGCAGAAAAGACAGAATAAAATCAATATCAGCGGATAAAAGAGAATGCCCGCGATGGGAACATTCAGGAAAAGAGCAACGATGATAAATAGTATGATCTCAAACAGGTGAGAAAATAATGTTTTTAAAATAACAGCGCCGACGAGCGACTCCAGAGGAAAATTGATCGATTTTACGAGCCGGGCGTTCCGGCGGATGATCCTGGTCGCTTCGGTCGTTGCTTGCTGGAAAAAATTAAATAAGATAATGCCCAGCAGCAAATAAAGCGGATAATGATGAATATGCTGGCCGAGCCGGGGGAAGAAGATGGCCCACAGAAGCAGAAGTGTCAGGACGGGATTAAGCAGATACCAGAATATCCCCAGATAACTGCCTTCGTTCTTTGCTTTTATTTCGGCCTTTGCTATGGCGATGCTCAATTTTAAAATGCGCTGGAATTGTTTCATGGATGTTTTGGAAATTCGGTTTTTCTGCTTGAGTATAGGTGAGGGCAACGATAGTATAGGGTATATGGGTACCCAAAGATTTTGTCAACTATTGCTTTGATCGCTGATTTCATTCGATAGCCCCAAAGATCGTTTAAGGGGTGGCTTTGGACGTCAGTTATATTGAATTCTTTGCATGCCTTTTCGCTTAAGTTCACAGCCGACAATTTATCATTTTGATTTTGGTTTAGGGACCAGTTGTCCCCGTGGGCCACGTGATAAATGGCCCCCGGGAAAGGCAAGGGGCGCAGGGGTGTTCCTTTTTGGCGAAGATGGTCGGCTATGAACCGATGGCTTCCCATGATCTTATATAAGTACTCTTTGCCAAGACTATTGAGGATGCGTTCCTGGTCCGCGTTAAGCGGTAAGTCAGCGGGGATATCGTATAGTGAAGATTTGATGATATGGCTGGTTCCGCAGATCTGATGAAAATTGCCGTTCATCAAGTAACATTTCCTGGAAAGAGCATTATACCGGTAGCCGTCCTTGACAAACCAGCCGTTAGCGTCAGGATTTTGACGGACAAAGCCGGCAATACGATCGCTGATGAAGTCATCGCAATCGAAAAACATGACATGGGTCGGATTCAATTTCCTGGCGTGCAATAAGCCGATGGTGTATTTGCAACCTTTGTCGAAACGTACGGCGTCTATCTCGATACAGGGAGACCTTAAGGGCGACGGCGGTGGTAAATCCACTTCGATATACCGGATCTTGGGATGAGCAAACGTCACAGGCGGTATTTTATTGCACACGACGATCACCTGAAATTCCGGCGACGTTTGGTTGCAGACGGATCTGAGCGTCCCTTCCAGGACCTTGGCAACCAGTTCATAAGAATTAGTATTTAAGGGATTCTTTAACGAGGTAATAAAAGCAATCATCATTATGATTATAGGTCTAATTTTTATAATTGCCCCATTTTTTATCATTTTTCAGCACCCTGATAAAAAATTAGCTTTTGTTTATGTCTTTTCTTTCTGGATCACGCTCCATTTGTTGATCGCCGTTGTGACCCAGGCATTGCATCTATTTACTTACCCGGTTGTATTGGGGATCCATGCTGTTATTTTCTCGATTGTCCTGCTGAAGGTCGATTGGGGGGGAGGGCGGATCTCAGGCCTTATGAGGCATGGCGCGAAAAAGATAGATTGGGTTCTTTTAATAGTTGTCTTGATCGCTTTTATGCATCTTTATCGCGTCCATTATGACTATACGGGGAAATATACGGTCGTGACCACCCCGGAATATCAGGAAGCCAGCCACATGCGCTATCCGTACCCTTATTTCGCGGATGAATGGTACGCAATTGCCTTTATAAAAGATTCCCTGAATTCTCACGCCCTGCCTTTTAGAGATCCTCTGGATCTGCACCACACACCGTTTGCCAATTTTGAATTTGCTTTTCATTCTCTGCTTTCGGAATTTATTTTGCTTTTAGGGTTAAACCCTCTCACAGATTACACGCTTCTTACCATCTTTAGCGGGTTGCTTATTTGCCTGCTGGTCTATCTATTCCTGACATTTGATGGCGTTAACAGGCTGCCGGCGGCGATCGCGGCTTTGGCTGTTCTTTATATCACCAATGGCGCCAATCTCCCCGGGATATGGACGCTGATCCCGCTTGTGGCGGGGATCGTGTGCCTGTTATTAAGCCTTTTTTTCTTTGTGGCCGGACACAAGGCGATGGTCTGGTTTATGGCTGTTCTGACACTTCTTTTTTATCCGCCCCTGTTTCCATTTTATGCATCGGCTGTTGTTTTCTGGTTGGGGGCGGAGAAAAAATTACCATTCCAGGAGAGAAGCAGAGATGCCATGCGCTATCTCATTGTTATGGCGGTGGCAGGAGCTGCTCTTTTGACTCCAGTCTTTGCCGCGAAGGGAGCCATGGCAGGCACGGCGTGGGGTCTGGTATTGCGTAAGATTTTCCCGCCAACATTTCCACCGGATTCCATTGCCCATTTGGCGATATGGCACATAGTTCCGGTGCCGATCATTATTTTATCGATAGCGGGAGTCTTGATGATCATGCGCCATCGGCAATGGCTGGCCGCGATGGTTCTTCTGGGCCTGGCGTATTGGGCCGTTTATTCGCAAACGACCTATCGCTTTATTCTGGATTATCCGCGGGTGGTCGTCGCGACCGCCATTTTACTGACGCTGGTTTCCGGTTACGGGCTGAATTGGCTTGTCGAGACGCTCAAGCGATCCCGCTTATTTAATACGAATAAAAATCTGACTTATATACAAACAGGAATATTGATCATATTTCTCTTGGCTTCGGGACATTATACGCAAAGAGAAAACTGGCGGAATCTGAAATTATCTCATAGGGGGTTGAATAAAACCTTTGAGCCGGCGGCTCCCGCCAACAGGTATCTTCATCCCGATGACCTGCGAATATTTGAACATATAAAGGGTAAGAGAGTTAAATCCATCCCCTGGAAGGCAACTGTGGTGGGCGTGGCAACAGATAATTATGCTCGTCCGATAAAACCGGGGACACTCTCCAGTGGGGGATCCGGCCGGGTCCTTGGACCTGTTTCTGCGGCCATGTGCGCGAAAGAATATAAAGCTACTGCGACAGCCACGGAAGACAGGTACTGGTACTTGCCGTGGGTCGATTGTCCCCATTTTGAAATAGTGGACCGCAGCGCGGAAGGGTTTTATCTGTTGAAATTTAAGAAATAGTTGCCAGGTATCAGGTGATAGTTGATGGGTGGCAGTTGACGATAATGGATAAAAATTCCTTAATTATGAATTGCGTTACAAAGGAAGTTCTATACAATAGATAATAATACCGCAATTTGCGGATCACCATATGAGGAGAAGCGGCAAGATATGTCCAAATCTCTAATTTTCAGGGAATTGCAAAAGTACCAGACTGTGAAAACGGGCTGGTTTTTATTTGCCCTTGGAAAGAGTCTCGGCAAATACCCCTGCGCTTCGATTTGCAGAGCGAAGCGAACAAATCGGCAGGGGTAAGTGGCCAGTTTCCTTGACATTTTCTTGACAATTCCTTGACATCCGTATGACAACACCCCCTTGACAATGTGCTATATTTGGGGCGTAGATTGAAGCTTGCAGGGAAAACAAAGGACAGACAAAATGAACTGGTTTCAGAGAAAAAAACAGTATTTAGGTGATAGGTTAAAGGTGATGGGTGATAGGGATACTACCACCCGCCACCTGCCACCTGACACCTTTGCGAAGCGTAAAACGCCCATTTCTTCCCGTTTCATTCGCGTTCCTCTGATCGCGTTTGCCGGCCTTTTGCTTTTTGGGATAGGCGTGCTGCAAAGCTCCACTACGGAAACCCAGGACGACTGGTCCGATCCTGCAAGTGGCGGTACGGTCACTACCTTTCTCAATTATAAATCTTATTTAACTAAAGAGGCCGGTATTGTCGCGGGGCTAAATATTACGCTTAGTTCAACATCTCCCAATACAGCCTTTCAGACTACAGGGGCTAATGGGTCGGGAGATACACCTGACGCCGGCGGATTTACCGCGGGCACGAAAACCGATACTGTTGTGGTTTCTGACAGTGTCAAACTTGACACCGATGCCAGCGGTTCCCTTGGGAACGTAACTTTTAATAGTTCAGGGGCATGCGATTTGGTGGGGGGGAGTTATGCCAGTTCCAAGTGTACGATCACAACATCAACAACAAATAGATTTAATTTTGGGACAATTGCTATCCCCAATACGTACACTGTTGAGGCGATTGGTACCAAACCATTGGAATTTTATGCCACAGGTGATGTCACCATTGATGGTATCCTTCAGGCCAACGGTGGGAACGCGGTCACGACCACCGCGGGCGGCGCGGGGGCGGGCGGGAGTGCCGGCGGTGCTGGAGGGACGACGGGAGCAGCGGGATCAGGATTGGGTGCCGGTGGCGGTAGTAGTAGTAATTATGCCGGCGGCGGCGGTGGATTTGGAGCGGCCGGAGGCGCGGGAGGGTCAGGGATTGGCGTCGGCGGTGGAGCCTATTCTCTTATTGCGGGAGGTGCTATTTATGGTGGGTCCGGCGGCGGTGGTG
>Ga0080064_1002696_pt1 | contig 28919 bp, 18 predicted proteins | sample Subgrocontami54m_FD_69260 | JGI IMG/M metagenome (GOLD analysis project Ga0080064, IMG submission 69260) | Subsurface groundwater microbial communities from S. Glens Falls, New York, USA - GMW46 contaminated, 5.4 m (SPADES assembly) (version 2) ...
CATGCCCGGCGCGAGCAGGAACGCGGAGGGGGGGGGCCGCGGGTTCGAGGTGCAGTTCGCCTCGGCCGCCGACATCCAGCGGGTCGAAGTGCGCAAGGTGCCGCTGCCGGAGGACAGCGCCAATTCGCTCGGCGGTTCGATCAATCTCATCCGCCGCTCGGCCTTCGAGTACGCGCACCGGCAGATCAACTACCGGCTGATGTTTCGATCGGACGGCGAAAAGCTCACCTGGAAGGACATGGACGGGCCCAAAGATCGCGGCTTCCCGCGCTGGCAACCCAATTGGGAAGTCGCGTGGATCGAGCCGTTGAGCAAGAACCTCGGGTTTGCGGTCACGCTCGGCCAGAACAACACCGTGGTGAACTCGCATTGGTCGCTGCCGGGTTGGAACCTCGGCAGCACGGCGAACAATGCGGCGGCGCTCGCCGCGATCAACGCCGGTCAGGCCTACAATCACCCGAGCCTCTACTCGCCCGCGATTCAGAATCCGCTCAACCACAACGCGCCGCTCGCGCAGGGCAACCGCTACGCGATGGTCCGGGCCGACTGGCGCCCGGTGCGGGACCTTCGGCTCGGCGCTTCCGTCAGCGGCTCGCAGGGCTGGAAGCAGGTCGCCGACGACATCCGCTATCAATGGAACGCCGCATCGACCGGCAGCGGCGACGCCGCGCGTTTCAACGATCGCAACACGAGCCTCGGCCGGCTCGGCGGCGCGCAGGCGTTTCACAGCAGCCCGCTCTGGCGCGACATCAGCACGCCGACCCTCACCGGCCAGCTCGAGGCCAACTGGCAGCGCAACCACTGGACGCTGGGCGCGCGCGGCAGCGCCTCGGAGTCGCGCTATACGTATCGGGATACCGAGGACGGTTTCTTCAACAGCACGACGGTGGCGGCCGTCACCGGCCTGCCGAACGTGGCCGAGACCGGCATCGGCAACGGCACGGCGAACCCCATGTCGCTCACGATGAACTTTCGCGCCATCGACTATTGGGGACCCAAGCAGATCGAAACCTTCACGACCGCGAACCGCCTGGCGCCGACCGGCGCCGCCGCGAGCGATCCGAATTCCTGGAACGTGCCGATCGACTGGTCGCGGAACGCCAACATCCGAATCGGCGGCGCGCGCGCCCGGCCGGGCTACAGCAAGGAAACGATCCTCGCCGCGAAGACGTTTGCGCGGCGGAGCTTCTCGTTCGACAACCCGTTCTCGGTGCAATTCGGGTTCGACTACAACGAGCGCTACCGCTTCCGCCGCTATCTGTACAACTCCTGGCGTTTCGTGGGCGCCGATCACGTGGCGGCCACGGCCGACGACTCCGGCACGCTGATCGCGGCCGAGCAGCTCAGCCCGCGGCCCGATTCCCAATACGGCTATCCGGCGATCGAGCGGATCAGCATGTCGAAGTACTACAGCCTTTTTCAGCAACACCCCGACTGGTTCGTCTATGACGCCGATCGCTCCGCGCGGCTGAGCCTCACGAGCAACGCCGCCTACGATCTGACCGAGACGATCACGGCGCCGTACGTGCAATTCGACACGCGGCTGCTGCACAACCGGCTGCGGTTGACCGGCGGTGTCCGTCATGAGGAGACGGATGCGAGCGCGCACGGCCCGCTGCACGTGCAGAGCAACGCCTACCAGAAGTATGCCGACGGGACGGTGCGGCGCTCGGGCGATGTGGTCGGGGCCAACGGGCTGCCCACGACGCGGGCGGGCAATCCCGTTTACCTCGCGGGCGTCACGCAGGGCAGCCTGGCCGAGACGCAGCTCACCTATCGCGAACGCGGCGCGCGCGGCGACGGGGGCAACCAGGGGACGTATCCGAGCCTGCACTCCGTGTTCAGCTTCACGGAGAATCTGCAGTTCCAGCTCGCCTACGCCCGCACGCAGTCGCGGCTCGATTACGGCAATGTCGTCGTGCCGAGCAACGATGTGTCCGACACGCCGCTGACCAGTGGCACCGGCAGCGGGGCGCTGGGGGCGATCACTATCCGCAATCCGAACTTGAAACCCGAGACGGTGGACAACTACGAGACGCGGCTGACTTATTTCAACCGCAGTGGCGGGCTGATTGGGCTCGGCCTGTTCCGGAAGAACATCGCGGATTTCAACGCGCAGATGACGACGGCGCCGCTCAGCGCGCAGGCCCTTTCCGCGTATCAGGCGCAATTTCCGAATGCCGGCATCGGTCCCGAATACGCCGGCTACGCGATCACCACGCGGTTCAACGGCGGCAGCGCGCGGCTCGATGGCATCGAACTGGAGCTGCGCCAGAGCCTCGATCCCGCACTGGGCCGCTGGTCGTGGGCGCGCGGCTTCTCCGTGACCGGCTCGACCAACTACACTAACCGGAAGGGTGCGAACGCCGGCGACCTCGGCAACGAACGGGCGTGGCGCGCGACCGCCGCGCTCGGCTACAAGAGCCGGAAGCTCTCGGTCAATCTGCTCTACAACATGAACGGCGAGCTGATTGAGAACGGCAACATCACGTCCAATGGCGTGAGCGGCAAGCAGGTGCTCGTCCGCCAGGACATCGTCGACGTGAACCTCACGTATCGGCTTTCCCGCTACTTCAACCTCTACGTCGCCGGCAGCAACGTGCTGAACGAGCTCCGGGCGCGCGAACAGCGCTATCCCGGCCGGCCGATTTTGGGCAGCATGACGAGTTCGAACACGTTCGGAAAGACGTTCACGCTCGGTGTCACCGGCTCGTTCGGCGACCTGCCGTGGCGGCTGTAATGCCGGCGCGGGGTTGAAATGCTCGCGCCGGTCCCTGGAGGGGCGCATCTCACTTGCTTGCATCGGGGGAAGCTGCGACGCACCGCTGGCGGTAGGTGGCGCGCTTGCCGCGCAACCTGCCGGAGGCAGACCAGCCCCCCGAAGGCGGCCAAGCGTGGCGCGACGAGCGCGCCACCTACAGATAGGCAGCGCCCCGCGGGCGGCGGGCTTTCCCTTTGCTGGTCATTCTTCGCTGGCGCTCAGAATGACAATAGAGGGAAGGTTCATCGGCAGTAAGCCACCCTACGCTCGGCGTTGTTTACGAGTCTCAGCATGACAGACCATTTTGCAGAAACGGCGTAGCCGAAACTCCATGCTCCAGCGTCACGCATTCCGGGCCAGCGCACTGCTCTTCGTCGCGGTGGTGCTGACCTATGCGCCGGCGCTGCGCCACGGCTTCGTCTGGGATGACGACGCGCATCTCACGCCGGCGACGCTGCGCACGGTGGCGGGGCTGGGCCGCATCTGGTCCGAACCGGGCGTGACGCAACAATACTACCCGCTGCTCCATTCGCTCTTCTGGCTAGAGCACGCGCTGTGGGGCGATGCGCCGCTCGGGTACCACGGGGTAAACGTCGTGCTCCACGCCGGCGCCGCGGCTTTGTTTGCACTCGTGTTGTGGCGGCTCGGCGTGCGCGGGGCGGTGTTCGCCGGACTCTTGTTCGCACTGCACCCGGTCGGCGCCGAATCCGTCGCGTGGATCGCCGAGCAGAAGAACACGCTCTCGACCGTGTTCTATCTGGCCGCCGCGCTGGCCTGGTGGCGCTTCGACGCCACGCGGGAACGCGGCGCGTACCGGCTCGCACTGCTGTGCTTTGTTTGCGCGCTGCTCACCAAGACCACCACGGCGACGCTGCCGGCGGCGCTGCTCGTCGTCGCGTGGTGGCGACGGGGCCGACTGTCCTGGCGCCACGACGTGCTGCCGCTCGTGCCCTGGTTCATACTCGGCATCGCGTTCGGGCTGCACACCGCGTGGCTCGAGCGGCACTTGATCGGCGCGGAAGGGACGGCGTTCACGCTGTCGATCGCGCAACGATCGATGCTCGCGGGGCGGGTGATCTGGTTTTACCTCGGGAAACTCGTCTGGCCGGCGGACCTGATGTTTTTCTATCCCCGGTGGACGCTTTCGCCGGTAGCGCTGCTCGCCTGGCTGCCGCTCGCAGGCACGATCCTCGCGGCCGCGCTGCTGTGGCGGTTGCGGCAACGCACGCGCGCGCCGCTCGCGGTTTTTCTCTTCTTCATTGGATCGCTCTTTCCCGTGCTGGGATTCTTCGACGTTTATCCGTTCCAATATTCATTTGTCGCCGATCACTTCCAGTACCTGCCGAGCCTGGCGATGTTCGCGCTCGCCGGAGCGGGCATCGCGCACCTGCGCCGCGCGAACGCGATTGCGCTGGCGCTCGGCCTGCCGCTCGCGGCGATGACGCTGCACGAAACCGAGAAATACCGCGATGCGCGCACGCTCTACCGGACGACGCTCGCGCACAATCCCGCGTCGTGGATCGCCTGGAACAACCTCGGGAAGGAACTGCTGGGCCAACCGGCGGAGCGCGCCGAGGCCATCCGGTGTTTCGAGCGCGCGCTCGCGCTGCGGCCGGAGTATTTCGAAGCGGAGAACAACCTCGGGTTGACGCTCACGCAAACCGGTCGGGCGGCCGAAGCGATTCCGCACCTGCAGGCCGCGGTGCGGCTGAAACCCGCGTCGTACCAGGCGCCCAACAATCTCGGCATCGCGCTGGCGAGCAGCGGCCGCCCGGCGGAGTCGCTCGCGGCGTTCGCGCGCGCGGCTGAGCTCAATCCCACGTTGCCGAACATCGAGGAGAACTGGGCGAAGGCGCTGGCGCTGCTCGGCCGGACCGACGAAGCGCAGAAACATTTTGCCCGCGCCGCGGAACTGCGAAATCAACCCACCGCGCGTTAATCACGACGGCATTAAGGATTTCGCATTCCTGGAGGGACGACCTCCGTGTCGTCCACGGGCCTCAGGTGGCGCGGTCAACCTGACCGCGGCTCCGCCGACCCAGAGTTCGCCCGAAATGCGCGGTCAGGTTGACCGCGCTACGGTTCACGCGACCAGCCGACACCCGCGATGTCCGCCGCTTGGCTTAGCCCCATTCGGGTCAGGAGACCCCGCCCTACAAGGAATCAGGTCAGCTGCGTAGTCGCACGGCCTTCTCCGTCGCGCCATCGCGGAATGCCAGTGGCGCGGCGGCTTTCGCAACATCGCCGCCGTCGACGGTGATGCCGGCGTTCCGCTCGCCTTCGAGTTGGAGAAATGCCGCCGCCGGCGTCAGCACGCGCGCGGCGCTGATCAACGCGTCCTGCACGCCGGTGAACCGCAGCACGGATTCTCCCGCGGGATTTCCCTGTGCGCTGAGGCCGTTGATGCTGACATCGATCACGTTATCCAACACAATCGCCGGTCGGAGGTCTGGTTTCGCGACTTCGAAGCGTACGTTGTGCAACGTGAGGCCCTTGACGTTGCGCGCGAACAGCCCGTACGCCGGCGGACCAAACGGCGCTTCCGACCACACGCCGAAATATTCGCGCGTGTTCTGCGGAATCTTGCGCTTCGCCGCCAGCTCCGCCGTGCCGCCCCCGGCGGAGGTCACGTGCACGTCGTCGAACGTCACGTTCTCGATGAACGCCTCGCCGAGGCCGTTGAGCGTGATGCAGGAGTTCTGCTCGCCATCGTAGATCCGGCCGAACGTCAGCATGTCCGTGTAGGTCTGCGATGGCGCCGCCGCGAGGCTCGCGCGAATGTGACTGAAGGAGAGGTTCCGCACGAACGGCCGCGGCGCGTCCGGCGCCAGGGCCGCGTCGTTCCGGCCGCGGGCGCTGAAGTTAATGCCGATCGGCCCCGTGACGTTTTGCAGCACGATGTTCGAGAACGACAGGTTCTCGATCTGCATCCCGCCCGCGCCGACTTTGATCGGGCAGCCGTAGGTTTCGTAGATCAGGCAGTTCGACACCGCGATGTTCTTCACCACGCCGCCGCCGAAGCGAAACACCGACCAGCGCGTGCTGAACACGCAGTTTGTCACCGTCACGAACTGGCAGCTCCCGAACAGCGCGCAGGCGTCGTCCTGGCAGAGCAGCGTGCAGTTGCTGATCGTCACGTAGCGCGCGCTGATGAAGTGGAAACCGTCGTTGTTCACATTGACGCGATTGTGGATGAAGAGCCCGTCCATCCGCACGCGCTCGCTCTGAATCACGCGGATGCTGTGAAACGCGCAGCGCAGCAGGCTGATGTCGCGCACGACGAGGTTTTCGCAGCGATGGAAAAGCAGGTGGTAGGGCCGCCGCGCGCCGCTGATCCCCGCGGGGGGCGGCTGGCTCTGCCCGTAGTTGTTGAACAACTGTCCCTGGCCGTCGATCGTGCCGGCGCCTTCGACCGTGATGTTCTTCGCCTCGACGGCGAAGAGCAGCGCCCAGTTGCCGTCGCCGAGCGTCGAATCGCCCGAGAGTGGAATCGCATCGATGGCGTGATACTGCTTGCCGTCGCCGCTGCCAAGCAACGTGGCCGACGCCGCGAGGTGCAGCGTGACGTTGCTCTTCAACTCGGTGGTGCCGATCACGAACCTGCCCGCCGGCACGAGCACGGTGCCGCCGCCGTCGCGCGCGCACGCGTCGATGGCCGCCTGCACCGCCGCGGTGTCCAGCGTCGTGCCATCGCCCTTGGCCCCGAAGTCGCGGATGTTGTAGACGTGAGCGCCAGCCCGGGCGCCGGGCGCGGCGGACGCTGGTTCCGCCGCTCGCGACGAGTTCGCGAGCAGCGCGGCCGCGAGCGCAGGAGTCGAGACGGCGCCCAGCCAGTCGCGACGGGAAACCGCCGGCAAATCACGGGTATTCATGAAAAGGAGACAGACTATTTCAGTTCCGGCGACACCTGCACGGTTTTCTTCGTCCAGTCGACGGTCACGGTCGTGCCATCGGCAAACGTGCTGCGTTCCTGCAGGTGGTCGGCGGCGAGAAATTCGTGGCGGGTCAGCTCGAGCAGCGCGACGCGCCGGTGCAGCGCGCTGAGTTGGGCCACGATTTCGCGGGTGCGGTCCGAGCGCAGGTCCGCACGTGTCGGCGCGCCGTTGAGCATGCCGAAAAGCCAGTTCGGTCGATCGGGCCGGTTCATCCGCGCTTCGCCGCCGCCTTCCGTCGGCGAGTACTGCACCATCACGGCGTCGTGGTAGACGAGGCTGAAAAGCGGCACGGGAATTCCGGCCTTGCCCGGCCCGAGCGGCGAGGCGACGTCCACGAACGGCGCGGTCCAGTCGCAGCCGGCTTCGGTTCCGACGAGCCCGAGGTTTTCGCGCGACCAGCGGAGCACGTCCGCCATGGCGCGCTTCGCCTCGGTCCGGGTCGTCGGATGCTCGGGGTTGAAGTCCTCGTCGGGCGGCACGTAGCCGAATACGTCCTGATAACTACCGTCGGGGTGAATGCCGTGCGCGAAAAGTCCGGCATAGTTCTTCTTCACATGCGGCAGCATGAACGTGGCGTTGAGCTGCGTCTGCTTGCCGCCGTCCCATGCGGTCAGAAACGACAGCGAGCCCTCCTTGAACGAGCCGAAGCGCGTGCCCGGAAAAATCGTCGGCGGGCCGCCGGCGTCCTCCTCGTGCACGGCGAACTCCGGCCGGAACGACGGCGCATCGACGTAGTAATCGCGATATTGATCGTGCAGCCAGAAATTGTAGCCGAGCTCGCGACACGTGTCGGCGAGCAGCTTCATGCCCTCGTAGCCGCCGGCTTCCGGCGCCGGCGGCAGCACATCCGGATGCTGCCGATCGTAACCGAGCCGCGGCCAGCCGGTGAGCACGACGTTCAGCCGATCGACGCCGCGGGTTTTGAATTCGCGCAGCTGACGCGCGCTTTCGGCGAACGGCACCAGCGTGTGATTCTCCTCGGGGTGGTCCTTTTTGTAGAGCCGGCTCTCGGGAACGATGTTGCGCAGCGCGCGGATGCGGGTCTCGATCCCGCCGATCAAACTCGCGACTTTCGGCGAGCGGGCGATCTTTTCTCGCAGCGGCACCCACAGCCCCGTCTCGATCGCGTGGGCGCGATACCGCTTCGCCAGGTCGACGTAGTTTCCCTTTTCGAAAAACACCATCCGGCCGCGACGCGCATAGCCGAGTTTGCCGAGTTGCTCGCGCCAGCGCGGGCCGATCACGGTTGGTCCGCCGGCGGGATGACTCCACTGGTACGCCGCGTCGTCGGGCGTCTCGATGATGAACATCATCGCGGCCGGGCCTCTTTCAAAACCCCACCACGCCTGCGACCAGCACTCGACGATGTCGCTCTGGATCGTGCTTGGGTCGTTCGGATAATTCCGATCGCCGCGGATCGGATTGTACGCTTCGGGCCAACTCCGCGGCAGCAGGATTCCGCGGTAATGGTTGAGCACGGTGTAGTCGACCTCGCTCGCGTCCATCGCCGTCGGCCAGTTCAGCTCGTGCACCGACGCGCCGTGCGCTTCGTCGGCCGCGACCGTGAACGCGAGTTCTTCGTTGGGCCCTTCGAAGGCGAGCGTGAGATAGAGCGTCAGGTCGACGGCGGAGGCATTCGGTTTCTTCCAGCCGCCGAGCGTCAGTTTCACGCCGGTGGAGGCGCCGCTGTCGTACGGGGCGACGGTGATTTTTGTGGCAGCGGCGAGTCGGACGAAAAATTTGTCGCCGGTCGCCCCATCCTTGATTTCCAGGTCGCGCGCGCCGGAACCGACCATCGCCCACGTGACGTTGCCGGCCCGGACGGTCAGCCCGAGGGTCCGCGCATCGAGCATGGCGGAGTTCCGCGTCCCCGCGAGGATCCACGTCGCGCCGGACTGGCTGACGGTCACGACCGGCGCGCCCCATGCGGCGCGCGGGAGCGCGTCGGCGGCGAGCGCCGTGAAACTCGGCAGGGCCAGCAGCAGGAGAGTACAAATTTTCCTGATGGCCCAACCACCGAGCGCGCTGATAAGTCGCCGATGTTTCATGATGGGGTTGACGGCACCGCGCATCACACTCCAGCGATTCCGCGGCTGAAAGCGATGCGCGGTTTATATGGTTAAGCGCGGTGGCGAGCCGGCAGGAGCAGCGAGGCCGCTGAGAGATTTGTTATGTATGAATGTGGGCGGGGTGCCCTCACCCCGCGACAGTGATTCGGAAATGCTTTCCGCGGGGTGAGGGCACCCCGCCCACAAATACCGAGTTTTCACCAGAGGATTTCACGGACGTGACAAAGTAGAACTCGCTGGTTTGACTGGCCACGGCGGTCCGCAAACATTTCTTCAGGCGCCGTTTCGCGCGTTGCCGTCGAGGCATTTCGGTGCGGCCACGACGGTTTCGCCGAACACGGCAAAGTTTTGTTTGCCTTCGAGGGGAGCGACCCTATCACCTGACCCTCTTTTCAACTACGCCTGCCTCCAATTCCGGGGTGACAGGGGGAACGAAATCCATGAGCCAACAGTTCAAACTCAACGTCGCTGAACGCGCCCAGACCGGCCGCAGCGCATCACGCCGTCTCCGCAAAGCCAATCGCGTTCCCGCGATTCTCTACGGAAAGCACACGAAGCCCGAGTCGCTCTCGATCGAAGGTCCGGAGTTCACCCGCCTGCTCAAGGTCGTGGGGGATCGCGCCGTCCTGATCCAGTTGCAGCGCAACGGCGCCGCCAGCGAGGCGCTCTCCTTCCTGCAGGAAGTGCAGCGCGACCCGATGACGGATCGTTTTCTCCACGTCGACCTCCAGGAAGTGAAGGCCGACGAGAAGTTCGAAATCCGCGTGCCCGTTCACCTGACCGGTGAATCGTACGGCGTGAAGAACCAGAGCGGCGTGTTGGAAATCGCGACGCATTTGCTGCGCATCCGGGTGCTGCCGAAAGATCTGCCTGAGGCGATCACGGTTGATGTGACCGAGCTGAAGGTCGGCGAGACGATCAAGGTCGGCCAAGTCAAGCCGATGCCGGGCGTCGAATACCTCGATTCGAAGGGCCAGCCAGTCGTGTCGTGCGTCGAGCCGGTCGCCGAAGTCGTGCAGGAAGTCGTCACCCCGACGGCCACTGCGGTCGAAGGCGCTGCCGTCGAAGGCGCCGTTCCCGTCGAAGGTGCCGCTGCTCCGGCCGCTGGCGCCGCGCCGGCCGCCGGTGCGGCCGGTGCCGCCGCGGCCCCCGCCGCCGGTGCCGCCGCCAAGCCGGGTGCCGCGCCCGCCGCCGGTGCGAAGCCAGCCGCCGGCGCGAAGCCGGCCGCCGCTGGCGCCGCCAAACCCGCTGCTCCGGCCAAGAAGTAAGCGCATCTTTTCCGTGGGACGCCGCCGCCTCGACCGCGGCGGCGTTTCACAAGTTCTTTGAGTCATGTTCCTCTCGCTCGTTGCCGGTCTCGGCAATCCGGGCCGCGAGTACGAGCACTCCCGCCACAATCTCGGCTGGGTGGTGCTCGACGCTCTCGCGAAGAAACACGGGCTGGCGTGGAAACACACCGCCCAGTTCGACGCGGAGCTCGCGCGCTGGGATCTCGGCGCCGCTCGCACGCGCTGGCTCGTCAAGCCGCTGACGTTCATGAACGACAGCGGCCGCGCGGTCGCCGCCGTCGCTCGCTTCTACAAATTCGAGCCGGCGGCCATCGCCGCCGTGTACGACGACCTGACGATCGACCTTGGGCTCACCAAGGTCAGCGTCACCGGCAGCGCCGGCGGTCACAACGGCGTGGCCAGCCTGCTCGAGCACGTTGGCGACGGCTTCGTGCGTTATCGCGTGGGCATTGGCCCGAAGCAGCCGGCGCAGATGGACATGGCGGACTTCGTGCTCGGAAAATTCACTCCCGAACAACAGCTCATCGTTAACCAGAAACTCGACCAGTATGTGCAAGGCCTCGAATTGCTGCTCTCCCGCGGCGTCGAGCCGGCCATGAACCAGCTTAATCGCAGAGACTCACAATGACCGCCGCTACCGCCACCGCCACTCCCACCAAACGCAATTACCGCGCGACCTTCATCCTCGACAACCGCGGACGCGAAGAGACCGTCGACCAACTCATCGAAGCCGTGAAGAAAGAGATCGCCGCCGTGAAGGGCGAAGTCTCCGGTGTCGAGAATCTCGGCCGGAAGGACTTTGTCCGCGTGACCGACAAGAAGCTGACTGGCGCGCATTACGTGCAGATCGACTTCACCGGTCCCGCCGATGCGCCGCAGCACCTGCGCGAGCGGCTCCGGCTGAACAACAGCGTCTATCGGACGTTTATCCGGTCGGCCTGACGGCCGAGGACCAAGGACCAGAGACCAGGGACCAGCGACTGAAAACATCGACCTCGCCACGGTCGCTGGTTTGTTGTTGGTCTCTCGTCTCTGGTCTCTAGTCTCTCTTCAAGCCATGCCTTCACTCAACAAAGTCTTCCTGATGGGCAACCTCACGCGCGATCCGGAGCTGCGGGTCACGCCGAAGGGAACGCCGATCTGCCAGTTCTCGCTGGCGATCAATCGCAAGTTCAAGATGGAGTCGGGTGAGAGCCGCGAGGAAGTGATCTTCGTCGACATCGAAGCGTGGGGCAAACAGGGCGAGACGATCGCCAAGTTCGTCACGAAGGGCCGGCCGCTGTTCGTCGAAGGCCGGCTGAAGCTCGATCAGTGGGAGGACAAGAACACGAAGGAAAAGAAGAGCAAAATGCGCGTCGTGCTCGAGCAGTTTGAATTTCTCGGCGACGGCCGGGGCGGCGGCGGAGGAGGAGGCGGTGGTGGCGGCGGCGGCAGCGCCCCGAGCGCCGTCGTCGATCAAACCGGCGGTTCGCCCGAGCGGCACGCGCCACCGCCGAGGCCGGGCGGCGCCAAACCGGGTTCCCAGGAGAACTTGGACGAGGATGTGCCGTTTTAATTTTCGTAGGGCTGCCGCTGGTCGGCAGGCCGCCGCGGTGATCATCGCAGGATGGCCCGGCGACAAGCGCCGGCCCTACACGAACGCAATGATATCGTAGCGGCGCGGGCAACCGCGCTGTCGGCGGCAAGGGCCGTCGTGAAACCCAAAACCCGATTCGTCCCTTGGCGAGTCACTCCGCGCCCCGGCGCATTTCATCCACACACATCATGGCCACCACAGAAGTACTCCTCATCAAGCCCGTCGACGGTCTCGGCGGCGAAGGCGACCAAGTCAAAGTCCGCGCCGGCTACGCCCGCAATTTCCTGCTCCCGCGCAAGATCGCGGTGCCGCTCAATGCTTCCAACAAGAAGCACGTCGATTCGCTGAAAAAGCGTCGGGCCGAGCGTGAGCAGACGGAGCTGTCGGGTGCGCAGGAAGTCGCCAAGAAGCTCGAGAAGACCAGCCTCGCGTTCGCGGTGAAGACCGGCGAGGGCGGCAAGATGTTCGGCGCGATCACCGGGCAGGACATCCACGACAAGCTCGTCGCGTCCGGCTTCGAAATCGACAAGAAGAAGATCCACCTCTTCAACCCGGTGAAGACGCTCGGGAAGCACGAGGTGAAGATCAAGCTGCACGCCGACGTGACGGTCGAACTCCCATTCGACGTCGTGTCGGAAAACCCGATCGAGCCGGTGGCCGAAGAGAAGCCCGCCGACAAGGGCGAGTGGACCGAGAAGCGTTCCGATCGCGGCGAGCGCACGGATCGTCGGCCGAGGAAGGAAACGAAGGCGTAAGCGGGCGTAGCACGGGCAACCCGCCCGTGCCGTGCGCCAACGCGGGCAGGTTGCCCGCGCTACGGCAGGCAAAGCCGCGTGATGCCACGCGGCTTTTTGTTTCGGTGGGGCCGCTTCTCCGAAGCGGCCTGAGTTCCGGCGGCGGTTCAACCGCAAGTCCAGGCCGGCTCGGAGAGCCGGCCCCACCCGAGGAACTGTGAACAACCGTTCAATAATTTGCCGGTAACTTCCCGTTGTGTTCGCGCGGCGGGTCGATTCCCCTCTCGCTCCGTTCGCGCATGGTCCAAGACGCCTCCAGCAACGCTCCTCGTTCCCTCGCCGCGCCCAATGGCGGCGGCCTTGGCCGCACCCTGCCGCACAGCCTCGAAGCGGAGGAGTACCTGCTGTCCTGCTGCCTGCTCGACGGCGCCGACGTCGTCTCGCGCTGCCTCGAGGCGCGGATCAAGGCCGAGTCGTTCTACGACCCGAAGCATGGCATCGTCTACGAGAAGCTGCTCGAGCTCTACAACCGGCAGGCGCCGATCGACGTCTCGGTGGTCGCGGAGGAACTGAAGACCTCGCGCCAGCTGGATCAGATTGGTGGATACGCGTTCCTCACCCAGGTCAGCAGCCGGATCCCGACGACGGCCCAGTCGAGCTACTTCATCGAAAAGGTCCGCGAACTCGCGCTGCTCCGCGAGATCATCCGCTCGGCGACCGGCGCGGTCGAGGATTGCTACGGATTTTCCGGCGGGATCGACGAGTTCGTCGACCAGATCGAGCAGAAGATTTTCTCCGTCACGCAGAATCGCGTGAGCGAATCGGCGAAGCAGATGCGCGAGCCGACCCGCGAGGCCATGAACGTCATCACGAAGATGATGATGAAGAAGGGCGAGCTGACGGGAATATCGTCGGGCTTCAAGGACCTCGACGCGCTGCTGTGGGGCTTCCAGCGACAGGAGATGATCATTCTGGCGGCGCGGCCTTCGATGGGCAAGACCTCGCTCGCGCTCAACTTCGCCGAGGCGGCGGCGCTGCCAAAGAAAGCGGGCACCCCCGCCGTGGCCGTGCTGGTTTTTTCGCTGGAAATGGGCGCCGCCCAGCTCGCGCTCCGCATGCTCTGCTCGCGGGCCCGGGTGAACATGAAACTGTTGCGCGACGGGCTGCTTTCGAAGAACGGCGAGGAGCAGAACCGGCTGCTCGAGGCCGCGGACGAGTTTTCCAAGGCCCCCATTTTCATCGACGACTCCAGCGCCATCTCGATCATGCAGCTCCGGGCCAAGGCCCGCCGCGTCCACTCCCGGACCCCGCTCGGGTTCATCGTCGTCGATTACTTGCAATTGCTGAGCCCCACCGACCCGAAAGTACCGCGCGAACAGCAGGTCGCCGAGGCTTCCCGCGGATTGAAGGCACTTGCGAAGGAACTCGACGTGCCCGTGCTTGTATTATCCCAACTCAACCGGTCATCCGAGAAGGATAACCGTAATCCCAAACTCTCCGATTTGCGCGAATCAGGTTCGATCGAGCAGGACGCGGACGTCGTTCTCATGCTTGCCCGCCCCCGTGATGCCGACGAAAAATTCCAAGTAGCTGCCGACTCCGCCGAGTTAATCGTTGCCAAGCAACGAAACGGACCGGTAGGAGAGTTGAAGCTTACGTTCCTACGAGACATCACCCGCTTTGAAAACTATCATCAGTAACCCTGCCCGCATGCGCAGGGCCGTGTCCCTGTGTCTGGCGGTCGGGTTGCTGGCAGTGGGTGTCACTCCGACGGTCGCCCAAATTGGCGCGCAACCGAAGGCAGGGCAGCCGGGGCAGCCCGCGCAACCGGCGACCACTTACAAGGTTGGGACGGTGACGATCAAGTTTGTCGGCACGGCGAACGTGAACGAGCAGGTCGTGCGGGCGAACATGCAGATTCGCGACGGCGGCGAGTTCGACGAGCAGATGATCGACCGCGACATCCGTTCGCTCTACCGGACCGGCCTTTTCGAGTTCGTCGAAATCAAGTACGAGCCGATCGACGGCCGTACGTTCAACCTGGTCGTCGAGGTCACGCCCAAGTTCCGCGTGCTCGCCGTGCGGTTCGAGGGCAACACGAAGGTCAAGAGCAACCGGCTGGAGAAGGAGATCAAGATCAAGCCGAACCAGGCGCTGGACGAACGCCAGGTGAAGGAGGACGCGGAGAAGCTCCGCGAGTACTACCAGAAAGCCGGCTACAACCAGATCAACATCAGCTACACCATCGACAAGGACCGCGTGGGCGGATTCGGCACGGTCATCTACAAGATTCGCGAGGGGAACAAGGTGAAGATCGCCGACATCAAGTTCGTCGGCAACCGGCACGTGACGCCGCGCAAGCTGCGCGGCGCGATGGAGACGAAGAAATGGTGGATGTTCTCGTGGCTGACGGGGTCCGGCCGGTTCAAGGACGATCAGTTCGAGGACGACCTCGACAAGCTGCGCGATTACTACCGCGAGCAGGGTTACCTCGACGTGGAAATCCTGCAGGAGAAGGTCCTCTTCAACTACCCGAAGCCCGACCGGCTCGTGCTGGTGATCAACATCACGGAAGGCCGGTCGTATCGCGTGGGCGAAACCTCGTTTTCCGGCAACAAGCTCTTCGACTCGGCGCTGCTCAAGCGCGTCGTGCGGCAGAGGCCCGGCATGGTCTTCGTGCCGTCGAAAATCGACAAGGACCGCGAACGGCTCGACGACTTCTACGGCAAGGATGGTTATCTCGACACGCGCGTGAGCGTGACGCGCAAGCCGAACCTCACGACGGGGGCGATCGACCTCGAGTACAAGATCGTCGAGAGCGAGAAGTTCCAGGTCGAGTCGATCGTGATCGAGGGCAACACGAAGACCAAGAGCACCGTCATCCTGCGCGAACTGGTGCTCGGTCCCGGCGATGTGTTCAGCACGGTGATGATGAAGATCAGCCAGCTGCGGCTGGAGAACACGCGGTTCTTCGAGAGCACGAACGTGACGCCGCAGGAGACGAACATCCCCGGCCGGCGCAACCTGCGCATCGCGGTGCACGAGGGCCGCACGGGCAACCTGACCTTCGGCGCGGGTTTCAGCTCGCTCGAGCGCGCGACGCTCTTCGCCGAGGTGTCGCAGGCCAACTTCGATCTCTTCAACCGCCGCTCGTTCTTCCAGGGCGATGGCCAGAAATTCCGGCTGCGCATGCAAATCGGTTCGCTGTCGAGCGAAGTCGTGCTCTCGTTCGAGGAGCCCTGGCTGTTCCAGAAACAGCTCGGCCTCGGCTTCAGCGTTTTCCGGACGAGCTCCGAGTACAACAGCACGTTCTACAGCCAGATTCAGACCGGCTTCGAGGTTTACCTCCGCAAGCAACTCTACGGCTTCCTCGACAGCCGCTGGGAGGGCCGGCTGTCGTACACCTACGAGGTGTTCGACATCACCGACGTTTCGCCGTCGGCCTCGCCGATCATTCGCGCGCTCGCCGGCAACAATGCTTCCTCGAGCCTTGGCGTGCAGCTGCTGCGCGACACCCGCGACAAGATCATCAATACGACCTCGGGCAACCGCGCGGAAATCAACCTGAAGTATTCCGGCGGTCCGCTGGGCGGCAGCAAGATCAACAACAACTACAGCCTGGAATTCCGCGGGGCGCAGTTCTTCCCGGTCTTCGAAACGCAAGCCCAGGTGCTGGGGCTGCTCGCGCGCGGCGGTGTCGTGCAAAACTTCAGCCCGGCCACCGACGTGCCGTACTACAACAAGTGGTATCTCGGCGGCCCGACGACGCTGCGCGGCTTCGAGTTCCGCGATGTCAGCCCACGCGACCAGTTCGACGAGCCCATTGGTGGCAAGTCCTACGGCTTTTTCAGCGCGGAGTACTCGCTGGATATCGTGAGCCCCATCCGGTTCGCGGTTTTCTACGACGCCGGCTTCGTCAATCGGGGCGCCTACGACTTCAACCCCGCCCACTACCACGACAACTTCGGCTTCGGTCTCCGGCTCTTCGTCGCCGGCGCGCCGCTCAGCCTCGACTTTGGCATCCCGTTGACCAGCGAGAAACAGAACCGGAAAGGCAACCAGTTCAATTTTTCCTTTGGCACCCGCTTCTGATTCTGTTCACGTTTCCGGCCTCCATTCTCAAATCACACCCATGAAGAACTCTCTCAAATCCCTTGTCGCGATGGCGGCCTTTGGCGCGCTTTCGGCGGCGGCCTTTGCCCAGCCGGCGCCGAAGATTCTCGTCGTCGACATGGCGAAGCTCTACGACAACCATTACAAGACGCTGGAGCAAAACGCGAAGATTCAGGCCGACGACCAGAAGGCGCAGGAAGAGGTCGAGAAGATGAACAAGGAGGGCAACGCGTTGGTGGAGGAGTACAAGACCCTCAACGACCAATCGAACAACCCGACGCTGTCGGCCGAGGCCAAGAGCAAGGCGCAGGACACCGCGCAAAAGAAGCTCGAGCAGATTCAGAACAAGCAGCGCGAGGTGCAGACCTTCATCCAAAACACGCGCAATTCGCTCGGTCAGCGGCTGAACACGTTCCGCAGCCTGATGCTCGAGGAAATCAGCAAGGTCGCGACCGAAGTCGCCAAGCGGAAGGGCGCGACGATCCTCATGGACAAAGCCGGCCCGAGCGGCATCGGCATTTCTCCCCTCGTGTATCACGACACCGCGTACGACATCACGGAGGACGTGATGAAGGAGATTAACAAGGATCGCCCGGCGAACGCACCGACCGCGCCCCCGGTGCCGGCCGCTGGGGCGGAGAAGTCGGCTCCCGCCTCGGGCGCGGCGCCACTGGCGGTCCCCGGGATCAAGAAATAAGCGTCCGGCGAAACTGCTTTGCTGCGAACCCCGCTCAACCTGAGCGGGGTTTTTGTTTTCCGGCCCAACGGAGGTCCGCGCGCTGTCGCCGGGCTCGGCGCTTTGCTGAATTGCACGGCGAGCCGAAACCTTCACGCTCGCGCGCATGCAGGTATCGTTTTCCGCGGCGGATATCGCGGCCATCACCCAGCCCAAGGGCACGCGCGGCGCAACCCAGGAGAGCGTCCGCGGCCTGGCCGGGCTGGCCGAGGCGCAGCCGGGCGATTTGTCGTTCCTTGGCAACGCGAAATACAAGCCCGGGGTCGCGAGCTCCCGCGCGTCCGTTCTCCTGCTGCCGTCCGATTACCGCGGCGAGCCGCAGCCGGGGCAGCTTTACCTGCTGGTCGACAATCCGTCCGTGGCGCTGGCGCGGGTTTGCGCGCGGATTGAACAGCGGCTCTGGCCCAAGCCGGCGCCCGGCATTCATCCGAGCGCGGTGGTCGCCCCGACGGCGAAGATTGCCGCGAGTGCCAGCATCGGGCCGCTCTGCGTTGTCGAGGACGGCGCGGTTGTTGGCGAACGCGTCCACCTGCAGGCGCACGTCTTTGTCGGGCGCAACGCCAGCCTCGGCGAGGACAGCTGCATCATGAGCGGCGTCATCATTGCCACGGAATGCGAGATCGGCCGGCGCGTGCGGCTGCAGCCCGGGGTCGTCATTGGCGGAGACGGTTTCGGCTACGAGTTCGTGCAGGGCCGCCACGAAAAAGTGCCGCAGGTCGGCAGCGTGCGGATCGGCGACGATGTGGAGATTGGCGCGAACACGACGATCGATCGCGCGCGGTTCAGCCGGACGACGATTGGCGAGGGGACCAAGATCGATAATCTCGTGCAAATCGGCCACAACGTCCGCATCGGCCAGCACTGCCTGATCTGCGCGCTGGTGGGGATATCCGGCAGCACCACGCTCGAGGATTACGTCGTGCTGGGCGGCCAGGCGGGAGTGGGTGGTCACGTCACGATCGGCCAGGGGGCCAAAGCGGGCGGGGGGGCCGGGATTGCGAGCGATGTGGCGCCCGGCGCGTTCGTCAACGGCACGCCGGCCATTCCGTATCTGCTCGAGCGAAAAATCGCGGTGTTGCGGTCGCGGCTGCCCGAGCTGTTCAAGCGGGTGGACTCGCTCGAGCGTCAGCTGCAGGACGCAGAAAAGTCTTCCTCCTGACGAGCGGCGGCCCAACATCGGGCCCATTGCATGAGCGAATCGCGGCTTAAGATCTTCACGGGCAACTCCAATCGGCCGCTGGCGGAGGAAATCTGCCGCTCAATCGGCGAACCGCTCGGGGAGGCGACGGTCACCGCGTTTCCCGACGGCGAGTCGTTCGTGAAAATCAACGAGAACATCCGCGGCGCCGACGTCTTCATCATCCAGTCGACCTGTCCGCCGACGAACCACAATCTGGTCGAGTTGCTCATCATGATCGACGCCGCGCGGCGCGCCTCCGCGCAGCGCATCACCGCCGTGCTGCCGTTCTACGGCTACGCGCGACAGGACCGCAAGGATCAGCCGCGGGTGCCGATCACGGCGAAACTCGTGGCGAACCTCATCGTGGCCGCGGGCGCGAACCGCATCCTCACGATGGATCTGCACTCGCAGCAGATTCAGGGCTTCTTCGATATCCCGGTGGATCACCTCTACGCGTCGCCGGTGTTCTTCGAGCATCTCGCCAAGACCAAGCCGGAAAAGCTCGTCTGTTGTTCGCCCGATGTCGGCGGAATGAAGATGGCCGCCGCCTACGCCGACGTGCTCGGGGCGGGTCTCGCGCTCGTCGCGAAAAAGCGCAAGAGCGCGACGAAGGTCGAGGCGATCAACGTGGTGGGTGAGGTCGAGGGCTGCGACGTGCTGCTGGTCGACGACATCACGGAAACGGCGGGCACCTTGTGTGCCGCGGCGAAAATCCTGCGCGAGCACGGCGCCCGCAACGTCCGCGCCGCGGTGAGCCACTGCATCCTCAACGTGGTCGCGGTCGAGCGGCTGAAGACCGGTTTGATCGATGAATTGATCACCACGAATTCCACGCCAATCAACACGCACGGCATGCCCGTGACCGTGCTCAGCATCGCGCCGCTGCTCGGCCAGGCGATTCAGCGGATCAACAGCAACGAGAGCGTGACGGGCCTGTTTCGCGTGAAGGGATTTTGAGCCCGCGGCGGCCGGTCCCGCGGCCGGCAAATCGCGCCGGCCGCTTGCCTCGGCTGGTTTCCGCCGGAACTTGTCTGAACGCGCTTTGTCGTTCGCCCGCTCATGATTACCAAGCTGCCCCGATTGCTCGTCGTCACCGCATTGTGTGCCGGCCTGCCGCTGTTCGCGGCCGCGCCCAAGAGCAGCAAGAAGGCCGCGGCGCCCGCCCCGGCACCGCCGGTTCTTCATGCGAAACCCGCGTTGCGCGTCGACCATACTCCCGTGAGCGAGGGCGTGAAACCCGGGCTCGTGATGAGCTACGCCGACGTGATCGAGTCGGCGCAGCGCGCGGTCGTGTCCGTGTACTCGACGAAGATCGTCAAGGAACGCATCATGGTCGATCCGTTCTTCCGGCGGTTCTTCAATATTCCGGACCAGGAGCGGGAGAGCAAACTCGAGGGGCTCGGGTCGGGCGTCATTGTCACCACCGACGGCTACATCCTCACCAACAACCACGTGGTGGAGGGCGCCGATGAATTGAAGGTCACGCTGGCCGACGATCGCGATTTCATCGCCAAGGTCATCGGCAGCGATCCGAAGACCGACATCGCCGTGCTGAAGATCGACGCGAGAGATCTGCCGACCGTCACGCTGGCCGACAGCGACAAGCTGCGGGTCGGCGACGTCGTGTTTGCCATGGGCAACCCGCTCGGCGTCGGCCAGACGGTCACGATGGGCATCGTGTCCGCGAAAGGGCGCAGCCAGCTGGGGTTGCTCGAGAACGTCAAAGGCTACGAGGACTTCATCCAGACCGATGCGGCGATCAACATGGGCAATTCCGGCGGCGCATTGGTTGATGCGCGCGGCCGGCTGATTGGCGTCAACAGCGCGATTCTTTCGCCGTCCCGCGGCAACATCGGGATCGGCTTCGCCATCCCGGTCAACCTGGCCGCATTCATCATGAACAGCCTCGTCGAAAGCGGCACGGTGTCCCGCGGGTACCTGGGCGTGACCAGCGACACCGTCACCGCGGAGGTTGCCGATCAACTCGGGCTCGGTCGGACCACGCGAGGCGTCGTGATAACTGACATCGATCCCGACAGTCCGGCGGAGAAGGCGGGGCTCAAGCGCACCGACGTTATCCTCGCGATCAACGATCACCTGGTCAGCACCTGGGAGGAGTTGCGGCTGATCATCGCGCAGATTCCGCCGGAGTCGAAAGCGACCTTGAAGATTGTCCGCGACGGGAAGCCGCGGGCGGTCGAGATCACGCTCGGCAAGGTGACCGAGAATCCGAACGAACTGCTCTCGGGCGTGAACGTGACGGCGCTGACGCCCGAGATTCGGCGGCGGCTGCGCATCACGGATCCGCGGATCAACGGGCTGGTGATCACCGAGGTGGCGGAAGATTCTCCGTTCCGCGATCGCCTGGCGCCAAACATGGTCATCCTGGAAATCAACCGCGTCGGCGTGTCCGACCTCCGGGTCGCGCGCGAGCGGCTGCAGCCCGGCCGCAATCTCCTGGCGGTCTTCGCCGGCGGCGCGATTCGCTTCGTGGTGGTGACCTTGCAGCGGGATTGATCCGCAGTGGAGGGACGACCTCCGTGTCGTCCTTTTGCGCAAGCGCCCCCGTCAGCTGCCCGGCTTCTGCACCGGAATCCTCGCGAGCTGCTCCGGCACGGCGTCGGCGGGATAGGTGGGGAAACTCAATTCGAGCAGCGAAACCGCCGGGACCTCGAACCGGGCCGAGCCGGCGCTGCGATCGACCAGCATGGCGATGCCGACGGCGGTGCCGCCGGCCAGCTTCACGATATCGAGGCACTCGATGACGCGACCGCCGCGGGTGACGACGTCCTCGACCACGAGCACCTTTTCGCCCCGCGCGAGCGTGAAGCCGCGGCGCAGCACCAGCACATTGTTTTCCTTCTCGGCGAAAATGTACCGCGCCTTGGCCTGGCGGGCGACCTCCTGACCGATGACCAGTCCGCCCATCGCCGGGGCGAGCACGGTGTCGAACGTGAGGCGTTGCGCGTGGATCTTTTCGAGCAGCAGTTGGGCGAGCCGCTCGACCGCGTCCATCCGCTGGCACACCTGCGCGCACTGGAAGTAATGGCCGCTGTGCAGTCCCGATCGGAGGACAAAATGGCCTTCCAGCAGCGCGCGCGTCCGGGTGAAAATTCCGAGGATTTCTTGTTGGCGGGCGTCCATGCCGCCGACGCTGGGCGATGCCTCGCAAAAAACAAAATCAAATTTCTGCGCAGCAAGCGCGCGAGGCGTGTCTCCAAGTTGCCGGTCGAGCGTAGCGCCGGCATCCTGCCGGCAAAGGACGATTCGCTCAACTTCGCTTCGCTCCGCGCGCCAAATCGTGTACAAATGCGGCGTGCTGAAATCACCGACCTTGCCGCTCGAGGACGAGCTGGGTGACGTGCTCGACAAGGCGATCCGCCGCAGCGGCCTCGCCTCGGACGCCGTCGCCGTGCGCGCGGGCGTGGCGATGGCGCGGCTGCACGATGCGGTCGATTACCGCTCCGATCTCACGTGCGACGAATTGCGGCGGCTCGCGGCGGTGCTCGGGTTGAACGAGGTGGGCTTGTGCGCGCTCGGGGCGGGCCGTTATCCGGTGCCGGAAATCGGCGCATTGCCGTTCTGCGTCTGGCCGCTGCGGATGCCGCATGGGATCGGCGTGGCGAACGCGTATTTGATTGGCGAATGCGGGTCCGCGCGGGCGGTGCTCTTCGACACGGGGGCGGGCATAGCGGCGCTGGAATCCGTTTGGCCCGCGAGCGTGCGCCAGCTCGATGCCGTGTTGCTGACGCACATCGAGCGGGAGCACGCCGGCGGCTTGTGCGATGTGGTGGCGCGATTTGGCGTGTCCGAAGCGTTGATCCCCGTCGGCGCAAAGGCGCCATGCGGCCGGCCGTTTGGGGAAGGGGAGACGCGGCGTTTTGGCGCGATTGAAGTAAGTGCCTTCACCACGCCCGGCCACGCCGCGCAGCACAACTGTTACCTGGTCAGCTCGGCGACGGCGCGCGACAGCGTGGCGGTGCTGATCTCCGGCGATCTCGTGTTCGCCGGCTCGGTCGGCGGCGCTTATTTTTCCCACGAACAACTCCAGTCGAACCTGCGGCGGATGCTGGCGACGGTGTCGCCGCGCACTGTACTCGCGCCCGGCCATGGCCCGCTCACGACGGTCGAGAACGAGCTGCGCTACAATCCGTTCGTCGTGTAGGGCAAATGCGCCGGGCCTACGGCTCCGCGTCGGTCGCGTTGGCGTCACGGTCGGCGGCGGCGCCTTTTTCGGGCGCAAATGCGCCGGTCAGATCGTACGCCACGCTGTAGAGGTTCACGATCCATTCGCCGGCGGCGACCGTCTTGCCCACGCGCAGGTACGAGCGCGCGGGCACGGCTTGCGTCAGCGTCTCGCCGGTCGTGGTGCCGACGAGTGCGCCATTGTAGTAGAACTGGGCGACGCCGTCGGCGCGGACCGCGACGCGATAGATCGCCGGCTGCAGATCGAGGTCGGACCGGAGCACGCGCGTTTCGGTTGCCTGCGAATTACGCGGCGCAAGGTTGTTCTGAAACGTGTGCAATCGCGCGGGAAATACCGTGAGCAGATACCGGCGAAATGTGCCGTCGGCGCGGCGAACGCCGGCCTCCAGGTCCAGGCCCCGGTCGGGATGGCCGATTCGGGTCACGTAGGCGCGAACCTCGAGCGTCAACCCGCGCGCCGCTTCGATCGCCGGCTCGGCCGTCCAGTAGAGCGCGGGACTGGGATCGCCACCCGGACGCACGGGAAATCCGCGGACGAGAATCGAACCCGCCTTGCCGCCGCGCAGCACGAGCGGCGCCGATTCGCGGAGCGCCGCCACCTGCTCCGACGCATGCCAGTCCTCCGCGTTGCCGGCGAGCAGCGCGCCGCCCGCGGACTCGTGCGCGAGCTTCGGTTTTACCGGCAACGGTTGCGGCATCATTTCCTGGCCGTCCACCGGCCAGTCGTCGCTGCGAAAAGGCGGCACCGGCATGCCGCCGCTGTGGATGAGATTCACCTTGGGCGCGGGTGCCCACGCGTAGCGGACCGCGACGGGAGCAGCGACGGCGGCGGACCGCACAACGATGGTCGCGCCATCGATCCGCGCTTCCGCGGCGGCGAACTTCCCGTCGGATCCGGCGACGGAGAACTCGGCTGGCGGCAGTCCGTCGGTCGTGCGCAGGCCAGCCTCGGCGTCGCGAAAGTGCACGCGCAACGCCGCGCCTTCGCGCGCCACGCGATCGAACATCGCGCAGCCGGGCCACGTGTTCCGGCCGTATTCCCGGCCGAGGATCAAATTGGCGAGCCGGTTCGCAACCGCGTGCTTGTTTCTCGGATGCAGGTCCCACGACTGGCCGATGTCGATCGTCGGCAACAGCGCGGTGTGCGGCAACCCCAGCGCGGCGGCCTGCGATTCACGCGCGATCACCCAGCGCGGCTCGTTGTCGCGGTTCGGCAGTTGGACAATGTAGAACGGCAGGTCGGCGCGGGCCCACGCCCGGCGCCAGTCCTGGATCATCACCGCGAGCAGGTGTCGGTAGACGTAGGGATTGTGATACGGCGCGGCCTCGGTTTCGCCCTGGTACCAGCCGAAGCCGGCGAGGGCGAACGGCGCGACCGGCCGCAGCATGCCGTGGTAGAGCCGCGACGGCGCGAGGTTGAACCGCCAGCCGATCACGTCTTCGGGCCACAGCGCATTCAACTCCGGTCCGCGCAACGTTTCGGGGCTGATCCACGCGGAGCAACCCGAGCCGCCCCAGGCGCACATCACGATGCCGACCGGGACCTCGAGTTCTGCGCGTAGCCGTTTGCCGAAGAAATAGGCCATGGCCGCCCACTGCGGAGCGGTCTTCACCGACCAGCGCAGCCAGCCGGTTTGCGTCGGCACGTCGTCGCGCGGTCGCTCGGCCGGCCGGTTGTCGACGCGGAACTCGCGCAGGAGCGCGTCGTTCGCCGTGGCGATTTCCCGCTGCGCCAGCGCGGGTGAAACGGCATCGCGCTCGGACGGCCGCGCCATCGCCGACATCAGGAACGCCATGTTCGACTGCCCGGAGAAAAGCCACACCTCGCCCACGACGACGTCCTTCGCCTCGACGACGTTCGTTCCGCGCGCGATCAGCGGCCGCGGCGTCGCGCTGGCCGCCAGCGGGTCGAGCGTCACGGACCACCGGCCGCCGGCGTCTGCGACGGTGGTCTTGGTTTGTCCGGCGAACTCCACCGCGACTTTCTCGCCGGGCGCGGCGCGGCCCCACACCGGCACCGGCTGGCCGCGTTGCAGCACCGCGCCGTCGCTGAACGGCCGCTCGAGGGTGACACCGGCCTGCGCCGCCGCGGCGAAAAACCCGACGGAGAGGAACGCGAGGAAACGTGAAACGTGCATGGGAAGTTCGCGCGCGATCACTTGACCGGCCATTGCAGCCGCTGCCCGTCCTGCACCAGCCGTGCGCGGAGCCGCTCGTAAGCGAGCGCCTGCACCGCAACGTTCTCCGCCGCCGCCAGCGCGGCCAGCGTGCCCGCGGACTGACCGAGGATCATGTAAACCGGCTCCATCCGAATGCTGCCGTAGGCGACGTGTGACGCGGAGACGCACACGGGCACGACGAGATTGTCGCATTCGTTCGCCCGCGGCACGAGCGAGCGGCCGCTGATCGGATACGGCTTCACGCCGCCGCCCATCGTGCCTTCGTTGCGCGTCCAGCCATCCGCCGTGACGAATCGCCGCACGCCATGCGAGTCCATCGCGTAGGAGCCGAGCCCGACCGGATCCGGCGGGGTGCGTTGGCCGGCCGCATCGAGCTCGGTCATGACGTAGTCGCCAATCATCCGGCGTGCCTCGCGCACGTAGAGCTGGTGCGGCCAGTGGTCGGTGTCGGCAAACTCGTCCTTCGCATAGCCCCAGCGTTGCGTCTCGCGCCGAAACTGTTCCGGCACCCGCGGGTCGTTCGCCATGAAGTACAGCAGGCCCTGCTGCCAGCGGATATGCGCCGCGATGATTCGCTCCCGCGTCGCGTAATCGCCGTCGGGGTACTCGTAGTTCTGGCCGACGAAGTCGAACGACACCGGCCCCTTCGTATTCGAATCGGTCTTGCGGTTCGGCATGATCACCGCGAACGGGTTGCGGCCGAGCGCGGGATTCTCGATGGCGCGCGGCGGCTTCGGATGGTCCGGGAAAACTTTACCCTGCGGCTCGGTGGCAAGCCAGCGCAGGACCAGCTCGTACTGCGCCGGGTTGTAGCCCTCCGGTGCGGTGAACGGCACGCGACTCTCCGGCACGTCGGTCAGGCAGAGCCGGTAGCAGTACGCCTGCACGCGGCGGTCGCCGGTGCCATCCGGCTCGGGCTGGCCGGGATCGATTCCGTCAAGCAGCCCGCTCGCGCGATCGCCGGCGATGCGGTACGGGTCGGTCGGCCGGAAGAAATTTCCGAGATGATAGGGCAGTCGCCGCGCCTGCACGCCGTTCAGGGTTTCACCGTAGACCGAGTTGGCCTCGCGGCCCACGTGGTACGCCACGCCGGCCTTCGCCAGCAGATCGCCTTCGTAGGTGGCGTCGATGAATACGCGACCGGCGAAGCTGCGGCCGGACTCCATCGTGATTTCCGCGATCCGCGGCCCGAGTTTTCTGACGCCCGTTTTCAGCTCGAGCCGTTCGCCGTAGACGACGAGCACGCCGGCCTCGCGCGCGAGGTCGTTGAAGATCCGTTCGGCCACGGAGGGCTCGAAATACCACATGACGCCGTCGCCCGCCGGATCGTGCCGCGCCGGCTTGGTGTATTCGGAGGGCCGCTCGCGCAGCCACGCCTCCGGCCGGTCGTAGTGGCGCTTCACCCGCGCGTAGAATTCCCGCGCGAGTCCGCCGATCGTATCCTTGTTGCCGATATCGGTCGCACCCAGCCCGCCGCTGGTCATCCCGCCCAGATGCCGGCCGGGCTCGACGAGCACGACGCGACGGCCCATCCGCGCTGCCTGCACCGCCGCCACGACACCGCTCGCCGTGCCGCCGTAGACCACGACGTCGTAGCGATCGCGGCGCTCCGGCGGCAGCGCCGAGGCGATCGCTGCCGCGACTGCCTGGCCGAGCAGCGCGTAGCCGGCGTCGGAGAAATGCACGTCGTTCGGCCGGCCGACCTGCGCCATCTGCGGCGCGATCACCGCGTTCAGATCGTTCACCCGCACGCCGTTTTCCCGCATGACCTTCGCGGCGATCCGGTTGTAGGCATCGACGCTGCCGAAGCGGCGCGTGGGCGAAAGCTCGCCGCCCATCGGCACGGGCGTCGTCGTCGCCCAGATCAGGGTCGCTCCGGTGGTTTTGAGCCGGCGCACGATCTTTCGCAGGTTTTCCTCGTACACCTCGGGCGGCGCGTGGCGGGTGCCCTCCGGCGGCAGCTTCGCGTCGTGCAGCCCGAAGTTGAAATGGATGACGTCCCAACGGCCGCGGCCGAGCCACGCGTCGAGCTGGCTGAGGCCGAAGCCGGTGGAGCTGGCGTTTTGCGGCACGCGATGAACGTTGGCGCGGCCCTGCAGCGCCGTGCGCACCGGCAGCGTGTAGCCGATGGAGATCGAGTCGCCGATCAAGAGGATGCGCGGCAGTCCTGGCACGTCGGAAATCGGCGCGAGTGCGGGATTCGGCGGTGGCTTCGGAGCCGGTGCGGCCACCGACAAGACCACGCCCGCGATCAGCAGGCTGCCGCAGATTCGAGGAAACAGCTTTCTCATGGGGAAAATGCGCCGCCGGCGTCGATCGCGACGTGGTGCAGGCTGGCGACCCACTCGCCGGTCGTCGTCGACTTGCCGACCCGGACGTACGACGACGGCTCGGAAGGTGCCGCGATGGCGTCGCCGTCGAGCGTGCCGATGACGTCATCGTCAAGATACACCTGCGCGATGCCATCACCGCGGATCGCGAGCCGATACCGGTGTGGCGCGGTGTGGTCGACGTTGCTGGCGAGCACGCGGACCTCGTTGCGATGGAACGCGTGGACGCGCAGGGGCAGAACCGAGAGGAGATAGCGGCGCACGCGGCCGTCGGTTTGGCGAACGCCCACTTCCAGATCGCAGCCGTGCAGCGGATGGCCGAGCCGGTTGACGAGCGTCTCGACCTCGATCGTGACGCCACGCGACGGGTCGATCGCCGGCCGCGCGGTCCAGGTGAGCACGGCACTCCCGCCCGAACCGGAAGGATATTCCTCCGGGACGGCGAAGAAGCTGCGTCTTTCGGTCCGGCTCCGGAGTACGCGGGCATGCTGGAGCGCGGCCGGATCGGCGGCGTGCGGCGACGGCGTCCAGCCAACTCGGGTGCCATCGAGCAGCGCGCCGCCGAGCGTCACCGTCGCCAGCGTGCGGCTCACCGGCAGTCGTTGCGGCATCCACTCCTCGCCAGGCACCGGCCAGTGGTCGGTGCGAAACGGCAGCAGCGGCAGGCCGGTCTCGCCGACGACGTTCACCGTCGGATTCGGCTCCCACGCGTAGCGAACGGCGACGGGCTGGGCGACGGCCGCGCTCGTGACGACGATGTCGGTCCCGTCGAGTTTCGCTTCGGCCGGAACAAACTTTCGGTCCTCACCGGCGATCACGAATTCGCGCGGCGGCGCGCCATCTTTGGCCCATAGTCCCGCGCCGGCGTCGCGCACGCTGATCCGCACGGCGGAGCCGTCGATGCGCCAGCCCGTCATCGCTGGTGCGCCGCGCCATCCCGGCTTCCCATAGTGTCGCGTGAGCACGAGGTCGGCCATCCGGTGCACGAACTCGGACTTGTTCTTCGGATACAGGTCCGTGCCGTCGCCGAGATCGATCGTCGGAATCATCCCGGTGTACGGCAGCCGTTGCGCGAACGCCTGCGACTCGCGCAGGACCGGCCAGCCGGGCCGCTCGCGCAGGTTCGGCAGTTGCACCCAGTAGAACGGCAGGTCCGGCCGATCCCACGATTGCCGCCAATCCTGAATCAGCGCGGTGAAGAGGTGGCGGTAGAGAAACGGGTTCGAATACGGCTCGGCGTCCGTCTCGCCCTGATACCACAACACGCCGGCGATGGCCGCCGGCACGAGCGGATGCAGCATCCCGTGATAGAGCCGCGACGGCTGCGTCGTGATGCGCGCGCCCCAGATGTCCTCGGGCCACACGCCACGCAACTCCGGCGTGCGAAAACCGTCCGGGCTGATCCAGGCGGCGATGCCCGAGCTGCCCCAGGCGCAGCTCAGCAGGCCGACGGGAACGCCGAGTTCGCGTCGCAAACGCTGGCCGAAATAGAAAGCGAACGACGAAAACTGCGGCGCCTCCTTTCGGTTCCAGGAGAGCCACCGGCCTTCGACATCCGGCCACGGCCGCTCGCCCGGCCGATTCGGCACGCGAAAGCAGCGGAGCAGCGGATCGCCGGCGGACTCGATGTCCGGCCGGCCGGCCGCCAGTTCCGACATGAGCCGCGCCATGTTGTACTGGCCGGCGCCGAGCCACACCTCGCCGACGACGATTTCCGAAATCGCGACCCGGTTTCTGCCCTGCGCGGTGAGCACCCGCGGCTCTTCGCTCGCGACGAGCGGCTCCAGCGTGACCCGCCAGGTGCCGCGGC
>Ga0080064_1002697_pt1 | contig 28905 bp, 28 predicted proteins | sample Subgrocontami54m_FD_69260 | JGI IMG/M metagenome (GOLD analysis project Ga0080064, IMG submission 69260) | Subsurface groundwater microbial communities from S. Glens Falls, New York, USA - GMW46 contaminated, 5.4 m (SPADES assembly) (version 2) ...
GCTTGAGCAAGGACTACGAGTACTGGGAGGAGAATAGTGCCGCCTTCATCTACATTGCGTCCATTCAACGGCTCGTCAAACACGCGGCTGCTCCGCCCTGATCATTTTCTGAACACGCTCTCAGACGTGCGTGGAAGGGAGGCAGTGATGCCCGGCAGCGCACGCGGTGTAATCGGTTGGCTTGCGGCCATGCTGATCATGACGGGCTGCACCCCTGCCCAGGCGCCCGGAGGGCATCAACCGCCTCACAGCCGAACCAACCGCCGGCCACACCGAAGCGGATTACGGCGTCCGTGGCGAGCAATATCAAACGCACTCTCCACGCAGATCGTGAGGAGCGGATCCGGCGTGCCGAGCGTCGAAAAACGGGCTCTGGAGACTCCTGCCCCACGGCCGCATGGAGACCACGTGGGACCTCCCAGCCGGCGCGCGGTGGCACGATGGGACGCCGTTTACCGCGAACGATCTCGCCTTCAGCACGCGCGTGGGTTAGGACCGCGAGGTTCGAGCGCTCCTCGCCTGGTTGCGTTGCCTATGCCGGGCACGACCCAGGTGGAGGTCCGCCGTTCAGCGCAGCCTGAGGCGCGCCTCAGGCTGCGACGGCTAGCGGATCGGCTTGGCGGTGAATCTCAACCGAGGCCGCACCACGCGTCGGCTTCACAACCCCTGCTACACTGCCTTCAACATTTCTGGTCGATGGCCAAGCCCCCATCGGAGGACGACAATGCTCACCAAGGCGCAGAACGAACTGCTCACCCAGACCGACGCAGGCACTCCGATGGGCGAGCTCTTTCGGCGCTACTGGATCCCCGTCCTCCTTTCGGAGCAGCTTCCCGCCCCTGACTGCGCGCCGGTGCAGGTACGCATCCTCGGCGAAGACCTGGTCGCCTTCCGCGACACCAACGGGCGCATCGGACTGTTGGACGAGCACTGCCACCACCGCGGGACGTCGCTCTTCTACGGGAGAAACGAGGAGTGTGGCCTGCGCTGCGTGTACCACGGCTGGAAGTACGACGTCGAAGGCAACGTGCTCGACACGCCGGCCGAGCCGGCCGGCAGCACCTTCAAGGATCGAATGCAGACCAAGGCCTATTCGACCCACGAGGCAGGCGGTGTGGTCTTCGCCTACATGGGGCCGAAGGAGCACCAGCCGCTCTTCCCGAACTACTGCTGGAGCGATCTCCCGGCGGACCATCACCTCGCGACCAAGAGCAGCCAGGACTGCAACTACCTCCAGGGGGTCGAGGGCGAGTGCGACTCGACCCACCTGACGTTCCTGCACCGGTTCTTCAACGGCGCGGACCCCCGCGGCGATCTGCTCCGGCATCCCGTGAGCGAGTACACGATCGAAGAGACCGACTGGGGCCTCCGCCTCGTCGCGGTTCGCGAGTCGGAGCCGGGCAAGGGCTACGTGCGGGTCTCGAGCATCGTGTTGCCTGCCGCGTGCTTCATCCCTGGCGCGACGAAGTCGGTTCACTTCTACACGCCGATCGACGATCACCATAGCTGGCGTTTCAACCTGAACTACCAGGTCGAGGCGCCGCTCGATAGATCGCGACTCTCGGGGCTGATCGAGCCGTGGTACGACGAGAACTACGTCAAATTGCGGAACATCAGCAACCACTACCTCATCGACCGGGAGCGGCAGAAGAACGAGAACTTCACCGGCCTCGGGCTGAACTTCGTCAACCACGACGCGATGGCGACCGAGACGATGGGCTCGCTCTTCGACCGTGGCAAGGAGCACCTGGGCGCGAGCGACAAGGCGGTCATCGCAATGCGCCGCTACTTCCTGGACCTGGTGGATGCCTTCCAACAGGGCGCCGCGCCCGTCGGGCCGGTGTTCGACGAGGTCGACAACGTCTTCACCCACGTCGACACATTCGGCCAGGTGATCGACGGGTCGGACTGGCGGGGAACATTCCCCCACCTGACCCGCACCCGGCAGGGAGAGCGCGCCGCCGCGATCGTGTAAGGCACCGACCGCACCCAGGTCAACCGGGCCAGAGCCTTCCGACGCTGCAGCGGGACCTCAAGGACATTGGGCCACGCCCTCACCCGTCCTTGCCCGCTGACGCGGGCCGCGGCCGGCCTCTCCCAGGGGGAGAGGCGACACGTCCGGGCCCTCGTTCTCTCCCAGGGGGTGAGGGTGCCCCACGAACGCGCCACGAATTGACGCGCCGAATATCTATTCCCGCAGGGGCGACGGATGATCGGGCGGGCGATCAGCTCCCAATACCCAGCACCTGGCGGGGGTTGTCTACCGTCATCTGGTGGATGGCTGCCTCGGAGAGGCCGTAAGCCCGCGCGTAGCGGACGAGGGTGGAGAGCGCATTCACCGCGCCCGGCAACAGCGGATTGCCGCCATCGCTCGAAAAGGTGAAGTGCTCGGGCCCGATCTTCTGGATCGTTCCCATCATCTCCGCGGGGTCGACGCCAAGGAGCGGCGAGATCTCGTCATAGGTGAAATTGAAGTGAACGCCCGCTTGCGCAAACGGAGCGAGGTCGTCGAACTCGAGCCCGATCTGCGGTCCATATGGATGATCGATGAACGCCTGGCGGAAGCCGATACGGTCGCATTCCTCCGCCAGCGCCTCCATCTCGGGCTTGGAGCTGTGGGCAAACGAGACGGCCACGCCGCGATTCATGGCGAGGCTCAGGATGTCCTTCGCGACGGGCTTGAGCGTCTCGTCGTCGTCCAGCAGGTATTGTCCCTGGCGGCGCGCCTCCTCCCAGGGAAGCGGCCACACCACCGAATCCGGGTACGCTTCCGCGCTGGCCAGCACGCGCCGCGGCGCACCGATGCGATGGATGCTGTGCGCGCTGCTGACGACCGGGAACCATATGACGCCCGCCCCCGCGTCGACGGCCGTTTGCACGGCGTCGAAGTCCAGCCCGCCATAGCCAGGATCCGTCTGAACACCATGGAAGCAGCGAACCGGTTCGAGCTGCTCGGCCTCCGCCCAGCGGTGGAGCTGATCCACGACCCGCTGGCACGCCTCCGAGCGGGGCCCCTGGCCCGAGAGGTTCTTGAACACCACCGCGCCCATGCCCGCTCGGGTCGCCGCCTTCGCGATCTCGAACGGATCCTCGGTGCCCGTCTGGGCATGCACGTGTAGGTCGACCGCGTTCGTGACGTTGCTTGGCTCGTCATCCGAAAACATCGACGCGAGCTGGTAGCGCACGTGATAGGACTGGACGACCCGGCTGGGCACTGGTTTCATGGCAGCAACTCCTTGGCCGGGCCGGCGACCGCCACGCGCAGGCCGGTGACCCTGCTCGCAGTGTAGTCCAAGCGCGCTTGGATTGACAGCATGGCGTGACCGCTGCTACGGTGGCGCTCAGTACGCGCGCGGCACCTCCATGAATAAGGCGAGGGCAGCATGCGGGTGCGGGAGGACGAAAACCAATGGCAAGCGAGACGCAGAGCCAGAGTCGCATCGAGGCCCTCAACGAGCGCGCCAGGCAGGCCAATTTGCGCGGGGCCTGGGATCGGCGCGCCGCCCGGGCCGAGGACGACGTCCGCCCCTGGGTGTGGCGCTGGAAGGACATCCTCCCGTGCTTGCTGGAGGCCGGCGAGCTGGTGCCGATCGACGACCGGATGCGCATGCGCACGATCGGATTTCAGAATCCGTCGTCCAAGGTCACGCTCAGCACGACGCCGACCGTGACCGTCACGATGCAGCATCTGGGCCCCGGCGAGATCACGGAATCCCACCGCCATACTCGCACGTCGCTCTACTTCTTCATTCAGGGCGAGGACACGGCAACAGTCGAGGAAGGCGAGCTCCAGACCATGGCGCCCGGGGACCTGCTCATTCAGCCGAGCTGGACCTGGCACGGGACGACGAACAAGGGCAAAGAGCCGGCGATCTGGCTCACGATCCAGGACACCGGGCTCATCAACACGTTTGACGCGGAGTTCCGCGGCTCGTACTCGGGTGGCGGCGTCCAGCCGGCCGCCAAGTCCGAGGGGTACTACCGGGATCGACTCGGGCTCTTCCAGACGAGCGCGGCCCTGGAGACCGAGGGCGCCAGCTTCCCCATCAAGTACCCGTGGCAGGACACGCTGGCAACGCTCGAGGCGCTCGCCGATGCCGAGGAGAGCGATGCCTTTGATGGCGTCGTCGCGGACTACCAGAACCCCGCGACCAGCGGTCCGGCGACGCTCACCATGGGCGCCCGGATCCAGATGCTGCGCCCGGGTGAAGAGACGCAAAGCCACCGACATACCGGTAACGGCATCTACCACGTGGTACGCGGCAGTGGCACAGTGAGTGTTGGTAAGGTGCAGGACGGCGAGGAGACGCTGGAGTGGGGCGAGCACGACACGTTCTTCGTGCCTCCGTGGCGCTGGCACCACTTCCGCAATGACTCAGCCACAGAGCCATTGATCCTGTTTTCGGTAAACGACCACCCTCTGCTGCACGCGACGAAGCTTTATCGCGAGGAGCAGGCCTAGCGCGCGGGCTGGCCCAGGCGCGCTGGACGCGGGCTCAGCCGCAGCGCCCGCGCGAGGAGCGCGAAATAGGTCCAGGGGGCCAAGAGTGTGCTCGCCCGGGGCGCGCGGCGGTGCCGCCGGACATTGACTTCGCGCAACATCGTCCAGGTGATTGCGCGTCGGCAGTTGGGGCACATCGGGAACGGGTCGCCTTCGGCAAGGGTGACCGGCGGCCGACAACTGCAATCACCACGATACGTTCCCCGCACCCCGCATGGCCGCGTGCTGCTCGGCATCCGCCCCTCCTGTACCCGCAGGTTCCGTGCAAACCTGTCATGGACTGGGCCGCCGTTTTGCTGCGGCGAGGGTAGCACGCGGTTACGGTCAACTTCAACCGGTTGTGTCTCACAAAAAGGTCACACAACCGGTTGTGTCTCGGCGAGGAATCATGAGCCCCTGACGTCCCACTCATGGATGACGTCGAGCATGCCACTCTCGTTCTTCGCCGTGATCGGGATTCCGATCGCGCGGTTCGGGACCAGCTCCGGCGCGATGAGGTGGTAGAGGCCGATCCAGCCCACGTCATCGGAGAGCAAGCGCACGATCTGGCGCCCCCACTCCATGCGCTCATCCCAGGGCACCGTCGTGAAGTACCGGTCGATGGCGGTGTCCATCTCGGGTCGGCTGTAGCGAGAGTTGTTGCCCGACACGAGGAAATTGTTCTGCGGAAGCGCGATGCCCCGACTGTGGTAGCTGGTGGCGTAATCCATCGTGCCGGCCTGGCGCTTGACGTCGAAGGCTGGGTAGGTGGCACGAAACTCCGCGTCGCTCGCGCGCTGCGGCGGGACGAGGAAGCGCTCGACCTCCGCACCAAGCCGCGCCCAGTTGTCCGCGCTGGCGAACATCGCCTTCTCCTGGGTTACGTCGCCCTGGCTGGTGCGAATCTGGAAGCCGAGCCGCTGGCCGGTCCGGTCCTGGAGCTTCCCCTCCGCGTTGCGGGTGTAGCCAAGGTTCTCCAGCATCTGAAGCGCCCGGTTCGGGTCGTACGCGTACTTGACGATGGCCGGCTCGACGGATGACCACTCGGGTTCGAGTGGGCTCAGGAACGAGTGGCCGAGCGGCACGTTCCCCGGTTGCAGCGTGTCCGCCATCGTCTGGCGGTCGAGGGCGTGGAGCATCGCCCGCTTGAATTCGACGTTCGTCACGATCGCGGGCGTGGGGTTGATGTGCTGGGGATAGATTTGAAGCATGCTGCTCAGGCCCGTCACGAGCTTGCCCGCCTGCCACTGGTCCGCGACGGTCTGCGCCCATTCGATATCGATGCGGCCACCCCACGCCATGTCCACCTCGCCGGTGAGGATGTTCGCGGCGAGTGTGTTCGGGTCAGGGATGAACTTCACGGTGATCTCGTCGATCTTCGGCCGCCCCATGATGTAGCGATCGTTCGCCTCGACGATGAGATAGCTTCCCGCTTCCCAGCGCTTCAGCTTGTACGGCCCGGTGCCGACGAACTCCGTACTCCAGTACGGGTGCTCGATGAAGTGTTCCTTGTCGGTGAGGTAGATCTCTTCGAGCTTGTGCTTTGCAACGGGGAGCGCGATCTCGAAGCTAAAGAGCTGATCGGCCTTGATGTACGGCCGGGTCCAGCGGGCGACGACCGTACGACTGTCGATCGCCTCCACGGTCCCAAGCGAGTCGTAGGCCACGTGGCCGAATATAGGAAGGCTCTTGTCGCGCACGACCATCGCGGTGAAGACGAGATCGTCGGTGGTGAACGGGGTGCCGTCCTGCCAGAGGGCGCCCTGCTTGATGGTGAAACGGGTCTCCATCTGACCGTCTGGCAGAAGCGCCCACCCGCCGTTGTCGACCGTTGGCGCTGCCTCAGCAAGTCGCGCCACCCGGGCGACTCCGTCCGCGGTCGGGACCGTCAGGCCCGTGCCGACGAGCCGCTCGATCGAGTCGATCCCTGGGATGTTGGAGCGGGGGTTGAGCTTCTGGTAAACGGTGTGCGGGTTGCCCCGCGTTGCGCCCGTGAACCGCTTGGGGCTGGTCTGCGCTGGCGCTTCAGGCCGCTGGCTGCCGCTGGATGGGGCAGCCGGGAGTGCGCAGGCCGCGAGCAGCACACCGAGAATAACCAGGAACGTCAATGATCTTCGCCGTTGCCCCACTGCGGCCTCCGTTCATTTTGCGTATCAGTCTATTTTTTCCGCGGCGGATCCGTCAAAAGTGCTGACGTGTTCCTTGTAGCCGCGGCACCGGGTGTGGGATACCGGTTCGGGACCGGAAAGCGATGCGAGGGCTACTGGGAAAGCGAACGTTGTTGACGTGGCAGGCCGAAGTCCAACCGGTCGTCGAGCGGGTGATGCGCAGTCAGGAGGTCCCAGACATTGGTCATCGCCGCGATTCTCGCCGCCGCGGGCAGGCGCTGATGCAGGACACGGTCGGGCTGCGCACTCTGGACTGGGCCACGGCCTGGGCGAATGCGTGCGAGGAGCGCTTCGGTGCCCGACTCTGTCGGGGCTGTGTCGCGCAAGGCCGCGTGCGCTGTGCGCTCGCCGATTACGCGCGGCGGGTCATCGCGGAGCGCTACGGAGGCGCTCCTGTTCGCACCGACGCCAGGCACGACAGGGAGCCAGATGCTGACCTTCCGCGGCGTCTCACCCTGGAGTAGCATCAAATTGCGGATGACTCTCTGCCGGGGCGATGGGGGAGGACCCAGCGTCGAGGGCAGTGAAGGAGCAGCCACCATGCTCACAGCCGAGATGAACGAACGGCTGACCCGGGTCGGGCCAGGAACGCCGGGCGGTGAGCTCATGCGCCGCTACTGGATTCCGATCTGCCCCGAGGCCCAGCTCGACCTAAACCCGGTTCGCAAGGTGCGGGTGCTGGGCGAGGACCTCGTGCTCTTTCGCTCCGCCGCCGGGGAGCTCGGCCTGATTGGGGAGCGCTGCCTCCACCGCGCCGTCGAGCTGCAGCACGGCATTCCGGATCCGGAAGGGCTGCGTTGCCCATATCACGGCTGGCTTTACGGGACCGACGGTCGCTGCCTGGACACGCCCCTCGAGGACCCTCGCAAAACGTTCAAGGAGCAGCTTCGCCAGACGGCGTACCCCGTGCAGGCGCTCGGCGGACTGGTCTTCGCGTATCTCGGGCCCCAGCCCGCGCCGCTCCTTCCTCCCTGGGACCTCTTCGTCTGGCCCAACGCCGTGCGGCAGATCGGCATCGCGGTTCTGGACTGCAATTGGCTCCAGTGTCATGAGAACACGGGCGACCCAACCCACAGCGTCTATCTGCACGGCCACTTCTTCAAGTACGTGCTGCAGCGGATGGGCGCCTACGACGAGCGCGCCGGCTCCGAGACCCACACGCTCCACAGCCGCATCCGCAATGCCGAGGGCATCAAGGAGCTTTACGCTCGCGCGACTCCCTACGGGATGGAAAAGGGCATCGTCTACGCAAAGGAGCTTGGGGCCGAGAGCGACTCGGTGCGCCGGCACTCGACCGTGATCTTTCCCTTCTATACCCAGACGGGCAGTGCGGGGAGCCCACGGAGCGAGTATCAGATCCGGGTGCCAATGGATGACACCCACACCTATCACATCTGCTATCAGGTCTACGCCGCGCCCCCGGGCGTCGATGCCCCGCCACAGGATGGCGTTCCGTTCTACGAGGCGCCGCTTGCGGATGCGGACGGCCATCCCATCCTGGACTACGTCCTGGCGCAAGACATGCTGGCCTGGCGCGCGCAAGGCACGATCACGGATCGCAGCCGCGAGCACCTCGGCCGCACCGACGTGCCGATCGCATTTCTACGCCGCCAGCTCGAGGCTCAGCTCCAGTGCGTTGAGCGCGGCGACGACCCAATGAACGTCTTTCGCGACGTCGGCGCTATGGGCTCGATGCTCCACGGCTCCGGAGCGCCGCCCGCGGTGCCTGAGTCCATGAGCGCCGCCCATGCGGGCGCTTCATCCGCACCCGCGACCTTCCGCGCGCTCTACCATCGCGGTTTCGTCCTCGACGACGCGGACCGCTACGGCCCCGCTGTGCCGCTCGTCCAGGAGCTCCACCGCCGGATCGAGGCGCATCTATTGGCCGATGGCGCAGCCAAGCGAATTGCAGGCAGGAGAGTACATGGCCCAGATTGACGCGTCTCAGCTTCAGTCCCTCGCAGCATCGTTTTCCGGGCCGCTGCTCCAGCCCGCCGATGCCAGCTACGGGAACGCCCGTCTCGTGCACAACGGGCTCATTGATCGGCGACCTGCGCTCATCGCCCAGTGCCGGACGACGGCCGACATCGTCGACGCAGTCGGATTCGCTCGGCTGAGCGGTCTGCCCGTCTCGGTCCGGGGTGGCGGCCACAACGTAGCAGGCCGGGCTGTGGTCGACGACGGCCTGATGATCGACCTCTCGCTCATGCAGGGCATCTACGTCGACCCAGACGCTCAGACTGCGCGGGCTCAGGGTGGGGTGCTCTGGCGCGAGTTCAACCGCGAGGCGGCTCTCCACGGGCTGGCGACGACCGGCGGCTTCGTTTCCACCACCGGAATCGCCGGTCTCACCCTCGGGGGCGGGCTCGGGGCCTTGATGGGGAAGTACGGCCTGGCGGCTGATAATCTGCTGTCAGTTGAGCTGGTGACCGCGGCTGGCGAGGTCGTGACGGCGAGCGCGAAGCAACACCCGGACCTCTTCTGGGCCCTGCGCGGCGGCGGCGGGAACTTCGGCATCGCCGCATCGCTGGAATATCGCCTCCATCCGTTGCGGCAGGTGGTTGGCGGGCTGATCGCCCATCCGATCGCTGCCGCCAAGGATCTGCTGCGCTTCTACCGAGAGTTCACGACCTCGGTCCCCGACGACCTCTCACTCATGGCCGGGCTGATTTCCGCGCCCGATGGGTCTGGAACCCCGCTCGCCGTATTCGTCATTTGCCACGCCGGTTCCTCAGAGCAGGCGGAGGCGGACCTGCGGCCGGTCCGGGAATTCGGCTCGCCACTGATGGTCGAGCTGGGGCCGATGCCCTACCCTGTGGTGAACACCATGTTGGACGCCGGCTTCCCGCGAGGCGGACTCAGCTACTGGAAGTCGAACTTCGTGCGTGGGCTCGACGACGACCTGCTGGATGCAGCGATCGCCGCGTTCGCGGGCTGCCCCTCGCCCCTCTCGGCGATCGTGTTCGAGCATTTCCACGGCGCCGTCACCCGCATTCCGGTCTCGGACACGCCGGTGCCCCACCGCGAACCGGGGTACAACGTTGTGATTCCTGGCGTCTGGACCGACCCTACGCAGACCCCAGCCAATATCGCCTGGGTGCGAAGCACCTACGCGGCCCTGGAGCCGTCCTTCGTGGCCCGGAAATGGCTCAACTATCTAGCAGACGATGAGGGGATCGATGCGATTCAAGCCGCCTACGGTCCAAACTACGCTCGCCTGGCCGAGGTCAAGCGCCGGTACGATCCCGACAACCTCTTCCGCCAGAACCACAACATCGCACCGGCTATCGCCTAAAAGGCGGCGCCTGGGCTCGGGACGCGGGCCCAGGCGCCACCGCTCAGCTCACGCCAGCGAGCGGAGAGCCCACCTTCAACCCATACAGCTTGGCCACGTTGTCACGCACGAGCTTCGCCTGATCTTCTGCGCTGAGGTGGCCCAGGTCACGGGCGATCACCTCACGGGAGTGGGGCCAGGTCGAGTTCGGGTGGGGATAGTCGTTGGACCACATGCAGTTGTCAACGCCCCACCAGTCGAAGTTGTGGCCGCCGGCCGCGTCGTCGAAGAAGGTCGAGTACACCTGGCGGGCAAAGTACTCGCTCGGCAGGCTGTCGATGGTGAGGGGCGCCACGTTGGAGCGCGGGGTCTCCCGATTGCGCCGGTAGTAGTAGTCCCACTGCTGCAGGAAGAACGGGATCCAGCCAACTTCGTTTTCCACGAAGACGATCTTCATCCGTGGGTAGCGGTCCAGTACGCCATAGAAGATCAGGTCGTAGAGCGCGGTGATCGCCTCGTACGTCTTGATGTTCACGCTCCCGCGGATTCCCTCTTCCCGGCTGCGCCCCTCGCGGTTCATCGCGTAGTTGTGGCCGGTCAGGATGTGGAAGTTGATCGGCATGTCGAGGTCCTGCGCGGCCGCCCATAGCGGGTCGTAGTGCTGGGAGTAGAGGGGGAGATCCGGGTGCGGTGCTTGCCAGACGAGAGCACCACGCAGATCGTTCTTCTTGCACCGCTCGATCTCTGCGACGGCGTTTTCGATGTTGTAGGCGGAGACGCAGCCGATCCCGACGAGGCGGTCGGGCGCAACCGAGCAGTACTCGCTGATCCAGTCGTTGTAGACTCGGAAGCATGCCTCCTGAAGGTCGGCCTCGTGCAGGCCGAAGAGCCGTAGTCCGAGCGTCGGATAGAGGACCTCGGCGCTCACGCCGTCGATTGCCATCTCCTTGAGCCGCTCATTGGGGTCATAGCCGCCCGCCTTCTCGGCGAAGCGCCCGTCGCCGACGTTGGCGCGCCGGTCGGGGAGCTTCAGATCCACGTCGCGAAACTTCGCCGGCAGGCGCTCTGCCCAGAGCTTGCTTTCCTCGGACACGTGCGAATCGGCCGAGATGATGATTTCCGGAAGCGTTCCCGCCATGCTGCTCCCCTTCCTCGCCGTGCCCGAAGGACGCGGTCACTGGAGCCGAGTATAGGCTCAGGTCGCGGGTGGCGCAAAGATGCCGACGAACCCATTACTGACTCATAACAATGAGTCATATAGACGACTGTTCGATATCCGGGTACGGAAATGGCTGCTACACTTTGCCCCAGTCGGTCGGCCGTCGATCGCAGCGAAAGTAGCGCGATGGTGCTCCAATTTGCTATCGCCAATTTGCTATGTCGAAGATGTGTGATGATTTCGATCGTCCGTTTGCGTTCTCGCGGATCGACGACTGGAAAGAACCTTGATGCATCCCCAGTCAAAGCATGAGAAGGGCACGTTGACGCACGTCCTCGTGGTGGATGACGACGCCGCATTGCGCTGGATGGTTGCGAGCTTTCTCGAGCAGGAGGGCTTCACCGTCCAGACGGCCGGGAGCGGCACGTCCGCCCTCGAGCACATCGAGCGTGAGCGCCCCTCGCTCATCCTCCTGGATATGCACTTGCCGGAGATGGACGGCTGGGAATTTGCCCGGTTGCTCCGTGAGCGGCAAATCGACGTGCCGATCGTCGTCATGACGGCCGCGGCCGAGGCGCGGATGTGGGCGTCCCAAATCGGCGCCGCCGCCTACGTCACCAAGCCGCTGAGCCTGCCTCTTCTTCTGTCGCGCATCGACGACATCGCCTGCTAACGGTGCGATAGCGGGATCACAGCCGCCAGAATTAGCCCTCCCGGGCCGCGCTATACTCGGCTCACGTGCTGCAGCCCTCGGCCAAGTGCCGGCGGTGTGCGATGTGGGGGTGTGATGGAAGTCTGGATTCGGCAGTCGATGGCGTACCAGTGCGTTGACGAGGGCCCGATGCCGTTCCCGGTGCCGGGGCGACTCTGGGATCGGGCACGGGGCCACGAGATGTACACCGAGCGGATGAAGTTCATCCGTCGGGTGGACCAGCTCGGCTTTGACGGACTGATCTTCACGGAACACCATTTCGGCCCCAACGGCGGCCTCACCCCTTCACCGGTCGTCATGCTCTCGGCTGCCTCCCAGGTCACGGAGCAGATCAAGCTCGTGACGATGGGCATCTCGCTATCCGTCTACGAGCAGCCGGTGCGGCTCGCGGAAGAGCTGGCGATGATCGACAACCTGTCGCACGGGCGGCTCGTGGTGGGCCTCATCACCAGCGCCGCGCAGAGCCTCTTTGCCTTGAGCATCCCCGTCGACGAGGAGCGGGCCCGCTACCATGAGGCCTACGAGCTGATGGAGCGCGCGTGGACCGACCCCGATCCATTCGAATGGCGCGGCCAGCATTTCAACTACGACTGCGTCTCGATCCTGCCCCGCCCCCTGCAGGAGCCGCACCCGCCGGTCTGGACCACGTGCAGCTCGGAGGAGAGCCTCCAGTGGGCGGCGCGCAACCGCTTCAAGCTGGTCGCGCCCGGCGTCGTGACCCAGACAGCGGACATCTTGAATTACTACAAGCACTATGCCGAGACCGAGTGTGGCTGGTCGCCGACCTCGGCGGACTTCGGGATGGCGCGCGAGTTCTACATCGCGCCCACCCAGCGGAAGGTTGACGAGTTGCTGCCCTCGCTCATTGCCCGCGATGAGGTGAACAGCATCAACCCGCGCTTCCGCGTCCCCGAGCTGACCGCGGTTCTGCACCGGCAATGGTCTACCCGAACGTACGACTACGGCTCCCACCTGGGCCGGCCCGCCGGCAGCGGCCTGAGCGCCGAGGGCTACGCAGGCGGCCAGTTCCTGGTCGGCGACCCGGAGACGATCACCCGCCAGATCGTCGAGCAGCGCGCCGCCTGCGGCAACCCCGGTGTCCTCGTGATCCGGCCCGAGATCGGCACGATGAGCCTGCAAGAGGTCGGCGATGGCCTGGAGCTTTTTGCCCGCGAGGTCCTGCCGATCGTCCGCAAGCTCGACTAGGCGCGCCCGGCCTCTATCGCGACCTACACCCGCATCTGGGCGAAGATTTCGTCCACCGTCACGCTGAAGCCGGGAAGCACGTCCCCACCATCCAGCGTTTCGCCTGCACCAAGAATGACGGCGTCTTCGGCGGGTTTCTGGACCGTGACGAGCGAAGTCGCCGGGTCAAAGATCCACACCGTCCGCACACCATGCAGGAGATAGAACTGAATCTTGCTCAGGAACTGCGCCATGTTCTGATCCGGCGAGACGACCTCGACCGCCAAGTCAGGTGCGACGTAGAGGTACTGGTCCGAGGAGAGACGTTCCTTCGCGACATAACACAAGTCGGGGACGAAGATTCGCGTTTGGCCAGGTGGGCCAAAAATGCATCGGAACTCGGGAAACACCCGGCCCAGATCGGTGCGCGCGAGGAACTGGTACAACACGACCAACAGGTAGCCCTGAATAGACGAGTGGTCGCGCGTCGGCATCGGCTTCTGAAATACCCTTCCGCACGCATATTCACTGGCAGGCTTGGTGTCGGGCCGGCCCAGAAATTCTTCGATTGTGGTAGTGGCCAACACGGTCATGTTCGTGCCTCGCTGGTGCAGTCTAGCACTTCGGGTAGCGGGTGCTGAACGGTCCCCAGTATCTACCGCAGCTCCCACTCGTGGATGTTCCAGTCATGGCTGGTCACGGGGTCGGTCAGGCGTGGTCCCGTCAGGGCGTTCACGAATGCCTGGGCGTTGAGCTTCCAGTAGAGGTTGATGACGACGCAGTCCTCGTTCAGGATGCGGTTCATCTGGATGACGGCCTGGGTGCGGGCGTTCTGGTCCAGGCCCGTCTCGTAGACGTCCACGAGCCGGTCATATTCGGCTGCTCCCGCCCAGCCACCGCGATTCGAGCCGCGCCAGCGATTCTGCTGCGTTGGCAGGCGGTCGCTCCGGTACTCGCCGAGCGCCGTCTCACCCGGCGGTGTGCTGGTCGTCGAGAGGCCTGGGAACCGGTTGCGGAACTCGCAGTCGCGGCCCTGCGCCGGGGGCCAGCTCACCTCCTGCACCTCGAACCCCAGCTTGCGCCAGGTATCCGCTGTCCGGTGACGCGAGCACGTTCGTCTCGAAGCTCATACGCCCGGAGCGCGGGTCGGAGCTCGCCCACACGCCGTCCGAGCCGCGGGCGAACCCGGCCTCCTGCATGAGCTGCTCGACCCGCCGCGGATCGTACGGGTACGTTGGGACAGCCTGGGAAAGCTGCCGGTAATAGCCTGCCGTTGGCGGGATCGGGCCGACCGCGGCGGTGGTCTGCTGGTCCTGGAGCGCCTCGTTGAGCGTGTTGACGTCCACGCCGTGGTGGAGCGCCTGGCGGACGCGCAAATCCGTGAACGCCGCGCTGCTCGCGAACTCGGGCCGGCGCTGGAACTGGACGATGCGGTACAGATTCGGGAAATTCAGGACCTTGCCGCGGTCGCCCCACTGCTGCTTGAGGGTCTGACCGTCCGTAAAGCGGATCGAGTCGCCCGCCGTGAGCTGGGCCTCGCCCGCGAGCATGTTGGCCATGACGGTGTTCGGGTCGCCGATGAAGACCTCGCGAATGCGCTGAATCTTCGGCTTGCCGAGCACGTGGCCGTCGAACGCCACGCCCTCCAGGAACGCGCCCGTCTCCCACCGCTCGAATTTGTATGGCCCAGCGCCGACGTACTGGCTCACCCAGAAGGAGTTCGCCATAAACGCTTCGGGCTCCTGGCTCTGCAGGGCCTGGCCCAGGAGGTGGCGCGGCACCGGTGGGAAGGAATCGTCGGAGCTGTCGGTGCCCGTCGCGGCGAGCGCGTTCGCCTGCGGGAAGGTCTGCTTCCAATGAATGACAACGGTCTGGGGATCCGGCGCGGTCACGCGGTCCATCTGGCTGAGCGGCGGCGATCCCGCGAGCCCGAGCGTCGGCGTGCTGTAGACCTCGTGGGCGAAGACGAAGTCGTCGGCGGTCAGCGGGTGCCCGTCGTGCCAGGTGAGGTTCGGCTTGAGCTTGTACGTCGTCTCCATCGTGCCGTCGGGAGAGACGCGCCAGGCGTCTGTGTTGAGCTGCGGCACACTCTCGGCGAGATACGGAATGGGCGTGCCGTCATCCTTCCGGGTGGTCAGGCCCGCGTTGAACATGCGGCGCGAGAGGTCCGCCGTCAGGCCGAGCGAGCGGAACGGCTTGGCACTGAGGCTTGGGGGCTCGGCCCGCACCGCCACGACCAGGGTTCGCGTGGAAGGGGATCCCTGCTGGCTGGGGGCCGGCTGCCCAGCGGTGGGACCGCTCGCGGGGCTGGCGCACGCGGCCAGCATGGCGCCGAGCAAAATCACCAGGCTCAATGAACCTAGGCGGCTCACGGGTTTCCTCCTCACCCACCGCTGTGGGTTTGTACGCCAGCCGATGCTCTGCCAATGACTGGCTCGGCGCACATCTCTGTTACCGTTAGGATAGCCGGTCGACTGTCTACGAGGGACGACATCACGAGGCGGGTCACGACTACCCGTTCGGGTATGGACGAAGCGGCGTGAACCGTCTAGGATGGGCCTGAATTGCCGCAATGGAAACGCCCGCGGTTCCTGCCCGCGGGTCCTGTTGGATACGAGGAGGGTGCACGTGATCACTGTTGAGCAGAATAAGCGATTGAGCGAGACGGTTCCCGGCAGCCCGATGGGCGAGCTTTTGCGTCGCTACTGGTGGCCGATCGCGGCGGCGGTCGACCTCGACCAGGATCCCGTGCGTCCGATTCGCTTGCTCAGCGAGGACCTTGTGCTCTTCCGCGACGAGGCGGGCCGCCTCGGTCTCGTGGGCAACCGCTGCGCCCATCGCGGGATCTCGCTGGCGTACGGCATCCCGCAGGAGAACGGCCTCCGCTGCGCCTATCACGGCTGGACCTACAACACGCAGGGCCAGGTTGTGGACATGCCGTTCGAGCCCGCGTGCCTGCCGCTCAAGATCACGGCCTATGCTGCCGAGGAGCTCGGCGGGCTGGTGTGGGGGTACCTCGGCCCCGAGCCAAGGCCGCTGCTGCCGCGCCTCGAGCTGCTGGTTCGCGATGATCTCATCCGCGGCATCACGATGCGGCCGCTTCCCTGCAACTGGGTGCAGTGCAACGACAACTCGATCGACCCCGTCCATTTCGAGCATCTCCACGGCTATGCCGCGGACTGGTGGAACCGCAAGCACGGGATCGAGCAGAAGGTCGAAACGGCGCGCCACCTGAAGATCGATTTCGACGTGTTCGAATATGGCATCTACAAGCGCCGCCTCGTCGAGGGCGAGCCGGACGACGCCGATGACTGGACGGTCGGCCACCCGTTCCTCTTCCCCCACACGCTGGTCCAGGGCGTGGGCGACTCGTACGGCTACCAGATTCGCGTTCCAGTCGACGACACGCACACGCTGCACGTTCGATACCGCGGCACGCCGCCGAAGCCCGGTCAGGAAGTGCCGAAATCGGTGATCGTGCGGCACCTCGAGCTGCCATACGACGAGCTCGGCCGCGTCGAGTGGTCCGACATTCCGCTGCAGGACGAGGCGGCGTGGGTGGCCCAGGGGCCGCTCAGCGACCGCACGGGCGAGCACCTGGTGACTTCAGACAAGGGCGTCACCCTGTACCACAACATGCTGCTCGAGCAGGCGGAAAAGGTGCAGCGCGGCGAGGATCCGATGTTCACGATCCGCGACGTGGAAGAGAACACGCCGTTCATCCACTTCGAGCGCGAGCGGGACAGCGCCAAGATGGTGACTCGCGGCATCGAGCCCAACACCTTCGACTCCCGCGGCCTGGCGGGCACCCGGGCGTAGGCCACAACCTGGCAGGGTAAGGGGACTCATTGGTTCGCGCGCCCATTAGGCCTTTTGGGCAGCCTTTCCGTTGTGTTCTGCGAGGTGTGTTCTGCGAGGACACTATCCTCCTAGAAACTCCGCCGCCCACCGCTTGTAGTCGTCGTCGCGTGTGAGGCGCTTGAGTATCTCGTCGGATGCGATCCCGGGGATTTTGCTTGGGGGCCCTCCATCCCGGAGAGCCTGGAGGGTGTCATGCGCGGCCTGCATCGCCGCCATGATCGGCAGGTGGCCCTGGAGGGCGATGCGAACCCCGCGCTGGCTCAAGTAGTTCAGGTCTTCCAGGTCGGGAGTTACGCGGCCGAGGAGCAGCGGAATCTTGACGGCACCGGCGAGCGCGTCGAGCTGATCGCGCGTATCCACGCCTGTGAGAAAAACGGCGTCAACGCCAACCTCGGCGTAGGCGCGAATCCGCCGGATGGTTTCCTCGACGCCCCCGACCTGCATCGCGCTCGTCCGGCCCGCGACGACGAGCGTCGGGTCCTGGCGACCGGCCAATGCCGCCCGCATCTTGCCAACTCCCTCTTCAAGTGAAACGAGCTGGACCTTGCCACCGCCGGCGTACGGCGCTGGCAGCAGCGTGTCCTCGATCGTCAGCGCAGCGACGCCGGCGATCTCGAGCTCCTCGACGGTGCGCTTCACGTTCAGCGCGTTGCCGTAGCCGTGGTCCGCGTCGACCAGGAGTGGGAGATTGCCCGCGCGATTGATTCGTAGCGCCTGCTCCGCGAACTCGGACAGCGTGACGACGATCAGGTCCGGCGCGCCGAGCACCGCGAGTGAGGCAACGGAGCCGGCGAACATCCCGATTTCGAAGCCAATGTCCTCCGCGGCGCGCGCCGAGAGCGGGTCGAAGACCGACGCGGGGTAGACGCAGCGATCGCCCGCGAGAACGGCGCGAAACGCCTCGCGCCGGGCAGTCCAATGCATGGCGGTTCTCCTGCGGCGTCGGCCTATAATCGCGTACGGGAGGGGCCTCATGCCAGCTCAGCCGATGCGCCGCCGATTCACGGTGAAGGAATACCGCCGCATGGGGAAGGCTGGGATTCTCGCCGCCGATGAGCGCGTCGAGCTGATCGAGGGGGAGATTATCCAGATGCCGCCGATCGGGGGTCAGCACGCCGCTCGAGTCAACCGGGTGAGTCGGCTCTTCCACCGAACGGTAGGTGACGCGAGCATCATCAGCGTCCAGAATCCGGTGCAGTTGAGCGACCGATCCGAGCCCGTGCCGGACCTGATGCTGCTACGGCCTCGAGACGACTTCTACGAAACGCATCCCACAGCTCGAGACGTGCTGCTCCTGGTGGAAGTGTCGGACACCACCCTTGCGTATGACAAAGGCGTCAAGCTGCAGCTCTATGCCCGCGAGGGGATCCCAGAGGTCTGGATTCTGGATCTGCCGCATCGCGTGCTCCACGTCCACCGCGAGCCGGCCGCGGCAGGCTATCAGACCAGATTGACACTCGGCCACGGCGATCGCTTCTCTCCACTTGCCTTCCCGAACCTGGAGCTTGCCGTCGAGGACATCGTGGGTTGAGCCTGCCCTGACTCATCGAACGGCCCTGGTGTGACCCCTCTGGCGCGCGTGACTGCCCGACGCTGACCGGATACCGGAGATTCGCGATGCCAGGAATGCCACCAGGAATGTCCGTATATCCGAGCGGTGCACCACTCTTCGTCGCGATGAGTACAAAGCAGCTCGGCCCGGTGATAGACACGGTGGCCGCGGTTTGGCGGGGGATCAGCGGTTGCACCGCTCCACTTAGGGCGGCGAGCAGATACCCCTCCTGCCCCCCGCCGAGCGGTGGACTCCAGGTAAAGCTCGCTGTGTTCGACTGATCCAGCCGCAGCGTCAGGTTCTGCGGGGTGCCGAACCCCGTGCGGACCCCTACGACTCCGCACCGCAGGTCCGATACCGCTTGGAGGCTTGTGCCCAGGGGCAAGAGCAGGTAGCAGTCAAAGCCCGGCGGAACCGTCGCATCGGTAAATGCGACAGTGCTGGGGCCCAAAGGACCCGTGAGCGGAAGGAGCGTCGTGCCACCCCGGCGGTGACGCGGAAATCGTCGATTGCGACCAGACGAAGACGTCAAACGCCTCCGCGACTACTACCACCTCGACGATCCGATCGTGATGCGCTATTTCGGCTGGGCGAGTCAGGTGGTCCAGGGGCAGCTCGGGTATTCCCGCCAGTACAAGATCCCCGTCCAGAACCTGGTCCTGCCGCGACTCCAGAACACGCTGATCCTGTCCGTGCCTGCGCTCGTCATCGCGCTCAGCGTTGCCTTGCTGCTCGGCATTGTCTCCGCGGTCAAGCAGTACTCGCTGATCGACTACTCGTCGATGGGGTTTGCGTTCTTCGGCTTCTCCGTGCCGGGTTTCTGGCTCGGGCTCATGCTGATCGTGCTGTTCAGCGTGAACCTGCGCTGGCTCCCGCCCGGCGGAATCATGAGCAGCGAGGTCGGGCCCGGACTCTGGGCCCAGGTCACCGATCGCGCGAAATATCTCGTGGCGCCCGTCATCGTGACGGCGTTCACCGAGATGGCAGCCTGGACCCGCTACACCCGCAATCGCCGACGTCCTCTACGGCGTGACCGATCCACGCATCCGGTACGACTAACCCGCCCGGACTGCCCGGGCTGCAACCGCGCGCGGTCCACCAACCCCGCGGCCCGGGCCGGCGGGACGGCAGTGCCTCCATACTCATAGAGTTGATGCTCGCATTACGAGCAGCGGGAGGCCGTCCCCGTGGTCTGCAAGCTATGGTTTTCGATCTGCCTGCTGGTTGTCGCGCTCGGCCTTGTCGCCACTGGCTGCGGGAGCAAAGGGCCCGCAAGTGGCCCGGACCAACCCAGCGGCTCGCGCCCGGACTCATCCGCGCCGACGTCCGCGAGCGCGGTCCTTCCGACCACACCCGGCGATGATGTCTACACGCCAGTCGGAAACGTGGGCGAGGAGCTGCGGCTCGCGGCGGACTCCGCCGATATCAGCGCGCTGGTCGCCGCGGCCGTCAACGAGGCACGCCCCCTGCCGATCGACCCGATCTTCGCGATCTACCAGAGTAGCCGCAACCTGCGCGGCACCGGCCAGATCCGATCCCTTCGCGCCTTCGCTCGATCGGATGCGCCGGCCCAGACGTTTCCGGAGGCGGCGCAGTTCTTCGGCAACGCTGGCTTCCTGGACGAAGCAGTCACGGATGCCATCACCGCCAGTGGCTCCGCCACCGGGTACACAACGCTCCAACAGCAGCCGGCGGTCCAGCAGGCGGTTCAACGAATCCTGTACTACATGTCGCTCCAGCAGCTCCGTGCCGCGCTGCCCCGCGCCCAGGCTCGCGCGACCGACCCGGAGGCGGGCGCTCCGCACAACGTTGACGCTGCCTGGGCAATCTACGTGGGCCTGCCAGATTCGGGCACCCATTCGCGACCGCTTGCTGCCGTGGCCCGCCGGCTGGAGACGCGCTTTCATCGTGAAGGAGCCATCGACCGCCCGCTCCGCGAGGCGTTGCAGCGTGCGCAGCGCGCCGCGATGAATCGAGACCTGAGCGAGCTCGCGGAGGCCCAGCGGGTCGCGGAGTCACGATTCAACGCGATCTACTACCTCACCACGGCGCAGCTTCTCGATGACGCGATGCAGGCCGCGCAATCCGGTGACGCCAACCAGGCGGTCGTAAGTCAAGCCGAGGGCCTTCACGCGTACATGACGATCCAGCCACTCGTGGCGCGGGCGGACTCGGCGGCGGACCAATCCATCGTTCGGTACTTCCGCGCTGACCCGATCGCCCTCACCCCGACGACCCGCGACATCACGCTCAATGCCCTGAATCGGACGCTCTCGGCGCTCGGACTCACGGACCAGGATCGCCTTACCCGCGCGGACCTTCGCTGAGCCCGCGCAATTTCTTGCACCCGGCCTGGCCACGGCGCATACTCGACGCGAGATCGCCGGCGCCGCCGGCGCGTGGAGGAGACAACGGTATGGCTCTCGTCAGCCCGAAGGCGCTGGTCCACTTTTCGATGCCCGTCAACGATCTCGAGGAATCGCTGAAGTTCTATACCGACGTGCTGGGCCTCAATTTCCGGGGCAACGTGGGTGCCAATGGTCGCTGCGTCACTGTCGGGGATGTGAATATCATCCTGGTCCAGCGCGCCGAGAAGGTGCCGACCGACCTGCCGAACCGCCAGAACACGTCGCTGTGCCACCAGGCGTTCCAGGTCTCCAGCGAGGATTTCGACCGCGCCCTCGAGGGGTTCAGCGAGTTCGGGATCAAGATCGACGGCGAGATCGAATGGCGCAAGACGGGGACGTTCAACGGCCGCTCGGTCTACTTCATGGACCCGTCCGGCAATCGGCTCGAGCTGAACGATCCCAACCCGCCGTACTGGCCCGAAGGTGTGAAGTAGCAAGGAGCGGGTGGCATGCGTTTCGGCGCTCATTATCTGCCGACGTACGTGCCAGAGCTGGACGGCTCCGGCGCGGACTTTTATCGCAAGATGATCGAGCAGATGCAGGAGCTCGACCGGCTGGGGTACGCCGACGTCTGGGTCACCGAGCACCACTTTGACGTTTACGGCGGGATGATCTCAACGCCCCCCGCGTTCCTCGCGGCGGTGGCACAGGCCACCCAGCGGATCCACCTGGGCGTTGCGATCAGCGTTCTCCCGCTCCACAACCCGCTCCAAGTCGCAGAATCCTATGCCGCGGTGGACGTGATCTCCGGCGGCCGGCTGGAGTTCGGGCTCGGCCGGGGCTCGACGCTGCGCGAGTTCGCCGGATTCAAGATCTCCCATGACGACTCGCCGACCCGCATGCGTGAGTCCGCGGAGATCGTCCTCAAGGCCTGGGGGGACGGACCGTTCACCTTTCACGGCGAACTGTTCGACTACGAGGACATCGACGTGCTTCCCAAACCGGTACAGCGCCCCCACCCGACGATCTGGGTGGGCGCCTCCCGGAGCGACGGAACGTTCCGCTGGGCTGGCGATCACGGCTTCAACCTGATGACCTTGCCCTACATGTACGATCCCCCTGTGCTGAAGGAATGGGTCGATCACTACCGCGAGTCGCTCGTGGCGGCCGGGCACAATCCCTCCACCCGAGACATTCTCGGCAAGTTTCATATCTACGTCGCGGATTCCGACGCGAAGGCGCGCGAGGAGGCGCTGCCCTACCTCCAGAACTACCGCGACATCGCGAACCGGCGGAACTCAGGCAACATCGCGGGTGCCGGGGGCCAGTTTGACTTGGACGAGCAGATCCTCCGCGGCGACGTCATCGCCGGCGATCCGCAGCGTGTGATCGAGGTCATCCACCAGTGGCGGGAACGGCTCGGTCTCACGACGATCTCGGGCACCGTCTTCTTCGGCGGCATGCCGCAGGACATGGCGCTCCGCAACATCCGCCTCTTCGCGGAGCGCGTCATGCCCGCGTTCGCCCCGGCCGCCAGCCCGGCATAGGCGGGCTCCGGGGTACTTTCTGCAGTTAGAGATCCCACTCGTGCGCGTTCCAGGTCGTCGCGGCGAGCACGGCCGTCTTGCCGCTCACGTTCTTGACCTTGTTCGCCACCATCGTGGGTTGCGCGGTGTAGAAGAGCCCGATCGTGACGACCTGGTCCGTCAACTGGTGCACGATCGTATTGAGCACGTCCATCCGCTCGGTCCGCTGCACGGTGGCGAAGAAGCGGTCGATCAATCGGTCGAGCGCCGGATCCGCGTACCGGGCCTTGTTCCTGCCAACCCACCTGGTCTCGGACGTTGGCACCTGGGAGCTGTAGAGCCGTTCCAGCCACGTGTAATTGCCGCCAACACCACCGGACAGATCAAACCCGGGGAACGTCGCCCGAAACTCGCGCTCGCGGGCGCGCGATACGGGGATCGGCATCGTGTTCGTGCGGAGACCAGCGCGCTGCCAGTAATCCGCGATGGCGAGCATGGATTTGTTGTTGATGTCGGTCGAGATCACCGAACGAATCTCCAGCGCCAGCTCGCTCCCATCGGAGTTCCGGTACATCCCGTCCTGGCCGCGCACGAGACCAAGTCCATCGAGAATCTGCGCCGCTCGGCGCGCGTCGTAGTCGTACCGCACGACGCTCCTTTCTGTCGCGGCATATTCCGCCTCGTCCGGTGCGAGGAAACTGTGCGCGACCGGGGATTGGCCCGCGACCAGCGTCGCCACCATCGCCTCGCGGTCTATGGCGTGGACGAGCGCGCGTCGGAAGCGCGCGTCGCCAAGGATCGCCGGATTCGGATTGAGCTGCTGGGGATACATCCCGGTGGGGGCCCACAGCGCGACGTCCATGTGGCCATCGGCCCATTGATCGCGAATCTGGACCGCCTGATCCACGGAGAGGCCTCTACCCAACGTGACGTCCACCGCGCCGGCGAGAATGCCCGCGATGAGCGCATTGGGATCCGGGAAGAACCGGACCTCGATTTCGTCGAGCTTCGGCCGGCCCAGCACGTACCCGTCGAACGCGGTCAGCCTCAGGTAGCTGTCACGCTCCCAGGACTGAATCTTGAACGGTCCAGCGCCAACGAACTCCGTGCTGAAGTAGGGATTGTCGAAGAGCGCCGCCTTATCGTCCGCGTACGCCTGCTGGAGGAGATGTTTCGGCAGCGGCATGGCGAGCGCATTCGTGAACATCAGGTCGGCCTGGACGTACGGCCGGTTCCAGGTGACGGTGATCGTTCGCGCATCGCGAGCGGAAACCCCCTCGATGGCCTTTTGGGCGACGTCACGCGAGAGCGGCAGGTCCGGATCTCCCGCGACGTCGGCCGTGAAGCGAAGGTCGTCGGTCGTGAACGGCGTTCCGTCGTGCCAGGTCGCGCCCGAGCGGATGGTCCAGGTCGTCTCCATTCGCCCGTCCGGCAACAGTACCCATAGGCCGTTTTCGACCGTCGGCACCGCCTCGGCGATCACGGGCTCCGCGATCCCGTTCGCGGCCACGTGCGCCAGGCCGGTGTGGACGAGCTGCTCGATCTGGTCCAGACCGGGAACGATCCCGGTCGTGGCGGCGTTTACCGAGCTGCTGAGGGTATAGGGGTCCGCGGTCACGGCAACCGTTACCCGTTTGGCCCCGGCTGGTTTGACGTTTGGCGCCTCTCGAGCCGCGTTCGACGCGGGTTGAGCGGTTGCCGTGCAACCCAGCGTCAAGACGACAAGAACGGCGGCGGCGAGTGAGGCAAGATTTGGCGCACGCATGGTTCCTCCCCGAGGGCGTTGCCATTTGACTCCGAGCTTCCCAGCGAGGCTGGAACCGATGCTGGCGATTAAGCCCCATGCGGATTCTAGTCGGCCGGCGTGAGCTTCGGGTGAGGAATTTGTGAGATGACCTCACATTTGGCCCGACCGGAGCGTTTGCTCAGTATGGGTCAGCAACCGTTCGAAGCCATCGTCGCGCGGTATGGGCCGGTGGTGCTCCGCGTCTGCCGGGCCGTGCTTGGCCCGACGGCCGCGGAGGACGCCTGGTCTGAGACGTTCCTTTCCGCGATGCAGGCCTATCCCGATCTTCGACCGGAGAGCAATGTCGAAGCCTGGCTGGTCACCATCGCGCACCGAAAGGCTATCGACGCCGTTCGCGCCGAGGCGCGCCACCCGATCACCATGGAGGCGCTGCCCGAACCGCCGGCCAGCGATGGCGTGCCAGGCGGTTGGGGATCCGACCTCTGGGCTGCGCTCAGCACCCTGCCGTTCAAGCAGCGTGAAACCGTCGCCTACCATTACCTGGCCGGCTTGCGGTATGCCGACATCGCCAGCATTTTGGGCGGGAGTCCCGATGCAGCGCGGCGCGCGGCCGCCGACGGGATTGCCGCGCTCAGAAAGATATACACCGATCTGGATGAAGGAGCCCCGAGATGACGACTCAAGATTTCGACCGGGCGGATGCCAATAATCTGTTCGCTGCGCTCCCCGAAGTCGACGCCGTTGCTCAGGGGCGGTTGCATGATCGCCTCGCGGCCGCGGCGAGCGACGATGGGATTCTCGACATCGCCTACCGCACGCTGGATAGCCCCGTGGGCTCGCTGCTGCTCGCCGCGACCGAGCGCGGGTTGGTGCGCGTCGCATTCGCCTGCGAGGACCACGACCGCATCCTCGAGCAGCTTGCCGTCCGACTGAGCCCCCGGTTGCTGCGCGCCCCGGCGCGGCTGGATCCGGTCGCGCGCGAGCTTGACGAATACTTCGCCGGCCACCGTACGCAGTTCGAAGTGCCGCTGGATTTTCAGCTATCACGCGGTTTCCGACGCACGGTGCTCTTCCATATGAACCAGATCGGCTACGGCCAGACAAAGAGCTACGCGGCGCTCGCCGCCGCCGCGGGGAATCCGAAAGCCGCGCGCGCTGTGGGGAGCGCGTGTGCCACCAATCCGCTTCCGCTCATCGTGCCGTGCCACCGCGTGGTACGCAACGACGGCACGATTGGCCAGTATGGTGGCGGTACCGAGGCGAAGAAGCTGCTGCTGGCGATGGAGCGGCGGACGTGAGCGTTTGGGAAACCTGCCCCCGCGCTGCGAGAAGAATGGCGAACAAAGCCGTCGCCGCTCACCTGGGAGGCGATGCGTACGTACCATATAATATAAACGTACGTGCGCAGGAGGCGCCAGATGGCGGTCACCGCTTCGGAACTGCGACAGAACATCTACCGATTGCTTGATCAGGTACTGGAGACGGGGGTTCCGCTCGAGATCGAACGCAACGGACGCCGATTGCGCGTCGTGGCGACCGACCCCCCTCCCAAGCTCGATCGCGTCGTGGGCCACGAGGACTACATCGTCGGCGACCCAGAGGCACTGGTCCACATCGACTGGTCCGGCGAGTGGCATCCGTGATTCTATTGGACACCCATTTGCTGGTCTGGCTGTACGGCGGCCAGCGCAACCGCATTTCGGCTTCCGTTCAGGAGCGAATGAATCGCGAGCAGTTGGCTATCTCTCCGTTTGTCCAGCTGGAGCTCGCCTACCTGTACGAGATTGGAAGGGTGAAAAGCCCAGCGCAGGCGGTGATGGATGAGCTCGGTGCGCGTTTGGAGTTGATCGTCGCCGACGTGGCGGCGGCGGCGGTCTGCAACGCAGCGCTGAGTCTCACCTGGACACGTGACCCTTTCGACCGCTTGCTTGCCGCGCACGCCGTCGTCACCGGCTTACCGTTGGTCACGAAAGACGATACGATCCGGCACCACCTTCCCCTGGCGTGGTGGGTTGACTAGCTGATAGTCAGGAACCGGCATTTGAGTCTCACGGGCCACGCGGAGTCGCGATTTCGCCCGGGTCGCGGATGGGGCTGGCGCACCGGATGCCGAGCAGTTGCTCCACCGCTTTACTGGCCGGTAGAATTGAGGCTCTGCGGGCAAGTAGCTCAGCTGGTTAGAGCGCCACGTTGACATCGTGGAGGCCAGGGGTTCGAGTCCCTTCTTGCCCACCCAGACGAATATTCACGGCACTGACGAGGACGAGTAGTCGGCACACGGCGCGACCAGAGAAGCGGGGCCACCGGCTGAAAACCCCGCCCGCCCGTCCCGACGAAAACCACCTCCGAGCCGAATCGCGAACCCGCCTACTGCGGCAGTAGCGATCTCCCGCCGCCGGCGGTTACCCGGCATTCGAGGTGTGACCCGGCCATGTGCCAGGGTTGAACCTGGGTGGAACCGCGTGAGTGAGCCTCTCGTCCCAGGACGAGGGGCTTTTTTTTTTTGTTACCCGAGGAGGAAAGCCATGGCGACTGAGCAACGGATCGACGAACAGCACGCGGCGGAGCTGGACACCATGCGGCACAGCGCCGCGCACGTCCTGGCTGCCGCCGTGCAGCGCCTCTACCCGGGGACCAAGCTGGGCGTCGGTCCCACGGTCGAGCACGGCTTCTACTACGACATCGACGTGCCCGAGCGCATCACGCCCGACGATCTTCCGAAAATCGAGGAGGAGATGCGCCGCATCGTCGCGGAGGGCCATCCTTTCGAGCGTGAAGAGATGTCCATCGACGCTGCAATCGAGACCTTCCGCGGCCTGCACCAGGACTACAAGGTCGAGCTCCTGAGCGACCTCAAGGAGCGCGGGACGACACGCATCACGAGCCGCGAGGACGTGGACATCGACCCGCGGAACGCGACGATCGCGAGCCTCTACCGCACGGGCGACTTCGTCGACCTCTGCCGGGGCCCGCACGTCGCGAGCAGCGGCGACATCGGCGCGTTCAAGCTGACGAGCGTCGCCGGTGCGTACTGGCGCGGCGACGCCAAGCGTCCGCAGCTTCAGCGCGTCTACGGCACGGCCTGGGCCACGCAGGAGGAGCTCGACCACCACCTCTGGCAGCTCGAAGAGGCGGAGAAGCGCGACCACCGCCGCCTTGGCAAGGACCTCGAGCTCTTCATGTTTCACCCGTATGCGCCGGGCGCCGCGTTCTGGCTGCCGAAGGGCACGGTGCTCTACCAGACGCTGAGCGACCTGATGCGCAAGCTCCTCGTCGGCCACTCAGGGTACGTCGAGGTGCGCTCGCCCCTCGTTTTCAACAAGGCGCTCTGGGAGACCAGCGGCCATTGGCAGAAGTTCCAGGAGAACATGTACACGCTCGAATCCGAGGAGCAGGACATGGCCATCAAGCCCATGAACTGCCCCGGTCACATGCTCGTCTTCGGCAGCCAGCTTCGCTCGTACCGCGACCTGCCGATGCGCATCCACGACCAGAGCGTGCTGCACCGCAATGAGGTCTCGGGCACCCTCTCGGGCCTGACGCGCGTGCGCCAACTCTGCCAGGACGACGCGCACCTCTTCGTGCGACCGGATCAGATCGAGGAAGAGGTCACCGAGCTCCTCGCGCTCGTGGCAAAGGTGTACGGGTTCTTCGGCCTTGGCTACGACATGGATCTCTCGACCCGCAATCCCGAGAGCTACCTCGGCGATCTGGAGACGTGGGAGCGCGCGGAGGCAAACCTGCGTGCTGCCCTCGAGACAAACGGCATCTCGTTCAAGGTGCAGCCCGAGGAAGCCGCGTTTTACGGCCCGAAGATCGACATCCACGTCACGGACGCTATCGGGCGCCGCTGGCAGTGCGCGACGATTCAGCTCGACTACCAGATGCCCGAGCGGTTCGATCTGGAATACGTCGCGGAGGACCAACAGCGGCACCGTCCCGTTGTGATCCACCGCGCGATCTACGGGAGCTTCGAGCGCTTCATCGCCATGCTGATCGAGCACTACGCCGGGGCTTTCCCCTTCTGGCTGGCGCCGCAACAGGCGGTCGTGCTCCCCATCGCGGATCGCCACACGCCATACGCGGAGGAGGTAGTGGCGCGCCTGCGCGCGGAGGACTTCCGGGTGGAGATCGACAATCGCCGCGAGAACCTGAATCACAAGATCCGCGAAGCGCAGCTCCAGAAGATCCCGTACATGCTCGTCGTGGGCGACCGCGAGGCTGAGGCGGGCGCCGCTGCCCTCCGCAAGCGCACCGGCGAGAACCTGGGCGCGATCGCCGTGGACGCCATCCTCGCTCGCTTCCGCGAGGAGGCCGCCGCTCCCAACGTGCTCTTCAGCTAGTCGAGGTCGGGCAGGCTCTGGAACGGTGGTGTTGCGCCGTCGCCCAGGTAGGCGAAGATGAGCCCGACGTATTCTCGGGTCGGATATGAGTGGATCCGCACCTTGTCGGCGGCGCCCGGATCTTCGCCCGGCTGTACGACGCACCGGCCCGCCGCGTCGTACTTCCACCCGTGATAGCGGCAGCGGAGGTAGTCCTCTTCGACCCACCCAACCGAGAGCTGTGTGCCCCGGTGCGCGCATCGGAATGCGACCAGATGGCAGGCCCGCTTTCCCCACGATAGAGCGTGAACCGCTCGCACAGCATCGTCACCGGCATGGCCCGGCCCATGCATCGTCAAGGTAGCGAAACGGTCGGTCTCGTAGCGAAACGGTCGGCTTACGGTGGCGAAAGAGCCCGCCCCAGCAAGTGCGCACGATGAGCCCCTCGTGCCGGCTAATCGACCGGAACGCCGTGCTGGTTCCAAGAGTTGAAGGGCCCGCGTGCCTCCCCTACGCTTGCCAGTTGCGCGGACCTGGTGCGGTGGCCGGGGCTGGTCAAGCCGTGGCTCAT
>Ga0080064_1002698_pt1 | contig 28890 bp, 24 predicted proteins | sample Subgrocontami54m_FD_69260 | JGI IMG/M metagenome (GOLD analysis project Ga0080064, IMG submission 69260) | Subsurface groundwater microbial communities from S. Glens Falls, New York, USA - GMW46 contaminated, 5.4 m (SPADES assembly) (version 2) ...
CGCTTGCGTCGGGCGCCCTGTTCGCGATCCTGCTCGGCGCGTTGGTGTTCGTCCTGCCGCGCGGCGATCTCTGGGCCCCGATCCCGGGCGAGCCGGAAGAAGACGCCGAGGGCATCGCGCGCGAGGACCTGTTCCACCTGCAAGGCGCGCTGCTCGAGTACCGTCTCTCGGAACTCGAGCCGGAACGCCCCGGCGTGGAGGACATCTATTTCATCGGGGTGGCGCCCTACGGCCTGCAGGATACTTTCGCGAGGGAGCTCGGCGTCGTCGCCGAGCTGATGGACGAGCGCTTCGATACCGCGGGCCGCTCGCTGCTGCTGGTGAACCATCCGGCGACGCTGAAGGAGCAGCCGGTGGCGACCGCGACGAACCTGCGCGCTGCGATCGAGCGCGTGGGCGCGGGCATCAATACGGAGGAGGACGTCGTATTCCTTTTCATCACCACGCACGGCAGCGAAGACCACGAGCTGGCGTTCGAACTGCCGCCGCTCAAGCTGCAGCAACTGACGCCGACGGCGCTCGCCCGGCTGCTCAACGACAGCGGCGTCAAGTGGAAGATCATCGTCATCTCGGCGTGCTACTCCGGGGCCTATATCGAGCCGCTCAAGGACGACTACACGCTCGTCGTTACCGCGACCGACGACTCGCACCCTTCGTTCGGGTGCGAATACGAAAGCGACATCACCTGGTTCAGCCAGGCCTATTTCGACCGGGCGTTGCGCCGCACCCGGTCCTTCACCGAAGCGTTCCGACAGGCGAGCGACGCGCTCGCCCGGCGCGAAAAAGGCGAAGGGCTCACGCCGTCGAACCCGCAGATGTTCGTGGGAGACGCAATGCGGCGCAAGCTCGACTCGATCGCGAGACGTCTCGAAAGCGAGGGCGCGGCGCAGCCCAAGGTGCAGGCGAAGCTGTGAGCGCCGGTGTCAACGGCGCAGAGGTTGCGACGTTGCTCGGAAGATGGCACCGAACCGCAGATACGCACCGCCGATATTCGCGCTGCTCGCCGTGCTGCTTGCCTCTCCGGCGCCCGCGGCGGCACCCGCATCGGGCGCGGATTCCCGCCTGGCGGCGCAGTTCAGGAAGGCGGACGCCGACGGCGACGGCAAGCTCTCGCACGCCGAGGCCGGGCGCGCCGCGCCGGGTTGGGCCGCCCGGTTCGATGCCATCGACGCCGATCGCGACGGGAAGATCAGTCCCGAGGAGATACGCGCCTGGCGCAGGGCCGGGAAGGACGGGCGCAAGTCAGCCGTAGCGACGAAGTTCGATCAGCTCTTCGACCGCGCCGATGCTGACGGCGACGGCGCCCTGACCCGGGGTGAAGCGCAGACCGGCCTGCCGCGCGTGGCGGCGAAATTCGAGCGCATCGACAAGAACGGCGATGGAAGACTGACGCGCGAGGAAATGCGCGCCTGGCTCGCGGCGAAGCGCGCCGCGCGAACCGGAAAGTGAGGCCGGATCAGATCAATCGCGCAAGCAAGGTGAGCGCGAGCGAGAGCACGATCGTGGTGGTGAAGGGGAAGTAGTAGTCGCGGCCGCGGATCCGGACGCTGATGTCGCCGGGCAGGCGCCCGAGGCCGTACCGGGCGAGCCAGGGGGACACGACGGTGAGCACGGCGAGTGCGACCGCGAGCGTCAGCAGCCATTTGAGCAATCCGGCCTCCCTCTCGTCGCCCAGCCAAGGTAAACTCCCGCCCCTATCGATATCAGCGCGACAGCGACGGAACGGACAATGATCGAACTCTACACCTGGGGCACGCCGAACGGCCGCAAGATCTCCATCATGCTCGAGGAGTGCGCTCTGGCGTACAACGTCCACAAGATCGACATCGGCAAGGGCGAGCAGTTCACGCCGGAATACGTCGCGATCAATCCGAACAGCAAGATCCCGGCAATCGTCGACTCCGACGGCCCCGCCGGCGGGGGCGGGCCGATCACGCTCATGGAGTCGGGCGCGATTCTCGTCTACCTCGCGGCAAAGACCGGCAAGTTACTTCCCGCGAGCGCGCGAGCCAGGTACAAGGCGCTGGAGTGGCTCATGTTCCAGATGGGCGGGGTCGGCCCGATGTTCGGGCAACTGCACGTCTTCCTGCGGCACTCCGAGCCGATACCCTATGCGCTGGAGCGCTATACCAAGGAGAAGAACCGCCTCTACGGCGTGCTCGACCGGCGCCTGGGCGAAGTCGAATACCTCGCCGGCGAATACTCGATCGCCGATATCGCCACCTATCCCTGGGTGGCGCGCCACGAATTCCACAAGACCGATCTGTCCGAATTTCCCGCGGTCAAGCGCTGGTTCGACGCGATCTCGGCGCGGCCGGCGGTGAAGCGCGGCATGGCCGTCCCGGCGTAGACGGGTAGATGGATACGGCGGTGCACGAGACCCGGCGTGTCGATTCGTTCGGGCGCCTCGAGTTGCTGCAATGCGGGCCGGATCCGGAGGGCGATGCTCCGCTGCTCTTCCTGCACGGCGCCTTCACCGGCGCGTGGTGCTGGGCGGAGCATTTCATGCCCTACTTCGCAGGTGCGGGATACTGCTGCTATGCGCTCTCGGTGCGGGGCCACGGTGCGAGCGAGGGCCGCGACCGCATTTCGCTGCACGGCATCCGGCACTACGTCGACGACCTCGCCGAGGCGATCGAGCACATCGGCACCTCGCCCGTGCTCGTCGCGCATTCGATGGGCGGGCTCGTGGTGCAGAAGTACCTGGAACAGGCGGCGCTGCCGGCGGTCGTGCTGGTCGCCTCGGTGCCGCCGCACGGGCTGATGCCCTCATCGGTGAGCCTCGCGCTGCTCAAGCCGCAGCTGCTGACCGAGCTGAACGCGCTGCTCTATCACGGACGGGCTTCTGTCGATGCGCTGCGCCAGGCGCTGTTCTCGGGCCCGATCGCGCTGGACCGGCTGAAGCGCTACTACACGCTCATGCAGCCGGAGTCGCCGCGCGCGATCTGGGACATGACTTTTTTCGACCTGCCCCAGACCTGGCGCATGCAGGTTCCGCCCATGCTGGTCCTGGGCGCCGAGCACGACGTCATGGTTTCGCCGCAGCAGGTGCATGCCTGCGCCAGGGCCTACGGCACCGAGGCGGAGATCTTCCCGGACATCGGCCACGCGATGATGCTCGACAGCGGCTGGCAGAGGGTCGCGGACCGGATCCTGCACTGGCTGCGCGCGACTTGAACGGGGGACGAGTCCCCTTCACTGTTTGCGCGCGTGCCGGGCGAGGAATCCGATGATCTCCTCGACCCTCAACTGAGGTTCGTCCGGGTCGTGACGCGTGCCGACGACGCGATTCATCCACTGCATGTTCTTTTCCATGCGCGCGACGACCGAGCGCCACTCGCTTTCCGTATGTCGCCTCGGATCGGGCAGCGCGTGGCATTGCTGGCAGGCGAGCCTGAACGCCCGGGCCTCGGGGCGCGTCACGTCGGGATACTTCTTCGGGTCCAGGGGACGCAGCGCGTATTTCCGCAGGTAGGCGACGATGCGCCGCGATTCTTCCGCGCTCGGCGCGGAGACGCCCGCCATCATGTCCTGCATCAGCTCGCCGAGGTTGCCCTTGCCCTCCATGCGCAGGACCATGCGGTCGACCACGCGTGGCCATTTCGCCGCGTCGTGCATCGCCGGGTTGGGAAGGTTGTGGCACTGGACGCAGAACCGGACCACGAGTTGCGCGCCGGGGGCCGCCGGATCGGGAAGCTGCGAGGGCTCGAAGGTCGGCGGAAGGATGCGCTCGAGCAGCGGTCCGTGCGGACTCTCGGCCCAGCGTTTGCGCGCCTGGGCGACCGCCTCCCGCGCATCCTCGGGCGCCGCCGCCGCGGCCGCGCTCGCGAGCGCAGCCGCCAGCGCGGCGGTACGCAGGATGGCCATCGATGACGGGCGTCGCATGTTACAGGGTATGCCTGCGATCGCCGTCCGCAAAGCCGGCAAGCGGAGCCACGATTCCCTTGCCGAACGCAATCACCTTGAACAGCTCGCCCATCTCGGCGGGAGACAACAACCGGTTCGCCTGGTTCGCGAGAGGCAGGTAGCGCTCGGCGTCCTCCGCGTCCACGCGGCCCAGCACCTCGGTGATGCCGCAGTTGATGAGGAACTGCGCCTGCGTGGTGTAGCCGAGCAAGTCCAGGCCGGCGTCGGTGCCCGCGCGCGCCACGGCGCTGAAATCGACGTGGCTGGTGATGTCCTGCAGCCCGGGGAGAAAGAACGGGTCGCCGTGCGCATGATGCCGGTAGTGACACATGAGCGTGCCCTGCCTGCGCTGCGGATGGTAATACTCCGGCCCCGGGAAGCCGTAGTCGATGAAGATCGCGGCGCCGCGCTCGAGCACTCCTGCGAGGCTCGCGACGAAGGCGCGCGCAATGAGCCCGATTTCGCTCGTGTAGCCCGGCTCGAGCGCGAGCTCGCGCGCGGCCTCGAGCAGCTCGCCCGCGGCCGGCCGCCACGCCCAGCGCATCGCCGAACCCCCGGGCGCCGCCTCCACTCCGCCTTCCTCGATGCCCTGCGCGGTGGCGCGCACGATGTGCACGGGCATTGCGTCCAGCACCTCGTTGCCGATCATGACGCCGCTGAACGAGGGCGGAAGCCGGTTCAGCCAGGCGACGCGCTCCATGAGGTGGGGCACGCGCGAGGCGATGGTGTCGCGGCTGCGTTCGCGAAGATCGGCCGAAAGCTCGAGGATGAGATAGCTGCGCGGCAGGCGCTCCAGTCGCTCCAGCTCCGCCAGCAGGGATGCGGCGAGCGCGCCGCTGCCCGCGCCGATTTCCAGCATCTCGCCCTCCGCGGCCATTGCGCCGGCGTCCATCACCTGCGCGACCTGGCGCGCGAGCGTCTCGCCGAACAGCGTCGTCAATTCCGGCGCGGTGACGAAGTCGCCCTCGCGGCCGAGCTTCCTCGCGCCGGCCATGTAATAGCCGAGTCCCGGCGCATACAGCGCGAGCTCCATGTAGCGCTGGAAGCTGATCCAGCCGCCCTTCGCGCCGATCTCGTCTTGTATGACTCTCGCCAGTCGCCCGCTGTGCGCGAGCGCCTCGGCCGTGGGTTCGGGAAGCGGCATGGAATGGACCGTCAAGTGAATCCGGTATCATTCTAGGGCATGGAGAGCGGGCTGACAGGGAAGGTGGTGCTGGTCACCGGGGCGGCGAGGCGCGTGGGGGCCGCGATCGCCCGGCGGCTGCACGGCGAAGGCGCGAGCCTGATGCTCCACTATCACGCCTCTGAGCGGGACGCGCACGCCCTTCAGTCGCAGTTGAACGCGGTTCGCGACCATTCCGTGGCGCTCGTGCAGGCCGACCTGCTCGATGCCTCGGGGCTGGCCGAGATCGTGCGCAATACGCTGGCGCGCTTCGAGCGCATCGACGCTCTGGTCAACAACGCCTCGAGCTTCTACCCGACGCCGATCGGCGAGATCACGCCCGAGGACTGGGACGATCTCATGGGCAGCAATCTCAAGGCGCCCATGTTCCTGTCCCAGGCCGCCGCCCCGCATCTGAAGAAAACCGGCGGCGTGATCGTCAACATCGCCGACATCCACGCCGAGCGGCCGCTGAAGAACTATGTGGTCTACAGCGTCGCCAAGGCCGGCCTGATCGGGCTCACCCGTTCGCTCGCGCGCGAGCTCGGGCCCGAAGTGCGGGTGAACGCGGTTGCCCCGGGCCCGATCCTGTGGCCCGAGGACGGCTCGTTCGACGCGGTCAGCCGCCAGCGGGTGATCTCCCACACGCTGCTCAAGCGCGTCGGCGAGCCCGACGACATCGCGCGCGCGGTGTACTATCTCATCGCCGAGGCCCCCTACGTCACGGGGCACGTGCTCACCGTCGACGGTGGGCGCAGCGTCAATCTCTAGCGTATCCCGACCGCCATGAACGCACCCGACACCAAGAGCCTGCGCAAGCAGGCATACGAATCCAACAAGCTGGAGAAGCGGCTGCGCCGGCTCACCGGCCAGGCGGTCGCCGACTTCGACATGATCGGCGCGGGCGACCGGGTCATGGTGTGCCTGTCGGGGGGCAAGGACAGCCACGGGCTGCTCGACGCGCTGTTGCTCCTGCGCGAGCATGCGCCGCTGCCTTTCGAGATCGTCGCGGTGAACCTCGACCAGCGCCACCCGGGCTTCCCCGCGCAGGTGCTGCCCGAGTACCTCGAATCGCGCGGCATTCCCTACCGCATCGTGGTGCAGGACACCTATTCGGTGGTCAAACGATTGGTGCCCGAAGGCAAGACCATGTGCTCGCTGTGCTCGCGGCTGCGGCGCGGGGCGCTCTACCGGGTCGCCTCGGAGATCGGCGCGACGAAGATCGCCTTGGGCCATCACCGCGACGACATCCTGGAGACCTTCTTCCTGAACCTCTTCTTCGGCGGCAAGATGAAGGCGATGTCGCCCAAGCTCGTCTCCGACGACGGCCGGCACGTCGTCATCCGCCCGCTCGCCTACGTTCCCGAAGCGGACCTCGAGGCCTACGCGGAAGTGCGCCAGTTCCCCATCATCCCCTGCGACCTGTGCGGCTCGCAGGAGACGCTGCAGAGAAAGCAGGTGAAGTCGATGCTGCACGAATGGGAGAAGCACTATCCGGGACGGATCGAATCGATGTTCCGCGCGCTCTCGGACCTCGTGCCCTCGCACCTGTTCGACCGCAGGCTGTTCGACTTCGCGGGGTTGAAGCCGAGCGGCCATCCGACCCGGGACGGCGACCGGGCGTTCGACCCGCCGGAACTCCGCGGAGAGTTTCCGGTCCACGAGTAGGTGAGGAGGGGCTTGAATATCACTGGTTATGTTGTCGCTGCGGGCATGCTGGCCCTCGCGCTGGCGATGGTGGGCCGCGTGACGGCGCAGGACTGGCGCACCGCGAGCCGGGAGCCGGTGGGAATTGCGCCCGACCCGGCGCTTGCGCGCGAGGCCATCGTCCAGGCGTACGCGGCGCGCGCCGTGGGCTGGCGCGGCGTGTTCGGCGTGCACACCTGGATCGCCGTCAAGCCGGCCGATGCACCCGCCTACACGGTGTACGAAGTGATCGGCTGGCGGCTGCGCTGGGGGGACTCGGCGCTCGCCGTGCACGAGCGCGCACCCGACGCGCGCTGGTTCGGCGCCGCCCCCGAGCTGCTCGCGGAGAAACGCGGCGCGGGCGTGGACGAACTGATCGCACGCATCGACGCGGCTGCCCGCGCCTATCCCTGGGCGGGCGAATACACGATCTGGCCCGGACCGAACTCTAATACCTTCACGGCCTGGGTAGCGCGCGCCGTGCCCGAGCTCGCGCTCGACCTGCCGCCGACCGCGATCGGCAAGGATTATTCCGGCGCGAAGCTCGTCACCTCGGCGCCGAGCGGCCGCGGCGTTCAGGTGTCGCTGTTCGGTCTCGCCGGCCTGACCGCGAGCCCCGTGGAAGGTCTCGAAGTGAACCTGCTCGGGCTCGCGTTCGGACTCAATCCTTTCGATCCCTCGATCAAGCTGCCCCTGCTCGGCCGCCTCGGCCCGGCGCGGGCGATCGCATCCCCGCCTGATCAACTGCCGCAGACGCACTGATGGATCCGGGCCGGGAAGTCCTGCTGGTCGGCAGCGTCGGCCTGCGCGACAGCGAAGAGGTGTTCCGAACGGTGGGGTCCCTGCTCGGCGCCCGCATGACGCGCATCCCGGACGGCGAGACCGGGGAGCGTTCGACCTGGGTCGTGCGCCTGCGCGGCGCCATCGAGAACAATCCCGCCTTCGAGGTGGACCCGGCCGAGCTCGCCGCCGGCGGCCGCATCACGCATCCCACCGAAGGTACGCGCACCTGGAAGGGCGGCGATGTCGTGCAGCGCGGCGCGCCGCCGCCGCCGCGCATGCGCCTGCGAGCGGGCGTGCGGGGCGAGGATATCCGTATCGGCAGGCTGGGTTACCCGGAGGCCGCGATCGACTCCTACCGGGTGCTGTGCCGGCTGCGCAGCGAGGGCGCGGTGCCGAAGCAGCTGCGCTTCCAGGTCTCGCTGCCGACCGCGGCGGCGTTCCTCAACGCGCACGTGGTCTACGAGCACCATGCCGTGGTCGAACCGATCTACCGCGAGTGCCTGCTTCGCGAGATGGAGGAGATCCTCGCCGCCATCCCGCGCCATGACCTCGCGATCCAGTGGGACGTCTCGACCGAGATGGGCCAGTGGGAAGGCGTGCGCCACGCCTGGTTCGCCGATGCGAAGGGCGGCGTTGCCGCCCTCAAGGAAGGCGTCATCGAGCGGTTGGCGCTGCACTGCAATCGAGTGCCGCGCGGCGTGCAACTGGGCGTGCACCTTTGCTACGGCAGCTACGGCGGCCGCCACTGGAAGGAGCCCGAGAGCACCGCCAACATGGTGGAAGTCCATAACCGGCTCGCCGAGAGGCTCGCGCGGCCCATCGACTACATTCACATGCCCGTCCCCGCGAATCGCAGCGATGGCGCCTATTTCGCGCCGCTGCGCGGCCTGAAGCTGCATCCGGCAACGATGCTCTTTCTGGGACTCGTGCACGATACCGACGGCGTCGACGGCACCCGCAAACGCATCGCCGCCGCCGAAGCCTGCCTGCGCGACTTCGGCATCGCCGCCGAGTGCGGCTTCGGCCGTCGGCCGCCTGAGACCATTCCGGGTCTGCTGCGGGTGCATGCCGAGGCCTGACCGGTTCGTCCAGTGAAGCGACTCGCGATCTTCCTCGCGCTGGCCGTTTGGCAGGCGTGCGGATACGCTCAGGCGCCGGCCTATCCACAGAAGCCGGTGCGCGTCCTGGTGGGGCTCGCGCCCGGAGGCAATCCGGACACGCTTGCGCGCATGCTCTCGGCAAAGCTCGCCGACGCGTTCGGCCAGCAATTCATCGTCGAGAACCGGCCCGGCGCCGGCGGCAACGTCGCCGCCGAAATCGCCGCCAAGTCGCTGCCCGACGGGCACACGGTGCTCGTCAGCGACAGCAGCGTCTTCACGACCGCGCCGCACCTGTACAAGTCCCTGCCCTTCGATCCGTTCCGGGACCTCGCGCCGGTGACACTCGCGGTGGTGGTGCCGATGTGGCTGGTCGTGCATCCGTCGGTCCCCGCCAAGTCCGTCGTCGAGCTGGTGGCGCTCGCGAAATTGCAGAAGCAGCCGATGCCCTATGCGTCCTCGGGCAACGGCTCGATTCACCACATCACCATGGAGACATTCAAGGCCGACACGGGGGTGGATTTCATCCACGTGCCGTTCAAGGGTGCCGGGCAATCGGTGCCGGCGCTGATCGCAGGCGACGTGCTGATCGGCTTCATCGGCTATCCGGCCGCGGCAAGCGCGATGAAGTCCGGACGGCTGCGGGTGCTCGCCTACAGCCTGGCGCGGCGCTCGGCCCTTACTCCCGATGTCCCCACCGTGGGCGAATCCGTGGCGCCGGGCTTCGACATGGCGGCGCCGCTCGGGGTTTTCGTCGCCGCAGGCACGCGGCGCGATACCGTGCAGCGGCTGAGCCAGGCCGTCAACGCGGCGGTCAAGGCACCCGACGTGGCCGCCCGCATGGCCGCGATCGGCATGGAGCCCCTGGGCACGACGCCGGAGCAGTACGAAACGATCCTGCGCGAGGACTACGAGCGTATGGGCCGGCTGGTCAGGCGTATCGGTATGCGGCTCGACTGAAAGAGGTCTTGGCCGGTAAGCGTTTCGCGGTTGTCAAAATAAGTTTGACATGCTAGGCTGTCAAACATGAACTGCGCCACGCGGCTCGTAGAGATCTTCGGCAGCCAGGCCGAAGTCGCCCGGACGTTCCGGCTCGATCGCGCCGTGGTCAACAACTGGGTCAAGTCCGGCTATGTGCCCGCGCGCTGGGCGATGGAAGTCGAGCGCGCCACCGGCGGCCGGATCGCCGCGGTCGAGGTGTTGAACGAGGCCGGGGCCAAGAAGCCGGTTCGCGTCAAGTCCCGCCCGGACGGCGAAAACCTTTTCGGATCCCCCCTTGGGAGTGAAATCATGAACACCTACGCACCCGCGAAACGCATCCACTCCTTCCATCCGCCGCAGCGCACGCTGATGGGTCCCGGCCCGACGGAAATCCATCCGCGGGTCCTGACGACCATGAGCCAGCCGGCGATCGGCTATCTCGATCCGATCTTCGTCGAGATGATGGAGGAGCTGAAGTCGCTGCTGCGCTACGTCTACCAGACCAAGAACGCGCTTACCTTTCCCGTGTCCGGACCCGGTTCGGTCGGGATGGAATACTGCTTCGTCAACATGGTGACGCCCGGCGACAAGGTGATCGTGTGCCGCAACGGCGTGTTCGGCGGCCGCATGATCGAGAACGTCGAGCGCTCGGGCGGCGTGCCGATCGTGGTCGATGACGAGTGGGGCACGCCGGTCGATCCCCACAAGCTCGAGGACGCGCTGAAGAAGAACCGCGACGCGCGCATCGTCGCGTTCGTGCACGCGGAGACCTCCACCGGAGTGCAGTCCGACGCCAAGACCCTGGTCGCGCTCGCGCACAAGTACGACGCGCTCGCCATCGTCGACGCGGTCACCTCGCTCGGCGGCACGCCGGTGCTGGTGGACGAGTGGAACATCGACGCGATCTATTCGGCGAGCCAGAAGTGCCTCTCCTGCACCCCCGGCCTGTCGCCGGTGTCGTTCACCGACCGCGTGGTCGAGCACGTCAAGTCGCGCAAGGACAAGATCCACAGCTGGTTCATGGACATGAACCTGCTGCTGGGCTACTGGGGCGCGACCACGCGCACCTACCACCACACCGCGCCGACGAACTCACTGTTCGGCCTGCACGAGGCGCTGCTGCTCATCCGCGAGGAAGGCCTGGAGAACGCCTGGGCGCGCCACACGCGCCACCACATCGCGCTCAAGGCGGGGCTGGAGGCGATGGGACTCAAGTTCCTGGTGAAGGAGCAGTACCAGCTGCCGCAGATGAACGCCGTCCACATACCCGAGGCGATCCGCGATCGCGAAGCCGAGGTGAGGAAGACGCTGCTCAACGAATTCGGCCTGGAGATCGGCGCCGGCCTCGGGCCGCTCGCGGGCAAGATCTGGAGGATCGGCATCATGGGCTATTCGTGCCGCCCGGACAACGTGATGCTGTGCCTCTCGGCGCTGGGATCGGTGCTCTCCGACATGGGGATGCCGGTCCACGTCGGCGATGCCGAGGCGGCGGCGCACGGAGCCTACGCGCAGTTGCACGCCAAGGCCGCGGCGCAAAAACTGAAGAGCCGCGTCCCCGCCTGAAGTCCACAAGTTGCACAATAGACGGCGGACGCGAGTCCGCCGTTTTCGTTCTTGCTCTTCGCGGGCCGCGCGGACCGTGCAGCAGCGACGACTGGAGGAGACCATGATCGAATGTATTTCCGCGGGAGAACGCAAGGGCAGGCTCGAAGGCGCGGGATTGCCCGAGTCCGACGTCCATGCCTTCCTGCGCGGCTGGGAGCCGCTCGAATTCGAGGCGGCCGCTTCGATGAGCGAGGATGCCCTGCGACTGGGGCGGGTCTGCCGGCAAGGCCGCGAGCTTCTCGCGCGCTTGCCCGCGAAGTCCAAGCGCAACGCCCGGGAGAAGGCAGCGGGGCAGGCGCTCGTGCAACTGCTCGCCGATGCCGCCTGGCGCTTCTTCCGCGCGTATCGCATGCCGATCTACGACACCCTGACGCGGCAGCGCACGCGCTTCCTGCGCGTGGAGGAACTGGCGTGGGAAGCCGCGGATCTGCTTCCCGGCATCTTGCCCACCCATGCCGAGCTGGCCAGGGAAAGCCAGAGCATGCAGATGGACAAGGACGGGCTGGAGATCCACCAGGGCTTGTTCTTCGGCCAGTTGCTGAGCGACAGGGACATCGGCCTGCATCTGTGCACGGCGATGCTCGTGCCGACTCCGGATGCCGTCGCGCGCCTGGAGGAATTCCGGCGCACCGGCGCGCTGGACCTCGGCCCCGTGCGCGTGGAGGCCAAGGGTGAAACCGGATACCTGCACTTCCACCATCCGCGCTATCTCAACGCCGAGGACGACGATACGATCGGCCCCTCGGAGATTGCCTGCGACCTGATCCTGCTGCATCCGGGACTGCGCATGGGGCTGCTGCGCGGCGATCCAGTCGCGCACCCGAAATACAAGGGGCGGCGAATTTTCTCCGCGGGCATCAACCTCACCCGCATCTACCAGGGCAAGCAGAGCTACCTGTTCTATCTCACGCGCGACATGGGTTTCGTGAACAAGCTGTTTCGCGGGCTTGCGATGGCGGACAGCCCGCATGAAATCCGCGCGGACGAGCCTGAGCAGACGCTGGAGAAACCCTGGCTCGCCGTCGTGGATTCCTTCGCGATCGGCGGCGGCTGCCAGCTGCTGCTGGTGATGGACTACGTGATCGCGGAATCGGGCGCCTATTTCAATCTTCCCGCGCGCAAGGAAGGGATCATCCCCGGGGCCGCCAACCTGCGCCTGCCGCGCTTCATGGGCGAGCGGATGGCGCGCCAGGCGATCATGTTCGACAAGACCTTCCACGTCGATGCGCCCGAATCGCGCTCGCTCGTGAACGAGGTCGTCGCTGGCGAGGACCTGGACCGGGCGGTCGAGGAATGCGTGGCGAACGCGCTGGGATCGGGCATGGTGAGCGCCGGCGGAAACCGCAAGGCCATCCGCATCCAGACCGAACCGCTCGATACCTTCCGCACCTACATGGCGACCTACGCGTACGAACAGGGGTTCTGCCACCTGAGCGAACAACTCGTCAACAACCTCGAGCGCTACTGGAACGCCCGCAAACGCAAGCTTTGATTGCCGCTGCAGCGTTGCGCGCAGTTCCTCCATGCAGAACGCACCGCTCCCGACTGGAACAAAGCAAGCGGCCTTCCCGTTGTGGCAGTAGGATTGCGCGTCGATCACGAGGACGGGGGAGACATGAGCGAAGGGGACCGCGACGGCGGCATCGATCGCCGCTCGTTTCTGAAAGGCGCGGCGGCAGCGGGCGCAGCCGCCGGCATGACCATAGCCGCGGCGGCGGAGCCCAAGCCCAAGGCCGCGCCCGATCCGGGCGACGCGAACTGGGCGGGAGCCAAATTCATTCCGCGCCCCGGCTCGGATTTCATGCTGGATGTGATCAAGTCGCTCGACATCGATTTCGTCGCGGCGAATCCCGCCTCGAGCTTTCGCAGCCTGCACGAGTCCATCGTCAACTACGGCGGGAACCGGAAGCCCGAGTTCCTCACCTGCATGCACGAAGAGTCGTCGGTGGCGATGGCGCATGGCTATGCTAAGGCTGCCGGCAAGCCGATGGCCGTACTCGCGCACGGGAGCGTCGGCCTGCAGCACGCGGCGATGGCGGTGTACAACGCCTGGGCCGACCGCGTGCCGGTGTTGATGTTTGCGGGCAACGGCATGGACGCGGCGAAGCGGCGCCCTGGAGTCGAGTGGGCCCACTCCACGCAGGATCCGGCTGCGCTGGTGCGCGACTTCGTCAAGTGGGACGACCAGCCGGCTTCCCTGCAGCATTTCGCCGAGTCCACGGTGCGCGCCTACAAGATGATGATGTCCCCGCCGCGGGAGCCGGTGTTGATCGCCGTGGATATCGACTTGCAGGAGGAGCCGATCCACGAGGACAAGCTCTCGATCCCGAAGCTCTCGCTGTCGGCGCCCCCGCAGGCCGACGAAAGGGCGCTCCGCGAGGCCGCGAAAATGCTCGTGGCCGCATCGAACCCGGTGATCATCGCCGACCGCTGCGCGCGCTCGCAGGAAGGCGTCGATGCGCTCGTGCGGCTCGCCGAGACGCTGCTATGCCCGGTGGTGTGCACGGGCAACCGCATGAACTTTCCGAGCACGCACTATCTGAACCTGTCGGAGAACCGCCTCTCGCTGGTGCGCGAGGCCGATCTGATCCTGATGCTCGAGGTGCAGGACCCGTGGGGCATGTTGCACGGCCTGGGCGATCCATGGAAGGACGTGCGCCGCGTGGCGAAACCCGAGGTCAAGGTCATCCAGATCACGCTCGCCGATTTCATGATGAAGTCCAACTACCAGGACTTCCAGCGCTTCCAGCCCGCAGACCTGGCGATCAGCGGCGATGCGCAGACCTCGCTCGCGCCGCTCACCGAGGCGGTGAAGCGCGAGCTTTCGGGAACGCGTGCGGCCGCACTCGCCGGCAAGGCCGATGCATTGCGCAAGCGGCACGCCGGCATGAAGGAGCGCCTGAGAGCGGACGCGGCCCTGGGCTGGGAAGCGAGCCCGGTGACCACCGCGCGGCTTTCGGCGGAACTTTGGAACACCATCAAGGGCGAAAAGTGGTGCCTTGCGGTGTCCGACCGGATCGCGTGGCCGAAACGGCTCTGGCCCACGTCACGGTTCCACCACATGCTCGGCGGCTCGGGCGCGGCGGGCGTGGGCTATTCGGCCCCGGGCGCGGTTGGGGCGGCGCTCGCCAACCGCGACCGCGGCATCCTCACGGTGACGCTGCAGCCCGACGGTGACCTCTGCTACGCGCCGGGCGTGCTCTGGACCGCTGCGCACCACCGGATCCCGTTGCTGATCGTGATGTACAACAACCGCGGCTACGTGCAGGAAGTCATGCACCTGCAGCGCATGGCGGGGCTGCATCAGCGCGACCCGAAGACCGCGAAGATCGGCACCATGATCTACGACCCCGAAGTGGATTTCGCCAAGATCGCGCAGGGCTTCGGCGTGTGGGCGGAGGGACCGATCAGCGATCCCAACGCGCTCGGGCCCGCGCTGGCCCGAGCGCTCAAGGTGGTCAAGGGCGGTGCTCCGGCGCTGGTCGATGTCGTGTGCCAGTTGCGCTAGGGGAGGACGACCATGCGCACTCTCGTGATCTTTGTCGTTGCAATGGCCGGCGCGCTGTTCGCAGGCGCAGCCGTGGCGCAGGACAAGGCGCCCGCCGGATCGCCCGAGCGGGGACACAAGCTTTTCGTCGAACTCAACTGTTATTCCTGCCACGGCACTCACGGCCAGGGCGGCGGGCGCGGATCGGAGCCGAAGATCAGTCGTCCGGTCATGCCCTGGTCGGCGTTCATCGGGCTGCTGAGAAGGCCGCCCCGCGACATGCCGGCGTACACCCAGAAATGGGTGGGCGACCAGGACGTGGCCGACATCTACGCCTACCTCGCGTCGCTCAAGCCCGCGCCCGCCGCCAGGGACATCCCGCTGCTCGGCCAGTTCTGAGGGGCACGGCCTCCGGTACAATTCGCCGGTGCTGAACCTCCTGCACTCGGGTTGCCGCGTCCGTCGCGGTGCGCTGGGCTTGATCGCGGCAGCAGTCGTTGTCGCGGCGCCCGCGCATGCGCAGTCGAGCTGCGCGCCGGCGGGCGTATGGACGATACCCGGCAGTGGGCGCGTCGCTGCCCAGGAAGCGCTCTCGCGCGCGGCGCGGGAATCGGTCGTGCTGATCGGGGAGAGCCACGACAAACCCGATCACCACCGCTGGGAGCTGCAGACCGTCGCCGCGCTTGCGGCGCTGCACCCCAAGCTCGTCCTCGGCTTCGAGATGTTCCCGCGCCGCGTCCAGGGGGCGCTCGACCGCTGGGTTGCCGGCGAGCTCACCGAAAAAGACTTCCTGAAGGCCTCCGACTGGGCGGAAGCCTGGGGAAACGAAACCGAGCACTACCTGCCGCTGTTTCACTTCGCTCGCCTGAACCGCATTCCCATGATCGCGCTGAACGTCGAGCGGGATTTCGTGCGCACGGTCGGCGAAAAGGGGCTGGCTGCGGTTGCGCCGGAGAAGCGCGAAGGCGTCTCCGATCCCGCCGCGCCGAGCGAGGCCTATCTCGAGCGGCTGTTCTCGGTGTACTCCCAGCATCCCGAGAAGGGCCGGAAGCCCGCGCGCGGCGACGCGGAATTCCGGCGCTTCGTCGAGGCGCAGCAGGTCTGGGACCGCGCGATGGCGCAGGCGCTCGCGCAATCCGCCTCCCACCATCCCGGCTCACTGGTCATCGGCATCATGGGCGCAGCCCACGTCTCCCACGGCGACGGAGTACCGCACCAGCTCCGCGACCTGGGCGTCAAGCGCATCGCCTCGCTGCTGCCGTGGGACGCGGACGGCGACTGCGCCAAGCTCACGCCCGCGCTCGCCACGGCCGTGTTCGGAATGCCGGTCGCGCGTCCTCTGCCGCCGCCGCAGCTCCTGGGCATTTCGGTCGAAGCGGTTCCCGATGGCGTCAAGATCCTGGCGGTGAGAGAGGGCAGCGTCGCCGAGACCACCGGATTGCGCGCGGGCGACGTGCTCACCGAAGTCGCGGGCAAGGGGGTCAAGACCCCGGGCGAGGTCAGGGCCGTCGTATTGGCGATGGCGCCGGGCACCTGGCTGCCGCTGAAGGCGAAGCGGCCGGGCGGGATCGTCGAGCTGACCGCGAAGTTTCCCCCCGAAAAGCAATGATCCGGGCCGCTGCGCTTCTCGCAGCGCTGGTGGGGTTGCCCGCGGCGTCCTTCGCAGTCGCCCCCTTGCACGACATCTCGGTCCGCATCGATCCGCAGACGCGCGCGTTCGAGGGGCGCGACAGGATCACCTTCGATGGCTCGCACGCTTTCACGCTCGTCCTATCGTCGCGGTTTCGGGTGGATTCGCTCATCGCCGACGGCCGGCGGCTCGGCATTCGGCACGCCGATGCGCAAGGGCGGCAGAGGATCGCCCTGCCGGCGGCGAGGCGCATCGAATTGCGCTGGAGCGGCGAGCTGGCGGCGCTCGATCAAAACCTGGATCACCGCGACACGCTCACCTACGGCGCGCCAGCGAGCGGTCCGCAGGGCACGTTCCTGCCCGCGGGATCGGGATGGTATCCGGCCGTGGAGGGACAGCTCGAGCACTATCGCGTCGCGCTCGACCTGCCTGCCGGCCAGCGCGGCGTCGTACCGGGGCGTCTGCTCGACGAGCGCGAAGTCCGCGGGCGCTATCGGGCGCGATTCGAGTTCGCGCATCCCGCCGAGGGCATTTCGCTCATGGCGGGGCCCTACCGCGTCGAGGAGCGGCGAGTGCATACCGCCGCCGGAAGCGAGGTGCGGCTGCGCACCTATTTCCACCCGGAGATCGCCGACCTCGCGGGCGGCTATCTCGATTCGGTCGCGGGCTACCTCGACCTGTACGAGCGCCGGATCGGCACCTACCCGTTCACCGAATTCAGCATCGTGTCCAGTCCTACGCCCACCGGATTCGGGATGCCGACGCTCACCTATCTCGGCATCGACGTACTGCGGCTGCCGTTCATCCGCTCAAGCTCGCTCGGCCACGAAGTGCTGCACAACTGGTGGGGGAACGGCGTCTATCCCGACTATGCGCGCGGCAACTGGTCCGAGGGCCTCACCACCTTCATGGCCGACTACGCCTACCGCGAGCGCGAAAGCGCCCAGGCCGCGAGCGCCGCGCGCCTGGCCTGGCTGCGCGACTATGCGGCGATGCCCTCCGGTGACGATGCGGCGCTGGTCCGTTTCACCTCCCGCACGCACGGCGCATCGCAGATCGTGGGCTACAACAAGGCCGCGATGCTGTTCTTCATGCTGCGCGAAGCGATCGGCGCGGCGGCATTCGACGCGGGGCTGCGGCGTTTCTGGCGCGAGCATCGCTTCCGGCTTGCGACCTGGGACGATCTGCGCCGCGCGTTCGAGCAGGCTTCGGGTGCGAGCCTCGCCGCCTTCTTCGAGCAGTGGCTGCAGCGGCCGGGCGCGCCGGACTTGCGCATCGCGAACGCGCAGGCGGTGCCGACCCTCTCCGGCTGGCGGCTCAACGTGACGCTGGTGCAGGGCGCGCCGGCCTACGCGCTATCGGTGCCGCTTGCGCTCCGGACCGCGGGCGGAGAGCTCGTGCGGCGCGCCGAGATCACACGCGAGCGCGACACGGTGGCGCTCGACCTTCCCGCCGAGCCGCTCGCGGTGGTGCTCGATCCGGAGCTGCGCGTGTTCCGCAGGCTGGCAGCAGCGGAGGCGCCGCCGATCCTGCGCGAAGTCATGCTCTCGGGCAGCCCGATGATGTTCGCGCTGACCGGCGAACCCCCTGTGCAGTCGGCCTCGCAGGAACTCGCCGCGAAGCTGCTCGAGCGGGGCGGCGGCCAGGACGGTGCGCCATCGGTGCTGGTCATCGGGCTGCATGCCGACGTCGACGCCTGGCTCGCCGACGGAGGCCTGCCGCCGCGGCCGGCCGCGCTTGCCGCAAGCCGCGGCAGCGCGCAGGTGTGGACCCTCCGGACCGGCGACGGGCGCGCCGTCGCGCTCGTCTCGGCGCGCGACGCGGCCGCGCTCGCAGCGCTCGCGCGGCCGCTGCCGCACTACGGGCGCGAGAGCTGGCTCGTGTTCGAGGGCCCGCGCGCCATCGATCGCGGCGTCTGGCCGACTCAGCCGCAGGTGTGGGACCTCAAGGCGGCGGCTGCAACACGGTGATCGGGTGGTCCCCTGTCATTTCCGTGCAAGCGGGTATACAGAGTTCTTCAAGAACTCGCTGCAACATGAAATGTCCCTCTGAGGGTGCAGCCCGAAGAATCTGCTTTGCGCGTGATACAACTGGAGGGCGTATGCCGGGCACGAATCGAGGGCTGGTGCACGGGTTGCCTGCGACGCCTTATCCAGCGTGCAGGCGCAGCAATTGGCCTGCCGCATTATGAATGGTGGCGAATCGCTCGATCCGCCTGTGGATCCTTGCATATGGAGTTGGATGGTTCAAGGGGGTATGCGATCGTGGAGAGAAGATTTCGCCGGAAGAAATTCTCGAGAAGCTTGCGCGCAAGGGCGGGTGAAACTTGACCGAACCATGGTTCCACCGCCGATGCCGCGAAAATTGCGCTACCATTCGGACTCGTCACTCCGATGAGACTGCCCGAAAACGCACTATCCATGAGGTGTTCCAGGCCGTTGCCCCTTTACCGTGTCGTTCGGGCTGTGGCGCGGCGCCCGACGGGCGCGTGCGAACCGAGGTGAGGATTCAATGGTGGCGGTTAAGTACGACGATCTCGCCCTTGCCTTCGACTTCGTGAGCAGCGCGGCGCCCATGGAGCACAGCGCGTACATTTCCATGGATACCGGTCGGATCTACTGGGTCTCGGACCTGATGCCGATGGAAGAGGAGGAACTCCCCGACGATCTGGAGACCTCCGATCGCTACATCGAGATTCCGCACAAGAACGAACTGGACCTCGGAAGGGATCTCGCACTGCGCTTCACGGCAAAGGAGCTGCCGGAGCGCCACGACGAGGTCCGGGCCTATTTCCGCAGCAGGGGCGCATACGCTCGCTTCAAACAACTCCTGGAATCCGAGGGCTATCTCGAGCGGTGGTACCGGTTCGAAGAGGAGTCGGCGGAAAAAGCTCTGAGGAGCTGGTGCGCGGACAATGAAATCCAGGTCGTCGATAATGATGAACGGTCATCGGCATGAACTTGGCTGACGCGCACGGCCGATCAGTGCCTCACTGGAAGCCGTCCGGGATATGTCAGAGTTCTGACTGGCGTGCCGACCCCGCCGGCCGACATTGGCGAATGCGGGACCGTTCTCTTCAGCGCTCCAACGGGAGAATTCTCGCCCGCGACCGGACTGGGTCCACCGATATCAAGGCACCCTGTTCCAGTTCGTTTCGGAAGCGCTGTATCGCCTTTACTACGGTGTCGCCAAGACTTTCCGGCAGAAGGTCTTCGGCTCGAACTTGGATTACGCTCGGACCAGAAGCCTGAGTCGCGGCGAGGATTGCGCCGAAATCAAGGTCGTGGGTGAATACGACGCATCCATTGCTTTGTGCCCACTCCATGATGGTCGTGTCAGTTGCGCCGGGCGCCCCGACTTCAGTCCAGTGTGTCGCTTCCTATCCTGCGGCGGCAAGAACCTTTACCCAACCAGGAGAAAGATTCATGTCGATGAGGATCTTCATCAAGAAGTGAGCGGCAGCTCTTTTTCCTCAACTCGCCAGGCGGCGTAAGTCAACGCTTCCTGCACGTCCTCGCGCTCGAGATAGGGATAGGCGGCAATGATTTCTTCAACGGACTTGCCCGCGGCAACCAAGCCGACGACGGTTCCCACCGTCACCCGCAATCCCCTGATGCAGGGCTTGCCCCCCATCACTTGCGGGTCCATGGTGATGCGATTCAGCTTCTGCACGATCGCCCCCAAATGTCAAAGGCAGTCAACATCTTAGCACGCCCGCTGTCCTCGCCTTTCCGGCGAGGGACCGCGAACCCCGGGACTGCCGGCCGCGGATGACCGAACTGCCCCGGCCGCTTGCATACCGCGGCGCGGCTTGGTGTAATATTCGTTTAATTGTTTGAGGGTCCAACAATCTTCGGCCGCGGTTCCGCGGCCTGGAACCCTGTTCGGAGGTTGACCATGAACGCTCGATCGGAGAAGGACGTCCCGAGTCGCGTGCACATGTCATTGCGCGTGAACGGAGAGGAAGTCGAAGTCTCCTTCGCGGCCTACAAGACGCTGCTCGAAGTGCTGCGCGAGGACCTGGGGCTCACCGGCACCAAGCACGGCTGCGAGCTGGGCGAGTGCGGGGCCTGCGCGGTGCTCGTGGACGGAGCGCCGCTGCTGTCCTGCCTCACGCTCGCCGTCGAGTGCGAAGGCCGCTCGATCGAGACCATCGAGGGCCTGGCGCAGGGCACCGAGCTGCACCCGCTGCAGGCGGCGTTCGCCGACCTGGGCGGCTCGCAATGCGGCTACTGCACGCCGGGCGCGGTGATGACCGCCAAGGCGCTGCTCGATCACGAGCCCGACCCGAGCCCCGAGCGCATCAAGGAGGCCATGTCGGGCAGCTTGTGCCGCTGCACCGGCTACAACCAGATCGTCGAGTCGGTCGAGCGGGCGGCCCGGTGCATGAATGAAAATCGGGTGAAGCCATGAGCGCGAAGAGAAAACTCGAAGTCGTCGGCCAGTCGCGACGTCGCGTCGACAGCCGCGCCAAGGTGACCGGGCAGGCACGCTTCGCCGACGATCTCTCGCTGCCGCGCATGCTTCACTGCAAGATGCTGCGCTCGACGCATCCGCACGCGATCATCGAATCGATCGACGTCTCGCGCGCTCAAGGCTATCCGGGCGTACACCTGGTGCTGACCGGCAAGGATTTTCCCATCCCCTACGGCATCATGCCGGTGTCGCAGGACGAATACCCGCTCGCCCCCGAGCGCGTGCGCTTCGTCGGCGATCCGGTGGCCGCGGTGATCGCGCGGGACGAGAAGACCGCAGAAGAAGCGCTCGAGCTGATCGAGGTGAAGTACCGGCCGCTGCCGACCATCAGTTCGCCCGAGGAGGGCCTCGCCAATCCGGAGCCGCGCATCCACGACTACGGCGAGCAGGGCAATATCCACCGCAACCAGGCCTACGAGTTCGGCGACGTGGAGGAGGCGCTGGCGAAGTCCGACCACGTCTTCGAGGACCTGTTCTTCTTCGAGGGCAATACCCACCTGCCGATGGAGCAGCAGGCCTCGCTCGCCACGGTCGAGGGCGACGGCAAGCTCCTGATCTCCACGAGCACGCAGAATCCCCACTACCTGCATCGCCAGCTCGCGCGGGTGCTGCAGTTGCCCGCCTCGCAGATCCGCGTGATCGCCACGCCGAACGGCGGCGGCTTCGGCGGCAAGTGCGACCCGGCCAACCACGAAATGGTGGTCTCGAAGGCGGCGCTCGTGCTGGGCCGGCCGGTGAAGATCTGCCTGACGCGCCAGGAGGTGTTCTACCAGCACCGCGGCCGCCACCCGGTGCTGATGAAATTCCGCACCGGCGTGAACAAGGACGGCAAGCTCACCGGCATGCACCTGCAGACGCTGCTCGACGGCGGCGCCTACGGCTCTCACGGCCCGGCGAGCACGTTCTATACCGGGGTGCTCACGCCGGTCACCTACGAGCTGCCGCGCTTCAAGTTCGAGGCCTGCCGCGTGTTCACGAACAAGCCCGCCTGCGGCCCCAAGCGCGGGCACGGCACGCCGCAGCCGCGCTTCGGCCAGGAAGTGCAGCTGGACAAGATCGCGGAGAAGCTCCAGATGGACCCGGCCGAGCTGCGGCTGAACATGGTCACCAAGGCCGATACGCTCACCGCGAACTGGCTGAAGATCGGTTCCACGGGCATGGCCGAATGCATCCGCCAGGTGGTGGATCGCTCGGGCTGGAAGCAGAAGCACCGCAAGCTGCCCGAAGGCCGCGGCGTCGGGCTTGCCTGCAGCGCCTACATGTGCGGGGCGGGCGTGTCGATCTACTGGAACAAGATGCCGCATTCGGGGGTGCAGCTCCTGCTCGATCGCAGCGGACAGGTCACCGTGCTGTGCGGCGCGACCGAGATCGGCCAGGGCTCGGACGACGTGCTGGCCGCGATCGTCGCCGAGGTGCTGGGCATCAGCACCTCCGAAGTGCGCTGCCTGACCGGCGACACGGGGTTTACGCCCATCGACCTGGGCTCCTACTCCAGCCGCGTGACGGTGATGATGGGCAATGCCGCCATGCAGGCGGCCGGCCGGGTGCGCGAGCTGATCGCCGCGGCGGCGGCCGAGCAGTTGGAGACCTTGCCCGAGCGCGTGGTCCTGTCCCGGGGGCGCGTGTTCGCCGCGGAGGACTCCAACAAGGCGATGAGCTTCATCGAGGCCGTCGCATTGGCCGAGGCGAAATTCGGCACCCTGGGCGCCGTGGGTTCCTACGCGCCGCCCAGGCAACCGGGCAAGTTCAAAGGCTCAGGCGTGGGCCCGGCGCCCGCCTACACCTTCTCGGCCTGCGTGGTCGAGGCGGAGGTCGATTCCCACACGGGGCTGATCCACATCCCCAAGATCTGGATCGCGCACGACATCGGCCAGGCGATCAACGCGGTGCACGCGCGCGGGCAAGTGATCGGCGGGGTGTACATGGGCCTTGGGGAGGCGCTGATGGAGGAACAGGTGTTCCGCCGCCTGCCGCCCAAGCTATCCAGCGCGCTGGTGCACAAGATCCCGTCGATGCTCGAGTACAAGAGCCTGACCTCGCTCGATATGCCCGAGGTGGAGGTGATGCTGATCGAGGATCCGGACCCGAACTGCCCGTTCGGCGCGAAGGAGGCCGGCCAGGGGCCGCTCCTGCCGGTGATGCCGGCGGTGGCGAACGCGGTGTTCGACGCGGTCGGAGTGCGCATCGACGAAATCCCCATCACCCCGGACAAGGTGCTGCGCGCTCTGGAATTGAAGCGCGCGGGCAAGAACCCGCGCGTGGGGCCGGAGCGCTTTCCCGAGGTGCCCTATCCCGAGCCGATATTCGTGCTACCCCCCGGCGAAGGGGGCGACGGCAACGAGACCAAGGACCCGGACAGGAAGTCCGCGCGGAAGCGGGCGGAGGTGGCGGCATCATGATGCGGCTGCCGTGGTTCAAGTATCACTCGCCCAGAAGCGTCGCCGAGGCCGCGCGCATCCTGGCCGCCGAAGGCGCGCAGGCGATGCTGATCGCCGGGGGCACGGACCTGCTGCCCAACATGAAGCGGCGGCAGCAGACGCCTGCGCACCTGGTGTCGCTGCGCCAGGTCCAGGGCCTGAAGCGCATCACCAACGGAAAAGGGCTGACGCTCGGCGCCGGGCTCACGCTCACGGAGGTCGTGGGCACGCAGGCGGTGCGCGAACGCTACCTTGCGCTGTGGCAGGCGGCGGCGCAGGTCGCTTCGCCGCAGCTTCGCAACATGGGCACCCTCGGCGGCAACCTGTGCCTGGACACGCGCTGCTCGTACTACAACCAGAACGAGGACTGGCGCCGCGCGATCGACTTCTGCATGAAGCGGGACGGCGAGACCTGCTGGGTCGCAACGGCCAGCAAGCGCTGCCTCGCGGTATCCTCGACCGACACCGCGCCGGCGCTCATCTCCCTCGGGGCGAAAGTGAGGCTCGCCTCGGCCGCGGGCGAGCGCGAGGTGGTGCTCGCCGACCTGTACAAGAACGACGGCATGGACTACCTCACGCGCAAGAGCGACGAGATCCTGACCGAAGTGTCCCTGCCCGAGCTCTCCGGCTGGAAGAGCGCCTACTGGAAGCTGCGGCGGCGCGGCTCGTTCGACTTTCCGGTGCTGGGCGTGGCCGCGGCCGTGCGCGCGGCCGCGGACGGCACGGTCGAGGAAGCGCGCATCGTGCTCGGTGCGGTCTCCTCGCGCCCCCTGGTCACCAAGGCGGGCGAGCTGCTGGTGGGCAGAAAGCTCAGCGACGATGCGATAGCCGCTGCGGGCGAGAAGGCCACCTCGGCGGCGAAGCCGATGGACAACACCGACCTCGACCTGTATTGGCGCAGGGACGTGGTCTCCGCGTTCGTCGGCTACGCGTTGCGGGAGATCCGCGGCGACGACATGCGCGAGACCCGCCTGCGGATCTCGCGACAGGCGCTTTGAATTGTCATTCCCGCGCAAGCGGGAATCCAGTAATCTCACCGCTTGCTGGATCCCCGCTTCCGCGGGGATGACTGGCTTAGAGGTCAGATGAATACGGGTGGCTGAATTGAACGGGAAATCGGAATGACCGAGCTGCGTGCGATCGACATCCATTGCCATATCGTCCCGGAGCGCTTTCCGCCCTACGCGGGCAAAGGCAAGGACGTGCCCTGGCCCTCGATGGCGCCGGCGCACGCCTGCCACGCCCACGTGATGATCCAGGGCAAGCTCTACAGGACCGTGCATCAGAGCTCGTGGCTCGCCGAAGATCGGGTGAAGGACATGGACCGGCACGCGATCGGCGTTCAATGCCTGTCGCCGATGCCCGAGCTGTTCTCCTACTGGATCCCGCTCGCCGACGCGAAAGTGATGGTGCGCTTCCTGAACGACGAGATCGCGCAGATGGTCGCGCGGCATCCGGCGCGCTTCGTCGGCCTGGGCGCAGTGCCGCTGCAGGACATGGACGCCGCGCTGCGCGAGCTGGACTATGTGATCGACGAACTCAAGTTCCCCGGCGTGGAGATCGCGAGCCACGTCAACGGCGTGTCCATCGGCGATCCGCGCTTCGAGCCTTTTTTCGCCGCGATCGAGCGCAAGGGCGCGGCCGTATTCGTGCATGCGCTGCGACCGGCCGGGCAGGATCGCATCGTCGGCGGGGTCGCCGAGCAGGTGATCTGCTTCCCCGGGGACATCGGCCTGGCCGCCGCGTCGATGCTCACAGGCGGCCTCGCCGAGCGGCATCCGGACTTGCGCATCGCGTTCAGCCACGGCGGCGGGGTGTTCTCGATCCTGATCGCGCGCATCACGCACGCCTGGAACCAGATGCCCGATCTGAAGGAGGCGATGCCCCAGTCACCCGGCGTCTATGCCAGGCGCTTCTACTACGACAGCATCGTTTTCGATCCGGCGGCGCTGCGGCATATCATCCACACCTTCGGCGCCTCGCAGATCGTGGTGGGGACCGATTTTCCGTTCCTCATGGGCGATCCGGACCCGCTCGCCTCGGTCGGCGCGGCCGGCCTCGACGCGGCGACGGTGCGCGCGATCGCCTACGAGAACGCCGAGCGATTTCTCGGCAGCAGGCCGAGTCACGACTGAAAGGGGGAGCGCATGCAACACCTGTCGAAGTGGTTTCGCGTTGCCGCGCTGGCGCTGACGCTGGCCGCTCTGGCATCGAGCGCCGCCGCGCAATCCTCCTATCCGAGAAGGCCGATCCTGATGCTGGTGCCCCTACAGGCGGCCAGCGCGGTGGACAACGCCGCGCGGATCGTGGCGCAGCGCATGTCCGAGAACATGGGCCAGCCGATCGTGGTCGAGAACCAGCCGGGCGCAGCCGGCCTCATCGGAGCTGAGAAGGTGGCGCGTGCCGCGCCCGACGGCTATACCATCGGCGGCTTCAACGACAGCGTGATGACCATGCTTCCCAATCTGCATCAGAAGCTCAACTGGGACATCATCAAGGACTTCGAGCCGGTGTCGCTGGTGGCCAAGATGGAATGGGCGCTGGTGGCGCCGCCCAGCTCGCCGTTCGCGAACGCGGGCGACCTGATCGCGGCGGCGAAAGCCAAGTCGGGCGCGCTTAACTACAGCTCGGGCGGCAACGGCAGTCCGCAGCACGTGGCGATGGAGCTGTTCATTTCACGCGCCGGGGTCAAGGTCACGCATATTCCCTATCGCGGCGCCACCGCGGCGGCGCTCGATACCGCGTCGGGCCAGGTGAATGTCAGCTTCTCCGGCATGCCGACCGTGTTCACGCTGATCAAGGGCGGAAAGCTCAAGCTGCTTGGGGTGGCGAGCCCGAAGCGCTCGCCGCTTTTCCCCGATGTGCCCACGGTCGCCGAAGCCGGCCTGCCGGGCTTCGAGTTCACTTCGTGGTTCGGCATCGTCGTGCCCGCAGGTACGCCCAGGGACATCGTGGCCAGGCTGAACGCCGAGGTCGTGAAGGCGGTGTCCGCGCCGGCGGCGCGCGAGAAACTCGTCGCCCAGGGGTTCACCGTGCTCGCCTCCTCGCCGGAGGAACTGGACCGCACAACGCGCGACCAGCTCGACCGCTACGGCAAGCTGTTCAAGCAGGCAGGGATCAAGGCCGACTGAGGGCCGAAGTACCGGCCCTCGCGCCTACACGTACTCCAGCCCGTTGCTCGCCAGGCCGACGAGGTTGATATGCTGCACGTTCACATCGGTATTGGCTGCCGCCAGCAGCAGGTCGCCTTGCGACATACCATTGTCCAGCATGTCTACATAGAGCTTGAGATCGGCGGCTGACGGCGGCGCGCCCACGACATTCTTGTAGACGAGATTGACGAAGTCGGTGTTGCTGTGCGATCCGGCCAGGGTGACGAAGCTCGGCAGCGTGACCACCAGGTCGGCAACCTGTTTCATCGTGTAGCCGGCGTCGAATATCGCGATGCCTTCCTTGTTAAAGTCCGGTATCAGATAGTCGGTGCCGAAGGCGGCGCCGATCATCTTGGCCGTGCTGCCGGCACTGCCTGTCACGTCGAAGGCTAACTTCCTGTCCGCGAACTGCAGGCGCTCGACGTTGGCCAGAGTGTCCGTGCCCTCCGCGCCCGTATTGTCGGTGACGGTGAAGTCGGTGGCTGTGTTTCTGATGGTGTAGGACGCGTAGTTGCCCGCATAAGTCGCCGTGTCGATGCCGGCGCCTCCGTCTAGGCTGTCATTGCCGCCCAAGCCCTTCAGCGTGTCGTTTCCCGACAAACCCAGGAGCGTGTCGTTGCCGGTTGTGCCGGTCAGGGTATCGGCATTTGACGTGCCCGTGAGCGTCACGCCCGATGTGGCCTGCGTAGTGACAGCCGTGATCGTGTAGCCCCCGGTTCCGGTGCTGTAGTCGGTTGTCCCGAGGTAGTAGGTCCCGCTCGACGCTGCGGTGTAGGTGATGCGGGAATTGCCGGAACCGCCGCTGTCGTCGTCGTAAGCCGCCAATTCGAAGGCAGGGTTGTACAGCTGCAGGTACGGGTCCGACAGCCCGCCGCTGGTGCGTGCGAGGTTGAAAACGTAGGCGACGCCCGCGGTGAGCGTGACCTTGAACAGGTCGGCATCGTCGGCCGTCTCGATCACGCCGCTCGCCGCCGATCCGTTGACCGTGACAACGCCGGTCGTGCTGGGCGACCAGGGATAGTCGTCGATGACGGTGGCCGCAGCGATCGTGTAGCCGCCGGTTCCGGCGTCGAAGTCGAATGCCCCGAGGTAGTAGGTCCCACCCGACGCTGCGGTGTAGGTGATGCGGGAATTGTTGGAGCCGCCGCTGTCGTCGTCGAAGGCAACCAATTCGGCCGCCGGGCTGTACAAGTACAGATAAGGGTCCGTCAGTCCCCCGCTGGTGCGCGCGAGGTCGAAAACGTAGGTGACGCCCGCGGTGAGCGTGACCTTGAACAGGTCGGCATCGCCAACAGTCTCGATCACGCCGCCCGCCGCCGATCCGTTGACCGTGACCACGCCGGTCGTACTGGTCGTCCACGGATAATCGTCGGTGACGCCTGCGGTGCTGAAGTTGTAGGCGCTTGTGCCCGAGATCCCCGCGTAGTTATTGCCCGCGAGGTCCTTGACGACGCCGGAGGCGATGTTGACATAGTACCCGCTGCCCGCCGCCAGATCGGCGGTCGGATTGATGGTGAGGCTCGTGCCAGAGAAACTTACCTGGGAGGTATCGGTGACCGCGATCGTGCGGGCGACGGTGCCGTTGGCGTTGTAGATGACGATGTTGCCCGAGCCGGCCTGGACGGCTTCGTTGAAGCTGAGTACCAGGTTGGCTCCGAGCGCAACGCTCGGGGCATTGTCCGCCGGAGACATGCTCGAGAGCAGTGGTGCCGTCGTATCGACGCCTGCGGCCGAGATCGTGTAGCCGCCGGTTCCGGTGCTGTAGTCGGTTGCCCCGAGGTAGTAGGTCCCGCCCGACGCTGCGGTGTAGGTGATGCGGGAATTGCCGGAGCCGCCGCTGTCGTCGTCGTAGGCCACTAAATCGACGGCGGGGTTGTAGAGCTGCAGGTACGGGTCCGACAGCCCGCCGCTGGTGCGCGCGAGGTTGAAGACGTAGGTGACGCCCGTGGTGAGCGTGACCTTGAACAGGTCGGCATCGTCGGCCGTCTCGATCACGCCGTTCGCCGCCGATCCGTTGACCGGGACCACGCCGGTCGTGCTGGGCGACCAGGGATAATCGTCGGTGACGGTAGTGGCGGCGATCGTGTAGCCGCCGGTTCCGGTACCGAAGTCGGTCGCCCCGAGGTAGTAGGTCCCGCTCGACACGGCGGTGTAGGTGATGCGGGAATTGTTGGAGCCGCCGCTGTCGTCGTCGAAATCCACCAGTTCGACGGCAGGGTTGTAGAGCTGCAAGTACGGGTCCGACAGCCCGCCGCTGGTGCGCGCGAGGTTGAAGATATAAGTAACGCCCGCGGTGAGCGTGACCTTGAACAGGTCGGCATCGTCGGCCGTCTCGATCACGCCGCTCGCCGCCGATCCGTTCACCGCGACCACGCCGGTCGTGCTGGTCGACCAGGGATAATCGTCGGTGACGGTAGTGGCGGCGATCGTGTAGCCGCCGGTTCCGGTGCCGAAGTCGAATGCCCCGAGGGAGTAGGTCCCGCCCGACGCTGCGGTGGAGGGGATGCG